>SAMEA104404100__coassemble_1017_pt1 | contig 27568 bp, 22 predicted proteins | sample SAMEA104404100__metabat2_low_PE_032 | metagenome-assembled genome bin SAMEA104404100 (sample SAMEA104404100) | Balaenoptera acutorostrata | reverse complement strand
TCTGGTTCAGGCAAAGGTTTCCCACGCCAATATTCTGGGCGTACATACCGAAGAAGCAGAGAAAATGCCCGGTGTATTCCAGATAATCACCGCAAAAGATGTTATAGAGTCCGGCGGTAAGAACCGTATAAACGGCCTTGTCATGCTGCCTCTAAACAACAAGTGCGACGGTTGGGATCGTCCTGTTCTGTGTGATGAAAAAATATTCCAGTTCGGCGATGCTATCGCAATCGTAGCCGCCGATACTGAGGAGCACGCAAGAGCTGCCGCTGATAAAGTGGTAGTAGATATTGAAGAACTGCCTGCATACATGAACGCACTTGATGCAATGGCAGAGGACGCAATCGAAATCCACCCCGGTACTCCCAACTGCTACTATGAGACTAACTGCATAAAGGGGCCTGACTTTGATTTTGATTCAGCTCCCAACGTGGTTGAGATAGAGAGCTACTGCTCCCGTCAGCCCCACCTCCATCTGGAGCCTGACTGTGGCTATGCCTACTATGATGAGGACGGTATGCTGACTATCCACTCCAAGTCCATCGGTATCCACCTGCATATGCCTATGATAGCAGACGGTATCGGCGTTCCTATGGATAAGCTGCGTATAGTCCAGAACCACGCAGGCGGTACCTTCGGCTATAAGTTCTCTCCCACAAACGAGGCACTTCTGGGCGTTGCCGCAAAGATTACCGGCCACCCTGTCTCTCTGGTCTTTAACCAGTTCCAGAATATTACCTATACAGGTAAGCGTTCACCTGCATTCATGCACATTAAGCTTGCCGCAGATGAAAAGGGTAAGATATTGGGTCTGTGGGGCGATAACGTCGTTGACCACGGCCCGTACTCTGAGTTCGGCGACCTGCTCACTCACCGTCTGAGCCAGTTCACAGGCGCAGGCTATGATATACCTACTATCAGAAATAAGTCTGTAACCGTCTTTACAAACCATGCCTGGGGTTCTGCATTCCGTGCCTACGGTTCACCTCAGTCCTACATGGGTTCTGAGATTGCCATTGACTGCCTTGCTGCAAAGATGGGTATGGATCCCTTTGATATAAGAGAGCTTAACTGCTATAAGGAGTCCGAGGGTTCAACCATTCCTACCGGCGGTAAGCCTGATGTATACTGCCTTGAGGAAATGTATAAAAAAGCAAGACCTCTCTATGAGGCGGCAAAGAAGAGAGTGGCAGAAAAGAATGCTGCCTCCGACGGTAGATATAAGTATGGTATAGGCGTTTCCTCCGGTGTTTACGCCTGCGGCCTTGATGGCGTTGACTCCTCTCAGGCATATGCAGAGCTGAATCCCGACGGAACAGTTACCATGTACTGTGCATGGGAAGATCACGGTCAGGGCGCAGATATGGGAGTTCTGGTTTCTGCCCATGAAACACTCCGTCAGGCAGGCATCACTCCCGACATGATTCATCTCGTTATGAATGATACCAAGCTCACTCCTAATGCCGGCCCTGCCGGCGGCTCCAGAAGCCAGGTTATGAGCGGTAACGCCTGCCGCCTGGCTGCTGAAAACCTGCTTGCCGCAATGCGTAAAGAGGACGGAACATATAGAACCTATGATGAAATGGTAGCCGAGGGCATAGAAACCAAGGTTCAGGGACAGTGGGTCGCCACTTCCTGCTCCGCAGGTATCGATCAGGCAACTGCACAGGGCGAGCCTTTCTCCGTGTATATGTATACAATCTTCCTGCCTGAGGTCAAGGTTGATACTCAGACAGGCAAGGTGCTGGTTGAGAAGTTCACCTGCGTTGCAGACGTTGGTACTATAATGAATAAGCTCCTTGTTGACGGTAACTTCTACGGCGGTCTTGCACAGGGCATCGGCCTTGCACTGAGCGAGGACTTCGAGGATCTGAGCAAGCATACCAGCCTGCTCAAGTGCGGTATTCCTTATATTAAGGACGTTCCCGATGCACTGGAGATGCACTATGTTGAGACTCCCAGACCTTACGGCCCCTATGGTGCAGCAGGCTGCGGCGAAGCTCCTCTGGATGCTCCTCACCCCGCAATCCTGAACGCTATCTATAACGCCACCGGCGCCAGAATTACCAGAGTTCCCGCAAAACCCGAGGTAGTTCTTGCCGCATTAAAGGAATTGGAAAAGTAAAATAGACCGTAAATGTAATAAAATAGAGCGGCTTTAAAAGGCCGCTCTATTTTAGATTGATGATTGAATTCAAATATAACTCAAATAAAACTTTGTATCCCTAGCGGCTGTGTGTCCCTATCTGCTGTGTATCCCTAACTGCTGTGTGTCCCTATCTGCTGTGTGTCCTATCTGCTGTGAGTCCCTATCGGCTGTGTATCTCTATCTGCTGTGAGTCCCTATCTGCTGTGTGTCCCTATCGGCTGTGTATCCCTATCTGCTGCGTGTCCCTATCGGTTGTGTATCCCTATCTGCTGTGTATCCCTATCTGCTGTGTGTCCCTATCTGCTGTGTGTCCCTATCGGTTGTGTATCCCTATCTGTTACCACGATTTAAACTTCTAAACTTTAAATCAGAATAAAAGGATAGCTGCTTTTTATTGAGTATTTGACAAGCATTACTACATCTTAACTCATAGAACAGCGCCACGATTTAAACTGCAAAACTTTAAATCGACGTGAAAATTTGTACTACTGTATTAGCTATTTGAGTACATGCCAAAGCACTAAGTCATCAGTACATAGAACAGCACCACTATTTAAACTTCCAAACTTTAAAACAGCGCAAATACACATAAGGACATATATATTTTCAATGCGTGACTTAAACTACAATTTAAACTGCTAAAATTTAAATCAGTACAATTTTTAAGCCAGATTTTAAATATTTACCAATCGGTTTGAGCTGAAATATGATATAATAGTAAAAAACCTTAGAACCTATTGGCAAGTACTTAAACTAACGGGAAGAAAGGTGAACGGAATGAAAATCGAGGAGAGAAATTCGACTCATGTATATAAGCAACTCCGAATGTTCACGAAAGAGGAGCTTGAGGCTATTGAGGGACTGTGCGTCCACGAGCAGCCGCCCTATTGTAACGCCGCCTGCCCCTTGAAGCTTGACACAAAGGCTTTAATCAAGGCAGTTTCACAGGGCGATTACATGAAAGCCTTGCAGCTTTACGAAAAAATTACCCCCTTTCCCCATATCCTTTCCGCAGGCTGTGAAGCACCCTGCAAGGAAAAGTGCAAGCTCTGCGAGCTGGGCGAGGGAATAGAGATAAGAGAAATTGAGCGGGCGGCGGTGAAATTTGGAGAAAAGCCCAAAGGTCGAGGACTGCTCAGATTTAAAAAGAAGAAAACAGCGTCAATTTTTGGCTCTGGTTTGTTCTGCGCCTTTCTGGCAGGAGAGCTTTCCAAAAAGGCCTACCCTGTGACGGTTTACTGTGAGGAAAAGGACGAAACGGAATTCCTCTCTAAAGAAACAGAATTCATGGATACTCACGGGCTTGACGCCGACGTTGCCGCTCTTAAAGCAATGGATCTGGATTTCCGCTTTGGAACTGAGCTGACGGCAGAAAACATAAAAACTCTCCGAGAGGGCTTTGACGTGGTGTGCGCTTCAAAGCAATGCGCCCAAACCGCATATCCCGACTGTGTTTCAGACAAACAACTGATGTACGACAGGGAAAACAAGCTAATCTGGGGCGAAACCTGCGGCGTTCTCTCCGCTGCATTCGGCGCAAAAAAAGCCGCTCTCAGCCTTGACAGACTGGCTCAAAATCTTGACCCCAATAATTCCAGAGGTGAAGAGGGAGCGGTTAAAACTGAGCTTTACACAAACACCGATGGCGTGGATAAATTAACCGCCATGCCTGTGCCTGATGGGGGCTACACAAGAGAACAGGCAACGGAGGAAGCACAGCGCTGTATTCAGTGCCATTGTGACGAGTGCATAAAGGGCTGCGCCTATCTTCAGCATTACAAAATTTACCCCAAGGTGCTGACCCGTGAAATATATAATAATGTAAGCATAATAATGGGTGACCACATGATGAATAAGCCCATTAACGCCTGCTCGCTCTGCGGTCAGTGTACCGTAACCTGCCCCAACGGCTACGACATGGCAGCTGTATGCAAAAGAGCCAGACAGAACATGGTACACACGGACAAAATGCCCCTTGCACCCCATGAATTTGCCCTGATGGATATGGGCTTTTCCAATGAGGAGGGCTTTTTGAGCAGACCACAGGTAGGGTATAAGGAATGTAAATATGTGTTTTTCCCCGGCTGTCAGGCAGCTGCTGTTGCACCCCAAACCGTGAGAGCGGCATACGAGGACTTGTGCCGAAGACTTGACGGCGGCGTTGCCCTGATGCTTGGATGCTGCGGCGCAATATGCGACTGGGCAGGCAGGGAAGAAATGTATGAGGGCGTAAAGGAATTTATAGATAGAGAGCTTGGAAAGCTTGGAGACCCTGTGATAATTGCAGGCTGTCCCACATGTAAGGTGAAGCTTTCAGAGCATGAAAATTCAGAAGTAATAGGAATTTGGGACGTTCTTCTGGAATTAGGTCTGCCTGAGGGAGCAAAAGCTCTCCCCAGACCTGCCGCCTTGCATGACTCATGCGGCGCAAGAGGAGACGAACACACCCAGAAAGCCATAAGGGAAATTGCAAAACGTCTGGGCTGTGAGCTTGTAGACACGGAATATTCCGGCGACCGCTCACCCTGCTGCGGTTACGGCGGCCTGACTGCCTACGCAAATCCTGAGGTTGCAAAGGAGATGACCGACTTTTGTCTCAGTCGCTCTGATGCGCCCTATATCAGCTACTGCATGGCGTGCCGTGACCGCTTCGCCAGAGAGGGCAGGGAGTCAAGGCACATTCTGGAACTGGTTTACGGCACAGATGCAGGCTCACCGCCGGATATAAGCGAAAAGCGATATAATAGACTGAGCCTGAAAAATGAAATGCTTCGGGAAATCTGGGGCGAGGAGGTACAGGAGTTGAAGCTTGATTTTAAACTTGAGTTCACAGATGAAGCCCGTGAAATGATGGATAAGCGCATGATTTTGGTGGACGATGTGAAGCAGGTCATGGAGCAGGTGGCGGAAACAGGGGAGGCCATTCTGGACGAGGAAAGCGGACTTTTAATCGGCCGTGCCAGAATCGGAAACGTGACTTTCTGGGTGAAATTTACGGAGATTGAGGGCGGCTATCTTGTGCGCCGTGCGTACAGCCACAGAATGAATATAGTAAAGAAGGCGTAAAAATGGAAGATAAAAACTACTACACAATCGACCCTGAGGGAAAGCTGAAATGTATGAAATGCGGTGTGCCGCTGGTAAAGGGCAAGGCAAAATTCATGTACCTTGATAACGGTTTTCCTGTTGAACTGCCCGTGTGTCCGGTCTGCGGCTTTGTGTATGTGCCGGAGGAGCTGGCACTGGGAAAAGTGGCTTCCGTTGAGCGAGCCTTGGAGGATAAATAATGGATTTCCACCCCGGCGGCAGAGAGTGGACGGAGAAGCTTTTGGAGCTTGGCGCATTGCCCCACGGCTCAAAGGTTTTGGACATGGGCGCAGGAGCAGGGGACAGCTTGGGGATTATTCGTGAGTTTAATTTAGTTCCTGAGGGAATAGACCTTGCACCCAGAGGAGAAGAGGTTAAAAAAGCGGATTTTTTAAATGCACCCTATCCCGATTACAGCTTCGACGGGGTGCTGTCCCAGTGCGCCTTTTTCGTCAGCGGTAACGTAGAAAGAGCCTTTAAAGAGGCAGGAAGACTTCTGAAAAAGGGAGGCAGGCTCATGCTCTCGGACGTGTGCTTTGAGCCTTGGGACGAGTATATTAAAAATGCAGGACTGCGGCTTTTATACGCTCAGGACTTAACCCCACTCTGGCAGGAGTATTATATAGAAAGAATCTGGCGTGGCGAGGACGTGCCACGAATACCGGGTAAAAAGTGCCGTTATCTTGCAATAATCTGCGAAAAGGAGAAGTAATGGACTTATTTGATAGAATTTTAGAGCTAAGTCATGCGGGCTATTTCTGCGCTCAGATTTTGGCAATTCTGGCGCTTGAAACCGTGGGCGAAGAGGACGAGGGATTTGTCCGCTCTATGGGGGGCTTAAACGGCGGAGTTGGATTTTCCGGCTCAGTCTGCGGCTGCATGACCGGCGGCGCCTGCGTAATTTCCTATTTTACCGGCAAACCCTCAATCACTGAGCGTGACCATGTGGAGCATAAATCCGCACTGGGAGAGTTTGCACAGTGGTTTAAAGAGGAAATGCTCATAGAGTACGGCGGCTGTGACTGCGAAGATATAACCAAAGGCAACCCTGCAAAGCGTGTGGAGCTTTGCCCGGAAATCATAGCTAAAACCTACGAAAAGTGCATGGAAATCCTCACCGAAAGGGGAATAATTCAATGCTGATCGGCAGGACTAAAAGCGTTTGTCCCGTGTGTCTCCGTGTGATTGATGCGGAAAAGCACAGCGAAAATGACGGTATTTACATGGTGAAAAGCTGTCCAGATCACGGCAGATTTAAAACCCTGATCTGGGAGGGCGATTTGAGAAGCTATGTCCGTTGGGATAAGGGAACGAAGAAGCAGGAAAGCCCCGTTAACGGCAAAAAGGCGGAAAAGGGCTGTCCCTATGACTGCGGACTATGCGAGAGCCACCAGAGAAAGGGCTGTTGTATGCTCCTTGAAGTGACACAGCGCTGTAATCTCCGCTGTCCCGTGTGCTTTGCCTCGGCAGGAGAAAACTGTGAGCGGGATTTGAGTATGGAAGAAATTGAACGGCAGTACGACTTTTTAATGAGCCACGGCGGGCCGTTCAATATTCAGCTCTCAGGCGGTGAACCCACCATGCGTGATGATTTGCCTGAAATTATAAAAATGGGCAGAGATAAGGGATTCACTTTCTTCCAGTTAAACACTAACGGAATTCGTCTGGGAGAGCGGGAAAATTACGCCGCAGAGCTTAAAGCGGCAGGACTGAACACAGTGTTCTTACAGTTTGATGCACTGGACGATAAGGTGTATAAAGTTCTGAGAGGTAAGGAATTACTTGATATTAAGCTGAAATGTATAGATAATTGTGCAAGAGCAGGCTTGGGAATTGTCCTTGTGCCTGTGATTGCCGCAGGAGTAAATGAAAATCAGATTGGTGAGATTTTGAAGTTTGCCCTCAAAAATATGCCTGCTGTCCGTGGCGTTCATTTTCAGCCCTTGAGTTATTTCGGCCGCTGCGCCTTGGAGCATCCGGAAAAGCCAGTGACTATACCGAAAATGCTGCGGCTCATTGAGAGCCAGACTGAGGGCATGATGAAAGCGGAGGATTTCTCCGGTGGCGGCGCAGAAAATCCCTACTGCTCATTCCACGCAAACTATATGCGGAGGAAAGACGGCAGTCTGAAAGCACTGAAAAGACCGGAAGAGGAGTGCTGTTGCTGTACCGGCTCTGACGATTCAAGGCAGTTCGTTGCAAATCAGTGGAGCGGTGAGGGGGAGAGCTTCGACCCTGACGGCGATATGTGCGAGACTTCGGCACTGGATGAATTTCTGGAGCAGGCAAGGCTGAATACCCTTGCAGTTTCGGGAATGGTTTTTCAGGACTGCTTTAATTTTGACCTGCGGCGTGTGCAGCGCTGTTATATATGCGAGGTGGATAAGGACTACGGAATGGTGCCGTTTTGTGCTTATAACCTGACAAATCTTGATGGAAAGTCGCTTTATAGGAAATGAAAATTACAAATTTAGAATCCATGATTATGGAGCTTGAAAACGTACATAGCTTAAAAAGAGAAGATATAGAAAAAATTCAGCTGAAAAAATTAAATGAAGTGCTGAAAAAAGAGCATGAAAGGCAGGGCTTTTATAAGCACCTGCCTGAACGGCTTTCTGATTTAAAGGAGCTTGAAAACCTGCCCTTTACCACCGCCGAGGATTTGCGGGAGAATTCAGCTTCAATGCTTTTATTGTCTCAGTCGAGGGTAGAGCGGGTGCTGACTGAACAAAGCTCAGGCACAACCGGCGAGCCGAAAAGGCTGTATTATACCGCCGGAGACTTGGAAAATACTGTTAGATTATTCATGGCAGGTCTGGGGGAGTTTGTTTTTTCGGGTTCTGTCACTTATATAGCCATGCCCTTTTCAGGGCCAAACGGATTGGGTGAGCTTATAGCCGAGGCAATCGAGAGACTTGGAGCAAAGCCCATAAAGGCAGGGCCGTTTTTGAGCGTGGGGGAAATCAGAGAAGTTTTTGAGAGAGAAAAGCCCGACACCTACGTTGGAATGCCGGGAAATCTGCTCTTTATTCTCAGAACACTTGGGAAAATGAGCCTTGAAAGAGCCTTGGTCAGCGGCGATGCAAGCCCGAAATGCGTAGAGAAAAGCTGCGAGGAAATTCTGAGAACAAGACTTTTCCCTCATTATGGTTCAAGGGAGATGGCATTGGGCGGAGCAGTTACCTGTCCGGCACATGAGGGAATGCACTTGCGTGAAAACCACGTCATAGCGGAGATTGTAGACGAAAAAGGAAATACAGTTCCGCAGGGAGAGTGGGGAGAGCTTGTTATCACCACTATCGGCATGGAGGCAATGCCCCTCATTCGTTATAAAACAGGCGACTATACCAGAATTTTGCCATATAATTGCCCCTGCGGAAGTGAAATTTTGCGTCTGGACGAATTAAAGCGCATGGAGTATCCTGATATTTTCAGACTCGAAGAAACACTGTTTTCTCTGCCACAGATTTGCGATTTTATAACGGAACGAAAAGATGACGAAATTTCCCTGAAATGCCTTGTAAATGACCATATCCAGATAAAAGAAATTGAGCATAGCGCTCAAAACGCCATGCCCAATGTAAAATTTAATGTGGAGATTTTGAGTGTGGACGATGCAACAAAGCCACTTTGTCCGGGGAAAAGAAAGATAGAGCAGGAAAGCAGTCGGTCTTAATTAAAACGTATTGTTGTAATTTGGGATGCTCTCAAGTAAAGCTCAAACGAAATTTTGTAGTAAAATTAGTAAATAAAATTAGTAAATAAAATTAGCAAGTAAAATCTAAAAACATCTTAGTTGCAATGTATCCCTGCCTTGCGATTTAAAGTTCAAAACTTTAAATCGCATAGATAAGAAAAATAATGTAAATTTCTCGACCGCTTATCGTTTACCTGTGTTATTCATGTTACGATTTATCCTCGCCGCTGACCTTTTCATCTTTCCTAAAAGCTTTCATCAGCACTGCCACAAGCAAAATGCCGAACAAAGCCAGAGAAATAAAGCTTCCGAAACGAAGAACACGAGTATTAAAAGCCCACTCGTCTTTAACAAAGCTAACAATGTCAAATCGACCCCATGCAATGATTAACAGGGGAATATTGAGCATGGCACTGATAACACCCGCAATTTTCACCCAAAGTGCATTTTCACCTGAAAAGGCAAAGAGCATAATGAAAAACATAGGTAGCATGAAATAATGAACGTAATGAAAACCCAAGAGATAACCGGTCATCTTTGGATTATAGCTGAACCAGGGGAGAAACAGACCCAAACACGCCAAAATAAAGCTGATTTTACAAAAATCAAATTTTTTCATAGAATCATCTCCTTTTTTCGATTATAACATAGAAAACGGAAAATATTTCTTAAGAATTGTTTAAGCTGAGCTTTTGAGTGTTATTAGGCGAAAATAAACCATTTTGCCTATTGTTTATAGAAATAATTCCATGTTATAATGAAAAAAACTGCATGAGAGGTATGCTTATGGAGAACAAAAGCTTTTGTTGCAAGCGCCCGTGGTTAAAGTGGGTTTTCTTAGCGGTAGGACTTCTTCAAATCTGGGTTTTAAAGGATAACATTCAGGCCTATCTGGTATGCAGTCAAGCTGAAATTTTCAGCCCTGCGGAATGGGAAAAATATGCAGCAGGACAGCAATTTGCATGTGTTTCCAATGCCATGCTTGTAACTTTGTTTATAGGCAGCTTCCTGATTGGCATTTTTGAGAAATCAAAAAAGGCAGAGACAATATCTAACTTCTGTCTTTTGGTTTTGATGACATTAGAAATCTGCCTGTCCTTTTTGATTTTCCGTCCCACTATGACAGGTATGGGAATTTTATGGGCAGTGCTTGCCGTGCTGTGTCTGGGCTTAACGGCTTTCAATATTTATAACATTATAATAGAAGCTAAAAAAGAGTAAAAAACTGAGCGTATCGTTTTGATACACTCAGTTAATTATTAAGTATTAAACTCTGGATTAACCCATGAAGCCGTTCATGGTCTCGTCATCAAAGTCCTGAGGGGGCTGCTGAACAGTTCCTTGATTACCCTGATTCTGAGTTCCACCTGTCTGAGGAGTTTCCTTTTCGGGCTGAACAATCTTCAAAGTAACAATAGCTTCAACCTTGTCGCCTGCCTTGCCGAAAGCGGTGCATCGGTAATCACCGGCACTGTCGGCAGTCAAACCGGATGCAACAAGCTTGGTGCTTCCGCCGTCCAGATCAATCAGGACAGAGATACCGTACTGCTTGTTGAAGCCGTTATCGTCAAAGTTTATCTGAGCCCAGGAGCCGTTGGCCTGCTTCTTTTCCCACTTGAAGCCTTCCAGATCACCCTCAACTACAAAGCCGAACAGATAGTGACCGTCAATGCTCTTGTAGCCAACTTCACGCTCTTCACCGGTGGGATTGGCAAGAACGGTGAGCTTCTCAGCGGTAGCGTCAGGAGAGGCGGGGGGAGCGGTGACCTGACCGGGAATATTGTTGGGTGCAGTGTACTGAGGAGTCTGGTTCTGAGGAGCAGTGTTCTTCTCTTCCATATCCTTGAGCTTGAACTCAAGAACGGAGATACGCTGTTCCAGTCTTGCAACCTCGGTATTGAGGTTGTCACTCAGAAGAGTTGCGTTCTTTTTCACGGAAACAGTGGCAACAATGGCAATGATAATAGCCACGATAGCCAGCACACCGCAAATCAGAGGCAGCAAGTCAAAAGGAGACTTTCTGACAGGCTCTTCGTCCTCCACCTCAGGCATAGGGCGCTGTCTGACTTCATAAAGGGTCTTGCCGCAGACAGGGCAGGTGAGAGAGGTGTCGGGTATTTCATTTTTGCAGAATTTACAAATCATAATGAAACCTTCCTTCTTTGATGTAAATGATTTCTATTATTCTCCTGTATTATACATGGAAATGCTCAATACCGCAATAGTTCAATTTATAAAGTTTTTTTAAGTTTTGCATATCATAAAACTATTCTTGACTTTTTACGCCATAAAGGATATAATTTCTAAAGAAACTAATGTGGAGGTGTGTCTAATGAAGCACATTACAACTCTCAACACCCGCAACCTTTGCGAGAGCGCCAAGAACGGCGGCTGCGGTGAGTGCCAGACTTCCTGCCAGTCCGCTTGCAAGACCAGCTGCGGTATCGCAAACCAGAAGTGCGAGAACACCAAGAAGTAAAACACTTTTTTAAAAATTCCGCCTGTTTTCAGGCGGTTTTTTTAAGCTTTAGGATTAGGGGAGAATAATTTAGATATGATACATCAGTATAAGCTTAACGGCTATAACATCGTTCTGGACGTTTGCTCCGGCTCCGTTCACTGCGTGGACGATGTGGCCTATGATATAATAGAGCGTTTCGAGAGCGAGAGCAGAGAAGATATTGTCAAAGCTCTCACCGAAAAATATAAAGGTACCGAGGGCGTTACCGCACAGGATATAGATGAATGCTATGATGACGTTCTGGAGCTTAAAGAAGAGGGCCGCCTCTTTACCGAGGATACCTTCGAGCCTATGGCAGACACCCTGAAGAAAAAGTCTACCGGCATAGTCAAGGCTCTCTGCCTCCATGTTGCACATACCTGTAACCTTAACTGCTCCTACTGCTTCGCAAGTCAGGGTAAGTACCACGGTGACAGAGCAGTTATGAGCTTTGAAGTGGGTAAGCGTGCGCTTGATTTCCTGATTGAGAATTCCGGCACACGCCGCAATCTGGAGGTTGACTTCTTCGGCGGCGAGCCTCTGATGAATTTTGACGTTGTGAAACAGCTTGTTGCATATGCCCGTTCTATCGAGAAAGAGCATAACAAGAATTTCCGCTTCACCCTTACTACAAACGGTATGCTCATTGATGATGACGTGATTGATTTCTGCAACAAGGAGTGCAATAACGTTGTTCTGAGCCTTGACGGACGCAAGGAAGTTCACGACCGTTTCAGAGTTGACCTTGCAGGCAACGGCAGCTGGGAGCGTATAGTTCCCAAATTCCAGAAGCTTGTTCAGGCCAGAGGTGATAAGGAATACTACATGCGTGGAACCTTTACCCACCATAACCCCGACTTCCTGAAAGACGTTAAGCAGATGCTTGATCTGGGCTTCACCGAAACCAGTATGGAGCCTGTTGTCTGCGGTCCTGACGATCCTGCAAGACTGACCGACGAGGACGTTGAGATTGTAAAGCAGCAGTACGAAGAGCTTGCAAAGCTGATGCTTGAGCGTGACGACGAGGGCAAGCCCTTTACCTTCTACCACTACATGATAGATCTGACCGGCGGCCCCTGCATTTATAAGCGTATTTCCGGCTGTGGTTCCGGCACTGAATATATGGCTGTCACCCCCTGGGGCGACCTGTATCCCTGCCACCAGTTTGTTGGAGAAGAGAAGTTCAAGCTCGGTAACATCTGGGACGGCGTCACAAACCACGAAATTCAGAGTGAGTTTGAGGCTTGCAATGTGTATGCACACCCTGAGTGCCGTGACTGCTGGGCAAGACTGTATTGTTCCGGCGGCTGCTCCGCCAATGCCTACCACGCTACCGGCTCAATCCGTGGCGTATACGAGCAGAGCTGTGAGCTGTTCCGCAAGCGCATTGAGTGCGCTGTAATGGTTGAAGTTGCAAGAACGCTGAAAAAAGCGGAGCAATGAAAACACCAATAGTTGATTTCGTGAGAGCCTACGCTTTGAGCGGGGCTCTCCGCTCGCATATGCCCGGACATAAGGGCGAGAAGCTTTTGGGCTTTGAAGAATTTGATATAACCGAGATTAAAGGCGCTGACAGTCTGTATGAAGCCGAGGGCATAATAAAGGAGAGCGAGGAAAACGCCTCCTCTCTCTTTGGCTGCCCCACCTTTTATTCTACGGAGGGTTCCTCCCAGTGCATTAGAGCAATGGTGTATCTTGCACTTATCCATGCTAAAAAGCAGGGTAAAAAGCCTGTAATTGCCGCTGCACGGAATGTTCATAAGACATTTTTAAGTGCCGCCGCACTGATTGGTGTTGAGGTCAAATGGCTGTACGGAGAAAATGACGGCTCATATCTCAGCTGTAAAATCAGCCCTGAGAGCTTGGAAGAGCTGTTTTTGAGCGAAGAAAAGCCCACAGCGGTTTATATAACAAGCCCTGATTATCTGGGAAATACTCAGAATGTTGCGGGTTTGGCTGAGGTCTGCCACCGTAACGGCGCACTTCTTCTGGTGGATAATGCCCACGGCGCATACCTGAAATTTCTGCCCCAGAGCCGTCACCCGATGGATTTGGGCGCTGATTTGTGCTGTGATTCAGCCCATAAAACTCTGCCTGCATTGACAGGAGCGGCATACCTCCATGTGGGGGTAAATGAGCTTGTTCCCAACGCAAAACAGGCGCTAATGCTTTTTGGCTCAACCAGTCCCTCATATCTGATTTTGCAGTCTCTGGATATGGTGAATAAATTCCTGTCCGAAGGTTACAGCGAAAAATTAAAGGATTTTTCCGAAGAAATGCTGCGCCTGAAATCGTATTTAGAGGGTATGGGCTATACCCTTGTAGGGGACGAAGAAATTAAACTCAGCATTTCCACCAAGCCCTATGGGTATACGGGGGAAGAGCTTGGGGAGCTTTTGGAAGAAAAAGGTGTAATACCTGAGTTTTACGATAGAGATTATCTGGTGTTGATGCTCAGTACCTTAAATTCCGATGCAGATTTAGAAAAAATCCAAAAAGCCTTTTCGGAAATTCCAAAGAGAGACGAAATTTCAGAAAAACCTCCAACCCCTGCAAAAGCGGAAAAGGGAATGGAGATTAGAGAAGCCATGCTCTCTTTAAGCGAAGAAGTGCCGGTGGATATGGCAAAGGGAAGAATCCTCGCCTCTGCCGGTGTGGGCTGTCCTCCCGCCGTTCCCATAGTCTGCTGCGGCGAGGTCATAGACGAAACTGCGGTGGAGTGCTTTAAATATTACGGCATTGAAACCGTTTCAGTGGTAAAATAAAAAAGCTGCTATCATATAAGGTAGCAGCTTTTCTTTCTAAGTTTATATTAGACAGCGGCGCACTTGACCTCAAGCCACTTGATTTCTTCCTCGCTCAGCAGGGGACTGAGTTTTTCCAGAACGGCGGCGTGATAGCCGTTAATCCACTCTTTCTCTTCCTTTGTCAGCTCGTCAGCAAGAACACAACTCATGTCGATAGGCACAAAGGTGGTAGGCTCAAAGCGGAGGAATCTGCCGTATTCGCTTTCGCCTGCTTCAACGCACTCAAGCTCGTTTTCAATGCGTATACCCATGTGACCCTCTTCGTAAATACCCGGCTCGTCGGTGATAATCATACCGGGAACGAACACAATGCCGTTGTGAGGTCTCAGGCTCTGAGGACCTTCGTGGACAGCACCAACATGAGCAACGCCGTGACCTGTGCCGCAGCGGTAGTCAAGCATATGTCTCCACATGGGCTGACGTGCCAGCATATCCAGCTCGCCGCCGGTTGCGCCCTCTTTCCAGACAGCCATAGCAACATCAATATGGCAGCGAAGCACTCTTGTGTAGGCAAGCTTTTCCTCCTCGGTGAGAGCGCCCACAGCGTAGGTGCGGGTGATGTCGGTAGTACCCTCGTAGTAGGTAGCGCCGCTGTCTACAAGGAGATAGCCCTCGTTTTTAAGTTCAGCGTCTGCGCCTGCTTTGGGAGCGTAGTGCATATTTGCGGCATTTTCGCCGTAGGCGGCAATGGTGGGGAAGCTCTCCACGATAAAGCCGGGGTTTGCGCTGCGGTACTTGTGCAGGATAGTGTCAATGTCAGTCTCTCTCAGCTTTTCACCGTTAGAGAGTCTCTTTTCCAGTTCAATCTGGAATTTAACCATAGCAGCACCGTCATAAATGTGTGCTTTTCTGGTGCATTCAAGCTCAGTTTCGTTCTTAACTGCCTTTAAAAGTGCAATGGGGTCGCTGCCCTCAACTACGGTGAAATTAGCATTTGAGCGAAGAGCGTTATTTAAAGCGGCGTTCAGAGCGCTTGGGTCAACCAGAACTTTCAGAGCCTTTTCATTTTTAGCGAGGAATTCAGGCATATCCTTGTATCCCATAAGGCTTACGCCTGCCTTTTTAAGTGTCTCCACACCCTCAGCGTTGAGACGGCTGTAATCCATAAACAGAACTGCGCTCTCCATGTCCACATAGGAAAATGCCAGAGCGTAGGGAGTGTTGTCCACGTCAGCAGCACGGAGATTGAAGAGCCATGCAATGCTGTCGAGAGAGGTTATAACGGCGCTGTCGCAGTTTTCCTCTTTCAGCTTGCCACGGAAAATATTCAGCTTTTCGTCAGCACCTTTTCCGGCGTACTCATTGCCCAGAATCCAGGCAGGAGTTGCAGGCAGGGGAGCTCGATCCTCAGTCCATGCCTCATCTACCAGAGGCAGGTCACGAAGCTCTGCACCCTTTTTATCGCAGATGTCTTTGAGACTTCTCATCTGAGTTAAGGGCATGGTTTCGGCGTTATAGCCCAGAACCATTCCTGCACTGAGCTTTTCTTCAAGCCACTCCTTGACAGTGGGAACACCCTTGACACCCATGTGCATGGACTGAACACCGGTGCCGTTTAATGCCTTGTCGGCAGCACCGAAGAAACGACCGTCAACCCAGAGGGCGGCTTCGGTCAAGCTAACAAGCAGGTTGGAGTTCTCGCAGGAGAAGCCGGAAAAATACTCCCATGCAGTGTCGTGAGCGGGGGCATATTCACTGGCGTGAGCGTCAGAAGAGGGCATGATGAAGATGTCACAGCCGTGATTTTTCATGGCTGCACGGAATTCAGTTAAACGCTGAGGAACTGTTTTCATAAAAATAACTCCTATCTATATTAAATCTTAATTTGCTGATTTACCGTCATTGCGGTACTCTCCATACTAATACCATTTGGGAGAAAAAGCAAGTATATTGATATGAAGAAAAAAATGTGTTACTATAAATCAGTAAATTTTTGAATTTTTTGGGAGTTCGTTATGGGAATTATATCCGTTGAGAGCGGGAGTGTCCGCCTGAATTTTAATGAAGAGACGCTGAATTTTGCTATCACTGCTTCTGACAGTCAGTGGAAGTGGGCGGAGGACTTCAAGGCAAGAATAAAAATGAAGTCCGGAGAGGAGATTTTCTTCTCTGCGGCTGAAAATATAAGTCACGAAAAATGGAAAACAGGCGTAGGCGTGGGCATACATTCTGCCTACTCAGGCTTTAAGCTCGGAGAAAAAGAGCTGAATCTGGCTTTCGAGACTATTTCTTGGATAGAATACAGCACAGGGGACGTGTATTTCGAGTTTATTCCACTTTCTGACGAGGACATAGAGGCGGTTTACTGGCCCGGTCACATGGAGTTTGATGAGGGCAGCGAGAAATATTACAGCGTTTTGAATATACTGCAAGGCCTGCTTCTGCCCAACACTTGGGAGAATGAGGTTAGAAAGCTGAGCTTTGATGGTCAGCTTTGCAGCAATACCGCTTATATGCCATGGTTCGGTCAGGTCAGACCCGACAGCGGATATATTGCAATCTGTCAGCAGCCTTGGGATGCCGCATTTCAGGTAGACCACCCTGCAAGCGGCCCATACACCCATGTTGGCTTCCGTTGGCTGCCGAGTCTTGGGAAAATGGACTACCGCCGTGTGGTGCGCTACACATTTTTGAATAACTGCGATTATAATTCCCTCTGCAAGGTGTACAGAAAGTACGCATTAGAGACAGGACTTTTGACAACTCTGGCAGAGAAAGCGGCGAGAAATCCCAATGTAGACAAGCTTATAGGTTCTGCCATAGTTCACAAGGGCATAAAAACCCACGTTAACCCCGGCACTCTGTTTTATAATGAGGAGGACATGAGCCAGAACGATAATCTTGTGCCTTTCTCTCAGCGTTCAGCGGAGCTGAGACACTACAAGGAAAAGGGCGTTGAGAAGCTTTACCTCCACCTTGACGGTTGGGGTCAGCCGGGCTACGATAACAAGCACCCTGACTACCTGCCTGCCTGCAAAGAAGCCGGCGGCTGGGAGGGCTTAAAGGAGCTGTCCGACACGGCGCAGGAGTGCGGCTATATGTTCGGACTTCACGACCAGTACAGAGACTACTATTTTGATGCGGACACATTCGACGAGGAATTTGCCTGCAAAGCTCCCGATGGCAGTATTTTAGATGTATCTCGTTGGGCAGGCGGCAGACAGAGCTATCTCTGCACCACTCAGGCACCCTATTATGTGAAGCGAAATTTTGAGGAAGTCTTGAAGCACGGCATACACTTGGAAGCTTCTTATCTGGACGTTTTCACCTGCAACGAGGGAGACGAGTGTGCAAATCCCAGACACAGAATGAGCAGGAGAGAGTGCTTCCGGTACCGCAAAGCCTGCTTTGATTATCTCACCTCAAAGGGCATACTTCCAAGCTCCGAGGAAGTGACGGACTGGGCAATGCAGAGCCTTGTTTTCTGCCACTATGGTCCATATGATTTTATGCTTCAGGCACCGGGCAGCCCCAGAAAGGGCATACCTACCCCACTATTTAACCTTGTTTATCACGACTGCCTTATTCTGCCATGGCTTATGGACAAGCGAGAGGGAGAAGAGGACTACATGCTTTACGCTCTTTTAAACGGCGGCGGAGCCTACATGGATAAGGACGGCGCATACCCCAACTGCGACGGCGCATTTGATGATCCCACCGCAGAAAAGCACCTTGACGAGGAGATTGCACGCTACCGCATAGTTGCCGCATTGCAGGAGCGGGTGGCAAAATGCCAGATGGTGAAGCACGAGTTTTTGAATAATGACTGGAAACAGCAGAGGACTACATTCAGCGACGGAACAGTTGTAAGCGTTGACTTTAACGACAACAGCTATAAAATTCAGTATCCGGAGGAAAACTGAAATGATAAAACCAGAGAGCTTAAAATGGGGCGATAAAGTAGCCGTGGTGTCTCTCTCCCGTGGAATGTTGGGGGAAGAGCCGTTCATACATAAATTTTACCTTGCAAGAGAGCGGCTTGAAAGAGACTACGGACTTGAGCTTATTGCAATGCCTAACGCCTTAAAGGGCATTGACTACCTCTATCAGCACCCCGAAAAAAGAGCGGAGGATTTGATGGCTGCATTTGCCGACAAGAGCATAAAAGCCATATTCTGCGCCATAGGTGGAGACGACACAATCAGACTTCTGCCTTTTATAGATTTTGACATTATCCGCAATAATCCTAAAATCTTCACCGGATTTTCCGATTCCACTACCAATCACTTTATGATGCACAAGGCAGGTCTGGTGAGTTATTACGGCCTGTCTGCAATGAATAATCTTGCAGAGTATGTGGAAATAAATCCATACACGAAGCAGGCTATGGAAAAGACCCTGTTTTCACCGCAGGAGAATTTAGACATTCCCGCAAGCGAGTTTTGCAGTTATGAGACGGACAAGGTCTGGTGGGGCGAGGAATATATGGGGGAGGAAACCCCAAAATTCCCAAACACCGGCTATGAGCTTATACAAGGTGAGGGCGTTGTAAAGGGCGAGCTTTTGGGCGGATGTGTTGACGTGTTCCCTGAGCTTCTGGGTACATCACTCTGGCCTGAACTGGAGGATTGGAAAGGAAAGATCCTGCTCCTTGAAACCAGTGAAAGCGATATGTCCGAGGATATGCTCACTTGGCTTTTGCGTAATTTGCAGGCACAGGGCATTTTGAATGTAATAAACGGCATTGTGGTGGGCAAGCCTGCCTACAAGGAAAAGTACGAGAGCTACAAGGAAGTTTATAAAAAGGTAGTGGGCTTTGAAGCCGGACGGCCTGAACTGCCCATTTTGTACAATGTGAATGTGGGTCATGCCTACCCGATAGGGCTGTTCCCTCTGGGCTTAAAATATGAAATAGACTGTGAGAAAAAGAGCCTGACACTGCTTGAAAAGGCAACGACAGACTAAGCGGACAGCAAAAGGCAGACACTTGTTGTGTCTGCCTTTTTGTATATTTATGAATTTTCTTTAACGTCATTTATAATGGCATCTACAATGCCTTGAGCGGAAATCTCCTCTGCTGTAAGGAACGGCTCATCAGAAAAAGACTTTAGAGCTTTTGCGGTGACAGAACCTATACACACGCACTTTGTGCCCCTTGGAACTGCGCCGTTACCGGCAAAATAGCTTTTCACTCCGTCGGCACTGGAAAAAGCAAGGTAGTGAAGTTTTCTGCTTTCGGTATTGTGAGAATTTGAAGCATCTGACATAGCAACTGTGTCATAGGTCGGGAAATTATAAACCTCAAATTCCTGTTTCAGGCTTTCAAAAAGTCGGTTATCTGCCTTAACTGAACGGAAAAGATAAATCGGTTCATCCTTTTTTACTGTTTGAAGCAAAAGCTCGCCTAAAGCTTCACTTGTATATGTTTCGGGGCAAAGGTCAGCATGGAAACCATGCTCTTTCAGTGCCTTTTTGGTGGCTGAACCTATGACCGCAAATTTGCAGCTGCTTAGAACTCGAAGGTCTGTTTCCTGCATGGACAGGTGGCGGAAAAACTGATTTACGCCGTTGGAGCTTGTTAAAACCACCCATGATTTTTTGCACCCCAACTCTGCCATATTAAACTCCACAGTCAGAGTTTTTATGCTCTGACTTCCTGTAAGTACAACATCTGCGCCCATATCCTCAAGGAGACTGCGGAGCTTTTCCGTGATTGCGGCAGTTCCTGAAATTCCAACGCTTACACCGCTTAAAAGTGCGTTTTCCGTGTCGGATAAATTGAGAGCCGCCACCGCACCGATAACGATTATCGCAGGAGCTTTTACCTCCGCTTTTTCGGTTTCCTCGCATATATTTTGAAGCGTTCCACGAACTGTTGCAGGGAAAGGGGAGTTGCCGCCGGAAACAACCGCCGCCGGAGTTTCAAGGGGCATACCGGCAGAGGTGAGCGTTTCAACAATCAAGCGAATTCGGGAAAGGCCCATCAAAATTACGATAGTTCCGTGGAGATGTGCAAGAGCTTTTAAATCCTGCGGCAGTCCGTCACCTGCGGTGTGGGCTGTGATTATATGTACGCTTTGGCTGAGGTTTCTGTGTGTCACGGGAATTCCCGCAGAGGAGGGAATGGCGATGGCGGAGGAAATTCCGGGGACAACGGAAAAAGGAACATTTGCATCTTTCAGAGCGTAAATCTCCTCACTGACACGACCGAAAACAAAGGGGTCGCCGCCCTTTAAGCGCACAACGTTTTTGCCCTCCAAAGCCAGCTCAACAAGCTTCTGGCTTATGGCGTTCTGAGTGGCGGAGTGTCTGCCCTCACGCTTTCCCATGTAAATCTTTTCAGCATTTTCAGGTACAAAAGTCAGAAGTTCAGGTGCAATAAGGTCGTCATATACCACTGCATCGCAGTTTTTAAGGGCGTTTAAGCCTTTTAAAGTTATAAGGTCGGCGTTACCACAGCCGGCACCCACCAGATAAACCCGTCCTGTTTTTTCCACTACACATTCTCCTCGCTTAAAATTTCTCTCAGCTCCTCGTCACTGGGGGTACTGCCTTTTTGCAGGCACAGGGCGAAAAGCTCTTTGTAAATTTCCGCTCGTTTTTCCTCCGTGGCTACGCTTTCTTTTATGGCAGGGCGCAGGCTATCCAGATAATCCAGAATCAGGGGGAGATTGTCAGGAAGTATGGCGTTTATCTGCTCCTTTAGCCATATTGCGGCGGTTGGACTTGCGCCGCCTGTGCTTATGCCAACGGTGAGATTGCCATTTTTAACCAGAGAGGGAAAAATAAAACTGCACTGGTCTCTATCATCAACGGCGTTCACAGGGATATTTTTCTCTCTGCAAAGCTGTGCGATTTGGCGGTTCACTCCTTGGTTATCCGTTGCGGCAATTACCACGTTTGCACTATTCAGCATTTCAGGCTCAAATTCTGAGCGGATGATGTTTACCGTTAATGCGGTAATCCGCTTGTCAATTTGAGGTGCAGCAACGGTGATTGCAGGGGAGAAGGGCAGGAGCTTTTCGATTTTTCGGAGAGCAACCGTGCCGCCGCCTACAACCAGAATATTCATATTTTCAATGTCTGCAAAAAAAGGAAAATAAGCCATATTAACCTCTGTTCGTGGCCGCTTTGTCGTAATAATACTGCCAGCCGTCCTCTGTATTTACTCGTTTTAATCCTATATTGAATACTTTTTCTATCTGTCCAGAAGAATAAATTTCCTCCGGCGTTCCATGCGCAAACAAACTGCCCTTATTAAAAAGAATAATACGGTCTGCGTAGCGCATTGCCATAGCTATATCGTGGAGTACCATGACCACCGATTTACCCTCATTAACCAGAGTGCGGATATTTTCCATGACTTGAAGCTGATGTTCAATGTCAAGAAATGTGGTAGGCTCGTCCATGAAAATCGTGTCCGTATCCTGCGCCAGAACCATAGCAAGATAGATTTTCTGCTTTTGTCCGCCGCTGAGTTGGGGCATATAGCTGTTGGCAAGCTCCAAAGCGTCCACCCTCTCCAAAGCCTTTTTTGCAATCTCAAAATCCTCCTTGCGGTAATGCCGTGGAAAGGAGAGATAGGGGAAACGACCGTGAAGCACCATACGCATGGCGCTTATATTGGGGGTGGGTCTGCTCTGAGGCATATAGGATGCTTTCTGGGCAAATTCCCGACGGTCAAGCTGTTCAGCTTCTACGCCGTCTACAAATATTTCCCCGGAAATTTTCTCCTGTAAGCCAAGCACGGTTTTAATCAAGGTGCTTTTACCGCAGCCGTTAGGCCCCAGCAAAACCGTAAATTCTCCGGACTTAAAGTCTACGTTTATATCCGACAGAACTACGTTATTGCCGTAGCCTACGGAGAGATTTTTTGTACTAATCATGGATTCGACCGCCTCTCTGCTTTAAAAGAAGCCATATGAAGAAAGGCCCGCCGATAAAGCTCAGAATAATGCCCACTGAAAGCTCGTAGGGAGCAAAGAGGGTTCGGGCGATAGTGTCGCAGACTGTCAGCATGAAAGCACCGCCCAAGGCTGAACCCAAAATCAGGTACAGGCTGTCCTCTCCGCCTATCACTCTGATGATATGGGGAACAATCAGACCCACAAACCCCAGAAGCCCTGCAAAGCTCACAGCCGCACCGGAGAGAGCGGCGGCGAGAGTCAGAAAGATGATTTGCAGTTTCCTTGCGGAAAGCCCCAGACTTTTTGCGGTGTCCGTTCCCAGAGAGAGAATGTCAAGCTCGGAGGAGAGCATTATAAGCAAAATAAGAGCGGGAACAATTATCCAGACGGCAGGGGTCAGCTTGCTCATGGGCAGATTTGAAAATCCGCCAATTCTGAAATCTGAATAGCCGTTCAGAGCATCAGGCACAAAGCTTATAACTGCGTCAATAACAGCGCCGAATATACTGCTCACCGCCACACCTGCCAGCACAAGGGTAATTTTAGAAGCACCGTTTTTCTCAGCCACAAACAGTACCAGAAGAATTCCCAAAAGCGCACCTAAAAAGGCGAGAAACGGGATAAAATTCACGGCGGCAGGGAAGAACGCACAGCCGATGGCAACCGCCATTCCTGCGCCGGAGTTTACGCCGATGATGTTGGGTGCGGCAAGAGGGTTTGAAAGCACGGTCTGAATCACAGCGCCGGAAACCGCAAGCGCCGCCCCTGCCAGCAGACAGCCCAGAGTTCTGGGAAGTCGGGCGTATAAAATTATGTGTTCGTGGGCTTTGCTGACTTCATTTCCCAAGATGATATTTACAATATCTTTAAGGGAAATGGAAACAGTACCCACGCAAATACTTACAATAAGGGCGATAATTACCCCCACCAAAAGCAGAGCGAGAAAAAGTTTTTTATTTTTCCGGGTAGAGAATGTCTGCCAGTTTTTCATATGCCAGCCCCCATCTTGCATTGGGTTTCAGATTAAAAAGTTCATGCTCTAATATATAAAATCTGCCTTCCTTAACGGCGGTAAGCTCGTGCCATGCAGGGTTGGACATCAGAGCATTTTCAAAGGCTTTCATTGCTTTTTCGGAGTTCGAGCCCTGCATAACTGCGAAAATGTATTCAGGGTCTGCATCTATGATGGCTTCAATGTTCAGCTCTTCCAGTAAATTTGTTTCACTGTCTGCAATGTTGCGGCAGCCCATATCCTTCAGCATTTCGCCTAAAAGATTGTCCTTGCTGCTCTTTGCCTTAACTCCTGAACCGGTTGCACGGAGACACAGCACCTCCGGCTCGCTGCCGTCCTGTCTTTCCCTGGCAGCATTTGCCTGAGCCTGTACTTGGTCGCCGTAGGTTTTGTAATTTTCCTCACAGCCTGTAAGCAGGGTGCAGATTTTAAGCATTCTCAGGTAGTCGTTAATATTCTGCACGTCAAAGTAGGCGGCGTTAATGCCCATTTCAGCGAAAGTTTCCTGCAAATTCAGGTTTGCAGTGGTGTTACAACTTGCGATTATAAAATCAGGCTGGGCAGAAATCAGAACCTCAAGGCTGGGTTCTTTAATTGCTCCCAAATCCAGAACGTCCTCACTCAGACCTAAATCAAAGCTTGTCCAAGTGTCACCGGCAGTGGCAACAAGGCTGTCCTTTCCGCCGGCAAGACACCAGATGTCCGCAAAGCTTCCAATCATGGTGACAACCTGCTTAGGTCTTTCAATATTAAATTCCTGTCCCAAATCGTCGGTAAAGGAAACAGTTTCCCTGCTTCCGTCAGAATTCTCATTAAGAGTTTCAGCGGGAGCTTCGGCTTTTCCGCAGGCACACAATCCCATAATTCCTGCCAGAATCAGCAGATAAGCCATAAATTTACGCATCTAATCACCTCAGAAAAGAAGATAACACAGTTGCATTGATGTGTAAAGTATCTATATTGTGATACTTCCCATAAGCTTAAACTTATGATATAATCAAAAATAATAAGCAAACCTTAAATACAGCAGTAAAATGAGGGAATTAAAGATACAGGGAGGGGCATGAATGACAAATCGTGAGCTGGAAATTTTCCTGACCGTAGTAGAGTGCGGCAAAATGACGGAGACGGCAAGAAAGCTGTACATAACTCAGTCCTCCGTCAGTCAGGCAATAGCCAACATAGAAAAAGAGTACGACGTTAAGCTCTTTGAAAGACTGTCAAACAGCCTCCGTTTGACAGAGGTTGGAAAACAGCTTGCCACCCATGCGAAAAACTATTTTGCAGTAAAAAATGACATGGATTCTTTTTTGGATAACGCCTCCAAATTCCGAAAAATCAGGGTAGGCGCTACCATGACCGTTGGCACCTGTGTTATAAGCCCGATTTTGAAGCGGCTGCGGGAGAAATTCGAGGACATAGAAATAACGGTGGAGATTGCAAATACCCATATACTGGAAGACCTGCTGCTGAAAAATGAGATTGATATAGCTCTCATTGAGGGAAAAGTCAGTAATCAGGAGCTTGTCTCCACTGACGTTATAGAGGACAGACTGGTTTTAATCTGCTCCAATGACCACCGCTTTGCAAACCGTGAGAGTGTTGCGGCACAGGAGCTTGAGAGCGAGAGCTTTATAATGAGAGAACAGGGAAGCGGTACAAGAAAGCAGTTCGAGGAGGAAATGAGAAAGAAAAACATTCCTATAAATGTACGGTGGAACTGCTATAACTCCGAAGCAATAAAGAACGCCGTCTGTGACGGACATGGTGTCAGCGTCATATCAAAAAGACTGGTGGAGGAAGAAGTGGAGCAGAGGCGGCTTTGCAGTGCGGAAATAAGAGATATAGAGCTAAGGCGGTATTTTTCCGTGGTGCATCATAGAAAAAAGTATCTATCCGAGGAGCTGCTTGAATTTATAGCTCAGTGTAAAGCATTTGCTAAACAAGAGAGCAAAAACATATAAGCTTTTACTTATTGCAAAGATAATTACTTTAGCATTTTACAAATAGGTTCTGCAATGTTAAAATTCAAGAGAATTCATGTCTTGCAGGTTTTTAAGTTTGGCACGAGATAGGTAAAATCGTTCAGTTTACAGAGGTCTGAACTTTTTTAATACATATTACAGAGTTAGAGATCGAAAGGATGACACGGTATGGCTAATCTTACACCGGAAGAAAAGAAAGCTTTAAAGTTCAAAGGTATAATTGCCACTAAAAATGAGGGTGAGTTTATTGCTCGTATAGTTGCTCCCTGCGGTCTGTTCACAAATGAGCAGATGCAGACTATAACCGACATAGCAAAGAAATACGGCAACGGTAATGTTGCATTTACAAGCCGTCTGACCGCCGAGGTTCAGGGTATATCTGCCGACGATGCAGACAAAATTATCAAGGCGGCTGAGTCTGTGGGTCTTGTCACCGGCGGCACAGGTGCTGTGGTTCGCCCTGTTGTTGCCTGCAAGGGTACTGTTTGCGTTCACGGTCTGGTTGACACTCAGAAATTTGCAACCCGCATTTTCAATGAGTTCTACCTTGGCTGGCACGATATAAAGCTGCCCCACAAGTTCAAAATCGGTATAGGCGGCTGCCCCAATAACTGCGTTAAGCCTGCATACAACGACTTCGGAATTATGGCACAACGTGTGCCTGAATTCAGCGCAGAGCTTTGCCACAGCTGCAAAAAGTGCGCTGTAACCGAGAAATGCCCTGTACACGCAGCAGTTCAGGATGAAAACGGTGTTCTTTCCATCGACAAAGAGAAATGCACCAACTGCGGCAAGTGCATTAACGCCTGCTACTTTAACAGCGTTAAGGAAAAGGAATTCGGCTTCAAAATCTTTATTGGCGGTATCTTCGGCAAAACTCAGCGCCCCGGCACTCCTGTACCCGGTCTGTACAGCGAGGACGAGGTTATGAAGATAATTGAAAAGGCTCTTCTCCTCTTCCGTGAGCAGGGTGTTTCAGGCGAGCGTCTGGGCAGAGTTGTTGACCGTGTCGGCGTTGACAACTTCATAAATCAGCTGCTTTCCGACGATATCCTCAAGCGCAAGAATGAGATTCTGGGCATAGTCGCCGTTGATGACGGCAAAGTCAGCTGCTGATTTTAATTAAATAAAACCAAAAGCGGACACCACGGCGGTGTCCGCTTTTTTGCGTAAAATTGTTACATGAGAGGAGCGAAAAGCAGGAATATACCTTCTTTAAAGCGCTGAAAAGTGGAGCGGGTTTTATATTCGTCCCATGTGTATTCCTTGCAGTGCGTTATATCTTCGTCATAAATACTGCTGTATTTTTTCACCAGTACATTGGGGTAGAACACGCCGCAGACCTCGTCGTCAACCTGAAAACTGCGCATATCCATATTGACAGAACCAATACAGCACAGCTCGTCATCGATTATCATGGTCTTTGCGTGAATGTAGCCGTTGTAGCGGTAGACCCTTGCGCCGTATTCCAGAAGCTGACCTGCATAGTACATGGTGACAGGCTCAAGGAAAAAGCTTGAGGAGATACCGGGTATCATAATTTCAATCTTAACTCCTGCCGCCGCAGCAGTTTTTAAAGCTTCAAGTATTGAAACATCAGGCACAAAGTAGGGGGACTGAATTCTGATACTGCGCTTTGCACTTCGTATCATGCTCAGATAGCACATTTTGACTCCCTCTTTGCGGTTGTCAACGCCGCCGGTGATGAACTGACAGAGACGACCGCTCTGCTGTACTTCGGGGAGCTGAATGCTCTTTACATACTTAATGCTTTCGTTCCAGTTCCGTTTATGCTCGGCACAGAGAAAATCGGAAAAGAAATAATGCTCCAGAATCTGGGTGCAGGCACCTGTTAAACGCACCTGAGTGTCACGCCAGGGGTTCTTTTTTGCGGCAAGGTTTGCGTACTGCTTGCCTATGTTCATGCCGCCTATGTATGCAATCTCATGGTCAATGACCACAATTTTTCTGTGGCTGCGGTAGTGGGTGAGGTAGGGCTTTACTCTGATAACTCGTCCGCCTGCGTCCATAAGCGGCTTAAACATACTGCGTGGACTGGAGATATTTGCGATAAAGTCGCAGAGAACCAGAACTTTTACGCCCTCTTTGGCTTTCTCGGTGAGAGTTTTTACCAGAGCTTCGCCCATAATGTCATGGTGTATGGTGTAAAATTCTATGTAGATGCAGTCTTTAGCCGCCTTTAAATCTCCGAAAAGCCTGCGGTAGTGAGCTTCACCGCTGGTGAGAAGCTCAATGTCCTTATAGCTTGTGAGCCGGCTGTTGTTGTAGATGGAGTTAAAGCGGATAACCTCTCTGTCCTCGTCGGAAATCTCCTCGTCACTGACGGGAGCTTCCTGCTGAGGGGGGATAACGTCAAACTGCTTGCGAAGCTTGCGCTCTCTTGACCAAGCGGTAATTTTAATAGGAACGGTACTGCCGAAAACAAGGTACAGCAAAAGACCGAAGTATGGCAGACACACCACA
>SAMEA104404100__coassemble_785_pt1 | contig 32643 bp, 31 predicted proteins | sample SAMEA104404100__metabat2_low_PE_032 | metagenome-assembled genome bin SAMEA104404100 (sample SAMEA104404100) | Balaenoptera acutorostrata | reverse complement strand
GAACAGGCAACTTCGTGGACGGAACAGACGGAGTATACAAAACTGCATGGCAGGTTGTGCTGAAAAAATGACAGGTCATACGGCAAGAAAACGGTATGACGGTTCAAGCAAACAACAGCGTGACGTGACAGGCGAGAAAAAACTTTAAATTCAAGCTTCTTGTGTTGACCTTCACGTGATTAAAAAAGCGAGGTGAGAAGATGACAAATGCACAGACGATATTTGAAACCGCAATGTCCCTGATGGACGAATTGAGCCAGAACAGCGGACAGGCGGATAATGCCGATAACAAAGAGTATAAAGACAGAACCCTTGCAATCCTCAACGCACTGAGTGGAGAACTGTATCCCTATTCAGACAGCTTTAAGCCGGAAGAGCATTACGGTCGTCCGATTGTGCCGGTTATCTACGATTTTCAGTCGGCAATCGGCCTTGACGACTACATTTGCCGCAGTATTTTGCCCTATGGACTGGCGGCACAGCTGCTTCTCAGCGAGGATCCGGAGGCCTCATCTTTCTGTCAGCTCAGATATGAGAAGCTTAAAGCTAACCTTGAAACCGGACTTCCCGCCGAAGCACAGCCTATACAAGACGTATACGGCGGCATAGAATACGGTGAATTTTCAAGCTGGTGAGGTGACAAATGAACGAGAAAATTTATTCCCTGAAAGCCTTTTCGGGCTTATGCGAAAACCCGGACGGTGACACAAAGCTCCGCTTCGGCCAGGCTTCCGTATGCAGAAATTTTGCAGTCACCCGTGACGGAAACCTCCGCCGCAGAGCAGGAAGCAAAACCCTTGTAAAGCTTGGAAACAGCCCTGTTCGTGGCATCTGGAACGGTCTGGTCAAGGGTGCAGAGGAGCTTATTTGCGCCTGTGAGGGCAAAATCTGGCGGCTGACTGAGGAGGAAAACGGCGTATTTTCAAAGCAGGAGCTTGGGGCAATGGACACAAGCAGGGAAGTCCACTTTTTCCCCTTTTCAAACCTGCTTTACATGATAAACGGTCGTGAATACAAGGTTTTTGACGGAGAAAGTCTGAAAGACGTGGAGGGCTACGTCCCTCTTGTGGCGGTGACTGTACCACCGGCAGGCGGCGGCGAAAATCTGGAGATGGTGAACAAGCTCACGGGCAGCCGCAGGCTTTGGCTTTCTCCGGACGGAAAGGGAGCGGAATTTAAGCTCCCCGAAGATGATCTCCTTTCTATCGACTACGTCAAAGACCTGAAAACAGGAGAGTTGATGGCGAAAAGCTCCTACACGGCAGATTTAAAGGGCGGAAAAATCAGCTTCAAAACTGCCCCTGCGGAGGCAGTAAACAGCCTTGAAGTTGGCTGGACAATGGGAAAAAACTACAGACAGGACGTGCTGTCCATGCGTTTCGGCGAGCTGTATAACGGCAGTCAGGACAGCCGCATTTTCCTTTACGGTGACGGCTCAAACCGCTGTATCTATTCGGATTTGGATTACGACGGCAAGCCCAGAGCAGACTATTTCCCAGACTTGAACGAGCTGAGAGTAGGAGATGAAAACAGCCCCGTAACCGGACTTATACGCCATTTTTCCAGTCTTATCTGCTTTAAAAGTCACAGTGCATGGTCAATTTACTACGGCAATATTGAACTGAAAGACAAGACCGTCACAGCGGCTTTCTATTGCAGCCCCATTAACAGGAGCATAGGCAACGAGGCAATGGGACAGCAGAGGCTGGTTTTGAACTCGCCCCGCAGTCTCCATGGCCGAGACCTTTTTGAGTGGCGCAACGCCAGTACTTATTCAGGAGGTGTCACTCGGGACGAGCGGCAGGCAAAACGCATAAGCGACAGAATATTTAAAACTCTGGGTGACTTCGAATTTAGCAAATGTGTCTGCTTTGATGACAATATTGCGCAGGAATATTATATATCTTGCGGAAATTCCTGTCTTGTGCAAAATTACGCCTGCGACGCATGGTATCTCTACGAGGGCTTAAACGCCACCGCTTTCCAAAACTACGACGGCGGTCTTATTTTCGGCACGGAAAGCGGAGAGATTAAAAGCCTTTCCTACCGCTGGAAAAGCGACGACGGACAGGCAATCAAGGCCTACTGGGAGTCGGGCGCAATGGGTTTTGGCTTGGACAGCCGCAGAAAATACTCATGTATGCTGTGGGTTGGCATTAAGCCTGAGAGCTTCGGTGAGCTGTATGTAAGCATTCAGACCGACAGGCGCAGTCGTTACGGTGACAAAAAAATCGTATCCTCCATTGCCAGCTTCTGTCCTGCTGATTTCAGACGCTGGAGCTTTAAAACCAACCGCAAGCCCCAGATTCACAGGCTGAAGCTGAAAGCCAAAAAATTCGTATACTACAAGCTCATCTTTGAAAGTCGTTCGCCCAACACAGCCGCCACGGTTCTGGCGTCAGACCTGCGACTGCGGCTTACAGGCTGGGCAAAGTAAGGGGGAGAAAAAATGGCATTTACAAAATTTGACGATGATTTAGAAATAATTTCCAAACTGCCTGACGAGCCTAATGACTTAGGCGGACTGACTGCCGCTGAATTAAAGGCGGAGTTTGACAAGGCAGGAAAGGCGGTTCAGACCTACATAAACGAGGTGCTTTTGCCCTCAATGGAAAAGGACGGAGGGGTAAACATTGGCATTATGCCTGTTTCCGGTCTGCCTGAGGCGGCAAACATTCAGACCGCACTTGAAAAACTGGTGGAGGCCATAGCAGGCGTTTCCGTGGGTGTAATTCCCGATGAGAGCTTGGGGGAAATTAAGCTGAAAAACGGTTCAGTAACCCATGCAAAGCTCGCCGCTTCTGCGGTGGAAAACGAAAATATCGCTGCGGGTGCAGTCAGCGGAGATAAGCTTGCGCCAAACTCTGTGGGTGAGGGAAAAATCGCCCCTCAGGCGGTAGGATCGGCAGAGCTTAAAAAGCTGTCCGTCACAGGTGAAAAGCTTGCTGCCGGAGCTGTAAGCGGTGAGAAAATCGCAGCAGGAGCTGTCAGCGGAGATAAGCTCCAGAAGCTCAGCGTAAACGGTGAAAAGTTGACAGCCGGAGCAGTCAGCGAAAACAAAATTGCCCCCGGTGCGGTCAATCTTGCAAAGCTTGGCGAGGACGTAAAGACTGCATTTGCGCCTGCCTATACCTGCGGCACTTGGGAGCTGACTCCCAACAGCTCAGCCCTTGCAAGCGGCAGGCTGTACATCATGTACGAGTGAGGCGGTGAAAGCATGGGCAAAAACATTTACACAGGTGTAGGCGGTACAGCCCGAAAAGTAAAGAAAATTTATCTGGGCGTAGGAGACAAGGCGAGAAAGGTAAAGAAAATTTACATAGGCGTTGAGGGTGCAGCCCGCCAGTGCTGGGCATCAGCCTTTGATTTCTCCTACACAGGAAACTACAAATTTTCCGGCAACCCTGACGGTGACTGGGCAATCAGTTTTCTTTCAAGCGGCACTCTCACCGTCCGCTCAGCCCCTACACCCATAGACGTGTTCTGCTGCGGAGGCGGTCACAACGGGGGCAGTGGTACTCAGTGGAACTGGGGAGGCACTCGATATGATGGAGGAGACGGAGGCAGGGGCGGTAAGTGTAATGCTGTCACAGGCGTTAAAATCGCAGAAGCTTCTTATTCAATCATCATAGGCGGTGCCGGAGAAGACTCCGCAGCATTTGGCGTAAGTGCTAACGCAGGTTCCCATGGTGGTGCAGCCGGAGGAACTCACGGAGAGTTTAACGGCACAAGCGGCGGAGCAGGTGACTACGCATTTTATGAATCAACATTTGATGCCCCAAGCTTCGGCGCAGGTTACAGATTCGGAGCCGGCGGTGGCGGTGGAGACAGCGGATGGGCTAAAGATAGCGGAGAATTCCCTACCGGAGAGCCGGGTGCAGGCGGTGCATCCGGAGGAGGTAGAGGAGCAGATACAAACTGGGACGGCACATATGCTAGGGCAGGAGCTGCAAACAGCGGCGGCGGTGGCGGCGGTGGCTGCGGGCCATACCACCCCAATGGCGCAGGCGGCGGCTCAGGTGTGGTCATTATCAGAAATGCAAGAAAGTGAGGTGGGGAATGTGAGCAGAAAAACAGGGCATGGATTGGCAGAATACGCCGTTTCTCAGCTTGGAAAACCGTATTGGTGGGGAACATATGGCCAAATAGCAGATTTGACACTTCTCCGTGAAAAGCGGAGACAGTATCCGGAATACTACTCAGACAGCGACTTCCCAAACCAGTTCGGGCAGAAAGTCCACGACTGCTGCGGCCTTATAAAAGGCTACCGCTGGTGTGATACACCCTCCTCTGAACCTCGGTATGTCGGCTCTCAGGACGTGGCAGCCTCGGGACTTTACCACCAGTGCTCACGCCGTGGCGATATTTCCACCATGCCGGACATTGCAGGAGTTTGCCTTTTCCGCCGTGACTTGGGTCATGTGGCGGTGTATATCGGCAACGGCAAAACCGTGGAGGCTATGGGACACCGCTACGGAGTAGTGGAGCGAAATAAAAACAGCCGCAACTGGGCGTTCTGGGGTATGCCGGACTGGATAGATTACGGCGAGGGGGAGATTAAGCCCCCGAATCCACGGCCTTCCTACTATTATAATATAAAACTTCCCCTTTTGAAGCCGTCAATGGAGGACGGAGCGGTTAAAACAGCACAGCGGCTTTTAAATGCCATGGGCTACGACTGCACGGAAAACTCCGTCATGGACGAAAAGACCGTGGCGGCAGTGAAAGCTTTTCAGGGAAAAAACGGACTTTTGCAGGACGGGGAAATCGGCATAGACACATGGACAGCACTTTTAAGGGGGAATTAGAATGAACTTTGATGAACGAGCCAAGGAGATAGAGGCGTATTTTGAGCGGGAGAAGCAGGCGGAGTTATCCAGACTTGAGCAGGAGCACAAGAAGAATATGGAGACAATGCAGGCGGAAAATGAGGCGGTAGACAAGAGCTACGCCAAGCACGGAAACAATCTGGCGGTGCAGTACGAGCGCAATCGCCGCAACTTCAATGAGCAGGCACAGTCCAGAGGTTTAAATACAGGCACAGCTTCACAGGCGGCACTGGCTCAGAACAGCGTGTACCTGCGAGATTTCGGGGTCTTGTCGGGCAAAAGAGCGGCGGCGAGGGAGCAGGGGCGAAAGGGACTTCTGGACTTAAAGTCGGACTACGACCTGAAAGCGGCAGAATCCGCTGCCGGAAGTGACAGGCGCAAGCAGGAGGTGCTGTTTAAGGAGCGGGAAAAGGAGATGCAGAGACAGCTGTCTCAGGCTCAGACCCTTGCAAAGTTCGGAGATTTCAGCATTTATGCCCAGCTTTACGGCAAGGAGCAGGCGGACAAAATGGAAGCTGTCTGGAAAGCTCAGAATCCCGACCTTGCCTATAAAATCGGCAAGATCAGCGAAAGTGAGTATCAGCGCCTGACAGGACGCCTGCCCGGTGAAAGCAGCCGCAGAAGCGGTGGTGGCACTCGTCGTGTCAGCAGTAAGAAGAAAAAGCCCACGGATAAGAGCGAGGGACATTTTTACGGCAACGAGAGTGTAATCGTGAACAAAAGTCCCAACAAAAAGAACAATCTTATATATAGTAAGTTCTAAGAGAAGCAGAAGCTTTATAAAAAAGTTTTTCGGAAAATCCTTTCGGTAAATAGTGAAAATCCTCTGATGTGCGACTGCATATCGGAGGATTTTTTGAATTCGGACGGAACATAGAACCGGGCTGTTAAGCTTTTCACGGCGGAAAAATTCAGCGTCAGAGTTTTGGAAAGTTATAACTTGGGTGCGGCAAAGGTTTGACACAGTGAAAACCTCTGCTTCTCCGGTAATTGCGCCCACAAAGCCCCTTGCGCGTATTATGCGTGACTGAAAATCTGCGGCAGGGCTCAGGAGAAAAACTTAAACAGAAATCCGAAATGCTCAATAAAATAGAGCAGAAGGAGGATTTACTTAATTAAACGAAATTTTGTGCATTTGAATATTTGCTGAATTGAGCATGAACGTAAAATACTGCACTTAATCAGGTGCAAGCAATGAAAGCTTTTTGCTGTTTGTACGGGAACGGAACAAAAGCATTTTTCCAGCCTGCAAATGAGCGGCGAGGAAAGCGATTTTACAGATTTTAAAAGGGAGGCAGACGCTGAATTTCGAGGGGGGGGAAGCAAGATGAACTTCGGAGATAAGAGGGAAGGGGAAAGACTGAGATGAATGGTTAGAAAAATAACAATTATTTGTCGGCTTTCGCTCTCTGCCTGTTTACCATGATTTAAACCAAATGATAAGAAATTAACGATACAGAGCGGATTTTGCACTGATTTACCGTCCCTTTTCATATTTAACAGCTTTTTTGCCTTTAGACACGGCATATATGCGCATTGACGATTATTTAACACAACAAAATAAACACAGAAAGATACAAAATAACGGCAAAAGAAAAGTGAAAAAATTAACTAAGACTATTGACAATTGCTTAACATAGAGCTATAATCACAGTAGAAAGTGAAAGAAATAACAAACACGGGAAACAAAGTAAAAAAATCAGAAGCTTTTAGCTTTATATAAACGGAGGTTTTAGTTATGAAGTGCCCTTGCTGCGGACATGAAATGGTAATGGACGACCACAGAAAAATCGATATGTATATGTGCTACGAGTGCGGCTACATTGAGGGCCGTGATACAGCGCCCAAGCCCCACACCACCAACTTTGAGCGCCTCCGCAATATGAACTTAAATGAGAGCATCGCATTCCTTTCCAACAATCTTGGAGTTGACAAGAGAAGCGTTGCAATGTGGATGGAGAACAGCGTAGCCTGAGCTAAAAACAGCTCACCCAATAAAACGAAAACTAATAACGAAGATATAAATGCTTAATTGAACGGAGGTTTTAGTTATGAAGTGCCCTTGCTGCGGACATGAAATGGTAATGGACGACCACAGAAAAATCGATATGTATATGTGCTACGAGTGCGGCTACATTGAGGGCCGTGAGATTGAGCAGAAACCTCACAGCACCAACTTCGAGCGCCTCCGTAACATGAACCTGAACGAAAGCGTTGCATTCCTCTCCAAAAACTTCGGTATCGACGAAAAATGCGTTGCCATGTGGCTGGAGAACAAAGTTGCATAAAATAAAGCGAATGATCTTCTGTCCGGAAGTTTGATAAAACTGTGATTGATTTATTCAGGATTTTCATTTGCTCCATTCACGAAAGACCTGCTTCGGCAGGTCTTTTGTGCGTTTAAAGTGAGTTAATATAAATTTTAACATATAGATTTCCATTTTTTTCTTGCTTTTTTTACATAATGCAATTATAATTTTACAACGATGCAATCATAGCGCACAAAAAATACATAAGTTGTGACAAAACAGTCAAAATTTTGAAGTTTTTTTAACAAAAACTCTCCGGCACATCAATGTGTGCTAAAAACTTATTTTTTGACTTTTTTAATGTTATCACATCCTCAAACTTTGGCACTACCCGGCAGCAGCTGCTATAAAACACCTGCATAGCGGAAACGGAAAGCCAAAACCCGAGGCATAATAAATTAGTATATTCAATTTAAAGGAGAAAAAATAATGCCAGTTGTAAACTTCCCTTACGGAAAAAAGACCCTGTCACTCGATATACCTGAGAACCGCTTCGCAGGCACAATGGTATCTAATATGCACAATTACGTTGCACCCAAATCCCCTGACGAGCTGGTGCTTGAGGCTATGGCAAACCCCATCGGCACTCCCAGCCTTGCAGTCATGGCTGAGGGCAAGAAAAAGGTTGTCATCATCGCAAGCGACCATACCCGCCCCGTGCCCAGCAAGGTAATCATTCCTCATATGCTGGCAGAGATTCGCAAGGGCAATCCTGATGCAGAAATTACTATTCTCATAGCTACCGGCTGCCACCGTGAAACCACCAGAGAAGAGCTGGTTGGCAAGTTCGGCGAGGACATCGTTAACAACGAGAGAATTGTTGTCCACGATTGCGACGACACTGCAAATCAGGTAAATATCGGCAAGCTGCCCTCCGGCGGTAACCTGATAATCAACCGTGAGGCTGCAGAGGCAGACCTTCTGGTTGCTGAGGGCTTCATTGAGCCTCACTTCTTCGCCGGCTTCTCCGGCGGCCGTAAGAGCGTTCTTCCCGGTATTGCATCTCGCAAGACCGTTATGTACAACCACAACGGCCAGTTCATCGCCGATCCTCACTCCCGTACCGGTATAATCGAGGGCAACCCCATACACAATGATATGCTTTACGCAGCTCGTGCCGCACATCTTGCATACATCGTCAATGTTGTTGTCAACAGCGAGAAGGATGCAATTTACGCAGTAGCAGGTGATGTAGACCTTGCACACCGTGCAGGCCGTGAGTTCCTTTGCACTCAGTGCAAGGTAGCAGCAAAGCCCGCCGATATTGCAATCTCCACCAACGGCGGCTATCCTCTCGACCAGAACATTTATCAGTCCGTTAAGGGCATGACCGCAGCAGAGGCTACTGTCAAAGAGGGCGGCGTTATTATCATGGTTTCCTCCTCCAGCGATGGCCACGGCAGCGAAACCTTCTACGAAACCTTCAGAGACGAGAAGAATCTTGAGCGCATGATGAAGAAATTTGTGGAGACTCCCCCCGACGAGACTATTCCCGACCAGTGGGAGGCACAGATCTTCGCTCGTGTACTGATGAAGGCTACTGTTATCTTCATTTCCGACGCTCCCGATGAGATGATAAGCGATATGCACATGATTCCTGTTCACTCCATGGAGGCAGCACTTGCAAAGGCAGACGAGATTCTGGCAGCCAAGGGCATCAAGGACGGTTCTATCGTTGCAATTCCTGACGGCGTTGCTGTCATGGTTGTCTGATTTAAGACTTACAGAAAATAATAAACGCATTCGGTTTAATGCCGAATGCGCTTTTTTTTTAAGTATTTTATTACGTTTAATTAAAAGATACAGCAAAATCAGCCTTCAAGCAAATTTCTGTACACTTTTTTGCGGACGTAATACAGATAGAAAGCCTGCATTACGAGGGTGACAACCCATGAAAGGGGATAGGAGATGAACAGAAAATCCAGAGTGCGGTGGAAGGGGAATACGCAGTAAATCCAGAACACTCTTGCGCCTACTGTACCCACCACAGACATAATCATGGGGACGATGGAATAGCCCCAGGCTCTCAATGCACCGGGGAGTAAATCCATGAGGGCGAAAATGAAGTAGGTGGTAGTGGTGTACATGAAAACCTGCATACCGCACTGTATAACCTCGGCGCTGTCGGTGTACATTTTCAGTATGCCTTCACCGAAAATGTAAACGGCAGTACCCATGACAAACATAGTTCCGGCGGACAAGAGGGTGCAGTCCAGTAAAACCTTGTCCATTCGCTTCTTGTTTTTCACTCCGTAGTTCTGGCTCATAAAGCTCATGCAGGTCTGGGTGAATGAGTTGGCGGATACATAGAGAAAACCGATAATAGTGTGAGCTGCGGTGTAGCCTGCCATTGCAATGTCACCCAGAGAGTTTACGGAGGACTGAAGCAGCACGTTTGAAAAGTTGATGACCAGACTTTGCAGACCGGCAGGGAGGCCGATTCTAAACAGCGGTCCAAGATATTTCTTGTGAATTTTAAGCTGTGAAAAATGGAGCTTGTAGCTGCTCTCGGTTTTACACAGGCATTTGAGAACCAGAACGCAGGAAATTACCTGAGAAACAACGGTGGCAATGGCAACGCCAAGCACGCCCATATGGAAAACGATAACAAGAACTAAGTTCAGACCGGCGTTAATAACTCCTGCAATCAAGAGGTAAATCAAGGGGCGCTTTGTGTCTCCCACAGAGCGCAGGATTGCGGCGCCGTAGGTGTACACCATAAAAAAGGGCATACCGAGGAAGTAAACTCTGATATACAGCACCGCCATTTCGTAGACACCGTCAGGAGTACCCATAAGTGTCAGCGCAGGCCCGGAGAGTAAAAGCCCCAAGACCACAAGGGCAAGACCGCCGAGGAATGAAAAGCAGATTGAAGTATGGACAAGCTCTCCCAGAGCTTTGTTGTCTTTGAGGGCGTAAAGCCTGCCGCCTATAACGTTAACGCCCAGTGAAATACCGGTCATAAGGTTAATGATAAGGTTAATAAGGGCGGTGGTAGAACCGACGGCGGCAAGAGCCTGATCTCCGCTGAATTTACCCACCACGATAACGTCCACGGCGTTAAACATGAGCTGCAAAACAGATGCCAGCAGCAGCGGAACAGTGAAGGAAACGAGCTTGGGCAGGAGCGGGCCGGTGCACATGTCCATCTCATATTTGTTTTCTTTTGGTAAGGAACTCATATAATTTTACCTTTCATAGAATTTCAGATAACACACCGTTGCGCTGTCTGAGTTTTATTTTAAAACATGAAAAACTTGGAAATGCTGTACGAGTTTAGCAGTACCGCCGAATTTTGTCAAGCGCATTAAGCGCAATTTAACTAATTATACTTTTGAGGCTGAAAATTATGGATTAAAACACCGCTTCCGTAATAATTTCAGGCAGAAAGTTAAAAATGTATAACATTTACTGCCGCCGGTATTGCTATAATTTTTCATTATGGTAAAATAAAATTCAAATAAAAAATGAGGCGAAAATATATGCTTAAAAAAATAACAGCCAATCAGATATTAACCCTTTTTGCGGCGGTAATTCTGCTGTTTTCCATGATTTTCCTGTCATCCTGCGGCGATGCTCAGACAGCTACCGAGGAAGAGACGGTGAAAGAAAGTCCTTTTGCCGGAAAAATTAAAATTTCCGAGCTTATGTACCATAACAGCAGCTCACTTCGTGACGAGAGCGGTGGATTTCCGGACTGGCTTGAATTGCAGAATGTCTCAGATGAGAGCATAGAGCTTTCTTCGTGGACACTCAGCGACAGGGAAGGGGAGGCAAAATGGAGCTTCCCTCAGTGCAGCATAGCAGCGGGGGAGTATTTGCTTATTTTCTGCTCCAGTGACAGCAGCCTGCCTATGCACAGCGGTTTTTCTCTGTCTGAGGGTGAGACTGTGTTTCTTTGTGACCCTGAGGGAACGGTGATAGATTCTGCTTTCTGCGCTCCCACGGGAGATGACGTTTCACTGGCGTTAAACAACGAGGGAGAGCTTGTGCCTGAAATATGGGTAACTCCAGGCTATGAAAACACTCACGCAGGGTACGAAGCCTTTTCTTCTTCGCTTATAGCAGAAAGTCCTCTTGTGATAAATGAGGCGGTTGTTTATTCAGAGACGGAATACGACTGGGTAGAGCTGAAAAACACCTCTGAAAATGAAGTCAATCTCTCCGAATTCTTCCTTTCTGACGACTCAAAGGAGCTGAATAAATGGCAGCTGCCCGATATAACACTTGCGGCAGGAGAGCGGAAGGTGGTGTTCTGCTCTGGAGACGAGAGCCTGAGCGATGCTTATAAGACGCACTGTAATTTCTCTCTGAATTCTGAGGACGAGAAGCTGTTTTTGTCCGACAGTCAGGGCAATATCAAGGATTTTGTTCATCTGCATGATATACCCGTGGGCGGAAGTATGGGCAGAATGGCAGACAGAAACGGATTTTTCTATTTTGCCGCACCCACAATGGGCGAAGAAAACGGCGAGGGTAAAAGACGTGTGTCGGCTGTCCCTGAGCTTCTCGGCGAGGACGGCGTTTTCAATGACGTGGAGTCTGTAAGCGCAGAACTCAGCGCCAAAGGACAGATATTTTACACAACAGACGGCAGTCTGCCCACGGAGGAGTCTGCCCAATACAGCGAGCCTGTAAGCTTTGAAAGCAGTTCGGTTCTGCGTGCTGTAGCTGTGGAGGAGGACGCTCTTCCCAGTCCTGCGGTTTCTTACAGCTATATAATAAATGAAAATCACAGCCTGCCTGTTTTGAGCCTGATGGTAGATAAGCCGGCGGAGTTTAAAGGTATGTATATGGACGGCTACAAGGGTAAAACCTTGCAGGCAAATCTGGCATTGTATAATGACCCTGCCGCCTTTAATCACCGATGCAGTGTCACCATGAAAGGCTATACAAGTCTGGGACTGCCTAAAAAGAGCATGGGAGTTTCCTTTAAGGGCTGCCACGGCGGAATGCTGAAAGGCGATGTGTTCGGAAACGGAATAGATGAATTCTCAAATCTTTCCATACGTGCGGGTCAGGATTATACTTTCTCAATTATCAGAAACGAGCTGTTTCAGGAGCTTTGCCTTGAAGGCTCTGATTCCCTTTATACTCAGGCAAGCAAATATTGCGTGCTGTATGTAAACGGCGAATATTACGGAATTTTCTGCTTAAAAGAGGATTTGAACCGCCAGTTCTACGCCTCTCATGCGGGTGTCAGCAAGGACAGCGTGGAGTGCATTAAATTCCCTGCTCCCATGGGCTGCTCTTTCTGGAATGAGGTTCTGGATTTCTGCTGGAATAATGATATGAGCCTTGAGGAAAATTATAATCAGGTGTGCAGTGTCCTTGACGTAGACAGTCTTATAGATTGGGTAATCTTTGAGGGATACAGCGCAAATACGGACATTCAGGGCAATCTGAAAATATTCCGCAGCCCCGAAAACGGCAATAAATGGCAGTTCAGCTTCTATGATCTGGACTGGGCGTTCTATTCACCGGAGGGAGATTTTTCGATTCTGCTGAGAGATCAGGGAAATACAGGCTACCTGATGCCAAGCCTTATAAATGCTCTGCTTCAAAATGACAGCTTCCGTACTCAGTTCATTGAGCGTTTCAAGGAGCTTAACGAAAGCACCCTGTCAAATGAGAATGTTCTGGCTAAAATCGACCAGCTTCAGGCGCTTATAGACCCTGAGGTGGAGCGGGATAGAGAGCGTTGGGATCTGAGTTATGATTCATGGCTTTATAGAGTGGACGAGCTTAGAAGCTATGTTCTGGACTATGACCGTGAAATCCATAATATAGATAAGGTTTGCGACCTTTTGGATATTGACGATGCCCAGCGCCAGCAAATCTTCGGCAGATAAATTGAAAATTGTATTATAATAGTATTATGCTAATAGAAAAGACCACATAGCAGACAATTAAGTCTGTTATGCGGTCTTTTCTTTTACAATTTAATTTTCAATCGAATTATCAGTTCACGAAGAGCTGCTCTCTATTTTTGTAGTAAGCATGATTTACGCATATCCAAAACACGGCGTATAGAACAGGGGGGATGACAAGCCCGGTTATGATGTAATCTTTGCTGCATACAGAGGGGGTCTGCGTGAAAAAAATCTGCGAAGAAAAATGTTTCCTGGACAACCGTACGGTTTCTCGGAAGCATAAGTTTTCATATGTGGTTCGTTTTTTAAATTTGTTTTCTCTCAGGTTGAAATGCTGCTGACTGAACAGCTCAGTCGTCAGAGGGGGCAGTGCCTTGCTGCTCAATGCATCTGTTTTTTTATCTTTCAATTTCCGGAATATTTTGAACGCTAATATCGAAGTTATTCAGGAATCTGCATATCTTGCTTATAGCCTCTATGAGTTCATGCGGGTCTTCATTTTCTGTGTTGTATACGCTGTGCAGCAGATGACTTATAAGCCTTCGCTCGCCGGTATCCAGCATTTTAAGACCCTCCTCAGTTCCCTCCACAATTACATTACGGCGATTATTCGGGTCGCTGCTGCGTACCGCCAGGCCTCGTTCCACCATAGAGTCAATAAGATAGGTCATATGTTGACGGCTGGAATTCACTTTATCTGCAAGCTGAGATATAGGGAGGCTTCCCTCAAGCTTCAAATAGCACATAGCACGGGTCTGAGCTACTGTCCAGCCATAATTTTCTTTAAAGTATTCTGTAAATGTTGAAGCCAGCTTTTCTTCACTGAGAAAAAGAAAATCCAGCATCAGCGATTCTTGCTTTGAATAAGCTTTGCTGGACGGCATTTTGGTTATCTGAGCATTCATACTAAGCTCCTCTGTTTCTTAAATCACTAAGACAATCAATTTATTATCTTAATTATATATTATAAACAAATCTTTTGGAATTTCAATCCTAAATTTACCGAAGTAAAGACTGAATATGATCTTCGGAAATCTTCTGACATATAATGCGAGATAATCATATAATTCACAAGGTGTCAAAAATTTAACTAAATATGCGAGCTTAAATTTGGTTATCTTTCCATCTTGTTTTTTTCATAAAGACATAATATAATCTGATTAGTTAATAGTAAAGAAACTTTATAATAAAGAAACTGAATAAAAAGCGAAAAACAGGAGGAATTGTAATGAACGCAAAGTCAGAAAAATTTTCACATCTTCTGAGTCCCGGTAAAATCGGAAATCTTACCATTAAGAACCGTGTGGTAATGGGACCCACAGAAACCCTTTACGCAACCTCTGATGGTGAAATCACCGACAAGATCATCGACTTCTATGTGGCTCGCGCAAAGGGCGGCTGCGGTCTTATCACCGTTCACTCCGCTCAGGGAGCAACCAAAGTGGATAAGATTGACCCCTACCCCGGTTCCATCCGTGTTGATGACAATATGTATGTGCCTATGATGTCTGACCTGACCGAGGCCATTCACCGCTACGGTGCAAAGTGTACCATAAATATAAGCGCAGGCGGTGGCGCTCAGTCTCTGGGCTGGCCCTACGACAAGGGCAGTCAGGGTGTTTACAACGAAACCCGCGTGGCTCCCGGTACTCTTGAATCCCGCTTTGTGGGTGCTCCTGTCCGTCCCCTCAGCATCGATGAAATCCACACCATTGTCGACTGCATGGGTTACAGCTGTCTGAACGCAAAGCGTGCAGGCTTTGACGCAGTAACAATTCACGCCATCGGTGGCTATCTGATTTCCGAGTTCCTTACTCCCTGGTTCAATAACCGTACCGACGAATACGGCGGAAGCCTGGAAAACCGCTACCGTCTGCTGCACGAGATTATTGAGAGTGTTCAGGAAAAGTGCGGCAAGGACTTCCCCATTATAGTCCGTATGTCAATAGACGAATACCTGGGTGATGCAGGCCGTGGCATTGAGGAGTCAAAAACTCTATGTCAGTGGATGGAGCGGGACGGCGTTGCAGCTATCGACTGCGAGGCAGCAGTATTTGAGACTGTTGAGTGGATGATTCCTACCATCTACCAGCCCGAGGCAACTCTTGCGCACCTCTCCGAGGCTATTAAATCCGTTGTAAATATCCCTGTATTTGCTCAGGGTCGTATGTATGATCCCAATGTTGCTGAAAAGGTTCTGGCTGATGGCAAGGCAGACTTCATTTCCCAGTCCCGTGAGTGGATCGCTGAGCCTGACTATGTGAAGAAGCTCGAAAAGGGCGATGAGGAAGGTCTCCGACTCTGTATCAACTGCAACTACTGCATAGGTAAGCGTGTATTCGGTCAGATGCCTCTGCGCTGCACCTTTAACCCCATTGCAGGCCGTGAAAGCCGCTTCCCCAACGGAAGAACAGGAAAATCCGACGACCCCAAAAAGATTGCAATTATAGGCGCAGGCCCTGCGGGCATGGAAGCTGCCTTCGTTGCAGCTCAGAGAGGTCATCAGGTAGATTTATATGAAGCCAGCGACAGGCTCGGCGGCGGACAGCTAAGAATCGCATCAAGCTCTCCCTGCAAGGATATTCTGAATCACATCCCGAACTTTTTCAATGTGCAGCTGTCAAGACTTAAAAATGTCACTGTCCACCTCAATACTCCAATCACCCCTGAAAATGTCTCATCAATAGATGCAGACACAGTTATCCTCTGCACCGGAGCCGAGCCGCTTATCCCCGATATCCCCGGTATCCACGACGAGAAAATCGCAGTGGCTCAGGATGTTCTGCTGCACAAGAAGGAAGTCAGCGGACATGTTGTAATCTGCGGCGGCGGTCAGGTGGGTGTGGAAACTGCTTTGGAGCTTTTAGAGCGTGGCTGTACCGTGACTATCGTGGAAATGCTGCCTGACCTTATCCTTAAGGAAGAGCTTATGACCAGAATCGTTATGATGAAGAAGCTGGCCGCAGCAAATGTGGAGATTCTCTGCAATCATCAGATCAAGGCCTTCGAGGACAGCAGAATTAAGGTTTTGGACATGCAGAGCGGTGAGGAAAAGACTTTAAGCGCCGACTCGGTTGTCATTGCCTTTGGTACTAAGCCCGTGAACGCTCTTAAGGATTCCTTCGGGGATAAGGAGGTTATCGTTGTGGGCGATGCCAATACACCCGATACAATTACCAGCGCCATTAACGACGGCTTCTGGGCCGCTGTTGAGCTTTAAAAAGTTATTGCCTGATGTCCGGCCGGCGTCAGCTAAAATAAACATTTCATTTTCTCTAACGAAAGGAGATTAACTATGGCAACCAATCTTAAGCAGGTTAAAAGAGGCTTTGCAAATCTTAAACGTTCCGGAACCCAGATGTACTATGAGACTATGGGTCAGGGCAGCCCCGTTATCTTTATCCACCAGTGCTGGTGGAATAACTTCGAGTATGAAGGCGTTCTGCCTATCGTAGCAAAAGAGCACACCGTATATTCTCCCGATTCCCTGGGCTTCGGCTTCTCTCCCGCAGCTCCCGGCTGGTTTGAATTTACCGACTTTACCGACAGCTTCATTGACTTCATGGATGATCTGGGAATTGAGAAGGCAAGCTTTGTAGGCCAGCATTCAGGTTCTGTCATTATGGCAGACTTGGCTTCCCGCTATCCCGAGAGAGTTGACAAGCTCATCTTCGGCGGTCTTGCAATTTACGGCGACGAGCTTAGAAAGTCCAAGGCAGCACGTCGTGACATGATCGGCGGCAATAGGATGCCTTACACTAAGAAACTGAACCCCGGTGATCTTATCGGTCTGGAGTCCGGACTTCTCCAGAGAAAAGAAGATGGTTCACATATGGTTGAGTACTGGAATGAGCAGTACCGCGAGAACCCGGACAGCAAGTTCGAGTATGTTCAGAGAGCAGTTATCGCAAACCTGCTGCACTATGATAAGGGCGGCAGAGATATGATCAACGCTCTTCTGACCTTCGACCTGCAGAGAGTTCTTCCCTCCATCACTCAGCCTTCACTGCAGCTGGTAGGCGACAGAGACTGCGTTAAGCCTCCTCTCTTCAAGACTATCAAGGAAGCAGCCGATATGCTCTCCTCCAAGGTCAACAAGATTAAAATAGTTGAGGGCGGCGGAATCATGTTATTCCTCGACTATGCTTTCGAGTGCGCAGAAGCCATCAATGACTTCCTCCGTGACCCAGAGGCCTACACAGGCACTGATCCCAGAGAGATTGCACGCTCCATGAAGGAATACGGCCTGCTGGATCTTGACAATCTTAATTTCGAAGATAAGAACGTTTACAAAGTCTAATAAAGTGTCAGCATAATATTCTTCCTTTTTTCTGATGCTGCCGGTGTCGTTATCGTGTCGGCATCGGCAGCAATAGTATTTTAAGCTTTAGCACTTGACAGGAGGTTCTGTGATGAGTTCTGCTGATAATGGTATTAAAAGAATTTGCGTTAGTGTATCTGATCTTGAAAAAAGTAGAGATTTCTTTGTGAATGAAATGGAGCTGCTTGAAGAATCCCACGGTACTATTGACAGCCAGTCCGTTGAAGCAGTATACGGAATAAAAAACAGCGAGGCTCAGTATATAATGCTGAAAAATGATACACAGCCTACCCTGATGCAGCTAATTTATTTCACCAATACCCCTAAAAATGAAATCAGAAAAGACCGTCCCAGCTGGGATTATGGATATTATGACATTGCTTTCAGAGCGAAAAATAATACCGAGTCAATGAAACATTTCAAGGAGAAAAAATATTCATATTTCTGTGAGCCTGTCCGATATGTGGCCGACTGGATTAACCTTGATGTACTCGAAGGGGTGCTTAAGGGTCCGGACTGCATACCTCTTGCTATGATTGAACGGCTCAAAGAACCTATACCCCAGTTTGACGGAAACTTTTCAATTTTCACCGATACCGCAGTCACCCTTGACAATCTGGAAGAGACAATAAACTTCTACTCAGGTGTTCTGGGTCTAAACAAAATATTTGACGAGGTACTGCCTGATGGTCTTGTAGATGAGGTTGTAAGTGTACCACACGGCACCCACACAAGAATGCTTATGTTCTCCGGAGGCAACACACCTATTACGGAGTGCCTTATTTATTCCAAAAAGGGCAGGCCAATGAGCGATGTTGCAAAGCCCCAAAATGTGGGAATATTTGCTATGGCATACGAGAGAGATGATTTTGAGCAGACAATCCGGAATGCAGAAGCTTACGGCTTCAGGCTTTTAAACGGCCCTGTGGATGTGATATTACAGCCATACGGTAAAATAAGGCTGGCTCATATTGCAGGACCCTCCGGTGTTATGGTGGAGATATTTAAAATTTTATAATTCTAAATGAGGTTACAATATGGAATCTGATAAAAAGAGATTTTATGGCTGGACCATAGTCTCATCTCTTTGGATTATATATTTCCTGAATGTGGGCTTTCCCATGTACGGAGGTCAGACCGTAAATACCTTTATGGCAGATGAAATGGGCTTTAACCGTACTATTTTAGGCACAGGTTTTGCTCTGTTTAATCTGTTTCAGGGTCTGCCCGGTCCCCTTATAGGCTACACTATTCAGAAAAAGGGCAGCCGCTTCTGCCTTGCCATAGGCTCTGCTTTAATACTCATAGCCGCAGTTATGATGGGCTATGTGGTTAAAAACCAGTGGATGTTCCTGCTGGTATTCGGCATTATAGCAGGCGTGGGCGTTGGCTTCGGAACAGTTGTACCAGTTCAGACAACCATTACTCAGTGGTTTAACCAGAAGCGCTCACGGGCCATGGCAATTACCCTTACAGCTTCCGGATTCGGTGGATTTATTGCAGCGCCTGTGCTTACCAAGGTTCTCTCCGGAACCGGCAAGTGGAATAACTGCTGGCTGGTTGTAGCCGGTGCAGCACTCGTTGCACTTTTAATTGATCTGATTTTTATTAAGAATAAGCCGTCAGATCTGGGCCAGATTCCCGATGGCAGAGAGGCTGCTGAGGACAGATCAAGGGCTGAGGGTAAAAAGCCCAAATTCAAGGCATATAACACTGATGAAGACTGGACCGTAAAGGAAGCTCTTAAAAATCCCATGTGCTGGGTGGTCCTTCTTGCGGCAATTGGTCTTTATATTCCTTACATGATGCTTATCAGCCACGGTATAGCCTGCCTTACCGACAGTGGAATCAGCGCAGCGACTGCAGCCTTTTCCATGAGTCTTGTGACTGTTACCAGCATTGTAGGAAGACTCTTGGGCGGCGAGCTCTGCAATAGGATGCCTGCAAGATATGTGTGGGCAGGTTCACTTGCTGTTCTGCTAATAGGCGTATTCAGCCTTATGTTTGCATCTAATATTGTTATGATGGTTATCTACGCCGTCTGCACCGGCATTGGCTTTGGCTGCGCTTTCGTGTGCATGCCCATCGTTTACTCCAGCTATTTCGGTGCAAAAATTTATGGCAGTCTTTTCGGAACACTGTTCCCCATTATTACCATTGCATCTTCCGCTTCCCCTGCACTTGCAGGCAAGCTTTACGATATGAGCGGCAGTTACACCAGTGCTTTTATCGTGGTCATAGCCTTCAACATTTTGGGTATTCTTGCAATACTTTTTGCAAAGCCCCCAAGAAAATCATAATAAAGACAAGCCACTCTGCAAATCATTGTAGAGTGGCTTATTTTGATAGTATCAAAATCTGTCGAAATCAAATAAATATAGTTATACAAGATTAGTAATTTCATTAGTAATTTGACTATATAAAAATGCTAAAGGCAATAGCGGAAATGCTAAAATTACATTCGGAATAGTAAAAGAAAACCGTGAAACCATTGATGCAACAGGAAAAACCTTGTTTTTTCAATGCTTTCACGGCTTCAATAATTTGGAGCGGATGATGGGAGGCGGCGTCAGAAGAAACTCCGCCCGTCTCGCTTCCGCCGTTGGCGCAAGCTCGCCTCTGCTCCATTCCTTCTTCCTTTCAAAATCAAACCCACTGTGTTGGGCTTTGATTTTGCGTGAGTGCTTCGTCAGCACTGGAAGAAACTCCGCCCGTCTCGCTTCCGCCGTTGGCGCAAGCTCGCCTCTGCGACCTTCCTTCTTCCTTTCAAAATCAAATCCACTGTGTTGGGCTTTGATTTTGCGTGGTTTCTCAGCCCGACATTAGGTCCAAAAAAGACACCCCTAATGGGGTGTCTTTTTTGGAGCGGATGATGGGAGTCGAACCCACCTTATCGGCTTGGGAAGCCGAAGTTCTACCGATAAACTACATCCGCAAGTATAATTATTATAGCACGTCAAAGGGACAGATTCAATAGTGTTTTCGCCCACTTTTTCTCTCGGAATAGCTTATAGTATTCCTGCGGGCTGAAGCCGGGCAAGAGGGACGCCCCGAGCCAAAGCCGATGCCCGCTTACTGCGCCCTTTTCCTGTCAAAGCAATTTCTCAGCATATTGAGCAGAGGCTTTAAAATCAGGTAGCAGATAAAGCCCAGAACAGCGCCCAGAGTGTTATTTATAAGGTCGGTGACATCAAAGCTCCGCCAGTAAAGAGAGCCTGACCAGTTATAGAGCAGCTGGCTCACCTCGATGAACAGGCTCAGACCGAAGGACATGAAAAGAGTTTTGAAAAATCCACGCTTTTTAAGGTTTGGCAAGAGAAAACCCAGTGGCATAAACATGAAAATATTTAAAAGTGACTCCCGTTTTGCGCCGAGATGCCCCAAGGCGATGTCATTAAAGGGGACGAAATTCACACGGTTAAAATCGATTCCCGCTTCACTGGGATAGAAGAACTGAAAGGGCATAAGGGTTACAAAGAGCACAAGCGAAAGGTAGATATAAGTTAGGGTAAACACGAATTTATACCAGTTATCACGGTGTTTAAGCCGCCTAAAGTAAAATAAAACATAGATGACACCAAGCACCGCAAAGTCGATAATATAGTGGGTTTTAAGGCTCAGAACCTTTCACCTCCTGCTCTGAAAATTTCTATAGATTAGCAATGATACCATAATACGGAGCTTTCCGCAAGGGGAAAGGGGTCAAAAAGCCTTTGCAAAATTCCTCTCTATATGGTAACATTCATTAAAGAATATGAAATTAAGGTGAAGCAAATGAATAAATTCAAGAAAATTTCAGCCCTGCTTCCTGCACTGATTCTGGCTCTGGTGCTGTGCGCCTGCGGTGAAGTGCCGCCGGAAGCTGGAAAATATACAGGGGCAGGCTTCGAGCATTCAGGGGTCAGCTATGCTGACATGAGCCTTAGAGATGCCTACGTTGAGTTAGGCACAGGGGGCAAGGGCATTTTGTCTCTGGACGATAAGAGCGGAGAAATTTCGTGGAGTGCCCAGGGGGAGAAACTGAGCTTTAATATTGCCGGCAGCAGCTATTCCGCAACACTCAGTGACGGAGTTTTGAAGCTTCAAATCAGCGAAGACGTGAACGTAATATTCCTTAAAGGCGGCGCAGAAATGCCCAAAGACAGCGCCCTCAGTTTGCCGTTAGATTATTACGGCTGGTGGCGCATAGTCAGCTCAGAGGGAGAAATGCCCGAAACATGGATTGACTGCTGCGCAAGACTCAGCCTTGAAGACGGTGTTTTGTATTTCACTATCTGGGACGAGGACGGCTCAATGGAAAAGCCTATGGGCAGAGCGGCTATGGGAATAGCGGACGGCGTGCCTGTGAGCCAGTGGGGCGACTTCTGGTATTCTGAACTCAGTGAAGGTCAGTGGCAGTTAAAGAGCGAAACCAACGAGGAAATCGGAACGGAAGTTATAAAGCTGAGTGGTGAAGCCCTTGACAGAGACGGGGCAAAGTTCACTTATGAAATCTTCCTCCGTCCTTGGGGTGAGAATTGGGAAAACGCCAATAAAGATGCAGTTCCTTACTATTATAATACATGGTACCTGCCTTTAATCGAGGACGGCGCAGAAATGCCCGAAAGCTTCGAGGGGGCAGAAAGTCCGCTGAACGTGGAAAAGCCCGACAGGGAAGAAAATCCCGAAAATGCAGAAAATAATGAACCCGCAGAGCCTGCCGAAGCTCCGCAAATCCACGAAACACCGCAGCCCACTCCGCCTGCCGAAAGCGGAGAGAGCAGCCAAGGCTCGGTAGATTTTAATGACGATGAACTCTCAGGCTTCACAGATGACTTCGAGGGCTGAAAAAATGAGTGTATCTTTTTGGTACACTCATTTTTCTCATTCTCCACCGTTGAAAACTTCGTCGGTGACGGTATAGTTGTATTTCCTTATTTCAATACCGTTTGCGTTATCGTCGTTGGTTTCCAGATTTTTAATGGTGAATGTGGTTCCGTCAAATTTCATGTTGCCTGTGTAAAGAGCATCGGAGGAGAGGGGCTCCAAATACAAAATGTTTGAAACAAAATTTGCATCGAAAGCGTTCCAGTTGTCTCCCACTTTAAAGTAGGCGGTAACTCCTGCCATGGTGTCATCCTCTTGAGCAAATTCAGCCACAAGGTAACTGCTGCCGTCCTCAGACACCCATGTTTTTTCACTGCTCCAAGGGCCTTCCGTAACCAAGGCGTGCCCCAATTCTCCGTTGTGTCTCCACGCAATGGCCAGATAAGTCATAAAGCCCACAACTAACAGAATGGCAATCAGGAGAACGGCCACAATAGACCAGATAATAATTTTTGTTTTCTTTTTCATTAAACAGCCTTATTTCATCAGCAAAAAGGGTCTGCCCTCAAAATAAGGAGTTCCGGGAATACTCTCATTCACACGGCGGCGAAGCTTATCCCTGTCATCAATCACAAGTCCTGCAATCCTGTCAATGCCGAAATCAAGGAGAGCCGGACACATGGGAACGGTTGGGCCGGTCAAAATAGTTAGAGCGTTTTCGCACAGCTCCAAAAGGTGAGGGAGAGTTTTGTTCACAAGGGTTGAGCCTGTAATCAGCACAATGTCACACTTAGGGAGCAGATAGTCACAGGCAGAATCGGGGTAGTCTCCGGGCTTAGGCTTGCGTTCAATTATGTAAACCTCTTTAGCCGCTTCACGCATACCCTCAGGGCCGTGCATATGACCTATAAGACCAACGGTTTTGCCGTTAAAATCAATACCTCTGGTGCAGTAATTTTCAAAAGGCTCATAGCAGTTTAGCTTTTCCAAGCGTTCGGGGGTATTAAAAACGGAGTTCATAGCCGCCATTCCCAAAGCCGCCTCACGGAAATTCCAGCTCTTTGCCGCCTGCGCCGCCTCTCTGGTGCTAAGTCCAACCATGCCGTCGGGGAACATTTTTTCCATGCTGTCATAGGGAAAGGTCATGGCAATGCCTGTGCTTTTGGCGGTTTCAGACATTCCCCAGAATTCTCCGCTGCCTGTAGAAAGTACCTTTTCCTCAGGAGTACAGCTTAAAAGAGCGTCATACAGCTCAAAAAAATTACTTTTCATTTCTGCCTGCTCTAAACTCTATCATTTGACCGGCAATGGAAATTGCAATCTCCGCCGGAGTTTCTGCTTTGATTTCAAGACCTATGGGAGTGGTGATGCGTTTGAAATCCTCGTCGGTGAAGCCGTACTCCTCGGACAGCTTCTTGAATACCCCTGCTTTCTTGGCTCTCGAGCCGATAACGCCGATATAGCAGGCAGGAGTTCTGAGCAGCTGCGCCTGCACAACAGCGTCGTAGGCATGGCCACGGGTCATTATACAGCAGTAGTCCTCGGAAGTTATGTTAATATAATCGCTGAGCTTTTCAAAGTCCACAAGCTTCACTTCCTCAGCAGTGGGGAAGAGCTTGGGATCTGCAAAAGCAGGTCTGTCGTCCATTGCCACGCAGTGAAAACCTACATGGCTGAGAACGGGAACAAGCTCCTGAGCCACATGACCGCAGCCAAAAACATAGACACGACCGGAAGAATTTATCTGCTCAACATAGAAATCCTGTCCGTCCTGCTGAGTGCGTTTAGGGTGGCGTGTGAGAGTGGAGCGGAGCCATTCGGGAGCGTTAGCCAGTCCGAAATATCCCTCCTGCTCAGTGTAAAGGCTCAGTTCGCCGCCGTTTCCGATGTCGGAAATAAGCCACAGGTCACGGCCAAGCCGGAATAATTCCTCAGCCCTGCGGCAGATGTTGAGAGTTGCTTCGTCACCGGCAGGAATGTAGCGGAAAAACACATTGACAGCGCCGCCGCAAATCATGCCCAGATTTTGCACGTCGTCTCTTGTAAGGCTGAAATCATGCTCGCCTGAGCGTTTCTCCTTTAAAACCTCAGCGGCGATCTGTTCTGAGCGGTACTCAACTGCGCCGCCGCCGATAGTGCCGCAAAGTCTGCCCTCTTTTGTCACCAACATTCTGGCGCCTGCGCCACGGGGAGTGGAGCCGGAGGAGGCGATAACGGATACCATAACCATGTCCTGCCCTGAGTTGAGCTTTTCGCACATGATTTTAAACATATTTCTCATTTTGCATTCTTCCTTTCCTAAAGAGGTAATTTTGTTCCTGTAATATTTTGAATTTTTTCGGCAAGCTCCTCTGCCTGAGTCTGCCGCCTGCTGTGGGCAGCTATGGCTTCGGGGGTCTGGCATTTTTTGAGACTGCCTGAAAATCTGTCTGCAATGCTGATTTTCTGGTTTCCTGCGGTGAGCTTATCGGCGATATAAACCACCGCCGCTTCGTCAATTTCCTTGCTTTCTAAATCGTGGTGCTGTCTGATAATTTCTGCAATATCACTAAAGCCCAGCTCCGCCAGAAGCTCCGCCCCAACGGCGGGATGATTTGGACTGAGACGGGCAATGTCGTGGAGCAGAGCGGCATTTTTGATAAGCTCTGAATTTAAATTGAAGCCCTTGGAATTTAAAGCCTTAGTTATTAAATCCGCCTCTTCTGCAACCGCTTCACAGTGGGCAATTACATTTTCGGGCAGCTCCGCCGCCGATAGAAGCTTTCTGCATAGTGAGGGGTTAAGCTGAACCTGCGGCAGAAAGTTTTCGTTTATCAGGTGAAATTCACCGTCATAACTAAAGCTGCAAGCACCCAGATAGGGGAGCTTAAAGCGTCTGCCCTGAGTGGGCGGAATACCTTTTATCTTGCACAAAAAGCTGCCTATAACCGTAGAATGTGCAACTATTGAGACGTTTCCATCACATTTTTCCATAATTGATTTAACCGCATTGTAAAATCGCTCCTGCCCCAGAAAAACGTCCTCAGAGTCGGGAATGGGAGTGTCGGGGGCAGTTCCACGGAGTGCGTAAAGCTCCGGAAATTTCTCCTTGATCTCCGAAAAACACAGCCCGTCCCATTGTCCGGCGGACATCTCCTCAAGCCCCTGAACGATTTCAGCCTTGGGGTCAATGAATTTTGCTGTCTGAACTGCACGGCTCAGATAGCTTGAATACACATGGTCAGCCTTGTAAGCGTCACCGTGCAGAGCGGCCTGAAGCTTTCCCAGAGTGCCGAGGGGCAAATCGGTTAAACCCAGACAAACACGCTCACCATTGGGAAAATCCGGTTTTCCGTGTCGAATAAGAGTGAGAGTTTTCATTAAAATACACCCTCGAAATATTTGTCAAAAAGCTCCGTGCCGTAGTCACGGACGGCGTTTTCGTAGTCGGTAAAAATCTTCAAAAACCGCTTGCCCTCAGCGGTGAGACAGCTTTGACCGCCGCCTGCTCCGCCCTGACTGCGTTCAATCAGACTGCGGCTCAGCTGAGATTCCAGAGTTTTAATGATGTTCCACCCCGTAGAGTAGGAAATCTGTATCCGCTTGCAGGCGGTACGGACGGAGTGAGTTTCATCAACAAGACTGAGAAGCATGGCTATTTTACTGTCAAAAAAGGGCAGTTCCCTTGCCAGTGATACGTTTATCACAGGCCGAACCAGCTGCTTGTTGTGGTAGCTGAGGAGAGCTTTGTAATCCTCCGGCGTGTCCGCATCGTGAAGAACGCCGTAGTCCCGCACTTCAATTTCCTCCATTTCCTGACCGCAGCGTGAGATAGCACCCTTTAAACCGCCCTCGCCGCTGTCGGACAGAATCTTGTCCAGAAGCCGTGAGGCGATAATGATGGGGTGACCTCTGTCACCGTCACACACGGGACAGGCAAGCTCTGCGCCGGAGTCGATTAGCTCCGTCACCGTCTCGGCGGTAAAGAGGGGAATGTCCACAGGGGTAAAAAGTATACGGTCGCACTTATCTTTAAGGTAATCAAGGCCAATTTTGGCGGAGTCAAACATCTCAGTGTTGGCGTAATTCTCATTTCGCAGGAAAATCAGTTCATTGTTGCTGAGATGCCGCTCCAAAGCGGTGGCGTTGTAGCCGGTAACCATTACGATAGTCCGCACTCCTGCCTGATGCAGAGTGGCAACTATACGCTGAGCAATTGATATGTTGCCGATGTTCAGCATGGGTTTGAAATCCCCCATACGAGAGGACATACCTGCCGCCACAATTACGGCGCCTATGTTCATGTGTCTTCCTCCTTCTTGCATTTAATTCTGAATTGATTTACAATAAGTATACACTTAATAATTTGCTTTGTAAATGGACAGGAGGGGAGCTATGGCTATTTATATCTGGGGTACAGGCTGCGGAGCGGGGCAGCTTTTGGACGGAGGATTAAAGGACAGAGAGATTGCAGGATTTGTGGACAGCTATCCCAATATGAAGCAGTTTCTGGGAAAGAATGTCATAAGCCCTGCGGACTTGGCGGAGCGGGATTTTGAGCTTGTTATAGTCAGCAGCAGAATGACAGATGAAATAAAAAACACCTGCGAAAAGCTGAGTATTCCCCTTGAAAAAGTTCTGTTTTTAAAGAATAATTACAGCTTAAATGATGTAAATGTGAGCTACGAACAGGCGGAAAAGGTTCTGGGAAGAGAGCGATTAAATTCTCTGCGCCAGAATTATCGTGCGGTGAGAGTGCCGGACTGGATAGACGACGGCGTTCTGGGAGAAAAAGAGCTTGAAAATGATTATATAAGGGTTAAAACTCTGCAAAGTCTCACAAATCAGCTCCAAAATGTTTCGGGAGATTGCGCCGAGCTTGGAGTGTATCGGGGCAGCTTTGCAAGGGTGATAAATGCCCTTATGCCACAGCGGCGGCTGTATCTGTTCGACAGCTTTCAGGGCTTTGAGGAAAGAGAGCTGAAAGCGGAGCTGAGCATGGGACACGGCGGCGAGGGCTTTGCGGAGGCTCACCGAAATACAGCAGTAGAAAAAATAATAGGGATAATGCCACACCCTGAAAATGTGGTCATAAAACAGGGCTGGTTTCCGCAGTCTTTGGAGGGCTTGGAGGGAAAATTTGCCCTTGTAAGTCTGGATGCCGACTTGGAGGAGAGCACATACGAGGGATTAAAGTATTTCTGCCCGAGAATGAGCGAGGGCGGTTATATCCTGCTCCATGATTATAATAACCCTGCACTTCCGGGGGTGAAAAATGCCCTCCAACACTGGGAAAAGCTCAATTACCGTATTCCTAAACTGCCTTTGCCGGACTTGATGGGTACAATGGTGCTGTGCTTTTGAGCTGTTGTTTTAATTTGTACAAGGGCTGAGGATATGTTTTGCAGAACAGAGACAATTAGTTTTAGTAATAAACAGAAAAGGGAGAGCAACAGACTAAAATTCTGCTGTTCTCCCTTAATGTTTATATGTTTAAACGTCTTTTGTTACTATGGGCTTTCCGTTTTCATCAAGCAGCGGCGTATAGCCGGAGGCATTTCCGTTTCTGTGAAACACGTAATTTACGCCGGTTTCAGTATCGACCCAGATTTCAATTACCACTAATTTACCCTGTGTATAAACTTTCTTGAAACGATCCATGATGATTCCTCCAAGCTCCTAAAATTTTTTATCTTTTACAAACTTCGGGCGGCCTGCCCGTATTTTTTTGAATTATAACACACGTTCCAAAAGACAACAAGCAGGAAATTTCCAAGCTCTAAACAAAAAGACATTCCCCGATTTTCAGGGAATGTCTTTTAATTTACGGTCTTAAAATCAGCTCGCAGCTGCAATCGTCATACTGCTCACGGACGGCGTGTTTGACCTCGTCCTGAGCATTTTTGAAGCTCTCTACCTTCAGCATTTCGCTGTCCACGCTCACAGACACCGACACCCAGAGGTGGCGGCCGGTACGGAGCACGTCATAAAACAGGGGATTTAATTCATATTTTTCCAAAATACCGCCGGTGATTTCCTTGATGTTCTCCAAACTCTCCTCAGGAGACACCAGAAACACGTCCTTAATTGCGCTCCACAGCATTTTTATGGCCTCAGGAATCATGCCTAACATAATAATCACTGCAACCATAGCGTCAAAGTAGGGGGCGATAGGTGCAAGGGGGGTTTTCTCCAGAAATGTGGAACAGAAGAAAGCCAGAGACAGACCCAGAGAGTACCAGATATCAAGCTTCCAACCCAGAATTTCCGCATCAACGGTGGGAGAATTCAGGTGCTTGTTAAAGTGGCGCATAACAAGGTACACAACCACACTGCACAAGCCCAGTATCAGCTGAAAGCCGGAAACCAGTCCACCATCGACCACATTACCGCCGGACATTGCAGTCTGCACAACGTCAAGGGCAACTCCGAAGGTGACAGACACCATCATAAATCCTTTTATAATAAGGAAGATAGATTCCACCTGATAGAAGCCGTAGGGATATTTTTCCGACACAGGCATATGAAAAAGCGGGGTCAGGAACAAAATAAGAGCTATGAAAATCAGCTCTGTTGAGTCGTAGACGGCATCCATAAGTGATGACTGAGAACGGCTGAAAATGGCAAAAATAAGTTCAGCTATGGCAAAGAAAAGACCTGCGAAGAATGAAATTTTAAGAATTTTCTTTTCGCTTCTGATTATCCGTTCTCTGCGCTCCTGCTTTTCCCGTTCACGGCGTTCCTTACGTTCCCTGTCCTCACGCTCCCGCCGTTCCTTACGCTCCCTGTCCTCACGCTCACGCCGTTCCTTGCGTTCTTTGTCCTGAATTTCTTTCTTTTCCCGTTTATCCGAATCCATTAAAAATACACTCCCAAAGGCTTGGCCTTTATAACAAAAATTTTCTCATCATATAGTAAAGCACAGCCAATGCCATCAGTCAAGAGATAAAGCGTTAATAAGGTGTAAACACGTAAAGAGACAAGGTAAAGGCTGTAAAATGTAGAACTTTTGACCGAAAAAACGGCCGCTGACTGCGACCGTTTTTGTTTATTTTAAATTCTTGCTGCACTTTCGGCTTTAAGATGCAGGCGGTGCAGTCCGTCGGAATCTGCTTTCATACCTCCTGCCTGAATGTAACCGATGCGGCGAGCCTCTTCAATGGGGTTATAGCCGCAGTTAAAACAGCGCTCATGGCAGGGCTTGGTAGTGCAGTCAATTCCGGGATTGTGGGGGCAGGCGTAAATGTGTCTCATATTAAGTTAATACCTCGTTTCAATTCTTCTAAATCGGATAAGCTTATCCCTGAGCTTTTCTCCACAGAAGCGTTCTTTTCTTCGACTTTGCTCAAACCATTATTTTCCCATGTAAGGAGTTTTTGCTTCCAGTTAACTACTTTTCTTCCGCAACCGTCAGTCCAGTTTGCAACCTGATAATAATTGAAAAATGCCTCAGGTTTTACATGAAGCCCCAATTCCTTACAGTAATTTTCTATATCTTTTAAACTTGGCGCACCCTCAGCTTTGAGCCTTTCGGCGGCTCGAAGCTCGTCGGCCTTGATTTTAGCCAGTGCGCCTTTTTTGCCGTTTTTGGAGAGGGTAGCGCATTTCTCCTCGTATGCCGCCTTGTCTCTGTCTATCTGACTGCGCATAAAAGGGAACACGAAGCGCTCGTTACCTCTCAGGGCGTGAGTGTCGCCGGAAATGCTGTATTCCAGAAGTGCGGTGAAGAGCCGACCCCTCTCCGCATCACACAGCGGCTCCAGACACTCCAGATAACTGTGGTACACGTTAAAGCTGGAAAGTGACATCAGAACAGATAATACCATGGCACACCCAGAGCGTCGGCACATTCTCTGGGGCTGGTTTTCAGATAATCCTGCGCCCAGTCCCGAAAGCAGTCCTCACACATAAAGAGATTCTGCTCCGTTTCAAAGGCGTATTCTCCAATGTCCTCTCCGCACTGAGCACAGACAACAGGCGGCTGACTTGCAGTCTCAAACACGCACCCGCCCCCTGACTTCACCGGTGCTTCGGTCATAAATAAAGGAGTTTGGGAGAAACAGTCCGGTAACACGGCGAAGCTCCGACCTTTTATATCCTGGGCATAGGGGTGCTTTGTGAGGGCGGCGTTTACCGGTATTGAGTATGTAGTCGCAACTGTCAGTGACAACACAGTAGTGGCGGCAGGTAGAGTAATGCTTACAGGTCATAGTATCTCCTTCTTTCAAAAATGTCTCAAAAATATGAGAGTTTGCTTGACAAAGAGCTGTACTTGTATATAATAGTAGAAAAGGGCGAGAAATGTCGAATTGAGTGGAAATATCCCGAATAATCAGGAAAATACAAGTATAATGTGCAGCTCAATGTTTGACTTATGTCTGGATTATACATCATGGATTTACTTAAAGCAATAGATAGTGCTCAAATAATTGAGAATTTTATTTAAGACAATCTCAAAAAGATGAGAATTAAGAGAACTTGGGGTGAAGACCAAAAAGGAGAAATACTATGGGAAATATTGATTTTTCAAGGCTTGAGGCGCTTGTAAAAAAGACGGGAAAGAGCAAGACAAAGCTCTGCGAACGTCTGGGTCGGCCCTCTTACTACCTTAGAGACGTGAAAAGAGTCGGAACTAAATTAAAAGATGAAGATATTGAAATTCTGGCAAAGGAGCTTGACACTACACCAGAGTACCTTATGGGTCTCAGCTCTCAGGAAAAACCCCTGTCTGTGCCCTTTGTCCGGCGGGAGATAGATGATATTTATGACGGACTTAATGAGCAGGGTCAGCAGGAGCTGTGCCGTTACGGAGAGTATCTGATTTCCCGTGGCGATATGAAAGCGGAGGAGCGCAAGCCCAGAATTGATTATATCCGCCACTATCGCACAGCTGCCGCCGCAGGTTATGCCTCCCCCATAGAGGGTGAGGATTTCGAGCTTATCCCCAAGGATTCCGACACACCAATAAGTGCGGATTTCTGCATAGACATTTCCGGCGACTCAATGGAGCCTTATATAAAAGACGGAAGCCGTGTGTATGTCCAACGTGATATGAGCCTTAAAGACCTTGACGTGGGCATATTTTTCCTTGACGGAGATGTTTACTGCAAGCAGTTCTGCGTGGATTACAGGGGCAACGTGTGCCTGCTGTCCGCAAACCCAAATCGTGAGGACGCAAATATTTATATCACCCGTGACAGTGGCAGAAGCCTGATATGCTTCGGAAAAGTTATTCTGCCCCATAAACTGCCAATGCCCGTTTATATATAACTTTAACAATTTAATAAATTCCATAGATAAAGAATGTATTAAGCCTGATACTTTTAATGTCAAATTGTACAAAATTGCTTTTCTCTAACAAGGGTTATAGAAAAATCAATTCTGCAAAATGCACAAAAAGTATCAGGCTTTTTCTCCGAGTTGTATGTCCTTGTTAGTTGACCTTGCCGGAGCGGAAGTATACTATGGTGTTAATAAAAGTAAAAAAACTGGGGGCTGTTACCCTGAAAGAGGCAAAAAATGGAAGATATTTTTGAAATCACAGCAAGCACAGTTACCCTTGAGGTGACGGACGAAAAGACAGGACAGGTCTTTAAAAGAGAACTGCCCATAGACTATTATGAAAACGCAAATTTCCTCAGACTGAGAGCCGAGCATATGGACGGCAGTATGGCGGAGATGGTTTTCCTGTCTGCAAGAGGCATTGAGCGGGTGGAGGATTTGACCGGAAAAGGCGCAGACCACAGCGTGCATCATCATTGAAAAGTAAATTGAATGTGTTCCTACATTCAGGATAGAAGAAAATAATTAAATGATTCAGGAGGTAAAGGAATGATAAAAAAGACTTTCATCATTAACGGCGTTGAGAGACATCTTGTTCTCGAAGGCGACGAGACTTTGGCAAAGGTACTGCGTGAGTACCTGCTTCTGACAGGCTGTAAAATAGGCTGCGGCACAGGCCATTGCGGTGCCTGTAACGTGCTGGTTGACGGCAAGGTTACAAAGGCCTGCATCACAAAGGTCAGCAAGATGAGAGAAAATGCCGAGATTACCACCATTGAGGGCGTTGGTACTCTCAGCGATATGCACCCCTTGCAGGTTGCGTGGATGGCTCACGGTGCTGCACAGTGCGGCTTCTGCTCTCCCGGATTTATAATTTCCGCCAAGGCTCTCCTTGACGAAAATCCCAATCCCACCAGAGAGGAAGTCAGAGACTGGTTCAATAAGACCCGTAACCTCTGCCGCTGCACAGGCTATAAGCCTATCGTAGATGCAGTTATGGATGCTGCAAGAGTAATGAGAGGGGAAATCAAGAAAGAGGACCTTATCTTCAAGCCCACAGGCGACTCCATTAAGGGTACAAAGTTTGTTAGACCCTCTGCCGCTCAGAAGGTCACAGGTACTTGGGACTTCGGCGCTGATGACGCTCTGAAGATGCCCCCTGATACTCTGCGCCTTGCTCTGGTTCAGGAAAAGGTTTCCCACGCCAATATTCTGGGCGTACATACCGAAGAAGCAGAGAAAAT
>SAMEA104404100__coassemble_451_pt1 | contig 45907 bp, 43 predicted proteins | sample SAMEA104404100__metabat2_low_PE_032 | metagenome-assembled genome bin SAMEA104404100 (sample SAMEA104404100) | Balaenoptera acutorostrata | reverse complement strand
CAGGCAAACAGCTGTGCAATTTTCTTGACCCGTTCCGTGGGGGAAAGTTCATCGGCACTGAGAACCGTGGTACGAATCCGTCGTCCGGCGGCCACAAAAATTTCCGGGTCATAGTATTTGATGAAGCTTTTGAATATATCTTTGGTAACGCCGGAGGGCATAAATTCCTCCCAGGAAGAATCATCCACGATGTCCACCAGCTTTTCCATGGTGATATCCTCGTCAATGGGAATATCCGCACCGTAAATCAGCAACGGCATACGGATGGAAATTCCACGCAGGATGGAAATAGCATTATTTTTGAGCTTCTGCTTTTCCTTCATCTCCTGCAAGCGCTTTTCTTCATCCGGTGTGCGCTCTCGCTTGGGCTTTTTCTCAATCCGGCCCAGTTCTTCATATTCCTCATCGGTAAAACCCTGGGTGTTGATATCGATTTCCTTGGCCTTGGGTGCTGCCTTAGATGTGCCGACAATCTTTTTTAGTTTATTGAATTTTTCAATTTCCAATTCGTTTAAGCGAAGCAGTTCCTCATTATAGAGGTTGGTATCGTCAAAACCGTTCTGCACGGCCCGTTCTGCATAGGCTCGCTTCAACTGTTGGAGCAGGCGGTTGGTATCATAGGCTTTCATCACAGTTCCATCAACCGCAATAACCGGGCAATAGTTCAAAAACTCACCCATAATTCGGCGGTCGGATTCGTTTGCTTTGCCCGCTTTGGTGGACAGGGCGGCAGATTCTGCCACCATTTTCAATGTGCGGTCGGGGGCAAAGTCGAACACATAGCAGCAGCGTTTGATTTTACCGTCCTTGTTGCAGGGCGACTGCACCCTGAAAATAGTTTGAAGATAGTTGGCAGCAGATGTGGAGAACGATCCGGCCAACATAAACACAGCCGTCCACTCCGGCACTGTGACACCGGTAGTCAGCTTACCACAGGAAAGGGTAATGGTATAACCATCATTTCCAGCACCGCTGATAGCCTGCCGTACCTTCTGGAGCGCATCTTCGGAGCGTTCCTCTTCGTCGCCGTCACCGGCTACATTGACAATATCAAATACACCGCAGCCAAAGACAGGATGCTTTTTCATCAGCTTGCTCAAAGCCTTAGCCTCTTTTACGCCGGGAACCATCCAGAGGGCATGGCGGAACAGGTTGCGATATTCTTCATTAGCATATGGATAATGGCTGTCTGGATCGTCTTTTGTAATCAGGTTCAAAAAGCTCCAGACATCGCTTGCATGGACAAAATCACCTGTTTGTGCAGTAGCCGGCATGGCCTTGTGATCGTGTTTAATATCCCCAGTCCAGACACGGAAAAACTCCCGGAAGTTGAATGCTTTATCTTCCATCTCCACATAGCTCTTGTCCGTGAGAATCTTGCCCAGATCATAGGTGTAGATTTTTAGTTCTGGTAGCTCGTCATAGGGATTGGAGTCGCCAAAGTGCAGCTCGTCCCACTGCGCTTTGCGCTGCTGTTCCATCACATAGTCCCAGGTATAGATGTTGTCGTCAAATTCTTTTAGAATATTAAAGGGCGTACCTGACAGGGCAAGGAACTTGGTGTCGTAGCCGTTTCCTTCTTTGACCAAATTCTTGATGACATCATCGCCCAAGGCGGTGGTGGTTCCCTCATGGGCCTCATCTACGATGACCAGATCCCAGTCCATAGAGAACACGGCATCGTTTTTATCGAATTTTCCGCCAACAGTGGAGGAACCACGCAAATCCTGAATAGAAGCAAAATAGACGAATTTCTTGCCGCTGTTTAACAGATCTTCAATGGTACCTCCATGGCCTTTGGAACCATATGTGTATTCATCGGTATCATAGAAGATCTTCTGGAAATCTTCATACCAGCCATCGTCCACCACAGGGCGGTGAGTGACAATAATAGTTTTAGCAAAGCCAGACCTCTTTACTACCTGAAGGGCAGAGAGAGTTTTGCCAAAACGCATTTTTGCGTTCCAGAGCATCCGGCTACCGGTTTTGAACTGCTTCAGCGTTTTCTGAATGGCTTCTTCTTGCTCTGGGCGGAACACAATGGGGGTAAAATTTGTACCAGTACCCGTGCCGGACAGGTTTGATTGACATTTCTTCACCGCTTCAATGGCTTTCAAAACGGTGGACAGTTCCACCTCAAACCATTCTCTACTGGTGGAATTTTTCAGCTTTTTCTTGGGAATACCAGAGTTTTCCAGAACCCGGTGGACATCGTGATCACGGAAAGCTTTAAGTACTTGTTGTCCGTCCTTGCCTTTGACAAGGCGAACCGCCAGTTCAGTATGTAACAGCTGAGCAGACACCCCAGCTGTATTTGTGTATTGTTTGATTCGCTTCATTGCTGCTTGATTCAGTGCTTTACTATTAGGGAATAGGGCATCAATCGAAGCATCTGACTGGATCGTTGTATCGCCAATTTTCAAAAGCCCCTTATGTGACTCATCGTTAATTGCAAAAACATAAATCAATTTGTACTCGAAAGAAGTTCCAAATACGGTTTCCATTATTGTTCCCCCTTTACCAAAGAATAGTATTCTATAGTAGTCTTAGCACGCCAATCTTTAATTTTACATCGTGATTTTACAGGCTTTTGGACGATTAAGTTTTCCTCTTCCATAAAATCAAATAGCGATAGCTGACTCATTTCTTCCTGAATGTCACAAAGGGGTGGCCCGTAGGTAAGGCCATCCATCTGCCACAAATTCCATGAAATAATGGTGGCAACCTTTTTTAACTCATCGATCGTAGGAGTACGCTTTAGTGCATACCGCATATAATCAATAAAAGTATACAACAGATTTTCTCGTGCAAGCAATAAATTGTCGCCCTGGAACTCAAAGCCGTAAATACTTTCGTAAGCTCGATACGCCCATTTCAACCATTCATTATCATCCGAGGCATTTTCGGTCACAACACGTAGCTTGCGATCCAGTAAGCCGATTCGAGAAAGTAGTTCTATTGGTTCACCGGTGACAGTATCATAACGGCTGACCAGATAAGGGGCTTCACCACATGAAACTTCAATTCTCCGTGCATCCACATAATGCTTCCATGTGCGCTGCTTATCTTCTGGAAAAGTAATTCTTTCAACTGCAGTCCAGGTATTGTCTTTTTGGATATTAAACACATCAGGCCGACCAAACCAATGCTCGTCTACCAAATTGTTTTGAGCATTGCAGATCCATGATGGTGTAAAAACCTCTGCCTTATCTCTTGTGCGTCTATTCTTCTGTTCGTGGGCTTTTGCTACACGGGGCTGAATCAGTTTAACATGGGCACCAGTAATTAGGTTAGCGTATATCTGTTCTGTTGCCGCATAAAATTCACCATAGGAAATATAGTCATTGGTTGCCCAGATAATATTTTCATCTGTCGTCCTATCTTTCAGAAGAATATCAAGCAGTTCCCGGCTGTATTGGGCAATATGATCTTCAATCACATCCAACTTTTCTTCAAATTGCATGATATGCCTCCTACATATGGTTGTATTGTTCGTTGCTCTGACTCCGGAACAAACTCAAGAATATCATCTACCGTGCAGTTCAGTGAAATGCAGATTTTCTCAATGGTCTGCATAGCAATATACTCATCTCGTTTCAAACGAGTAATAATATTCAGACTGATACCAGCTTGCTTCGCCAACTGATTATTGGTAATTTTCCGGTCAATCATCATCTTAAATAGCTTGTTATATCGTACGGCCATAGGTACCCTCCAATCGTTTGCTGGCTTGTAAGTGTTAAGTTAATTGTATCACGAATTCGTGATAATTTCAATGAAATTTTGATTATCGTGTTGTAGCTGATAAGGATGGAAAGATATTTGATTTGTACATTCGTTTATAAAGGGTACGTTTAAAAAGGAGCAAGATAAGAAAGCATATCAATTTTAGAATAGATTAAAAAGTTCAAATAAAAACCGCTGGTATAAGTATGGAATCATACACCAGCGGTTTTATGTTTTTCTTAATCTAAGGGTTTATACTCAGCCACTGCTTTTAGATACACTTCTCGATCTCCGTTGAAAATTAGATCGGCGCCTCAGTGATTGCCTCTTCCTTTGCGGGTGGGCATTGAAAGGTCCTGGATTTCTCGGATTTAGGCAGACTATAGTTCACACGTTCTATGATGCCATTTTCCCGCTTGACCTGAGCAACACACAGGTAGCCGATCTTCAAGCCGGTATGTTCTTTCACATAAGCCTGGATCTCGCCGTAGGTAGCCTTACTTTCCGCAGCAGTCAAATCCATCTCATTCAAATTCAGATCAACTTAAATATGATGCTCGGCTTCTTTGAGTTTGGACAATAATGCTACCGTCTCAACGTGAGCAGTTCTTGGGAACATATCCACAGCAGTCACTTCTTTTAAACTATATCCATACTCATTAAAGCGCAAAATATCTCTTGCAAGAGTTGCAGGATTACATGAAACATAGACCACTCTTTCCGGTTGCATTGAAGCTACAGCCTCTATTGCATCAGGGAACATACCTTTTCTTGGCGGGTCAACAATAACAACCTCGGGCTTTAAGCCTCTCTCTGCAAGGGATTTTGCCGCTTCGCCTGCATCTGCGCATATAAACTCTGCATTTTCTATGCCGTTTAATTTGGCATTTTCTCCGGCATTCTTAACAGCCTCCGGAATAATTTCAGCGCCAATTACTTTACCTGCTTTTTTAGCCATGCACAGGCTTATTGTACCTGCACCACAGTAAAGGTCAAAAGCAAGGCTTTCAGGGGAAAGTGCTGCATATTCTATTGCTTTTTCATACAGTTTTTCTGCCTGAGGTGGATTTATCTGGAAAAATGCCTGAGGTGCAATTTTAAATTTAATACCGCATAAGCTGTCGCAAATATCACTCTCGCCCCAAAGAGTGTAAAAGTCACCTGACAAAACGGTATTTCCACGGCTCTTATTTATATTCAGTACTATGCCGGCAAGCTCCGGGCAACGTTCTCGCAAGAAATCTATAAGTGCCTGAGTTTTTGCACCGAAACCGGAATTTGAGACTATACACAGCACAGCCCCGCTCTCGTGTACAGCCTGTCTGCAATAGACATGGCGCACGGTACCTTTTCCTGTTTCCTCGTTGTAGGCTGTAAACTTGTTAATCGCCATGAAATCGGTAACAGCTTTTGCAGCTCTTAAACTCAATTGTTTTTGTATAAGGCAATCATCAATTTCTATAAGCTCGTGGCTACGCTCACGGTAAAAACCAAATGCAGGGCGGCCATCTACCTGAGCCACGGCAAAAATTCCCTTATTACGGTAATTGAAAATACTGTCGCTTCCAATGATGTTTTCAGCCTCAAGACTCTGCTTTCCTATGTGTTTTAGAGCGGAATTCACTTTATCAAGCTTAAAGCAAAGCTCTTCTTTATAGTCCATATGCATAGTGTCGCAACCGCCGCATTTTCCAAAGTAAGGACATTGGGAAGTAACACGGCTTGGAGAAGGGGAGAGGATGCGTTCGGTGCGGGCGTAAACTGCTGTTTTTGTACTTTTTAAAATTTTAATTTCACATTTTTCCCCTTTTATAGTTTTGGGAACAAAAACAGCACGTCCGGAAATTCTGCAAACTCCGAAACCTTCTGCGGAATAAGATTCAATATCTGTTGTATATACTTCATTTTTCTTTAAATTATCCATGAAATTTATTTTATCATACATATTCTTTTAAGGCAATAAATTATAAAATTCTTTTGATTATTTCTGCATAAAATGAGGAAAACTTCAAATACTAACGTTGCAAAATATAAGGAGGCTTAGAAGTGAAAAAAATTATTGCTTTAATTACTTCATTTCTTCTGCTTGGTTCAATGCTGTGTGGATGTGGCTGTACTGACGGTAAAGTAGATGTTATTGAGGTTTCACCGTCACCTGTAATGACACCCGACATCAGCCCTATTCCTACTCCGGACATGGAAAACGGTATGATTGAGGATGAAGATGGCAAGCTTGATAACCAGGAACAGGAGAAAGATAACAAAGGGTCCGCTTCTGATAAAAACAATATGCTGGAGGATGACATGCTTTTAAGTCCTGCCCCCACCGGAAGCCCTATGCCCTAAATTGCGGAGCTTGTGAACACTGCGGGAAAGTATAGCCGCAGCGTTCCGGAGTAAGAATTACATAAATTTTGCTTGCACGAAGACTTATGCGGCGTTATCATAAGGCCATGATGATTAAAATTTACTATGCTGATATAAGCAATCTTGATATAGACAATCTTGATATAGACAAGAATTTGAAGGATATTTCTGTTTACAGACAGGAAAAGCTTAATAAAATTAAGCCCATTCTCAGCAAAAAACAAAGCCTCGGAGCAGAGCTTCTGCTTAATTTTGCTGCAAAAGAGAATTTTCCTGATATATCTTTACCATTGAATATTAAAATCGAGCAACTTGGAAAACCATACTGCGACGAACTACCGTTTTTCTTCAGTCTTTCGCATTCAGGGAATTTTTCGGCTTGTACCATATGTGAAAAAGAGATTGGACTTGACATCCAAAAGCCCTCAGTTTATAAAGAAAATATTCTAAAACGTCAGTTCAGTGTGTCTGAGCAGGAATATATTGAAAATGCAGAGGATAAAAACAAGGCATTTACAAAGCTTTGGTCTATGAAAGAAAGCTATATCAAAGCTTTGGGAACAGGACTTCATACAGCCCTTAATTCATTTTCAGTGTGGCCACAAGCTATTATAAAGTCTGAAAGTTCAGAGATATACAATATACAGAGTTATTGCATTGAAGACTACTGGTTTTCTGTTTGTGTTTTCAGTAGTGACTGTAATTTACCGTTAATTAAGAAAATTGAATTGTAAAAAGGAGACGGCTTTTGAACCGTCTCCTTTAAATTTATATGTTTATACCGCATTCCCGCATTGTACTTTTAAGCTTTGCCAGATTTTCCTCGTACATTTCAGTAAGGGGCAGGCGCATAAGGCCACTGTCTAAGTCCATAAGCTTCATAGCCGTTTTGACAGGAATGGGATTTGTCTCCACGAAAAGAGCTGAGAACAGCTCTGAATACTTGGAATACAGCTCTGAAGCGTGAGCAAAGTCTCCCTCAAGACACAGTGCGCAAAGCTTTGCAACTGCACCCGGCACTATATTTGAAGCAACAGATATAACGCCCAGAGCACCAAGTGACATAAGAGGAATAGTGTTATCGTCATTCCCGCTCCAAATAAAGAGATCATCGCCGCACAGACTTCTTGTCTTTGCTGCAAGGCTTATGTCTCCAGATGCTTCTTTAACGCCGTTTATGTTGGGATGCTTTGAAAGCTCTTTGTAGGTCTCCGCCTTTATCCCTATACCTGTACGGCTTGGTACATTATAAAGTATCATAGGAATATCAACTCTGTCCGCCACATATGTAAAGTGCTCTATAAGCCCTTTCTGTGTGGTTTTATTATAGTAGGGCGTAACCATAAGAATCGCATCAGCACCTGCAAACTTTGCGTCCTCTGCATTTTTAAGCGCAGTCTTTGTGCTGTTGCTTCCCACGCCGACTATAAGTTTCATTCTGTTGTTATTTTCTCTAACGCAGAATCTAACCATTTCAGCGTATTCATTGGAGCTTAAAGTGGCATTCTCTCCGGTTGTTCCGCAGACAAGGATTGCAGAAGTGCCGTTTTCGTACTGGAAATTCAGGTTTTTAGCAAGTCTGTCGTAATCTATGCCCTGTTCATTGAACGGACTTACTATTGCAGTACATGAGCCTTTAAATACAGGTATTTTAACCATTATAGCCTCCCTAATATTTTAAAAAGTCTTACTGCGATATTATATTTAAGCCATTAGATATATATTACAAAGGCATTGAAAAAACGCTGTGTGCCTGTTATAATATAAAAGTTAAACTATCTATATCTAAGAGGTAGCTTATGGCAACAAATAAAATTGGAAAAAACGTTCTCAGCTTTCTTGCTGTTCTATGCTTTATAATTCCGTCTACTGTTTCTTACGCTGATAGAGCTGATGAGGGCTTTTGCGTAAAAGGGACTTCTTCTGCTTACGATACTGAAATAGACAAAAGCCTGTATGTTGACGGATCAAAATATGAAAACATTGATTACGGCGTTGAAACCATGAGAATAGGCATCAGCTACGGAGACAGCGCACCGGAAGAAATTGAACTAAAAAATCTTTCGGGGCAGGGATTTCTGATCGGTTTTTACGACGAAAATCGTAATTTCAATGAAGTGTCTCAAACCGGAGCAAGTAAAATACTGGCTCAAATCAAATGTGACGGCGGCAAATGGTACATCTTGCCCGAAAAAGACTTTGTATCTGCGGAAGAATTCAAAAATGCGGTTTCTGACTTTACCTCCCTTGAATACAAAATAGATGGAGAAAATCGGGAAGTCTACGGAGAATTTTCTACCAGAGCCGAAGCAAGGAGGCTTATAAAAGAGCTTAAAATTTCCGGCTATCCCTGGTATGACGGTAAAGGTTCTATCCGTCTTATAGAGCCTAAGAGTGAAACCATCATATATGAAACGGAATATGGCAACAGCAGACTTGCAGTAATGCCGATTGGGGAAGGCAGTCAATGTTTTTATATGGATAACCAATACAAAGGCGGCTTTGAATTCAGAATGCACGATGCCCAACACCTTAATCTCATTAACTATATAGGTCTTGAGGATTATATAAAAGGTGTTATCCCCTATGAAATGAGCTATTCATGGCCTTTTGAAGCACTTAAAGCGCAGGCGGTGTGTGCCAGAACCTATGCGATATACAATCTGGACAGATTTAAAGAATACGGTTTTGACTTAACGGCTGACACTTACAGTCAGGTTTACAGAGGAACGCTTGAAGCAAACGAAACAAGTGATGCCGCTGTGGACGAGACAGAAGGGGAGTTGGTTCGTTATAATGGGCAGGCTTGCGAAATTTATTACTGCTCTTCAAACGGCGGAGCAACTGAGGATGGTATAAATGTATTCGATACATCCGCTCCTTATCTCTCAGGCAAAACCGACCCATTTGAATCCGCATTGGATTTTCCTCTAAAAGAATGGGAGCTAAAGAGAAGTACAGACAAAATAGCTGAGATGCTTCAGGACTGGGGCTATGATATTGAGTCTGTGGCAGAACTTTTCCCTGAGTACTCTGACACTGGAAACGTGATTGCAATAAATTTCGTGGACGAAGAGGGGAATTACCTTGAAGTTCGGGGCAGAAGCTGTTACAATGCCTTGGGCTTATATAGCTGTCGTTTCAAAATTCAAAGAAACGAAGACAATTTTATTTTTACCGGCACCGGTTGGGGTCACAACTGCGGTATGAGCCAGTGGGGTGCAAACGCCATGGCTTCTGTATATGGTTATAATTACCAAGATATTTTAAGATTTTATTTTAGCGGAGCATATGTAGCATGAAAAAATCAGATTTTTATTTTGACTTACCCGAAGAGCTTATAGCTCAAACACCTATCGAGCAGAGAGACCATTCACGTCTCCTGCATCTGGATAAAATCAGCGGAGAAACAGAAGACCTGCATTTCTACGATCTTAAAAAGTTTCTCAAACCCGGAGACTGCCTTGTTTTAAATAACTCTCGTGTTCTCCCCGCAAGACTTCTTGGCTCCCGCTCCACCGGCGGCAGTGTAGAACTTGTCTTGCTCAGAGATTTAGGTGATGGTCGTTGGGAATGTCTGAGCCGTCCAGGAAGAAAGACCAAGCCCGGCACTGAGCTTGAATTCGGTGAGGGTGAGCTTAAAGCCACAGTTGAAAGCGTTGTAGAGGGCGGAAACAGAATTGTTCAGTTCCACTACGAAGGCATTTTCATGGAAGTCCTTGAGAGACTGGGAAAAATGCCTCTGCCTCCTTACATAAAGGCAGAGCTTCAGGATTCAGAGCGTTACCAGACTGTATACTCAAAGGAACTGGGAAGCGCCGCCGCTCCTACTGCCGGTCTTCACTTCACAAAAGAACTTCTTGAAGATATCGAAGAAATGGGTGTAAAGGTTCGATATGTAACCTTACATGTAGGTCTCGGAACATTCCGTCCCGTAAAAGAGGATGCAATTGAAGACCATGAAATGCACTCAGAGTTCTGCATTGTTCCTGAGGAAACTGCTGAAGCCATAAACGAAACTAAGAAAAACGGCGGCAGAGTAATAGCTGTGGGAACTACTTCATGCCGTACTCTCGAAAGCTTTGCAGAAGAGGACGGTACTATGAAGCCCAAGTCCGGTTGGACAAATATTTTCATATACCCCGGATATAAATTCGAGTGCATTGATGCTCTTGTGACTAACTTCCACCTGCCTGAGAGCACCCTTATTATGCTTGTTTCCGCTCTTGCCGGCAGAGACCATGTACTCAGCGCCTATGAACACGCCGTAGAGGAGAGATACAGATTTTTCTCATTCGGTGATGCAATGATAATAATATAAGGAGAATAGATTTGTATACTCTTATTAAACAGGAAGGCCATGCCAGAAGGGGAGAGTTCAAAACTCCTCATGGCACAGTCCAGACTCCCGTATTTATGAACGTAGGAACTCAGGGTGCTATAAAAGGCGCTCTCTCCGCCAAGGATTTAAAGGACATTAACTGTCAGGTTGAGCTGTCAAACACCTATCATCTTCATGTAAGGCCCGGTGATGATCTGGTTAAAGAGATGGGCGGACTTCACAAGTTCATGACTTGGGACGGTCCTATACTTACCGATAGCGGCGGATTTCAGATATTCTCTCTTGCAAAGCTGCGCAAGATAACCGAAGAAGGCGTTAAATTCAACTCTCACGTTGACGGTCGCCGTATATTTATGGGTCCCGAGGAAAGCATGAGAATCCAGTCAAATCTGGGTTCTGACATTGCTATGGCATTTGATGAATGTATCGAAATTCCTTCTCCCAGACCTTATGTACAGAATTCCTGCGACCGTACTTATCGCTGGCTTCAGCGCTGCAAAAAGGCTTTGGCTGAATACAACAGCATGGACGACGCAGTAAACCCCGGTCAGATGCTTTTCGGTATAAATCAGGGTGCCACTTTCAAGGATATTCGCATTGAGCACATGAAGAAAATTGCAGATCTGGATTTGCCCGGTTATGCAATAGGCGGTCTTGCCGTAGGTGAAACTCATCAGGAAATGTATGACACCATTGAAGCTGTCGAAGAGTATATGCCTAAGGACAAGCCCAGATACCTTATGGGTGTAGGTACCCCCAGTAACATAATAGAAAGTGTATATAGAGGCGTTGACTTCTTCGACTGCGTTATGCCTGCCAGAAACGGTCGTCACGGCCATCTGAACACTTGGGACGGCGTTATCAATATTAAAAACGAAAAATACGCCAGAGACAGTCGTCCTATTGATCCTAAATGTAACTGCCCTGTATGCCAGCGCTATTCCCGTGCTTATATCAGACATCTTTTTAAAGCCGAGGAAATGCTTGCAATGCGCCTTGCTGTTATGCACAATCTCTATTTCTACAACAGCCTTACTCAGCGCATCAGAGACAGTCTCGACGAATGTCGTTTCACAGAATTCAGAAACGAATACTCTCAAATGTTAGATAAAAGAATATAAGTGTCTTGAAATTTTTGACTTAATGGCGTATAATGTCTAATATAATTTTTTTGGAGGTAATTCCCGTATGTCTTTGATTCTTACAGCAGCTCCCGAAGCAACTGCAGGCGGTGGCATGTTCTCTCTGCTGTTCCCGCTCATCCTCATGTTTGTCATTTTCTACTTCCTTATTATTCGTCCTGAAAATAAGAAGAAGAAAAAGACTGATGAGATGCGTGCCTCTCTGAGCATTGGTGATGAAATCACCACCATCGGTGGTCTGACCGGTAAAATAGTTCAGGTCACCGAGGACACTATCACTTTCGAGACCGGTGAGGACAGAGTCCGCATCCAGGCTAAGAAGTGGGCCATTTCTACCACCGCAAAGATGGAAGCAGCTGAGGCTGAGGCCAGAAACAAGAAGAAAAAATAAATAATTAGAAAATGAATTTTTCACCCCCTGTTGTAATAAGATTAAATAATCTTATACAGCGGGGGTGTTTTTTTGTCCAATACAAAACCTGTTCAAGGGTTTGAACTAAAGTTTCTCCTGAGAGGTCTTATCTCGTGGCTTATTTCTGTACTTATTTTACTTACGATAGCAACAATAATAGTAAGCAAGTGCGATATAAGCACTGCCTCCATAGGCTACATCAGTTCAGGGCTGTCTTTTCTAACAGCTTTTTCTGCTGGAATGTTTGCATTGAAAGGTAACAAAAGCGGTTTGCTCGTTAAAGGCATGATTTTATCATCGGCTTTGACCACTTTTCTGCTGACTATCGGTTTTATAATAAAAGGTGATAGTATGAATTCAGCAGGTATACTTAGCGTAGTAAGCTTTACTTTTTCCGGTTGCTTACTTGGCTGTGTTATGTCTTCCTTTTTTAAAGAGACTAAATCAAATCACAAATTCAGTCACAAAAGTGCAACCTTTAAACATAGTTAACATAATCTTTTAAAACAAAATTATAAAAAGTTTCTATTTAAAGCCATACTATGTAGGTAGATGCTTATATTGATGTTAAATATACTACCTTAGCAAGCTATTGGCAGTATATTAAGTTGACATAAGAGAAAAATTATTTTTATTTTTTGAAAAAAGGACTTGATTTGTTTGCGATTCTGTAATATATTGTTACCAATGAGTTACTGTTATGTTAATCAATGTTTTAAATGTAACATTTCAACATTAACAGAAGAGAAATGAAAATGTCTCAGCAGAGTAGTAACGAGCCGTTAATTTTTGGAATTCTGGTATTTTTATCCTATATAGTAGGGCTTGTTCTGGCATGGAAATATTCTTTGGACTACGTTTTTTGTGAATCCATCCATCAGTATGGATCATTGTTTATCACTTTGCCATTGGCGTTGTGTTTTACACTTGCATCATCAATATTCGGTCTTGTATTTCTCCCGATATGTTCTGTAATATTCGGTGTAACAAGCTATAAGGCTGTTGCGGAAATTGTTACAGAGGTTCTTTCCGGGGCACCGCTCAGGTTAGACACTATACTTTGCTTTTGCATTATCACTCCGGTATTTTTTGTTATTGCAGTTCATGGTATGGAAACCTCTGAAATGCTGATAAGGCTTCTATGCAATAACAGTTTATCCGGCCGTGAAACTTACAACAGAAACTATATTCCAATGACGATTTTACTAATGGCTGCAGTTGCAGCTGTCTCATTTATCATTGGTTGATATAAGAATTATTATAGAAAGGAGGGCGTACCATGCTTAATTCAGAAGTTATTGTTATATTTGAAGATTATCTCAGAAATGAAAAGAAAGCATCCGCTAACACCCTCAGCTCCTATCTTCGTGATGTAAGACAGTTTGCGGAGTATTTGGAGCATAATACAGATAAAGATATAGTTACTGCAGATGAAAAGACGCTCTCCGATTATGAGGCTTCACTTAAAACAAAAGGAAAATCTGTTTCAACCGTGGCAAGGAGTATTGCAGCTTTAAAGAATTTATACTCCACCTTATGTATTAAACAGATAGTAAAAAGCAGTCCTGCAGCAAAGCTTGTACCTGAAAAGAGCAAGCCCAAGCTACCCGAAATACTCACCAGTAAAGAGGTTGACCTTCTTCTCGAACAGCCTCGCTGTGTTGATGCAAAAGGATACAGAGATAAGGCAATGCTTGAACTGCTGTATGCAACAGGTATAAGAGTGACTGAACTTATAGATTTAAATATCAGTGATATTAACCTTTCCGCAGGTATAATCCGATGTCACAGCCGGAATAAAGAGCGCTTCATTCCCATGTATTCTGCCGCTGTTAAAGCTCTCAGCGATTACATAACCCTTGTCCGTCCGCAGATGATTGCACTGCCGGACGAGCAGTCGCTTTTTGTAAATGTAAACGGGGAGAGAATGTCAAGGCAAGGCTTCTGGAAACTGATTAAGCATTATCAGAAAACAGCAGGCATCGAGAAAGATATAACACCTCATACTTTGCGCCATTCTTTCGCTGCACATCTGCTGGAAAACGGTGCAGATATTCATGCTATTCAAGAAATGCTCGGACACGCCGATATTTCCTCTACACATGTGTATTCACAGCTCGTAAAAAAACAGCTTAAAGATGTATATAATAAAGCACATCCCAGAGCATAGTATTAGTATTTTGACCCGATCAATTGATTGGGTCTTTTCATATCTTAATAATTATTAAACAAACCAGAAAACATTGCATTGAACATAACTAAGCACTATAATAAATTTAAGCAGTAATTTTATACATTCGAGTTGGGGAAGTGGGGATAATATGAAAAAGTTTATGTTCATAGTAATTTCAGCAGTACTTGTACTTACAATGTGCTCTTGCTCAATGTTTGGCAATCAGCACAGGTGTTTTACTCCGGAATATATTGATTTTCCAGATGGCGTTGATTCATTTTATTTTCCAGACCATAAACGTTGCTGGGATAACATTGTATTTGAATGCTTAAAAGCCGGTACTACCAGTGATACACCGAGAACCCACTATTTCTATAAGCTTAATCTCAGCGACATGAAGTTTACACTGTTTTCAGAAGTGGAGCTATTAAATGTTTCCAATATGCAGGGGCATAGTGATGGTAGCGTAACGCTCACTGCCTGTATCGGGGAATACGGCACCAGAGCGATCGTTGATATTGGATATGACGGTAAATGTTCAATTCGAGAATTACCTCAGTTCTCAAAAGGTATTTCCTACAGATCCTACGATGATTACGAAAAAAACAAGTTTCTTTTGGAAGTATACAGGTACAGAGAGGGATATATACTGATAACCACTGATGGAGTATTGTATATGGATAAGGATGCCCCTGATGATGTTAAAATTGAAGATATGTACGTTATAGACGATAGTTTTACAGGCCGTCAAGCCGGCTTACCATCTTATGAGTGCAACAATGACGGTACATTGATAAGATACACATCTGAGGCTCTTGAAAACAAGTTTAGTATCAGCAAATTAAACGAGGAGTTCAAATTTGAGGAAATAGGTGAAATAAAAGGTGCATCATACACTTACAACCCCGGGGATAAAGACTGCATATACTATTCTTCTTTTCCATTTCTCAATTCAAAAAACGGCAACTCCGGAGATCGAATTATCTATAAATTTGATTTTAACACAAGAAAAAGTACTGAGTACGGACGAATCATGCTAGGTAACTTTACAGGCAGTAGTTATTTGACAATTATTGATGAAAACACTTTTTTAGAGACTTCTGATGAAAAACCAAAGTTATGGAGATGTAAAGAAGCTGTGGAAACAGATTGAAATAACATTTTAAAAATAGCCGAAATTAAACTGCAAATGTAAATATTAACTAAATTGGGTCTGTCGCAGAATTTGCATTCTGCGACAGACCCTTTTCGTTTCTTAACAATTATTAAATCAGTCTAAAAGCGTTGCATTAGATTCGATTTAACTCTATAATTTAATTAAAACATTCTAATCAGAAGGAGTTTATTATGAAAAAGAAAGTTATAATTATATATGCTCTGCTAATTTCATTACTTAACATTGGCTGCTCCGGCAAAACACCAGACAATATTCAGCCGGAAAATGAGCAGGCAATTACTGAAAGTACCCCGTTCAATGCTAAAACATTAGATGACAGTCTTTCGAAGGAATCTCCCACCATTGATGTAGCATATGCTGACATTGACTTGGTAAAAGTAAAGGATTTTATCCCCGATATATATGTTGATTTAAAATATGCGGGAGAAAACAATTTTACAGGTAAACCAATTTATGATTTTAATGAAGCTTATCTTCGATACGGAACTGTAAAAAAGCTTATTTCTGTTCAAAATGAGCTAAGAGATATGGGCTTAAGTCTTATTATATGGGACGGTTACAGACCTAAGGAGGCGCAGTTTAAGCTTTGGGAAACAGTACCTGACCCAAACTATGTTTCAAATCCAAACATCGGCTTTTCAAAACATTCCAACGGCGGCACTTTAGATGTTTCTATTGTAACTTGTGATGGTACAGCCGTGGAAATGCCGTCCGAATTTGATGAATTTTCTACTCTTGCGGACAGAGATTACAGCGATGTCGAGGAAGAAGCCGCAGAAAATGCAATGCTACTTCAAAGACTGATGACCGAAAATGGATTTAACGGCTACTTCGGAGAATGGTGGCACTTTAACGACAATGATGAATACGACTATGATGATATACAACCGCTTGCCGTCTATAACGGTCGAGAGGCTGAGGTTGCAAATTGCAACGAATTTATAAGTCTAAGGGAAATCCCGGAATATAGCGGAGACATAGCAGAAAAGATTCCTTTAGGTAAGAAAGTTGTAATTTTAGGTGGTAGCTACGGAGATTTTTTGAGGGTTGAGTATAATGGCTGTACAGGCTTTGCTTCCGGAGAATATTTGGTTTTAAGATAAATCAACAAAAAGAATAGGACATAAGTTTAAACTCCCTCATTGTCAGCGTCCTGCTTATTTGTGTGCAGCTTTTGCCCTTGCCTTAATGTCTGCAATATGCTAAAATTATCATAGGATGTGATATAATGCGAATATTGGGCATTGACCCAGGTGTTGCGACCATAGGTTTCGGTGTTCTTGATACAAACGGTGTAAAGCATAAGCTCATAAAGTGTGGAGTTATAACTACACCGGCACACACAAGCCTTTCCAGCCGTCTTGAGCAGATATACAACGATATATTGGATTTAATAGAAATTTTTAAACCTGATGTAGCCTCTATCGAGGAACTTTTCTTTAATACTAACCTTACAACCGGTATTGCAGTGGCGCACGGCAGGGGAGTTATACTTCTTGCCTGTCAGAAAGCAGGACTCAAAATATATGAGTATACACCTTTACAGGTAAAGCAAGCTGTTGTAGGCTACGGACGAGCAGAAAAAGCACAGGTTATGGATATGGTCAAGCGTATATGTCAGCTAAAAGCAGCACCAAAGCCTGATGATGCGGCAGATGCAGTGGCTCTGGCTCTTTGTCATGCCAGAAGTTCCACGTCATTGTTATATAGAGGAGAAAACGAAGAATGTTCTACCATTTAGAGGGTAAAATAGAAGAAATAAACCAAAATCTTGTTGTTTTAAGTTGCGGCGGCTTAGGCTTTGCTGTAAACGCCACTTTAAATACAATTTCTAAATTAAAAATAGGGGAGACCAGACGGCTTTATATTGCCGAGGCAATAGGTGAAAATAACTTTGACCTATACGGTTTTGCAGATAAATCAGAAAAGCGTTGCTTTGAGATGCTTCTGTCCGTCTCAGGTGTAGGCCCCAAAGCCGCTTTATCCATACTGTCTCACAGCAGCCCCGATAATCTTGCTCTTGCAATAATAAATGATGATGCAAAGGCACTCACCGTGGCTCCCGGTATAGGAAAGAAGATTGCACAGCGCATTATTCTTGAACTCAAGGATAAGATTGCTAAGGAATTTAATTCCATAGATGCAAGTATTCCTCAAATGCCCATGACTGTGCAGGGTGGCAGCTCCAATGTGTCAGACGCTCTTACAGCACTTGGCGTGCTTGGCTATACAAGCGCCGAGGTTGGGCCTGCATTAAAGAAGATTGATACCACAGGCATGACGGCTGAGGAAATTATAAAGGCAGTCTTAAAGCAAATGGTAAACTAAAGAGGAAGTATAAATGAGTATCAATTTCTCGGAAGAGGCTGAAAACGAAGTAATAACCAGTGCCCGAAACATATCCGAAGACAAGGGCGAGGGTTCGCTCAGACCTCAGACTATAAATGAATACATAGGCCAGCAAAAGGCAAAGGATAATCTCTATGTCTTTATAAATGCTGCCAAAATGAGAGGGGAGTCCCTTGACCATGTTCTGCTTCACGGCCCTCCGGGTCTTGGTAAAACCACTCTCGCTGCTGTTATTGCAAACGAAATGGGCGTAAATATGCGCATCACTTCCGGCCCTGCCATAGAAAAGCCGGGTGATCTGGTGGCTATGCTCACGAACTTAAATGAGGGTGATATTCTTTTCGTAGATGAAATACACCGACTGAATCGTGCCTACGAAGAGATTTTATATCCCGCTATGGAAGACTATGCCATTGATATAATTTTAGGCAAAGGCCCATCTGCAAACTCCATTCATCTTGACCTGCCTCATTTTACCCTTATTGGCGCCACAACCCGTTCAGGTCAGCTAACAGCTCCGCTTCGTGACCGATTCGGTGTAACACTTAGACTTGAGCTTTACTCCGATGACGAGCTTCAAAAAATAGTAGAGCGTTCAGCAAAAATTCTGGATGTGGAAATTGAGCCCGAGGGAGCACTGGAAATTGCCTCCCGTTCAAGAGGTACGCCCAGAATTGCAAACCGCCTTTTAAGACGAGTAAGAGACTTTGCGCAGGTTAAATCCAACGGAATAATCACAAGAGACGTAGCAGATAAAGCACTTTTAAGCCTTGAGGTTGATAAACTGGGTCTTGATGCTCTGGACAGACGAATGCTTCGCAGTATCATAGAGTTTTATAACGGCGGTCCTGTTGGTCTTGAAACTCTGGCTGCAACTATTAACGAAGAAGCAGTCACTCTGGAAGATGTTTATGAGCCATATTTACTTCAGCGAGGCTTCTTAACTCGAACTCCCAGAGGCCGTTGTGTGACCAGAAAAGCATATGAGCACCTTGGTATAGAGTATATGGGGCAGCAACAAATGGATTTATAAAATAATTTCTGCGAATAAGCCGAAAGTATGTAAAAAATCTATTGACATTATAACATGTTGTTGTATAATGTATATAAATAATTTGACAAAGCATTTATAGATATGATTGATTACGCCACTACTAATGATGAACAGCTCCAGCAGCTCGCCGTTAAAGGTGACAGACTGGCGGAGGAAGCACTCGCCAAGCGCTATATGCGTCTTGTCAGAGCATGTGCACGTCCCTTATTTCTTTCAGGAGGGGACAGTGAGGATCTTATTCAAGAGGGTATGTTTGGTTTGCTCTCTGCTATCCGTCAGTTTAACCCTGATGCAGGCTCCTCATTTTATACCTTCGCTGAGCATTGCATTAAAATGCGTCTTCTTTCAGCAGTCAAATCCGCATCCCGTTTGAAGCATTTTCCGCTCAATGATGGTATGTCATATGAGCAACTCTCCGAGAATTCTAATACACAATTGTCGGCGGCTACAGAAGTTTTCCAGCGCAGTCCGGAAGACATGGTTCTGGCCAGAGAGAGCAAGGAAGAACTTTATTGCGTGTTTTCGCAGTGCCTTTCAGATCTTGAAAGAATAGTTCTCAATGAATATCTTGACGGGCTTTCCTATCGTGAGATAGCTGTAAAGCTTGGGAAAGATGAAAAATCCATTGATAACGCTGTACAACGAATAAGACGCAAGTTGGCGCGGAACCCCAAATTAGGCGATATCAGCGATAGCTGAACGCAAATACAGCCGACAGGCATACAATCAAAGAGAGGATTCAAAATGTACGAAGACAAAACCTTAGTTTGCAAAGAGTGTGGTAAAGAGTTCGTTTTCACCGCTGGTGAGCAGGAATTCTACGCAGAGCGCGGCTTCCAGAACGAGCCCCAGCGCTGCAAAGCATGCCGTGACGCACGCAAGAACGCTGCTCGTGGTCCCCGTGAGTACTTTACCGCTACCTGCGCTGCATGCGGCGGAGAGGCAAGAGTTCCCTTCGAGCCCAAATCCGACCGTCCTGTATATTGCAGCGAGTGCTTCGCAAAGATGAAGGAGCAGCAGTAATATAGCAGTAGTCCTGAATTAATGCAAAAGAAAGATTGGGACGCTTAGGCGCCCCAATCTTTTATGTATTTTTACTATGAGGTGAATTTTATGGTAGTCACAAGAGAAACCCTTATTTCTGAAATCGTTGCCAACTGCCCTGAAGCTATGCCCGCATTCCAGTCCATCGGTATGCATTGCATGGGTTGTGCCCTCGCCAGCGGCGAAAGCGTTGAGCAGGCATGTGCTGTTCACGGTGTTGACCCCGATGAATTTATAGACGGCCTTAACGCCTATCTTCTCACCCTTTGAGATTAAATTTATGTGTAAAAGCCGGATTATTTCCGGCTTTTACTTTTTATAGGAGCCTTTATGAATAAAAGACTTGAAAAAATTGCTGAGTATATTGAATCTGGTTCCGGTTTTATAGATGTAGGGACAGACCACGGCTACCTTCCGGCACACATGGCTTTAAATGGCTATTCCGGCAATATCTATGCCGCTGATTTAAGGGAAGGACCTTTAAGTTCTGCAAAGCATACAGCTGAACACTACGGTCTAACTGATAAAATTGATTTTATTCTGTGTGATGGCTTGGAGCTTTGTCCCAAAGACCAGATTGACACCATAGTTATTGCTGGTATGGGTGGAGATAATATTTGTGGTATTCTGGATCGTGCCGAATGGTGCATGGATCCAAAATATAAACTTATATTACAGCCCATGAAAAAGGCTGAGATTTTAAGATACTGGCTTACAAATAATGATTTTACAATTGAAAATGAAGACTTGGTACATGACGGTAGTGTGATGTATCAGGTAATTTGTGCCCGATTCGGTGGTATGCAGCGCTTAAACGACGGTGAGCTGTACACAGGTAAATATGAGCTTATCCACGAAAATCCTCTTTTTAATGAATTTCTAAATATACAGATAAATCGATTTGTAAAAACTCTTGATGGCCTTAATAAAACAGGTTTAGAACAGTATAAAGCTAAAATTACTTTGTGCAATAAAATTTTGTCTCAATTAAAGGAGATGGAAAAATGACTACTGTTTCCGATATATATAATAATCTCTGCGAACTTGCTCCTGTTGAGCTTCAGTGTGGCTATGATAATGCAGGTTTTCTTATCGGCAGAGCCGAAAGAGAGGTTAAAAAAGTTTTGCTCAGTCTCGATATTACCGATGAAGTTATTGTTGAAGCCGAGGAACTGGGTGCTGAACTTATAGTCTCTCACCATCCTATAATCTTCACCTCTCTGCACTCTCTCACCGATAATGGTTCCGGTAATAAAGCTCTGAAAATGGCTGAAAAAGGTATTGCTGCAATATGTATGCACACAAATCTGGATATTGCCAAGGGTGGAGTAAACGATGTGCTGTTAGAACTTATGGGTGCTAAAGAGATTGATTCTCTTGATGAAGATAATTGCGGTAGAATCGGTGAATTCAACTCTGAAATTCCATTTAAAGAATTTTTAGTTCAGTGTAAAGTAGCTTTAAAAGCAAAGGGACTGAGATATTATGATGCCGGCAGACCTGTTAAAAGGCTTGCTGTCATGGGCGGTTCCGGCAGCAGTGCAATAGATACTGCTTTTAATAAGGGCTGTGATACTTACCTTACCGCAGACATAAATTATCATAAGTTCCAGAGAGCACAGGAGTTGGGCTTGAACTTAATAGACGGTGATCATTTTTACACGGAAAATCCCATTATCTCTGTTATTGCCGACAGACTGTCTGCTACATTTCCTAATGTTGAATTTATGGTTTCAAAGAAACACCATGCAATAATAGACTTTGCCTGAGCGGCTTGTCATAAATAGCCTCCGCTCCTCATAAACTCGTACAAACGAGAACATGAGAGCGGAGGCTTTTATTTATGACAGGAACTAATATCTATCGTGATATAGCAGCACGAACTGACGGAGCTTTCATGCTTGGCGTTGTCGGGCCTGTGAGAACTGGTAAATCCACATTCATAAAGCGCTTTATGGAGACCCTTGTAATTCCTCAGATCGACAACACATATATGCGTGAAAGAGCAAAGGATGAGCTACCGCAGAGTGGCTCTGGAAAAACCATAATGACCGCAGAACCGAAATTTGTCCCCGAGGATGCAGTAAACATTTCACTCGACCGGCAGACACAGCTCTCTGTTCGTCTGGTTGACTGCGTCGGATACATGGTTGACGGTGTATCAGGTCAATTTGAGGACGGCAGTGAACGGCTTGTTACAACGCCGTGGTTTGACCACGAAGTTACAATAGCTGATGCCGCTGAAAAAGGCACTCATAAAGTTATAGCAGAGCATTCAACCATTGGAATAGTAGTTACGACCGACGGAACAGTTTGCGATATTCCGAGGGAAAAATATGTAGAGCCGGAAGAGCGTGTAATCCGTGAGCTTAAAAGCATAGGCAAACCCTTTGTAGTTATATTAAACAGCGTTGACCCTCAGTCAGAAAGTGCATTGGCTATTGCTGCTGAAATCTCCGAAAAATTCTCTGTGCAATGTATACCTGTGAACTGCCTCAAACTGAGCGAAGAAGATGTGGCAGGTATCATGCAGTCTGTACTTATGGAGTTTCCCCTTAAATCTCTTGGCTTTTATATGCCGGAGTGGCTTGATGCTCTAAGCAGCGATAACGAGCTTAAAGCAGAAATCTTTACAAATATTCTGGAGAGCTTCGTAAATGTAGTAAAAATAAAAGACTGCGTGAATGCACTGAAAGTATTTTCAGACTGTGACAAAGTCAAATCTTCCGAAATTCTCAGTAAGGACTTAGGAAGCGGTGCTGTAACCGTAGATATTCAGTTGCCACGGTCACTGTATTACAATACTATCAGCGAAGAGACAGGAATTGAGATAAAAAATGACGGAGATCTCATTTCCACCCTCGCCGAAATGAGCCTTATTAAAGCTGATTATGACAGGTTACGTCAGGCTCTTCAGGACGTGCGTGAAAAAGGCTACGGTGTTGTTATGCCGGACTCCTCGCAAATGCGCTTAGAGGAGCCGCAAATAGTGAAGCAGGGCGGTAAATACTCCGTGAAGCTTAAAGCAAATGCGCCTGCAATACATATGATGATGACCAATGTAGAAACAGAGGTGACACCTGCAATCGGCGGAGAAACCGCCTCAGAGGATATAATTAACTTCTTGCTTCAAGGCTTTGACGGAGATGTTAACAGGATCTGGCAGTCAAATATATTTGGTAAATCCCTGTATGATATTGCAGAGGAGGGACTGAGTTCCAAGATTGAAGCTCTGCCCGAAAACGCCAAAACAAAGCTTAGAGGCACTTTACAGCGTATAATAAACGAAGGTAGTGGAGGACTTATTTGTATTCTTCTCTGAATACAGTATGAGCATTGACTTGAAGAGGCTGAGCATTTATAATATTCTCAGCCTCATTTTTTGAGGTATTTAGATGTTTTGCACTTTAAAAATCAAAAATTTAAGTGGTATTATTACATGGCTGCTGGTCACGCTTTCGGTGCTTATGCTTATGCTGACATCATTTAATATGATGGCAGCGGAAAGTTTCAAGGTGGAAAACGAAAAATTCTGCCTTGTAATCGACCCCGGTCACGGTGGTGTAGACGGTGGCGCTATCGCATTAAACGGGACAAAAGAAAGTGACCTTAATCTTGCTATCGGGCTGAAGCTACAAATGCTTGCTGACTTTATGGGCATAAGAACAGTTATGACCAGAGTAGATGACAGCATGAGAACAGATGTAAAATCTTACAGTGAGCACGAAGAGCTTGTTTACAGAACCAAACTTGCAAACTTGAGTCCTAACGGTGTTTTAATAAGTATACACCAGAATTGCTATCCCACATCCCAGCCATCCGGTGCTCAGGTGCTGTACGCTAAAAGTGATGGAAGTCGTTCTCTGGGTGAACTCAGCCACAACAATATAATCAAACTTCTGGAACCGGAAAATCGGCGGGTTCTTGAACCTGCTCCTAAGAGCCTATATATTACTTCAAATGTGAATTGTCCTGCTATTTTAGTAGAATGTGGTTTTATATCTAATTTTTCGGACTTGGAAAAGCTTTCTGACAAAGCCTACCAAACCGCTTTTGCATCTGTACTCATGGGCTCTTACTTACAATTTATAAATTCTGTCTGATAAAACGGAGAAAAAATATGGCTAAACAAAAGACTGTGTATGTGTGTTCCGACTGCGGAAATGAAACTGCTAACTGGGCAGGAAAATGCCCCGCCTGCGGTGCTTGGAACACTCTGCAAGAAGTAAAACTTGATGGAAAATCAAATCAGAAACGTAGTAGCGGAAGTTACTTCGCCCAAGCACCTAAAAAACTGTCAGAGCTTGACACAAGCGCAGAAATTCGCTTTTCCACCGGTATAAGTGAGTTTGACCGTGTACTGGGCGGCGGCGCTGTTGAAGGCTCATTAGTGCTTGTAGGTGGTGCTCCCGGTATAGGTAAATCTACACTGCTTTTGCAAATGTGCGGCGAAGAGGTAAGCGATAAGAAAATCCTATATGTTACAGGTGAAGAAAGTGAGCGTCAGTTAAAGCTGAGAGCCACAAGACTTGGCGTGAAGAACGACCAGCTCTATGTGCTTGCTGAAACTGACATGGACAGCATTCTAAACTGTATTCAGGAATTATCCCCCGAAATCGTAATTATAGACTCTATTCAGACCGTCTCTGATGCCGATGTGAATTCTGCTCCCGGTAGTATCACTCAGGTTCGAGAGTGTACAATGCGAATAATGCGTGCCGCAAAAGATAAGGGTTTAACTGTTTTTGTGGTAGGCCATATAAACAAAGAGGGAAGCATTGCAGGCCCCAAAGTTCTGGAGCATATGGTTGACTGCGTTTTGTATTTTGAGGGTGAAAGAAGTACCAGTTTCAGAATACTCAGAGCTGCTAAAAACCGTTTTGGCTCTACCAACGAAATAGGCGTTTTTGAAATGGCTGAAAAGGGTCTTAAATGCGTAGAAAATCCCTCTGAGATGTTGCTTTCCGGCAGGCCTGAAAACTGTCCCGGTACCTGTGTTGCCTGTGTCATGGAGGGTACAAGACCTATTCTTGCAGAAGTTCAGGCTCTTGTCAGTCCTGGAAACGGATATAATGCTGCAAGACGCTCTAACGGTATTGATTATAACCGTTCTGCTATGCTGTTGGCAGTTCTGGAAAAACGCGGAGGAATGCCGGTAGGTAAATGTGACTCATACATAAATGTTATCGGTGGTCTTTCCCTTGATGAGCCGGCAGCAGACCTTGCAACTATACTTGCCATTGCTTCAAGCTTCCTTGATATACCTCTGGGCGCTGATTTAGCAGCAATAGGTGAGGTTGGTCTTTCCGGTGAAATTCGCAGTGTAAGCGTGTTAAATCAGAGACTTTCCGAAATTTCACGTCTTGGGTTTACTCGCTGCATCATACCTGCAAATGTTAGAGACGACGTTGGCGCATTTAAAGGTTTAAAGCTGATAAAGGTTAGAAATATAGGGGAAGCAATAGGCGCTTGCTTGGGTAGAAATGAGTAAATTTACACTTAAATCCAATCTGCCTGTTGATTGTGCAGTAATTGCAATCGGCGAAAAGTATTCGGGCGTTTTAGGCAATTCCCTTGAATCTTTGGATATTTCTACTGTATATGTTCCTGATAATCCGTTTGTTGATGAAAGACTCTCAGGTCATGCAGATTTATCAGTTTTTCATGCAGGAGGGAAAGATATTTTTCTTGCTCCATATCTAAATAATACTAAATTAAGTAAGAAAATTGCTGATTTAGGCTTTAACATTCATTTTTTGAATATAAAGCAGGATAAGTTATATCCTCTTGATGCCGCACTTAATGCCTGTGCTTTCGGTGATACCCTTATATACAACAAAAATGTTACAAGTCAGGACATAGTGAAGCATTTTGAAGAGCATAACTTGATATCCACCAAACAGGGATATGCTCGATGCAGCGTATGCATTCTAGATGAAAACTCTATAATAACTTCCGACAGAGGAATATATAATGCCGCAGTTGCTTCCGATGTCGAGGCACTTTTGGTAACTCAGGGATATGTTAAGCTGCCTGGATTTCAGTATGGTTTTTTAGGCGGAGCAAGCTTTAAAATTGCAAGAGACAAGCTTTGTTTTACCGGCACATTAAACTCTCATCCTGACAAAAATAGAATACTGGATTTTCTGAATAGTAGGAATGTAGAGCCATTATTTCTCACTGATTTGCCGATTTTTGATATAGGCGGCGCAGTTCCCATAACTGAGAAATAAACTACTAATGTCATATAAGAATGCATTTTAGAAAACAATAAATCTAAAAATCCGAGAGTGATTTAATTTAGAAGTCATTCTCGGATTATACAATTCTTTAGATATGACAAACTAATATCGCTATATATAACATTTTGGCTAGTTAAATTAAATTTTCGGTTGATATGAAAATTCATTAAAAAATATAAATGAGTTGTTGACAAATTACCCATGAAAGGTGTATATTTATGCCATCTTATTAAAGAGGTAACGAAATGAAGTCCTTAACTGTTATTTTTGCATACTTCTACTATTACTTTAGAAACAAAAAAGTAATAGCGATTTGTGCTGCATAATAGTCGGAGAGTAATTTTCTTTTGTCGAATTTTTGGAACGACCGTACAGCATGAGCGCTGTATGGTCGTTATTTTTTAGGAGGATTTAAAAATGATTGTTGTACTTAAAAAGGGCGCTTCTGAACAGCAGATTGATCACCTTAGTCATTGGTTCAGAGCAAAAGGTGTAGAGCCTGATCTTTCAAAAGGTACTGATATGACCGTCATGGGACTGCTTGGTGATGTAAGCAGTATCGATACAGAACTGGTAGAAGCACTGGATATAGTTGAATCTGTAAAGCGTGTATCTGAACCGTTCAAACAGGCAAACCGCAAGTTTCACCCTGATGACACTGTGGTTACTCTGGAAAACGGCACCAAAATAGGCGGTGGACATTTTGTCTACATGGCAGGTCCCTGCTCAGTTGAATCTGAAGAACAGATTATTTACTGTGCACAGCGTGTGAAAGCTGCCGGCGCACAGATTCTCCGTGGCGGCGCATTCAAGCCCAGAACCTCACCTTACGCTTTCCAAGGTATGGGCGATGAAGGTATTAAACTGCTGTTGGAGGCAAAGAAAGAAACCGGTCTGCCCATAGTCACTGAACTTATGGATGCACGTCATTTGGATTTATTCGCAGATGTGGATATTATTCAGATTGGTGCAAGAAATATGCAAAACTTCGACCTGCTGAAAGAAGTCGGACGTACCAACAAACCCATTCTTCTCAAGCGTGGTCTTGCAAACACCTTGCAGGAATGGTTGATGAGTGCAGAGTACATTATGGCAGGCGGTAACCACAATGTCATTTTGTGTGAACGTGGTATCCGCACTTACGAAACCTTCACCCGCAATACTCTTGACTTGTCCGCAGTTCCCGCAATTCACGAACTGAGCCATCTGCCCATCATCGTTGACCCCAGCCATGCAACCGGACTTAGCCGTATGGTTCCCACAATGGCAATGGGAGCAGCCGCAGTTGGTGCAGACGGTCTGATGGTTGAAGTTCACAATGATCCTCCTCATGCAAAGTGCGATGGTGCTCAGTCCCTCACTCCTGACCAGTTCGATGCCCTGACTGCAAATGTAAATCAGATTCTGACAGTTATGAAAGCGAGCAAATAATGAATAAAAGCAGGCTCACCGTAGGAATTGTAGGCTTAGGTCTGATGGGTGGCAGTTTTGCAAAGGCATACCATGAGGCAGGTCATACCATACTTGCAACAAATCGCAGCCGAGACACCTTGGAACATGCGATGATGAATGGTATAGTAAACGGAGAACTGACGGAAGAAAGTATTCCGAACTGCGACCTTGTAATTATCGCTCTGTACCCGCAGGCGACAATTGATTATCTCACCAAAATGGCACCGTACATTGCCAGCAGAACAGTAGTGATTGACACTTGCGGCGTAAAGCGCAAAGTCTGTGCCGCTTGTTTTCCGATAGCCAAACAGTATGGGTTCACCTTTGTAGGCGGACATCCTATGGCGGGTACACAGTTTAGCGGTTATAAATACAGCCGTGCAACCATGTACAAGGATTCAGCAATGATTATTGTGCCGGAAGGGTTTGATGATATTGAGTGTTTAGATACCGTAAAACAGCTTCTGGTTCCTTGCCGCTTTGGTCGAATGACTATTACCACAGCTGATAATCACGACCGCATGATTGCGTTTTCCTCACAGATGGCACATATAGTGTCTAATGCGTTTATAAAAAGTCCTGCCGCAAGAGAACATAAGGGTTACTCGGCAGGCAGTTACAAAGATATGACCCGTGTTGCATGGTTGAATGAAACAATGTGGTCAGAGTTATTTATCGAAAATCAGGACTTTCTGTTGAAGGAAATGGATATACTACTGGCTAATCTTCAGCAGTATCGTGATACACTGGCCAGTAAGGACGAAGAAGGTCTGAAACAGCTGCTTAAAGATGGCAGATGTATTAAAGAAGAGGTGGACAAGGTTGATTACCGTTCCCGTTAAGGCATCAACAGAATATAACATCGTCATTGGCAGGCAACTGCTAAATGACAGCGGAAAATATCTCCGTGAGGTAGCAAAGGGTGATACTGTCATGCTGGTATGCGGAGATATTGTGTCAGAGCTGTATGCACCTATTGTGTGTGCAAGTTTAGAGCAAGCGGGCTATCGTGTAGCACAGTTTGTCTATCCTCACGGAGAACAGAGCAAAACTCCTGAAACTTACTTTGCTCTGCTTAACGCCCTTGCAAACGAAGGAATTACTCGAAGTGATACAATCGTAGCACTTGGCGGAGGAGTTACCGGAGATTTAGCAGGATTTGCCGCTGCCACATATCAGCGTGGAATTGCCTATGTGCAAATACCTACAACTTTGCTTGCAGCAGTTGATTCTTCCGTAGGCGGAAAAACAGCCATTGACCTTCCGGCAGGTAAGAATTTGGCAGGTGCATTTTATCAGCCGAAACTGGTTCTGTGTGATCTGGATACTTTAAATACATTGCCGGACGAGATATTCACCGAAGGCTGTGCTGAAGTGATTAAATACGGTGTCATATGGGATGAGTATTTATTTACTCAGCTTGGCGAAGGTATAAAGAAAAATCTTGAACAGGTTGTTGCACGCTGTGTCAGCATCAAGGCCGAAGTCGTAGCAAAGGACGAATTTGACACCGGACTGCGTGGAATTTTGAATTTCGGGCACACCGTCGGTCATGCCGTAGAAAAGCTTTCTGATTTTTCTATCTCTCACGGCAATGCTGTGGCCATAGGTATGGTTTTGGTAACTAAAGCAGCTGTACAGCATGATATTTGCGAGGAATCCGTATTTGAACGTGTGTTGAACCTGATACAGCAATATGGACTTCCGACAAAAACGAACTATTCTCCCGATGCCTTGCTTAAAGCAATGTATTCGGATAAAAAACGCGCAGGACAGACTATATCTCTTATTGTCCCCACTACTGTGGGGCATTGCGAAATCCGCAAAATGACAATGGCAGATATGGAAAGTTTTCTTCGTCCTGCAATGGAGGAACAAACATGGATATAACCATCAATCCTACGCTTTTGCATGGAAAAATCACCCCACCGCCCTCAAAAAGTCAGGCGCACCGACTGATTATTGCCGCAGCCTTTAGCGACAGGGAATGTGTTATATCTAATGTAGCGTTTTCTCAAGATATTTTGGCAACACTGAATGCCATGACTCAGCTTGGTGCAAGCTGGGAAAGGGTGGATGAACAAAGTGTACGCATTCGTGGTGTACGATTGGGCACTCCCGTTTTACAAAAGGACGGACTGCCTCACTTAGACTGTGGTGAAAGCGGTTCTACGCTGCGGTTTCTCATTCCTATTGCATTAGCCGTGGCTGGTGGCGGTGTGTTTACTGGTCATGGTAGACTAATGCACAGACCGCAGCAGCCATATATTGATTTATTTAAGGAAAAAGACATTGAGTATACCTTAGAAAATGAGCAGCTTACAGTCCGAGGAGCACTTACAAGCGGAACTTACGCCTTACCTGGGAATGTATCCAGTCAATTTTTTACAGGTCTCCTGTACGCACTGTCTTTAGTTGACGGTGAAAGCCATGTTGTTTCTACAACTGAACTGGAAAGCCGCAGTTATATCGATTTGACCATTGATGCTCTGTCTCACTGTGGCGTAGATGTAAAGGAAACTGACGAAGAATACCCCGCTTTTTCAGTGATCGGCGGAAAGCATATTAGCTGTCCAGATTGTTCGGTGGAAAATGACTGGTCACAGGCTGGTTTTTATTATGCAGCACAGGGTACAGGTAATGAGCTTTGTATCTGTGGCATGAATCAGCAGTCAAAACAAGGTGATCGAGCTGTTGCACGACAGTCATCAATGCTTAAACAGTCAGGCGAAGTTATATTAGATGTCTCTGACTGTCCTGACCTTGTACCGCCGCTGGCGGTTCAGGCGGCTCTCCGTGGCCTTGGAAATGTAACACGGATTGAAAAGGCGGCCAGACTTCGTATGAAAGAAAGTGACCGTTTAACTGCTGTTACGAAAACGCTCAATGCAATGGGAGCAAATATTAAGGAATTAGAAGACGGTCTTGTGATTACAGGAGTAGATACACTTGAAGGCAGCGTGGAGATTGACAGCTTCAACGACCATCGTATAGCTATGATGGCGGCAGTAGGTGCAACCAGATGCCGTAAAACTATTACCATTTTAGGTGCAGATTGTGTCAAAAAATCTTATCCTAATTTCTGGGAGGATTACGAGATGTTAGGCGGAAAAATCCGCAGGGAGGAAACCACATGATTAACTATACAATTTTCGGCGAATCCCACGGAAAGGCCATTGGTGTTGTCCTTACCGGATTAACATCGGGAATCAAAATAGATGAGCAGGCCATCGCAAAAGAGATGGCACGTCGTGCTCCTGGAAATGACACCACATCTACTGCCAGAAAAGAAGCCGACAAGGTAGAAATTCTCTCCGGCGTATTTGAAGGTAAAACCACAGGCACACCGCTTTGCGGAATAATTTATAATACTGACACACGCAGCAAGGATTACTCTAAGCTAAAAGAATTTCCTCGGCCCAGCCACGCAGACTATACAGCTTCTGTTCGATACGGCGGATTTGCTGACTATCGTGGCGGTGGGCATTTTTCAGGCAGATTGACCGCTCCACTGGTTTTTGCCGGAGCTGTGGCAAAGCAAATTCTATCACAGCGTGGAATTACTGTTTCAAGTAAAGTCTCCATGCTGGGCGGTGTATCTGATCCCACTATGGAACAGTGTCAGGAACTGATTCTGGCAGCTAAAGCAGACTTAGACAGCGTCGGTGGGGCAATTTCATGCTGTATAGATGGTCTTACCGCCGGTTTTGGCTCTCCAGACTTAGGTGAAAATGTAGAGGGCATTTTCGCAAAGCACCTGTTTGCTGTGCCGGGCGTAAAAGGTGTAGAATTTGGTGCGGGTTTTGCCTTTGCCTCTATGCGAGGCAGTGAAGCTAATGACCCATTTTTCATGGACGGAGATACAGTCAAAACAAAAACCAACAATGCCGGAGGCATAAACGGCGGAATAACAAACGGTATGCCAATTACATTCCGTGTGGCAATGCGTCCCACACCGTCGATTGCAAAACAGCAGCAGACGGTAAGCCTTACGGAAAAAACAGACGCAGAACTAACTATTGAGGGTCGACATGACCCATGTATTGTGCTCAGAGCACTACCGGTAATTGAGGCAGCAGCAGCACTGGCCGCTTGTGAATTGTTGGAGAAGTAATCAAACGGAGGATAAAATTATGGATATCATTGAATATAGACAGCAGATTGACAACGTAGACAAGCAGATTATTGATCTGTTTCATCAGCGTATGGCAATTTCAAAAGATATTGCTCTGTACAAGCAGGCAACCGGCAAACCTATTTATGACCCTGAGCGTGAACGCCAAAAACTGGTTGAAGTAGCAAAAAACTCCGCCGAAGATGTGCGCACCGGTACTGTCATGCTGTTCTCTACACTGTTTGAGTTGAGCAGCACTCATCAGATGAAAGTGATGAACAAAACTTCTCCTCTGTCTGATAAAATCACCTACGCTATCGAGAATACTCCTAAGCAGTTCCCTGAATATCCCGTAGTTGCCTGTCAGGGTGTAGCCGGTGCCTATTCTCAGATTGCATGCGGAAAGTTGTTCAGAGGTGCTGATATTATGTACTTCAATAATTTCGATGCTGTATTCAGTGCTATTGAAAGCGGTATGTGTGAGTATGGCGTTATGCCAATTGAAAACAGCACCGCCGGTTCTGTAAATCAGATCTATGACCTGATGGCACAGCATAGCTGCTATGTTGTGCGCTCTATCCGTATGAAGATAGATCACAATCTGCTGGTGAAAAAGGGAACCAAGCTGGAAGATATTCATGAGATTTTCTCCCATGAACAGGCAATTAACCAGTGTGCAGGTTTCATCAAATCACTGAAGGACGTGAAAGTTACTGTCGTAGAAAATACTGCAATGGCCGCAAAGATGGTGGCAGAATCCGACCGCACGGATGTTGCTGCACTGTCTTCTCATGCTTGCGCAAGTCTGTATGGCCTTGACTGTTTAGCTGACAGCGTACAGGATAAGGGCAATAATTACACCAGATTCATTTGTATTTCTAAAAATCTTGAAATTTATCCCGGAGCTGATCGTACCAGTATCATGTGCGTTGTTCCTCACCGCTCCGGTTCTCTGTACAAGGTTCTCAGCCGCTTCTTTGCTCTGGGTATCAACCTGCAGAAACTGGAAAGCCGTCCTATTCCTGACCGTGACTTCGAATACATGATGTACTTCGATTTCGATACACCTCTGTACTCAAAAGAATTCGTGCAGGTAATCAGCGAACTGGAAAATCTGTGTGAAGAGTTCCGTTACTTCGGCAGCTATTCAGAACAGGTTTGATATAAAAGGAGTGAAACAAGCATGATGGACTACGGTTTGTTGGGAGAGAAACTGGGTCACAGTTTCTCTCCGCAAATCCATAAGACCATAGGTGGATATGACTATGGTCTCATAGAACGAGAACCCGATGAGCTGGACGAACTCTTTGCAAACGGCGGATTCAAAGGCATCAATGTGACTATTCCATATAAAAAATCTGTGATTCCTTATTGCAAAACCTTGTCAAAGTCGGCAAAGGAAATCGGCAGTGTAAACACAATTCATCGTATGCCTGACGGCAGTTACTACGGCGATAACACAGATTATTACGGTTTCGTATACACTGTGAAACATAGTGGTGTATCTGTCGTAAGCAAAAAATGTATTGTGTTTGGCGATGGCGGAGTTGCTCCCACAGTTCGCACTGCATTGCGAGACTTGGGTGCAGGAGAAATAGTTACAGTTTCCCGTAAAGGAGAACAGAATTTTTCTAATTTAGACCGCCACTATGATGCACAAATTCTGGTGAATGCCACACCTGTCGGCACTTACCCTAATAATGGTAAAGCTGTGACTGCCCTTGCTCCGTTCACACATTTGGAAGCGGCGTATGATTTGGTTTATAATCCGGCTATCACAGAATTTCTCCGTCAGGCGGCTGAACAAGGTGCTGTGGCAGTTAACGGACTTCGAATGCTTGTTGCACAGGCAAAGCGTGCGGCAGAAATCTTCCTTGATACAAGCATTGATGATACTGTAATTGAAGAAGAATACAACACTATACGTAAGCAAACTATGAATATTGCCCTTATCGGCATGGCAGGAACCGGCAAAACCACAACTGGCAAAGCACTGGCCGAGCGCTTAGGCCGTGAGTTTGTAGACTGTGACGACCTTATTCCTACTTACGCCGGAAAGTCTATTGCTCAGATTTTTGCTGAGGACGGAGAAGAGGCCTTCCGTAAAATTGAAACAGAGGTACTGGCTGACGTATCAAAGAAAAGCGGTCTGGTAATTGCCACCGGCGGCGGGGTAGTAACACGGCTGGAAAACCTACCACTTCTGCGTCAAAACAGCGTTACAGTGTTTTTACACCGGTCAGTGGAAGACTTGCCAGACGACGGCAGACCCTTGTCACAACAGCATGGCGTAAAAGCACTGTATGAACAACGTAAACCTCTGTATGAGGCATGGGGAGAACACCGTGTGGAATGTACGGGAGTTGAAGAAACTGTTAAACGCATATTGGAGGAACTTGAACTGTGAAACTGCTTGTGATAAACGGTCCAAATATAAATATGTTGGGCATTCGTGAGCCGGCCATTTACGGAACTACCACTTTTGCAGGACTCTGCGACTATTTACAGGAAACTGCAGATCAGCTCGGTATAGGAATGGAGCATTACCAGTCTAATGTAGAAGGGGATATCGTCACCAAAATTCAGCAGGCTTATGGTGTGGTAGATGGAATTGTAATAAATCCAGCGGCATATACTCATACATCTGTTGCCATTTTAGATGCTCTGAAAACAGTGGGGATTCCTGCGGTGGAAGTGCATATTTCTGATCCAATGGAACGAGAGAGTTTTCGCCATATATCCTACGCCGGTATGTATTGTGAAAAAGCAATTCGTGGACAGGGTATTCAAGGTTACGGTATGGCTATGGAATATCTTGTGAAAAATTACGGAAAAGCATAAAAAAGCACCCAAAAGGGTGCTTTTTTCTTTAAATTGTTACAAATAAGTCGCATTGGATTGTTTTATCAATTAAATAGCAATCTTAGAAGTTATAAAACAAGGCATAGTACAGCTCAAATAGGGGACTGTGCTATGCCTTAAAGACTTTTATTTAGCCTATTTATTTTGCAGTATGATTTAGAGATTCAGTTTTCTAAATCTTCTTTCTTTTTACGCCCTATGGGATTTGCGCTGGCAGCTTCATGGAGTGAAGCATTATCAATATGGGTGTAAATTTGCGTAGTATTTAAATTACTGTGTCCTAATACTTCCTGCAAAGCTCTTGTGTCAACACCATTCTTAAGCATAAGAGTGGCAGCGGTATGGCGCAATTTATGGGGAGAAAAATGCTCCGCATCAAGACCTGCCGCAAGTAATGTTTTATCTACCATTTTTTGTACTGCTCTGACAGTTATACGCCTGTTATTGCGGCTTATAAATAGAGCATTTTTATCTACCGGACTTAATTTTTCTTCATTTCTAACTGCAAGGTAATCATCAACGGCTTCACGGCATCCCTCAGCAAAATACACCATACGCTCTTTATTACCTTTACCAAGTACTCTTACATGATCTTCATATATGTCAGTTGTATTCAAAGCCACGAGCTCAGAAACTCGAAGTCCGCACGACATAAAAAGCATTAAAATGCAGTAATTTCTCTCAGAAAAAGGCCCTTCACATGCACAAAGCAGCCTTTCACATTCAGATTCTTCTAAATATCTGGGTAAAGAGGCCTGACGTTTTGGCATATCCAATTCCTGACATATGTTGGTTTCAAGTAAATGTCGTTTGTTACACAGGTAATTATAGAATGATTTTACAGATGATGTTCTACGGCAACGGCTGGCAGCAGAAAGGGAATTGGGGGAGTTTATCATTTCGGGAGAAAATGACTGGTACCTATATAAATCTTCAATTTTAATAGATTTTATAAAATCTATATCAACATCAGTAATATCAATTTCATTGAATGGCGTATTTATTGGAACAATGCCACGGCGGCGTTTAATATAACGAAAAAGAATTTTTAAATCCATGTAGTAGCCTGCAACAGTTAAATCAGAATGTCCACGGACTGTGGAATGATAATCAAGAAATTCCATTAAAATATCTGATGCATCGGAAATCTGTTCAAGATTCATAAGTAACTCCTTTATAATGATAGATAAGTCTAAGTTTAATCAAAAGGCCAACCAAACTATTATAATCTATGATTTTATCAATTACGTCCGAATTTCCTGTTCCAAGTTCGCTTAATCTATATTATGCGAACTTAGTAAAGTATTTAAATAATCAGGTTATTACTCTTCCCTGTCTTCTATTTAAATTATAATTCATCCCCACAATGATGTCAACTATAATTTGACTTAGATTACAAACGGATTTCTATTAGAAAAAATAATTTTAGCAGAGTTTCTTTTCATCCCCATCGGCTTTTAAGCCCCTGGCATAACCACTACATTTCTGTATACAATACAATCCGCCGAAAATCGGCGGATTGTATTACTTATTAAAATATTTTAACGTTTAAGGCTATTCAAGATTGATTCATTTGTAACTCTAATAGCATTCAAAACAGTTGCGAGAGCTGCAACCATATCTATGAATATTGCAAACCAGATATTGCAGTATCCAATAATGCTTAAGAAAATCAAAACAGTCTTAATAATAAAAGCAAAAAGTGCATTGGAAATAGCAACTTCTTTTGTTCGACGGCTTACCTGAATTGCGAATGAAACATTAGCCAAATATTCAGGTTTAACCTGTGCATCTGCGAACTTTGCTTTTCTACCAACCCTCATGTCTAAATCTGCATCTGAATGTGCTTGGAACCCATTAGAATACAAATATAAAACATGATTGCTTCTGTCCTGTTTTAAATCACTGATAAGGTGTAATTTTTTCTGAGTTACACAACCGGAAACAACCTCATTCAAAGACAGCTCATAGGCAAAGCGTTGGCTCTCCTCTTCCCCATCTTCAGTAACAAGGACACATCTATTAAGACCTAAATCATTTAAGCCTGAGCTGAGATCAATAGCTTCCTCATTTATATCATCCGATATTGTTATAGTTCCGACAAACTTGTCAGAAACTGTCATATAGAAAGTCTGTCCATTATCTTCGTTGTCGCTCTGAGGAGCTTGTACTCCTTTACTTGCAAAGTACTCTTTTGTGGCGAGTGTAACCCTTGCACCGCCTATTTTAAGATCAACTCCGTAACCCGGAATATTGTTGAAGTCACTTATAAGCTCTAATCTGTAATCTTGCGTGTTTATTGCAGCAATAGCCTTTGCAATAGGCTGTTCTGAATAATAAAGAGCATGAGAAGCGAAATTCATAAATGTGTCTTTGTCAATTATTTCTGTGCTAATAGACACAACATGAGGAACTTCTTCAGTAAGAACACCGCTTTTATCAATTACGACAACATTAGTTCTGCCTGCTTTTTCCAGTGCTTCTGCATCTTTAAAAAGCACACCCTGCTGTGCGCTGTAACATAAGCCCACAATACCGGTAATCGGCATAGCTGCGACAACTGAAACAGGTGTTGCAATAAGAATAATCATCAGGGCTCTATGAATAGAGACTACGAAGCTATAGCTTGTAACCAGAGGCAATGCAAATGCATAAACCGCTGCAAAAACCATAGCAAGCTTCAGCACAGAGCCGGAGCTGTATCTCATAGTATCTTCTATCTCCATATGGCCTACATTATTCTGCTTTATAAGGTCAGAATACCTTCTTACTGTCTCCTCATCCTGATAACGCAGAAGATCTTGTGCAGATTTTCTTGTTTTCTCGATAGTGAACGTAATAAGAAGTATGCCTATCTGATAAAGTAATATAAGTGCCGCACCTTCCACGCCAAAGCCTATGCAAAAAGATGCAACAGTTACAAAACTTACGACAACAGGAGTGGCAAAATATTGGCTCTTTTGTATTGAATTAACTGCGTTAAGGAAAATATCGTATCCGGCCGCTGCAGAAACAAGAACAAGAAGAATAATTCTCGCATATGTCGGCATTTTTATAATAAGTGAAACTGCAAATATCACAGAGGCTATTACAAGCCTTATAAGCAATATATTATCAAAAATGCTGTCAGCAGGAGAACTATGCTTATTCAAAAAGCTGTTAATGCTATTGACTTTTTCAGTTGCAGATTCATGTTCTGCAGCCTCAACATCAATCTCATTATCCTGAGCCTTGCTCTTTTTGGGCCAAGGAATTTTAACAGATGAAGTTTTCTCAGCAGCATGTTTTGCGTGCTGGGGCTTTTTGCTCAAATTTGCCACCTCCTGTTAGATTTTGCTTAAATTCAGGCCTTACCGTCGCAGCCTAAAACATCGACGATTTTATGTTTAACCATCTGCTTTATTGCTTCACGACCGGGTCCAAGGTACTGACGAGGATCAAAGTGATCGGGATGCTCGTTGAGATACTGGCGAATGCTGGCAGTCATAGCAAGACGAAGGTCAGAGTCAATATTGATCTTGCAAACTGCCATTTTGGCTGCCATACGAAGCTGATCTTCGGGAACACCGATAGCTCCGGGCATATTGCCGCCGTTCTCGTTGATTATTTTAACAAATTCCTGTGGAACAGAAGAAGAACCATGCAGAACTATGGGGAATCCGGGAAGTCTGCGTTCTACTTCTTCCAGTATGTCCAGTCTGAGTTTAGGATCGGTGCCGGGTTTAAATTTGTATGCGCCATGAGATGTACCTATTGCAATCGCAAGAGAGTCACAGTGAGTACGTTCAACAAATTCCTGAACATCCTCAGGTCTTGTGTAGGAGCTGTTTTCTGAGGATACATTGACTTCATCTTCGATACCTGCTAAAGTACCAAGCTCTGCCTCAACAACAACGCCGTGGTCATGAGCATAATTTACAACCTGACGAGTAAGTGCAATATTCTCCTCAAAAGGTTTGGATGATGCATCAATCATAACGGAAGTAAATCCGCCATCAATACAGGATTTGCAGAGTTCAAAACTATTGCCGTGGTCAAGATGTAGAGCGATAGGCAAACCTGTCTCTATAACTGCTGCTTCAACCAGCTTTGCGAGATAGGTGTGGTTAGCATATGCACGAGCGCCCTTGGAAACTTGCAAAATAAGTGGTGCATTCAGCTCTTTAGCCGCTTCGGTAATTCCCTGAATAATCTCCATATTGTTGACATTGAAGGCACCTATTGCGTAACCGCCTTTATATGCTTTATCAAACATTTCTTTTGTAGTTACAAGAGGCATTTTAAAAATCTCCTTACAAAAAATCTACAAATTTGTACAATTAGCATCTTTACAAATCTGCATTTATATTATATCCTTAATCAGAAGTATAATCAATAAGAACATTAGACAAAACCGGTAAATTTTAAAATTTATTTGAGAGGAAGTTTCTAAATGAGCGACAAACTTATAGGATCATGTATTTTCGGTCAGTCCGGAGGCCCTACTTCTGTTATAAATGCCAGTGCTTACGGCGTTATCAGAGCTGCACTCGATGCTGAGGAGATAACAAAGGTTTACGGTGCCGCACACGGAATCAAAGGCGTTCTTGAAGATAAGCTTTACGATATGGACGAGGAAGACCCCAAAGAGCTGGAGTTTTTACTCCATACCCCCTCTTCTGAGCTTGGCTCATGTCGTTATAAAATTGCTGATCCTGAAACCGGTGATACAGACTATAAGCGCATTCTTGAAATATTCAAAAAATATAATGTAAGATATTTCTTCTACAACGGCGGTAACGACTCTATGGACACCTGCAATAAAATCAGCCGCTACATGGAGTCCGTAGGTTATGAATGCCGAGTAATGGGTGTTCCTAAAACCATTGATAATGACCTTTTCGGTACTGACCACTGCCCTGGTTTTGGCAGTGCTGCTAAATATATTGCTACTTCCTGTATGGAAATAAACAAGGATGCCAGAGTATATGACACCGGTATGATTACACTTGTTGAAATTATGGGTCGTCATGCCGGTTGGCTAGCCGGAAGTGCTGCATTGGCAACTGAATTTGGTTCAGGCCCGGATCTTGTATATCTGCCTGAATACGACTTTGATATGGACAAGTTTCTTGATGATATAACTGCTGTTTACAAAAAGACCGGAAAGGTCTTTGTTGCTGTGTCCGAGGGGATACACTATGCAGACGGTAGATTTGTTTCTGAAGCTAAGGCAGCAGTTGCTGACGGTTTCGGTCATGCCCAGTTGGGTGGTCTTGCTACTATGCTTGCAAATGTGGTACGTGAACATACTGGAGCTAAAGTAAGAGGTGTCGAACTCAGTCTTCTCCAGCGCTGCGGTGCTCATTTAGCCTCTACCACAGATATAAACGAGGCTTGTGCAGCCGGTAAAGAAGCTGTTAATCAGGCTATACACGGTGTTTCCGGTAAAATGGTAGGCTTTAAGCGTGAATATGAAAACGGAAACTACAAGTGTACCATGACACTTATTCCCCTTGAAGACGTAGCTAACTACGAAAAGAAAGTTCCTCTTGAATGGATAAATGATGAACGCAACGGTGTTAAGCGTGAATTTATTGATTATGTACTTCCCCTCATTCAGGGAGAGCCTCAGCTTCCCAGAGTGAATTCTATGCCCAGATACGCAAAGCTTAAAAAAGTGCTTGCTAAATAAGTAATAATATTTACATAAAAAAAGCTTTCAGTTTTAAATGACTGAAAGCTTTTTTGTTATAAGTTTCTTATTTGATTTTGTATAAGTGTACCTACTGTATCTGCAAGCTTATCCATAGACTGAATTCTTGCAAAATCTCTGCCATAAACCAGTTTTGCAGAGGGTACGTCTTCATCTTCACCTGTAAATACGCAGACAACAGAAATACCGTCAGCGCGTGCTCTTCTTACCTCATAGGCGGTATCGGTAATACCTGCCTGCTTTTCATAGGGAATAAACTCCTCAGTACCGCTTGCTCGTATTTTTCTAATATCATTAGGCTTAACGTCTGATAATACTATAAGAATTTTATGATCATATGGTGACTGATTCATAAGGTAATGGGCAGCTCTTATTGCAAGTCCATCTCTATTGCAGCCGTTTGAGACATATTCGAAAATATTATCGTTTTTATTTCTCTCGTTATAGTCTCTGTATACACGCATAATTGTATAACCGGTCATAGAACAAAAAGACATGACTCTGCATGGAATTCCGCAACGGGTAAGTGCCTCTGCTATGGTGTAACCCTGACCTGAGACAATCTCTTGTCTGTTTTTCTGAGAGGTAGAGGCATCAAGCAGAATATCTACGCTAAGATCGCCCATATCATTCTGCTCATTTTTTATAAACACCTTGTCATCATCAAGATACAATGCTCTCCATACGTTACTGCCGTTTAAAGTGCCTGAATTGGCCTTTATCGGAGAGGGCTGGAGATGAAGAAGAATTGAGTTTTGAATTTTAGCAGCCAGCTTGGAAATTGCAGTTCTGTTCTGAGCCAGATTATCTTTATAAGTCTGTCTGTTTTTCACTTTCTGCTCCGCTTCCTTAGTCTTTTGCAGAGCTTCAAAAGCGTTCTGAATTTTACCCTTTACAGGCTCACCTTTTGTGAAATGCAGATGGCAATCGGTATGATTTCCATTACATAATCTGCGCTCAATATCGTTTATCTGGCCCTGATTATACATTGGCATACCATATTTTACGGACATAAACTCACGCAGTTCTTCAGCTGTCATCTTGGTACGAATTTCCTCGTCCTCCTGCTGAGTGTCCGAGCTTGAAGTGCCGTAAATATGTGATGGGTGGTCAGCAAAGCCTATACCGAATTTTCTGTAACGGGTTCTGTTACCTGTCTGTTTACGTCGTCTGAAAGAAAGGAAGTTTTTACGTCTCTCCTGCTTTCTTTCTTCTGTACTGATCTGGAACCAGCGTTTAAATAGCTCCTCAGCTCTCTGGACTATCTGATCCGTATCCATGTCAGGCGTAAATTCAAGCTCATTAAGCAGCTTAATATCGTACTTATTGAGCTTAGGTTTCATACCGAGAACACGCATATAGTGAGCGAGGGCCAGACAGTCATAAAGCTTATAGTCGTCTATCGGGCCTCTGTATTCATCTACAAACTTCCTTGCGTATTTTTCACGCAATTCTTTTAAAACAGGCCGCTCTTCAACTTCTTTCTGGTAAATACTGTTTTCAAGGCCAAGCCATAACAGGCTCTCATATGTATCTCCATCTTCATATTGAGTAAAAGCTGCAAAGACCTTTTCAATTTTAGGATAATCATAATGCTGACGAACAGCACCGATTATACAGTTCCAATATAAATCAGCACAGCCATCTTTATCATAAGCCTTGAAATCCGGAGCAAAGCTGTAATTCTTAGCAGAGTTCCATATAATATTTATGGCCCTTTTTCTTTGAATATCTGAAATTTCTTCCATTTTTAGTTAAAAATATCCTTACTTCCAAGAGTATCAGAAACACGGGTGGCAATAATATCAGAAACAAGCTGGCGCTCGAAATCATCAAAGGATTTATTTACAATACCAAGTTCAAGTGCTTCCTTAACACTCAGGCCGTTTTCGACCAACTGAACAGAGGCAAGAAGTCCACGCAGATCCAGTGCCTTTGTAGAGATCTCGGAGCTGTCGCACTTCTTGCGAATTTCCTGAAACAGTGCAGCAAACTGCTCTGCATACTCTTCTTTAAGATGGCTGTTCTGAGCAAGCAGCAGCTTTTTAAGATCACTCTCAGAGATTACAGGCATGTTAATGACCATAAAACGGGATGCAAGAGCTTCATTAACTTCTCTTGTACCGGCGTAACCGTAGTTCATGTTAGCTATAAATCTTGTGCATGGTGCAAGCTGGATTCTGTCATATCCGGGCACATCTATTATGCGGCGGAAGTCCAAAGTAGCGTGCAGGACTGCAAGAGATTCGTTTTTAGCCATATTTATTTCATCGAGGACACCAAAGCCGCCAAACTCAGCGCACTGATAAATAGGGCCGTGTCTTAAAGTTACCTCTCCGTTTTTAAAAGTATCTGTGCCTATAAGAGAGGCAGCATCGGTATTAAGGTAGAATGAAATATCCCACTGAGGGCGATTGAAAACTGCAGCCAGGTTCTCGGCCAGCACGTTTTTACCGGTGGCCTTAGGACCTACAAGCAGGAGGTTTTCTCCGGAAATAAGAGCTGTAAGTGCTTTCAGCCATATATCTTTGCCGTAATACATAAATTTCGGTTTGGGAACACGGTATTCATGCCCGCCTTCAGTCGGGTATTTACGACGGAAATCTTCTATTTTTTCTATAACGCTCTCGTCAATTCCTTCGCTTCTTAAAAAATCCAACATATCTATCATAATAGCCTCCGAACACTTTTTATGAAATGATTATATCAGCAAATGAATATTTTGTCACCACAAATTTGTATGATATTGAAAATCCATGTGAAAAAAGGTATAATACTCTAATAATTTGGGGGTGAATCTGTGATTGAACTTAAAAATTCTTATATATCAGTAAAAAACGGAGATATCAAAACATACGGCGGTAGTCAGAATTTATCCGAGAGCCGTGCCATACAAAAATGTGGTTGTGGCATAGTTGCTGCAGCTGATCTAATATTATATCTAAGAAACAGGGAAACCACCTCTCCCCTGTCGTTATATTCATACAATAAGTTTCTGAAATTTTTAAATAAGCGTTACCTGCCACTCATTCCAAAACTGGGTATGAATTCGCTGACACTTACCGTAGGTCTTAACCTATATTTCAAAGACAAGAAACTTCCGTACAAAGCTTCATGGCTTGTTTCAGGTGAAAAATTTTATTCACGTCTTGAAGAACAGCTCTTAGAAAATATACCGGTGATAATGTCAGTAGGGCCTAATTTCCCATGTTTCTGGCAGAAAAACAATTTAAATTTATATACGAAAGTAAATGAGTGCTATATAAAGACCAGCTCAGCCCGTGCCCACTTTGTGACAGCTACCGGAATTGATGCGCAATACATACGCATATCCTCGTGGGGGCGGGAGCTTTTCATATCACGTAAGGAATTTTCAGATTATATGCACGCACACAGCAACAGTTTTCTATGCAATATGCTAAAAATAAGTAAAGGATAATCAGCAATTTGCCGATTATCCTTTTTAATTTATATTTTAATTAACACTGAGCAATATATCGCCGTAGTTGGGATAGGGCCAGTATTCGGAACTCACATTCTCTTCCATTTCGTCTACTGTATTTCTCAATGCGACCATAGCTGGAAGAACATTTTCTTTATAAAATCTTGCTGTCTCAAGCTCCTGTTGAATTTTATCTCCCTCGGTTATTGCATCCTGCAAAACCTTAGCCTGTTTTATTGCAGTAGACATCATAAGGCCTAACTTTTTGCTCTGCTCTAACTCAAAATCAACATTTATCTCTGAACTTAACTGCTTCTTCATCAAAGCATTTTCAGAAATTTTAGCGCTGAATTTTGAAACAGCAGGAAGTATGTCCTTATTCAGCATCTGCAACATGGTAAGTGCCTCTATTCTTAGCACTTTGTAGTAATTTTCCAGTTTAATTACGTATCTGGCTTTTATCTCCTCTTCAGAATATATTCTGTGGTTGGCAAAAAGCTCAACATTCTTTTTATCAAGATAGCAGGGAGCACAGTCAGGTGTTGTGGGGAAATTACTCAGGCCACGACGTTCAGCCTCTTCAACCCAGGCTTTATCATAGCCGTTGCCGTTAAATATTATTCTCTTATGATCTCTTATTACATCCTTAATTAAAAGGTGAAGTTCATCCTCAAAGTTTTCAGCTTTTTCCAGTCTGTCAGCGTACTGGCGCAGAGACTCAGCGATAGCAGTATTAAGCACCACATTTACACCGGATATTGAAGCAGAAGAGCCAAGCATACGGAATTCAAATTTATTTCCTGTAAATGCAAAGGGAGAAGTTCTGTTTCTGTCTGTGCTGTCCTTGGGGAACTTAGGAAGAACGTGTACACCGACTTTTATAAGTTCTTTCTCTCTGCCGCCATAGGGTTCATCATGCTCTATCGCACTTAAAATTCCATACAACTCATCACCAATAAACATGGAAATTATGGAAGGAGGTGCTTCATCTGCACCAAGGCGCAGGTCATTTCCAGCTGATGCAACTGAAAGTCTAAGCATATCCTGATAGTCGTCAACTGCCTGAATTACAGCGCAGAGGAACAACAGAAACTGAGCATTTTCGTGAGGTGTTTCACCGGGTTCAAGCAGGTTAACACCTGTATTTGTGATTAAAGACCAGTTATTATGTTTGCCTGAACCGTTAAGCAGTGCAAAGGGTTTTTCATGGAGGAGACACACCATTCCATGCTTTCTTGCAATTTTCTGCATAAGCTCCATTATGAGCTGGTTGTGGTCGGCTGCAATATTTGTGGTTGTAAAAATAGGTGCAAGTTCGTGCTGAGCCGGTGCAGTTTCATTGTGTTCTGTCTTTGCCAAAACACCAAGTTTCCAGAGTTCAGCATCGAGTTCAGCCATAAAATCTGCCACTCTCGGCTTTATAGCACCGAAATAGTGGTCATTAAGCTCCTGACCTTTAGGGGGGCAGCTACCGAAAAGAGTTCTGCCGGTATATATAAGGTCTTTGCGCTTTTCGTATACATTTTTATCTATTAAGAAGTATTCCTGTTCTGCACCAACTGTGGGTTTTACAGAACTTACGTCGCTGTTGCCGAACAGAGCCATTATTCTCATGCCCTGGCGGTTAATTGCCTCCATTGAGCGGAGCAACGGAGTTTTTTTATCCAGTGCCTCACCGCCGTAAGAACAGAAAGCAGTGGGAATACAAAGGACGTTGTCCTTTATGAATGCGTAAGAAGTCGGATCCCAAGCCGTATATCCTCTGGCTTCAAATGTAGCTCTGAGGCCACCTGAGGGAAGACTTGAGGCATCGGGTTCGCCGTGGATAAGTTCCTTTCCGGAAAACTCCATAATGACCCGTCCCCCGTCAACCGGAGAAATAAAGCTGTCATGTTTCTCGGCTGTGAAGCCGGTCATGGGCTGGAACCAATGGCTGAAATGAGTAGCTCCCTTTTCAATAGCCCAATCCTTCATAGCATTAGCTACCACATAGGCTGCTGCACTATCAAGGCGTTTACCCTCTTTTATAGAGCGCTGCAACTGTTCAAACACGTCCTTTGGTAGACGTGCACGCATAACTGAATCGTTAAATACCATTGAGCCAAAAACTTCTGTTGCTGTATTCATGTCTCCACCTTACTTTCTCTATGTAAAACGGCAAATCCGGAATGCTAACAATTATATTCCCGAGGAAAAACTTTGTCAATAATTTTGTTCAATGCAATATCATATGAATACCATAAGATTTTACTGCTTTTTCTGCTTTTTTCTACTGATTATAATTGAGGATACAACTGCAATCAGAGAGAAGCAG
>SAMEA104404100__coassemble_421_pt1 | contig 47666 bp, 45 predicted proteins | sample SAMEA104404100__metabat2_low_PE_032 | metagenome-assembled genome bin SAMEA104404100 (sample SAMEA104404100) | Balaenoptera acutorostrata | reverse complement strand
GCCAGCCGTTATGTATTCAGGTGGCAGAAACCACCCTTTACAGAGTACATCTCAGTTTTGTATCGAATTAGCCAAACAGCTAAAAACCATATTTTATTACTGCTTATTTTTCATATACCTCTTATATTTTTGTAAAAACTCTATACGCTTAGTTTTGGTATAACTTCGGGTATTAAAAAGCGTAGTCAAACAAACTAACATCAAAAAGGAGTGACGGAAACTACCGTCACTCCTTCAAATATCAATAAAATTGTCTTGGGCGCAGTTCGCCATTTTGAACTGCGCCCAAGTGTTATGGAATTTAAGCTGTGAGGCTGATTGCAACGGCATATAAATCGTAGGCTTATCCGTCACTTCGTGGCGGCATCGTTTATATGCACAGCCTGTTATATCTATTTAATCACAGTTGGGTTTTCACCCTTCCGATGCTATTATAATATCACAGTTCGCATTAAAAGTGCTGAAAAAAACTTGAACATCTTGTTAAATTTCTATTAAGAACACAGACTATAAAGTCATTTAAGCACTTAAATATTTTAAATTCCAGGTTCTAGGACCAATTTAAGCCCGAAGTCAGTCGTTAGTGTAGTTATCGAAGTAACCCTGAATGAATACGATAGGAGTACCCTTATCGCCGCTACCGGAAGTTAGATCGCAGAGAGAACCGATAAGGTCAGTAAGTCTTCTGGGGGTGGTACCCTGAGAAACCATATTGCCCTTAAGATCGCTGTCCTTTTTGCAAATGCTCTGCTTGATAGCGTTTTTCAGTTCGTCACCGGAGAGGTCTGCAAAATCGTTATCTGCAAGATACTTGAGCTTAATCTCATTAGGAGTTCCCTCAAGTCCGGAAGTGTAGGCAGGAGAAACGACAGGGTCTGCCAGTTCCCAAATCTTGCCCACTGGATCCTTGAATGCACCATCACCGTAGACCATAACTTCTACGTGTTTGCCGGTTGCTTCCAGAAGACGTGCCTGAATATCCTCAACAAGGCTCTGGCAATCTCTGGGGAAAAGCTTAACAGTATTTTCAGTTGCCTTGTTTGTACCGAGAAGACCGTACTTTTCGTTGTATCCGCTGCCGTTTACAGGAGCATTCATAATGTCATCGAGGCCAAGAATAACATTACCGCCATTAGCCTTCAGAATACGCTTAGTGCGCTCTCTGGTATGAATATCGCAGCAAATAACATTCTTAGTATACTTCAGGATCTCCTTTGGGTTATTTGCAAAGACAATTTCTGCCTGAGCGCCACTGCCCTCTATGAGTTCTCTGTAATACTCCACGTAGTCAACACCGGTGAAGCGATGCTTTTCATAGCCAAAAAGCTCTCTGTATCTCTCCTCAGTGAGGACATCTCTATAAGGGTCAACACCCATTTCGTCCATCTTATCAACGCTTATAAGGTGGTTACCAACCTCGTCAGAGGGGTAAGAAAGCATAAGGACTATCTTCTTAGCGCCCTTAGCAATGCCTTTAAGGCAAATAGAGAAACGGTTACGGCTCAGTATCGGGAATACAACACCGACAGTACCGCCACCCAGCTTTACTCTGACATCTGCTGCAATATCATCAACGCTTGCATAGTTACCCTGAGCTCTGGCAACTATGGCCTCGGTCATTGCAACTACGTCTCTGTCTCTGATTTCAAATTCGTCCTCTTTTGAGGCTTCAAGAATAGCATTAGTTACTATATCTCTGAGATCATCGCCCTCACGAATAATGGGAGCACGAACTCCACGGGAAATTGTTCCAACCATACGGCTCATTAAAAAGCACCTCTGTTTCTTTTTTTCACAAAGAGTAATATACTATATTTTGAGCAAAAAGTAAAACAAAAAATAGTGTATTTGAAAAATTATTTTAAAATAACCTTATTAAAATTCTTCTTGCCACGTTTAACAAGTATTCCTGCTCTGAGTTCATCAGCAGTAAAGCTGCGTCCTATGTCGCTTACCTTTTCATCATCAACGCTAACGCCGCCCTGCTGAATATTTCTTCTTGCTTCAGAACGAGTAGCGCAAAGACCGGATTTAACAAGAATGGACATAATATCCATCTTTTCATCTTCAAGGTCTGCCTCTGAAAGGGTGGTAGTGGGAACATCGGAAGAATTAGCGCCGCCGCAGAAAAGAGCTTTTGCGGAAGCTTCGGCCTTTTTGGCCTCTTCTTCACCATGTACAAGACTTGTAAGCTCGTATGCGAGAATTTCCTTTGCACGGTTAAGCTGGCTGCCTTCCCAGGTGCTCATCTCTCTGATTTGTTCCATAGGCAGGAAAGTGAGCATACGGATACATTTGATAACGTCAGCATCACCGACGTTACGCCAGTACTGGTAAAACTCGTAAGGGCTTGTCTTATTGGGGTCAAGCCATACTGCGTTACCGGCAGTTTTACCCATCTTATGCCCCTGAGAGTCGGTAAGAAGAGTAATGGTCATTGCATGAGCATCTTTGCCCAGCTTTTTACGGATAAGTTCGGTACCGCCCAGCATATTGCTCCACTGGTCGTCACCGCCGAACTGCATATTGCATCCATAGTTTTTAAACAGGTAGTAAAAGTCATAGCTCTGCATAATCATGTAGTTGAACTCAAAGAAGCTGAGTCCTTTCTCCATGCGCTGTTTGTAGCACTCTGCACGGAGCATATTATTTACAGAGAAGCAAGCGCCTACTTCACGGAGAAAATCAACGTAGTTAAGATTTAAAAGCCAGTCTGCGTTATTCACCATCTGAGCCTTGCCGGGTCCAAACTCAACAAATCGCTCCATCTGGTGTTTAAAGCACTCAGCATTATGGTCGATGTCTTCTCTGGTAAGCATTTTGCGCATATCAGTTCTTCCGGAAGGGTCGCCAATCATAGTAGTACCGCCACCGATAAGGGCTATGGGCTGGTTTCCAGCCATTTGAAGGCGTTTCATAAGAGTAAGAGCCATAAAGTGACCTGCGGTAAGGCTGTCAGCAGTGCAGTCAAAGCCAATATAAAATTTAGCTTTACCATTATTTACCATTTCTCTGATTTCTTCCTCATTTGTCACCTGAGCGATAAGTCCACGCTCAACAAGCTCTTCGTAGATTTTCATTTACTTTTCTCCTGTCCTTTTATATTTCTTATTGTTTTCTCAGTAAGCTCCGTGCCGTAAGCAATGAGCTCATTACAGCTATGCTTCCCGCCCTTTAGTTCTGAGCATAGTAAGGAATTGAAGTTATTTTTAAATGTTGCATTCATATTTTTGACGATTTCTTTAATTCTGCTTTTTGATGCTGCAATACTCTCCTGACTGCTTTCATCAAATTCTGTTGAAAGACCGACAGCCATAACTCCGCCGGTGAGAGCACCGCATATTTCTCCGCCGCATACACCGCCGCCAAAGCCGGCAGCAATTTTTATAAGCAGTTCATCTGGAATTTCCGGATAAAATTCCTTGCAGGCTTTCAAAACGCACTGGGCACAGTTATAATTTTTTCTATGCATTTCAATTGATTTTTCACTTAATTTCATGCCCTGTCACCTGCTACTCTCCGCTTATATTTATCTGCTGATTCTATCTGCTCTTCGGCGCTCATTATAGTCAACTCGGTAATATTATCTCCGCCATGAAGTCTTGCAAGTTCTCTTTGCCTTCCCTCACGGTTTAGGCATTTAACGTCTGTATAGGTTCTGCCATTACGTTCTTCCTTACTAATAAGATAGTGGCTGTCTGCCATAGCAGCTATCTGCGGCAAATGAGTAACGCATAAAACCTGTTTGCCACCGGAAACTGTATAGAGTTTTTCTCCCACTCTCTGCGCAGCTATCCCGGAAACTCCGGTATCTATTTCATCGAAAATCATAGTCGAAACCGAATCATTCTCGGCAAACACGTTTTTCATAGCAAGCATGATACGACTAAGTTCACCGCCTGAGGCTATTTTGCTTATTTTACCCAGATTCTCGCCAGTATTTGCAGCCATCAGAAAAGAAACTGAGTCAATGCCGGTAGCATCAAATCCGTTTTCATTCTGTATCGGCTCAAAATTCACCTTAAAACGTACTGAGGGCATGCTAAGTTCTTTCAATTCTTTCTCAATTTGATGTTCAAGTACTGTACCGGCTTCTATTCTCTTAGCTCTAAGTATTTCCCCAACTTTCAGGCACATTTTCACCTGTGTAGCAAGCTCTTTTTGAAGCTTTACAAGGCGCTCATCTGCGTATTCGATGTCATCGAGTTTTTTTCTGCACTCGTCCAGATAGGAGATTAAACTGTCTTCATCTCTGTTGTACTTTCTTTCAAGTCTGTTTAAAAGAGAAATTCGGCTCTCCAGACTATCATATTCCTGAGGAGAAAAATCAAGCCCATCTCTAAAGTCTTTGAGAATTTCAGCTGCGTCAGCAAGTGAAAAAGACGCAGAATTTATTTTTTCTGCTGCATCCTGCAATTCAGGTACTATATCTGCTGCTCGAGTTGCAAAATAACCTGCATTTTGAGCCATGCAAATTGCATTTTCATCTCCGCCATTCAAAATTTCATACGCAGAATCCAATGCCTCTGTAAGCTTTTCGGAATTACGAAGCAAGTCACGTCTTGCAGTAAGGGTGTCCTTCTCCCCTTCCTTTAGCTCTGCCCTTTCAAGTTCGGCAATCTGATATTTCAGGCTATCACTTAGACGTTCCTTTTCAATTTCATCCATGCTGAGTCTGTTCATTTCTTTCTTCAGAGAAATGAATTTTGAATATTCAGCCTTATACGCATCGATGTCCTCGTCTAACGCACCGAAAGAATCAAGGTAAGTTATGTGTCTTCTCTCATCCATCAGCTGTCTGCCGTCATTTTGTCCGTGTATATCCACTAAAAGAGTAGCAAGCTCCCTAAGCTGAGAAACTGACACCGGTTCGCCGCAAACACGGCAGCTACTTTTTCCGTCAGTGTTTATACGACGCTGTAAAATAAGTTCGTCGTCAGGCTCTATATCATTTGCATTAAGCCATTCTTCCTCTGCTTGTCCAAGCTCAAAAACAGCTGTAACACGTCCCTTATCCGCACCTCTGCGGACAAGTTCTCTGCTTACTCTTTCGCCTAAAACAGCGCCTATGGAATCTATTATAATAGATTTACCTGCACCGGTCTCACCGGTGAGAACATTAAGACCGGAGTTAAACTCAATATCCGCTTTTTCAATAACTGCAATATTTTCAATATGTAGCTCTCTAAGCATATCTCCGCTCCCTACCGGAAATTTCCGGTTAAAATAACATTTCTATTTCGTGATAAAGACTTTTTGCTAATTCATTGTCCCGCATAGCAAGAAATGCAGTATCATCTCCTGCCAGTGTCCCTACAAGACCGTTTATGTCCATTGCATCTATTGCCGAACAGGCCGCAGGTGCAAGTCCAGGTAGAGTTTTCAGGACAAGCAAATTCTGCGCCACATCGTAGGAAATGACGCTCTCTTTGAAGATTTTTTTCAGCCTTCTGTCAAAATCTTCTGTTTCCGTTTTTGCGGCAGTAACATACCTGTATTTACCGTCATCACCCAATTCTTTCACAAGTCGCATATCTTTAATATCTCTTGATAGCGTAGCCTGTGTACTCTTAACGCCTCTTGCAGTCAATGCTTCCAACAGCTGGTGCTGGGTTTCTATTGTCTGTTCAGATATTATTTCGAGAATAAGGTTCTGTCTTCCGGGTTTCATGTGTAGCCCTCCATTATCTCAATTTTTCATATGCTATATCGTAAAAGCTCTTAGAGCCTAAATCTGCCATAAGAGTATAGTTTTCGGATTTCTTTGCTATAATCAAATCTCCGTTTTCCAGATCACAGGCAAAAATACCATCAACAGATAAATAAGCTTTTTTGCCGTGATACTTTTGGGCTTTCACACTGATAACTCTGTTTGAAGATAACACAAAAGGACGAGAGCCTATCAGGTGAGCACAAATGGGACTGACAAGTATATTTTCTGCATCGGGCTCAACAATAGGGCCACCGGCAGACATTGAATAGCCTGTTGATCCGGTAGGAGTTGAAAGAACAATACCATCACCGGAGTAACTTATCATCTTGTCACCCTCGCAATAAGCAGCAATTTTAATGCAATCACCATGTCCGTGAATAACAACATCATTCAATGCGCAGTCATTAAAAATAACATCATTTCCACGTCTCAGTTCAACATTCAGCATCATGCGGCGATTGACCTTCATTTCATTTCTTGCTGCTTTCAAAATCTGGGGTAAATCCTCAATTTCAACAGTAGACATAAAGCCCTTAGTTCCCAGATTTACACCCAAAATCGGGATTGGTGTGTCTCTAAGCTCTCTTACTGCTGAAAGAATAGTTCCGTCCCCGCCTATAACAATTACAAGCGAGCATTGTGTAGCTTGTTTTTTTAAGCAGTGAGTTTCAATTTCTTCAGGAATTATTTTGTTGTCTTGATCTGCAAACAGCGGGCAGACACAAGTCTCGAATCCCTCATTGTTTAATAAAGAAAGTACCTTTTTTGTAACTTTAAGTTCCTTGTCTCTATAAGGATTAGGACAGACAGCAATCATATAATCAGCTCCTTACAGGACTTGGTGTGATGCTTCGACAATCGCAGCTACATCAGGTGCAAAGCCCTCATGTTCGCCGTTTTTCATGTGGCATATATATTCTATATTACCCTCTGGCCCTTTTATAGGCGAGAAATCAAGGCCCATTACACTGAGCCCTATTGTTGGCGCAAATTCAAGAATATTGTTTATGACTTCCGCATGAACGTTCTTGTCACGAACAACTCCTTTTTTACCAACTTCATCTCTGCCGGCCTCAAACTGGGGCTTTATGAGACAAATAAGGTCCGCATCTTCTTTCAAAAGTGGCTTTACAGCTGGAAGTATAAGTTTAATAGATATAAACGACACATCCATAACTGCAAGATCAAGAAGTTCCGGAATCTGTTCTTCTGTCACATAACGAAGATTTGTACGTTCGAGATTTATGACTCGTTCATCATTTCTCAGTTTCCATGCAAGCTGACCGTATCCAACATCAACAGAGTATACTCTCTCAGCTCCGTGCTGTAACAGTACATCTGTAAATCCGCCTGTGGACGCTCCGCAATCTATGCAGTGTTTACCTGCCGGTTCAACCGGGAATACCTTCAGTGCTTTATCCAGTTTAAATCCGCCACGGCTTACGAAAGGCAACGCATGGCCACGAACTTCAACATTTGCATCCGGTGCCACCTGCATTCCCGGTTTATCGGCACGCTGACCGTTTACAAAAACTATACCGCTCATTATAGTAGTTTTCGCCCTCTCACGGCTCTCAGTAAAGCCAAGGTCAAAAACTAACTGATCAAGTCTGACTTTTTTCATATTTACCGCCCGCAGAGCTGGGAGGCAGCCTCAGCTGCGGCCTGGGCATCAATGCCCATCTCCCTCATAAGCAGAGCTCTGTCACCATGGGCGACTATCCCCTCTCCGAGATTTAATAGTTTAACATTTTTTATGGCTTTGCCGGAAAGTGCAGCCTGAGTTATTATTCGTTCGCCTACACAACCGGCTGCGCAAACTTCCTCGCTTACTACAAGTTTGCCTGTTTTTTCAACTGACTTTAAGCAAACAGGATAGTTTTCAGGCTTTACAGCGGATATCTTCACAATTTCTGCAGAAATTCCCTGTTTTTCAAGCATCTCTGCCGCACAAATCATTTCGTTTACCATTGTACCGTAGCAAGCAAGAGTTACATCGCTGCCTTCTCTTATAATGCTCTCCTGCTCTTTTCTGGATTCTGTGTATCGACCTTCACCGCCTCTGGGGTATCGAATAGCCACAGGACCGTCAATTTCAAAAAGAGCGTTCTCCATCATATCGTGGAGTTCAGCAAAGTTTGAAGGACACATCAAAGTTAAGCCAGGCACAGAACTAAGGTAGCTTACATCAAATACACCGTTATGTGTTTCTCCGTCACCACCTACAATACCTGCTCTGTCAATGCCAAAAACAACATGGAGATTAAGCAAAGACACGTCATGTATAAGCATGTCAAAGCCTCTCTGCTCAAAGCTTGAGTATACCGCAAATACAGGCAGCATTCCCTGCTTTGCAAGACCTGCCGACATTGCTGTGGCATGTCCCTCTGCAATACCAGTATCAATAAATCTATCCGGGAATTGTTTTGCAAAAATATCAAGCCCTGTACCGCTGGCCATAGCAGCAGTTATTGCACATATTTTATCATTTTTTTCAGCAAACTCACAAAGATATTCACCAAATTTTTCAGAGAAGCTGGCTTTTGAAGGAGACATTTCACCTGTTACAGGGTCAAAAGGCCCTACACCATGATAACATTCAGGCCTTTCTTCTGCATACACACAGCCTTTGCCCTTCTTGGTAAGCACATGCACAAGGACAGGCTCACGTCTGTCTCTTGCCCATCGAAGCACGCTCTCCAGTTCCTTAACATCATGTCCGTCAACAGGTCCAAGATAATAAAGTCCCATAGAGCTGAACACATTTCCGGGGAGTACATGCCACTTTATCCATTCTTTTACCTTATGGTTGAACGCATAAAGTTTAGGTAGCTTTGTAAATGCGGACTTATACCAGCGTTTAAAGCTAATATATCCCTGTCTTACCCGCATTTTCTGCAAAAGTCTGGCGGTACCGCCCACATTTGGGTCAATAGACATATTATTATCATTTAAGATAATAACCATTGGCTCACCGCTGGCTCCAGCAGATGCAAGGCCTTCATAGGCAAGACCGCCTGTTAATGCGCCGTCACCTAAAAGTGCCACCACATCGTAATTTTCTCCGGACATAGTTCTGGCCTTTGCCATACCTACCGCCACAGAAACAGCATTTGATGCGTGACCAGCTATAAAGGCATCGTCTTCGCTTTCACTGGGTTTAGGATAACCGGAAAGCCCTCCGTACTGTCTGAGAGTCGGAAACTGATTCTTTCTTCCGGTTATTATTTTATGTGTGTAGCTCTGATGACCTACGTCAAAAACTATGCGGTCTTCAGTGCTGTCATAAACTCTGTGCAGAGCAACATTCAGCTCTACTGTTCCCAAATTGGAGGCAAGGTGTCCTCCTGTTTTTGAGAGATTATCTATTAAGAATTCTCTTATTTCTTTACAGAGTGGTACAAGCTTATAATCTTTAAGCTCTTTTATATCCTCTGAGGAAGTTATCTTATCTAATATACCCACTTGGAAACCCCTGTTATTGCGGAAAACCGCTTAATTATATCTCATTGCCATGGAGTCAGCAAGTTCGCATAAAAATTCTGTATCTGTAAATGCTTCACTTAAAATATTTTTCGCGAACTCTGTCAGTTTCTCCACGGTCTTCGCACAGCCCTCTTCACCCATGAGGACCATGTAAGTGTTCTTGTTTTCGTTTTTATCTGAGCCAATTGGTTTGCCCAACTGTTCCTTTGTGCTGAGCACATCCAGCATATCATCTCTTATCTGGAAAGCCATGCCGATTGCTGCTCCAAACTGGCCTGCCGCATCCATCATAATACGGCTTCCGCCTGCGGCAGCTACGCCCATCTGACATGCAGCAACAAGAAGTGCGCCTGTCTTACGACTGTTTATATCGGTAAGCTCCTGCTCAGTGAGAACTTTGCCCTCACCCAACATATCCAGATACTGACCGCCACACATACCATCAAGTCCAACTGCATCGGCCAATGTCTCTGCACAAGCGGCACGGCGGTCAGCAGGAAGATCGGATCTTAATATAGTACCGAACGCCTCTGCCTGAAGTGCATCACCTGCAAGTGTTGCAGTGCATTCTCCATAAACGACATGATTTGTAGGTCTGCCACGTCTGAGATCATCATTGTCCATACACGGCAGGTCATCATGGATAAGGCTGTATGTATGGAGCATTTCAATTGCACACGCTACGGGCAGTGCAGCTTGTACATCACCACCGGCGATGCGGCAAAACTCCAATACAAGCATCGGTCTTATGCGCTTCCCTCCTGCAAGAAGGCTATAACGCATAGATTCTGCCAGCCCTGCCTGAGGTATACTTTTATCAGTAAAATATTCCTCAAGAGCCCCATCTATCATTTTTTTATATTCGTTTGCAGTCATATCACTCTTCTCCTTCAAAGGACAGTTCCACCGGCTCTCTGTCAGGACCTTTTTTGAGTTTTACAACCTTCTGCTCCGCATCATCAAGCATCTTGTTGCAGGAAGTCAAAAGAGTTGTTCCCTCTTCGAAAAGTTTAAGGGAGTCGCTCAACGGCATATCTCCCTTTTCGAGATGGCGAACTATTTCTTCGAGTTTTTCCAGTGACTGCTCAAAATCAAGTTTTTTTCCAGCCATATACACACCTCAATTTTTTGTTTTAAGGCTCTCAACGACACAGCCAGCTTCGCCATCAGAAAAGCGAAGCTTTATCTTATCGCCCTTGTTAAGTTCTGAGACCTGTTTAACCGTTTCTCCGGCAGTTTTTGAAGCGACGGTATATCCACGACTCAAAACTCTCAAAGGGCTCATAGCATCAAGAGATGAAGCAAGAGAAATGAAGTTTTTGCGGTTGTTGGAGATAATATTCTCCTGCGCAGCAACAAGTCTTCTATAAATATAATCTAAATTCTGCCTTCTGTTATCTATCTGAGTAGTAGGTTCAGTTATAGCTGGCTTTAATCCGATATATTTGAGCCTTTCCCGATAGTTTTTCAGTTTAGCATCGATAGCCTGTGTAGATATAGTCTCAAGCTTACTTAAATGATTTCTCATTTCAGTGCAGTCTGGGACTGCAATTTCAGCTGCATTTGATGGAGTTGAAGCTCTTGCATCTGCCACATAATCGGATATCGTGACATCCGGCTCATGCCCCACAGCAGAGATAACAGGTATCTTTGAGGCATAAATTGCTCTTGCCACACGTTCATCATTAAACGCCCACAAATCTTCAATGGAGCCGCCGCCACGGCCGGTAATTATAAGATCTGCAATTTTAAATTCATTTGCATATTTTATAGCTCCGGCAATTTCCGGCGGCGCTTCAGCGCCCTGCACTCTTACCGGCAAAAGCAGAATTTTGCTCATCGGCCAACGCTGTCCCAAAATTCTTATCATATCGTGAACAGCAGCACCGGCAGAAGATGTAATAATAGCAATTTTTCCCGGCATTGACGGTAATGGTTTTTTATGCTCTCTGTCAAAAAGTCCTTCAGTATCGAGCTTTGATTTAAGCTGTTCGAAAGCCAGCTGCAAATCACCTGTACCTTCCGGAATGAGTTGTGTGCATTGGAGCTGATAAGCTCCGTCTCTTTCATAAACCGCAATGCGGCCATAGGCAAGAACACTCATTCCGTTTTCGGGAACATAGCGCAGTTTTTGTGCGTTGCCTCTGAACATAACGCAACGCAAAGAACCATCACTATCTTTCAGCGAAAAATAGTGGTGACCTGAGGGATAGATTTTATAGTTTGAAAGTTCTCCCTTAATGCAGACGTTCATAAAAAAGGGTTCAGACTCAATATGTGCCTTCATTAAGCTGTTGAGCTCTGAAACAGTTAAAATCTGATTTTTCATAATTTATTCGCCGATATTATCTCCGGTCTCTGTTTCAGAAGTCTCTTTGGTTTCGTTCTGCTCTCCAAGCTCTCCGCGCATAAAGCCACCGAGGACACCATTAACAAAGGCAACAGTCTCCGGCCCATCATAGCTCTTGCAAAGCTCCACAGCTTCATTTATTGCAGCGGAATTGGGAACATCATCCATATAGAGTATCTCGCATATAGCACAGCGCATAACAGCAAGTGCTGTTCTGGAAATTCTTGCTGCCTTCCAGCCTTTTGCGTAACGCTCAATAAAGCCGTCTATCTCAGAGCGGTTTTCCGCAGTGAGAGTTACAAGGCGGCGTATATAGTCCATCTGGCGCTCGTCGGGGTATTCGCTGTATAGCTCGCCCTCTTCTTCAAGGCTCTCGTAGTGCTCAAATGAGAAAAATTCATCAAGCACGTCGGAGACTGCCATATTATTTGCAGCGGCAGCAAAGCCAAGCTGTATGGCAAGCTCTCTCGCAGTAGTTCTTTTCATTATTCTTCCCCCGAAATCTTATTTATCAAAGGCAATGCCAGAAACATGAACATTGACCTCTGCCTTTTCAATGCCAGTGGTGGACTGAACAATATTCATTATCCGATCCTGTGCATTTCTTGCTACATTAACAATATTGCAACCGTACTTAACGGTAATGATTACGTCCACAACAATTTTATCATCAACAAACTGGACTTTTATACCTCTGCTCAGAGATTTAAGACCTATGAGCTCGGCCAGGTCAGAGCCTGCGGTGTTGGAAAGACCGGCTATACCTTCCAGCTCTGAGATAGCGGAACGAACGATGCTGGATATAACGTCCTCGGATATATTGATGCTGCCCTTTTCTTCCTGACATCTGATGTAATTATCGCCCATTGTAATTCCTCCTAAATGAATTCAGAATATTCTATCACATTTCAGCGAAAAAATAAAGACAAATAATGAATATAATTTACATCTTAGAGAAGAAAAAGGTTTTTGCCTAATTTTTATCTGTAGTTTAATCGATATATATAGAGAATCAGCCTGACTCAAATTCTTAGAATCAGGCTGATTTCTGTTATTTTCAGGCACGAACTTCTATTATACTGAGTTGAGCGGCCTCGTATTCGGTTTCGCTGCATATAACATCTGTTATCTGAGCTACTGCCTCCTCGCTAAGTCCTTCAGACGGAGCAGGTACCGCAACTGTAACAGCGTCATTTCCTATGTAAACAACACAGTCGGAGAAATTCTTTGCAAGCAAAAGATTTTCTATCTGGCTTTCTTTCATTGTACAGGTAGCCATTGCAGCTATGGAATTCATGGCGCTGTCAATAGTCTCCTGAGATGCAGTCTCAGCAGTAGCAGCTGACTGCAACAGTTCAAGTGCTTCATCTCTTGATACCTGACGGGTAAGTCTTGCCTCGTCAAAATATCCGGTGGGGCTGCTCATTGCTGCGCCTGCGAATTTTTCATCTGCATCCATCATTGCTGCGTCTTCCGCAGAAACCATTTCTGCATCCGGACTTCCCCAGCGATTATTATACGACCAGTTAAGAGCCACCGCTGCACACACGAAAAGTAAAACTGCTATCATAGTGACGTTACGCTTTTTGTTCTTCATTTTTCTCCAAACTCCTCCCATAATTTAGTCGGCAAATTTTAATACAGTAATTTTATCTGAGCTAAAACCGGTATATGAACCTATCGCCCTGATTATGTCAAGGCGCACTTTTGCGTTATCCGCCCCTTGGCAGACTACAACGACCCCGCTTTCAGACACTATCACTTTGACCTCCCCCACCCCCTCGGTGCTGGAAAGAATTTGCTGAAAGGCAGCGTCTTTGTCTTGAGTATCCGTTGAGGTTTTAGAGCCTGTGGGTAGTAGCATAAGCATTATCCCGATAATGAGTACTAAGAGTGGGTATTTGAATTTTTGTAAATTTGCAAATTTCCCTTTTATTTCACTCATTTTCGCTCCAATACTGCCTTTTTGGGGCTATACCCAGCTCGGATGTTATAATTTCACCTAGAGTTTTCTTGAGTCTTTCATCTCCTGCACATTTTATTTCTGCAGTTTTCGGAACCCAAAGCCCCTCTGTGCTCCACTCAACGCCAACCTTTACTGTCTCTACGCTCAAGCCAAGCTTTGTGGCTTTGTCCATAATATATGCTTCATATTTGGACTGTATGACAAGTCTATTCAGTCGTGAATTTATTTCTTCTCCCTCGACTTGTAGGCTCTTTTCTCGTTCTTCAAGCTTTGCAAGCTCGAGAGCATATGAAGAAAAATCCATTTCTTTAAGCGGTGTCAGTACACTCATAATCAAAGCTGCTGTGCATAGAATACTCATTACTTTTTTTACATTGCCCTCCGGACTTATACTCATAGCAGCCCCGCAAAGAAGAGACATGGCGCATAAACCTCGTGCTGCATTTTCTATCATAGATTAACCACCTTAATGCCGGACATAATGGATATAAAAAGCATTATTCCACAGCTACCCAAAAGCCCCATGAGCATAGCCGCTGCATTTCCCATGCTGTTTAGCAGCCCTGATATTCTTCCTCCGGGCAGCATTTCGGCAGCCGCTGAAACTGCCTTATATAAAAGTATTTTCACGCTCAACACCGCAAACGGCCCTATACACATAGCGCAAACCGCAATAAGGCTGAAAACTCCGGCAGAGTTTTTTATAAGAATGGCAGAAGCGAGAACCACTGAAGCTGAATCCGCTATAATACCGCCGACCACAGGCAGAGAGTTTGATATTACGGTTTTCGCTGTTTTAACCGCCATTGCATCTGCACTTCCGGCGATTATCCCGCTCATTCCTATGTAGGCACTAAACCCGATACATATGGCTGTCATAAGCATAACCGCAATACTTTTACATAACTTTGCACCCGAACGGAGCATAGAATTATCGAATATCGAGGAGCTTAAAGACATAGCAAGATATGCGTAAATAAGCGGAATTATGAAGTTTCTCGCTGCTGTCATAAAAAAATCCATTGCCATACATGCCACTGCATATTTTACAGATGCTGAACTCACAGCACCGCAAGCGGCAGCCGCTGTGAAAATTGCAGGCATAGCGGCTCTGGAATAATCTGAGAGTTGATTTATCGCATTTATTGCCTGTGATATTATGCCGTCCATGGTGCCTGACAGCATATATGCAACTGTACAGCAACCAGCTATCTGGATATAGTCTGAGATATTTCCTTCCGTACAAAGAGAACATGCCAAGGCGCAGAGGATGGAAATGGCTAATATTACAAGTACAAATTTCAGCTCTGTTCTTATAATATCTAAAGCTTTTTCCTTGATATTACTGAGCATTCGTTTAAATGCTCCCTGTACATCCAGTTTACCGTCAAGTCTCAGTTCACCGCTTATCTCCTTTTCCTCTTCACCTAAGGCATTTTCTATCTCATATATTCCCGTCATATTGGCAAATTCTTTATCTATATTCTCTGCATATGCCGTAACAAAAAACATTGGCAGTAAGAGAACAAAGCAAAAAAGTTTTTTCAAAGAAATCCACCTATCATTTTTAAAACGCTCATAATCATAGGCATTGCTATGCTCATTGCACATACACTGCCTGCAAGCTCCAGTGCAGATGCAACGGCCGCCTGTGAAGAATCCTTGCACAAATCCGATGCAAGCTTTGTGATTATTGCAACTGCAAGACATTTTACAACCGGGGCAATAAAAGTTGATGAGCCTCCCGCAATGTTTTTAACTGTTTCCGAGAGTTCTTTTATACCTTTCGCAAATCCCATAGCAGCTGTGACGATCAACGCCGTAACACACGCCCCTAAAAGCATGGATATTTCAGGATTTGATTTTTTTATAAGAAGTCCTACTGCCGCTGCTGTAAGAGCCGCAGCGGCCGATTTAATAATAAGTTCCATAGCTATAACCCAAAGAGGTTTTTAATTATGTCGAAGAGTTCGCTTATCTTCTGTACAACTATCATAAGTACCACCACCAATGCAGTAATGGTAGTCATAAGGGCCTGTTCGTCTCGGCCTGAGCGCTGAAGAAGAATATTAAGAACGGAGACCAATATTCCCACAGCAGCTATTTTAAAAATCAGGTCAACATCCATAGTAACTCCTATAAAAGTCCCAACGCCAGCAGCAATGCCGCCGCTGTACCCACTCCAAGTCCCAGCTTTCTATCCTGAGGATATGCGTTTCTGGCATTTTCAAGACTTGTCCTTAGATAAGAAATGACCGCCGTTAAGCTTTCAAGCTGTCGCTCTACTTCACAGCGTCCGAGGACTTTCCCCAAAGAGGAAATCTGTCTCAGTTCCTCATCATTCAGCATTGGCAAACATATTTTTGCGTTTTCATCCCAAAGTTTTGAAAATTCAGTCTCCCCAAGTCTGTCAAATGATAAGCTTAGATTATTAAAAAAATTATGTACTGCTCCCTCTGTTCTATCTTTCAGTGCTTCACAGACTTCCGGCAACGAGCTGAGCCTTGTCTGCAATTCCCCTGCCATAACTTCAAAAGCTGCGCATATGTCTTCAAGCATCCTAAGTCTTTGCTTCTTCTCGCTTGTGTATATAGCGCCGGAGCACGCTCCTGCTAAAACGATAAAAATCGCACCGAGCCAACGCATTTATATCCTTTCTGCGATATATTTTCTTTTTGTACCGCTTCCGCTTATTGTAACTATATATTGGAACACTTCCAGTTCAAGAAGTCGTCTGTAAAGAGGTCGCATATATAGCTCGTCCTTACTTTTTGCATGAGCACTTGCAAGAACGCCAACTCCACAGCCGCATATTTGTGAAAGCGCTGAAATGTCTCCGGCTGAGCTTATTTCATCCATTGCAATAATCTCCTCATTCATGCCTTTCAAAAGCATCATAGCTCCTGCTGCTTTTGGTACAAATGATATTAAATCCGTGTGTGAACCTAAATCAAATTGAGGAACTCCGCCCTCTGAGGCTCCAAGTTCGTTACGCTCGTCCAAAACTCCAATCCTATATCCCGAATTTGACAATCTACGGATGACTTCCCGCAGAGCCGTTGTTTTACCTCCACCGGGTCGTGAAATTAGCAAAGTGTTTCTAAAGCCTTTAAAATACATCTCGTCCATAAGGTCGTCGCATATACCTTTACACTCTTTTGGTATTCTGATCGCTAAGGAACTGAAATTTTTGAAGCCTTTCAACTCCTTGTTATGTATTATCGCCTCTCCGCATATGCCCACCCTTAGTCCCATAAAACTTATAAAGCCCTCGCTCATAGCAGGGGCTGCGGTATGAAGGGAGGCTCCTGTTATCTTCTCCAGAATTTTTCCAATGTCCTGTGCAGTCACCTCTGAGCAGTTTAGCTCATACTCTTTTCCGCCTATTAAGGCCGTAGGCCTTCTACCCTGCCTGAGCCTGAATTCCTCCGGTGCAGCTTCTCTAAAAGTCTCAGCCCCCTGCCTTATCTCCGGCGGAAGCATGTACATAGCTCTGTTAAATCCGTCCATATTATCACTTCCTGTGATAAATCTATGAGATACAATTTGGAATTATTCTTGAAACTTCAACTCTACTGTGTTATTATTCTTTATAATAAATATAAGCATTTTGGAGGTTATCCCATGGAAGTAAAGATTTTGTACGGTGGACTGGCTCTCGTCGGAGGCTGGTTCTGGTTTTTTATGTTTTTAAGACAGTTCTTTTTCAATATAATGACCGCCTATCCCCTTATAGGCAAAATGAAAAAGCTTGATAAAGAACTTATCGCAATCGGCGCAACCAGATACACCACCGTTTCTCTTATAGTTACCGGCTTGCTGTCAGCTTTAGTTGCCTTCCTTGTTCTGTATTTCAGCATAAGAAAAGGCGCTGCTTTTGTTTACCTGAACTTTATCATCGGTGCAATTATCGCTTTCGCAATGTTTATTACCAAGCTGGGTTATCGCAACAAGCCTATGTTTGATCTCTTCTGCGATTCCTATTATCGTTTTGTTCCTGATGATGAACTCCGAACTGCTATTTACAACAAGAAACTCGGTCAGATTAAGTCCCGTCTTAAAGTCATGGGCTTTGACGGTACTTTCATTCCTGAATTCAAGGCAGAGAAAAAGTAAAACCATACATATATAAGCATATGCTTGAATAATCTGTTCCGATTTCTACGGACAGCACAAGAAAGCCCCCTTATGTAGTAAGTACACTGCATAAAGGGGCTTTGCTCATTGTCTATTTTTATGTACATCATCCCTCAAAAATTCTTCTGGTTCAATTTATAAACAATTTGTGTATTTTCCAAGTATTCAGCAAATTTTCAGCTTGCTTTAAGTTTCGGATGTTAGTCTTTCATCGTAAAAAATCACTTCTGGAGGTATTTTATGATAAAGGTAGAACATCTCACCAAACGCTACGGAGATTTTACAGCAGTAGACGACCTAAACTTTGAAATAAACGACGGTCACGTTTACGGCTTTCTGGGTCCAAACGGTGCCGGTAAATCAACCACTATGAATATTATGACCGGCTGTCTTTCCGCAAGTGAGGGTAAAGTTTTAATTGACGGCTTCGATATATTCGAACAGCCGAAAGAAGCAAAGAAGCACATAGGTTATCTGCCGGAGCTTCCTCCCCTTTACATGAATGAAACACCCTACGAATATCTGCGGTTCGTCGGCGAGGCAAAGGGTCTTAAAGAGCCGGAGCTGGATAAGCAGATTCAGGAAGTACTGCAAAAAACGAGAACAGAAAACATGCAGGATAGAAAAATTTCCAAGCTTTCAAAGGGATACCGCCAGCGAGTCGGAATAGCTCAGGCTCTGCTGGGTAATCCCAAGGTAATCATTCTTGACGAGCCAACAGTAGGCCTTGACCCTATGCAGATCATAGAAATAAGAGAACTTATTAAGGAGCTTGGGAAAGAACACACTGTAATTTTAAGCTCGCACATACTTTCCGAAGTGCAAACCATCTGCGAAAAAATTCTTATTATAAACAAAGGCAAACTTATTGCGTTTGATACACCGGAAAAGCTTGAGGAGAGTATGAGTTCCTCTGGCGGGATCAGATTTACCGTAGACTGCACTGAGAAAAAAGCAAATAAAATCATGTCGCATTTGAACATTATTAAAAGCTGCAAAGCCGAAAAAGCAGATAATGATCACCCTGTATTCAGTATAGAAACTAACTGTGAAAACATTTATGATGCAGCCAGACAACTCTTTTTTGCATTTTCACAAGAAGGCTGTGCTCTTTTGGAGATAAAGCTCAAAAAAGCAAATCTTGAAGAGATATTTATTGAGCTGACTGAAGAAAACGAAAAGGAGATTAAAAACTTATGACTGCCGTATTCAAGCATGAATTCAAAAGTCTGAGCCATTCGCTGGCATCATATGTATGCGGTGCATTTTTGCTGGTATTCATAGGCTTAGGCGCAATGATATATAACATTCAGGAGGCTGTAAGCAATTTTGAATATGTTCTTGGTTTTAGCAGTCTCTGTTTTGCAGTAATTATCCCTCTTCTCACTATGAGAGTTCTTTCTGAGGAGCGAAAGCAGAAAACTGACCAGCTTCTTTATTCTCTGCCTATAAGCACCACGCAGGTAATCATGGGCAAGTATCTGGCACTTCTCTGTGCCTACGCTATTCCTGTTTCATTCATTCTTCTCTACCCTCTTGTATTTGCAGAGTTCGGTAATGTATATCTTCCCACCTCCTACGGTTCCATATTTGCATTTTTCATGGTAGGAGCAGCTCTTATAGCTCTGGGTGTGTTCATTTCTTCGTTAACTGAAAATCAGGGGCTTGCAGCAGGTATAGGTGTTGCCTTGGTTCTTCTTAATTATTACAGCGTAATGCTTGCAGAGTATGTTTCTGCAACTGCTCTCGGCTCTGCAGCTGTGCTATTTGTAATTTCACTGCTCATAGGTATGCTTATAAAGCAGTTAACCCAGAACGAGAATCTTTCTGTGACTGTAAGCCTTGCAGGATGTGTAACCGTAGCGATTTTTTACATTATATGTCCTGAAAATTTTGAGGGTCTGGTACCTGCAATAATGCAAAAACTTTCCCTTTTTGACAGACTGAATATATTTATTAACGGAGTTTTCGATGTAAGCGCTATTGTATATTATCTCAGCTTCATTGCATTTTTCCTGTTTCTGTCTGTGCAGTCTATGGAAAAGAGGAGGTATAACTGATGAATAAATTAAAATTGCCCGAAAACGAAAATAAAGTTCGGAACAGCCGAAACGCTTTTAAAGGCGGTAGCTATTCGCTGCTTGTAACAGCTATGGCACTGGCACTTCTAATTGTGGTTAATATCTTTGTGTCAGCCTTGCCAAGCTCTGCCACGGAGTTTGATATAAGCTCCAGTAAGCTTTATTCTGTCACCAGTAACACAAAAACAGTTTTAAATAATCTTAGTGAGGATGTAAAAATATACTGGATTGTCCAATCCGGGGAAGAAGATCCTGTAATAGAAAACCTTCTGGGACGCTATGGAAATCTTTCGGACCATATTGAAGTAATAAAGAAGAATCCAGATGTATTTCCCACTTTTGCCCAGCAGTACACTGACAAAGAAGTTATGAACAACAGCCTTATAGTTGAATGCGGTGAGCGCAGCCGATATATCGGCTTTGAAGACATTTACATCATGGAGCCTAATGTTACAAGCTATTCCTATAACACCTCCTTTGACGGAGAGGGGGCAATCACCTCTGCCATTGATTATGTTGTAAATGCAGAGCTTCCGAAGCTCTATCTCCTTGAAGGTCATGGTGAGCCGGAGCTTTCCGAAAGTTTCAAAAGTCAGCTGACTAAGGCAAATCTGGAGCTTTCGACAATATCTCTTCTGAATGAAGATGAAATACCTGAAGATGCAGCCGCAGTAATGATTTCTTCCCCTGCAACAGATATTTCACCTGAAGAAGCAGATATGCTTATATCCTACGCCGAGAGCGGTGGAAGTCTTATGGTTATGGCCGGCCCTTCAAAAGACGCAGAGCTTACAAATTTAAACAGCATTCTGGAAAGATACGGTGTTAAAACCGAAAAAGGAATAGTAATAGAGGAAAACCGTGGCAATTATGTTTTCCGAACTCCATATGTTCTAATGCCTGAAATTGTTAGCAACCCCATCACTGACTCACTTATATCCGATAGATACTTTCCTGTAATACCAATATCCTCAGGCTTGAGCATTGGTGAAGTCAGAAACGGAGCGGTAGTAAATGAGCTTTTACACAGTACTGAAAAATCCTTTATAAAGGCAGAAGGCTACCAGCTTGAAAGCTTTGAAAAAGAAGCTGGCGATAAAGAAGGTCCTTTCACCATTGGCGTAAATATTGATTGTGGTACGGGAGGTAAAATTGTGTGGCTTGCCTCTTCCAACATTCTGGATGATTTATATAACGCATATTCTTCCGGTGCAAATACGGACCTTGTTATGAATTCTCTCACTGAACTCATAGGTGACCGGGAGGCGATAGCAATCCGTGCCAAGAGCTTAAACTACAATTACCTTACTATCAGCGAATCAACCGCAGGTATGATTAAGTTCCTTATGATAGGGGTAATACCCCTTGCATATCTGGGAGTAGGTATAGCCGTTGTTTTAAGGCGCAAAGGAAAGCATTGCGAACAGGTTTGAATATAATTTAAGGAAGGTGCTGTGCAAATGAATCGCACGAAAAAAATAACGATTTTAGCGGCTGTATTACTGGCAGCATGTCTGCTTACTGTATTTGCACTAAGCAGAGAAGAGAAAAAGGAGGAAATCCAAACATCCGGTGAGGTTGTACTCAGCATTCCAGTCGACGAAGTAAAGTCCGTATCCTGGAATCAGCCGTTGACAGGCGAAGAGCTGAGCTTTACAAGGGGTGAAAACTGGACATATGATAAAGACGCCTTCTTCCCTGTTGACGGTCAGAAGTTAGAAGAGCTGCTGTTATCTTGCTTCAATGATTTTTCTGCTGCATTTGTGATTGAAAATGTAGAAGATTACGGTCAATACGGTTTAGATGATCCTCTATGCACGATAAACATAGCATCCGAAAATGAGACATACGAGATAAAGCTAGGCAATTTCAGCAACATGGATTCTCAGCGATATGTTTCTTTCGGAGACGGAAATGTATATCTGGCAGTTAAAGACCCCTTGAATGCTTTCGATATTGAACTAAAGAACCTTATTAAAAACGATGAGATTCCTGAATTTGGAGATTTCAGCGCCATAGAAATAAACGGTGAGGAAAAGCTCAAGGTTATAAGGAACGAGGAGCAGAGCCGCTCATACCGAAGCGGTGATAAATACTATGCAGAGATAGATGGCAAAGAGCTATCCCTTGATAATCACAGAGTTGAGGAATTTGCAGAGAAAATTCAGTATCTCAGTCTCAACAATTACGCAAGCTATAACACTTCTGAAACTGAACTTGCTGACTACGGTATGGATGCCCCTGAATTAAGTGTTAAATTCTTATATACCGTAAAAGATGATGAGAGCAACGAAACTCCCGCAGAGTTTAAGGTAAGCATAAGCAGAGACCCTGATGAGCTTAAAGATCGCCGTGAATCCATAGATGGATACAACACTGAAATGCTAATCATGGAGGATCCTCAGGACATAACCGCCTATGCCAGAGTAAACGACTCGGACATCATTTACGAAATCACCGGTGAAGATTATCAGCGCCTTATGATATGTAGATATAATGATCTTCGTGACCAACATATAATTCCAGTTGACTTTGGAGACATAGTTGAGATTGATATAAATCTGGACGGTGAGCTTTACAGCCTTATAAAACCAGAGGATAATGAAATCTTTACATATCTCGGGGAGGAAATTGATATAAGCGATATTGAAAGCTCTATGAATTCTCTTCTGGCAGACAGTTTCATCGAAGATATGCCTGAACTTAAAGAAGAAATCAGCCTTACAATATATCTGGACAGAGAACTTCAGTCTAAAGTGCAGGTTTCCATTTACCGATATGACGGCAGCAACTGCCTTGCTGTTTTAAACGGCGAACCCCTTGCCCTTACTGAACGAGAAGGAGTTGTAGAACTTATAGAAAATATAAACAGTATTATCCTTAATACTATTCCAGAGGCAGAAAAATAATGAGCTAAGCTCGGTTTATATATAAAAAATCCCGAAAGTCTTAATTCTTTCGGGATTTTCTGTTATATTCTGTTCATTTCAAAGATACAACTGTTAAGACCGCTTTCGCTTTTAAACCAGATTTTACCTTTATGTTTTTCTGCTATGCTCCTTGCTATCGGAAGACCTAATCCAAAGCTGCCGTTTCGACTTCTGGCTGAATCAGCTCTGTAAAAACGCTGAAACAGCAGCTCTAGTTTTTCGCTGTCAATTTCCTCGCCCTCATTGCTTACACTCAGGCGTATGGTTTTTTTAGTATTATGTTTAAGCGTTACAAAGGTTTTACCATTTTGTGATGAATACTTGCAAGCGTTATCAAGGAGAATTTCCAAAAGTCTGCGCAGCTCCTCTTTGTTGCCGGATATCATTATTCCATCTTCAATCTCTGACTTTAATTCCAGATTTTTTTCATAGAACAAAGGCTCAAAAGGAAGTAAGGTACTGCTTACGAGTTTACTTAGGTCTAAAGTTTCAAAGACAGTTTCATGATCTCCGCCGTCTGTTCTTGCAAGGCAAAGCATCTGTTCCACGAGACTGTTCATCTGCCGGGACATGATAATTATATTATTTGCGGGATTCACTTCAAGTGTATTTGTTTTAACTGAATCCTGTATCAGCTGGGCATTTGTCATTATTACAGCCAATGGAGTCTTAAGTTCGTGAGACGCATCTGCAATGAATCGTCTTTGCTGCCTGAACGCTTCATCTACCGGCTTTACAGCCCATCCGGACAGTAGAATACTGGCTCCTAAGAATAACAGAAAACCTGTAACGCCTATGATAAGGCAGTTTTCCATCAGCCCTTTCAATGTTGCAAGCTCACTGGAAATATCCGAAAACACAAGGTATGTGTATCTCGGTCCCTCTATACGGCAATATCGAAGATTGTACTTTTTTATAACACCCATCTGATGTCCGGGTTCCTGAGACTTATCGATAATTTCATCCAGTATTCCCTTATCGCTGAGGTCATAATAGCTGCCGCCAATCTCTATCTGCTCACCATCAGGACCAAGGCGAACAGTAAAAAAAGGAAGTCTTATCTCCCCGTCCGGTTCAACCGGAGTGTTTACTCGATATGGTCCGAGGGCTATATTATTCATCATGGTTATGCTCTGAAGTTCCATTTCAGACTTCGTGAAATAATATACAAGACCCAAAATAACGCACAGTAATAATGTAACAATGGTCATTGTTATACATACAAATTTTATTCTAAGCTTTTTAATCAAGGCGCTCCACCTCCAGATGATAGCCTAACCTGCGAATTGCTTCAATCTTCACATTGGAGCCTATACTACTGAGTTTTTTTCTTAAAAAGCCTACATACACTTCAACATTGTTCTCAACCGCCTCTGAGTCATATCCCCAGACTTTCACAAGAATGCTTTCTTTTGAAATATTTTTGCTGCCTGTCTGGAATAAAATGCGCATAATTTCAAATTCCTTTGCAGAAAGTCTCACTTCCTCAGCACCGCATATCAGCATAGCGGACGACAGTTCAAGCTTTGTGTTACCAAACCTCAGCTCATTAACCTGATCTCCGTTTCTTCTGATAAGTGCATTTACGCATGACAGCAGTTCTCTGTTATCAAAAGGTTTAGTAAGGTAATAATCTGCACCTGTATCCAGCCCATGAATTCTGTCCTCAATTTCTGAGCGAGCTGTGAGCATCAAAATAGGACTGGATATATGTTCATCCCTTATCTTTTTTGTAAGCTGAAAGCCATTGAGTTTAGGCATCATTACATCTACAATCAGCAGATCATATATTCCAAGCTCCGCATATTCAGCGCCACTTTGACCGTCATAACACACATCTGCCTTAAAACCCTTGCTCTCCAGTAACAGCTTTATAGAGTCTGCAAGCAGCTTTTCATCTTCTACTATCAGTATTTTTATATTTAATCGCCTCCATCGCCTTGTAAAGTCATACATATACCTGCAATTATTTTATATAGGTATTTTAACATAAGATTTACAATTTTTCTATTAGCGATGCGACCAAATAATTTGGGTCTGTTGCAAAATAGACCCACGAAAAAAGACGAGTAAGTTTCCTGAAAGTGGTTGCTTACTCGTTTTCTTTTGCGTTAAACTTAAATTATTGGGAGAAGTGGATCACAAGACGGTATTTATAGACGGTACAAAGATCGAGAGCGCAGCAGGGCGCTATACCTTCTGCTGGCGGTAAACTCTGAGAAGCAGCTTGCCAAAGTGAAAGAGAAATCACTGGAAATGGGCTATCCCAGTTTGGAATCTCTCAAAAGCTATCTGGAATCCGAACAAGAGAAGCTCACCTTTGTTCATGGCATCGGTCACAGAAAAAGCCCGGAGCAAAAGCATTGGGAAACGTTAAACGAACTGTATCTGAAATGGGTAAAGTACGAAAAAGATCTGGAAAGTATGGGGGAAACCCGGAATAGTTACTCAAAAACAGATAAAGATGCAACTTTCATGCAGATGAAAGAAGGCCACATGGGCAACGGTCAGCTGAAACCGACCTACAATCTGCTGATTGCGGTGAACAGCGAGTACATCACAGGTCTGGGAGTATTCTCAAACCGAACCGACTTCGGAACTCTGGTACCGCTGTTGCAGAAAATGAAGAAGGAGCACGGCTGCCATTATATGGATGAAGCGGGAAAAGAATCGCCTGCAGACCCATCTTTCCGTAATTCGCATAGCCTGACAAAAAAACAGAAGATCTTGCCCTGTCCAGATGCTGTCATTTTCGGCAGGGTCAGTTTTACTATACCCAAAATCAAGAAAAACAAAAAGTTTTCCACAGGGAGAATGGCAAAATACATGGTCAGAGAACAAAAAAGGCCTGCCGCAGAATTTGCATTCTGCGACAGACCTTTTTTCACTTTATAACGCTTTTAGTGCACAACTTACATCATACGCTGTTTTTATTTATTGGGCCACGGTTTAAGATCGCTTTTATTTACAATAAATGCTCTCTTTGCTATCTCCGCCATTGGAGTATCAGATAAAGAATCTGAGTAGAAGTCATCTACAACAGCATCGGGATACTCAAGTCTAAGTCTTTTGACCTTTTCCTCGCCTTTGCAGTTTTTTCCATCCATTATTCCGGTATGCTTATCTATCTTTGTTGCAATAAGTCTTACTTTAAGCATATCAGCAACCGGCTGAAGCAAGAACTCCGGAGAGGCAGAAATGATAATATCGTCGTCTCTTTTCTGATTCAGATACCATTTTTCAATTCTGCTGCTTCTTTTATCCCAAAAGCGCTTTACATCTTCGTCCACGTCATCAAGATATTTCAGGAAAACATACATTTTCTCTTTTAATGTACTGAAATCAGTCTTTTTAAAAAGATACTTTATCCCGTAATGAATAGTGGGCGGTAAAGAATGCAGCATCGCAACAGGATGATGAAGCACACAGTAATAAGTAAACAAAACTGAGCTGTCAGGGTTAAAAATAGTTTTATCGAAATCGTAACAGTTCATATCAATTATTCAACGTAATAAACGTAATTTTCCTTTCTCGGTTTCATTTGCGGCTCTTCGTCGGGATAGCCAATTACACAGCTTGCAATTCCTGTGTACTCCCCTTTTATGCTCCACTTTTCAAGGAGTGCTTTTCCCTCCGGAAGCTCAAAGACCTTATCCAGTCTGTTTATCCAGCAGGTGCCCAGACCTATGGCATGAGCAGCATTCATAAGATTGCCCATAACAAGGCTGCCGTCCTGAAGTTTATAGTCACTTTTGCTCTCAGCAAGTACCAGTAAAACAGCAGGAGCACCATAATATGGATTTTTCTGGCCTCTGACCTTTGCGCAAAGCTCGCAAAGAGCATTGACCTCTTCAGGATTTGTAACTGCAACTATAATAGCAGACTGCAAATTCATACCGCTTGGTGCGCAAACACCAGCACTTATAACGGCTTCAAGCTCCTCTTTTGTAGGGCACTGGGTCTTATATTTTCTTATGCTGCGTCTGCTTTTAATTACTTCGATTGTCTCATTCATCTTCTCGTACCTTCTTTTCAGGTTTAAGTATTCTCATAGTATTGAGCATTGAGAAAATTGTAACGCCGGCTTCGCAACCCGCAGCCAAAGATATTGGGATTATACCAAATGCACCTAAAATGATAAGTGCAAATTTTACCGCAACTGTTGCAAGAATATTGAGCCTTGCAGCATTGGTGCTAAGTCTTGAAATCTCCATCATCTTAGGCAGTTTAGCAAGGTCTTTGCTCATTATTACAACATCAGCTGTATCAAAGGGATTTTCAGCATCTATTGCTCCAACAGCAATTCCTATATTTGCTCTTAAAATGGCTTCTCTGTCGTTTTCCGCATCGCCTACAAAACCAAGGCTTGAACGGTCACCCTTAGTAGCCATAAGATACTCTACTGCCGCCACTTTGCCTTCCGGCATAAGTTCGGCCTTAACCATATCAAAATTCAAAGATGATGCAAGGGTTCTTGAAACGGAACGTACATCGCCGGTTAAGAGAACCATATTGCGTACTCCCTGAAGGCGCATAGATTCGATTGCGTCAAAGGCTCCGTTCTTGAGCTTATCATTTACAAGAATATAACCCCAGTATATTTCATCAACCGCCACGTGAATAGCAGCACCGGCTCGCTGAGGCACTTTGTAGTGTATGCCGTGTTCTTCCATGAGTGAGGCATTACCTACATATATATGGTGCTTCCTTACATAAGAACTTACACCCTTGCCGTGGAGTTCTTCTGTTTCTATTGTCTCGCCCTCTTCGAGCGAGCTCAACTCGCCAACCTGTCTCAAAGCCTTAGCTACCGGGTGTTTTGAGTATCTTTCAGCTTCTGCAGCTACCTGCAAAAGCTGCTTAGTGCTTACTCCTTTTTCAGGGAAAACAGCCGCAACAGTATATTTTCCGTCTGTAATTATACCAGTTTTATCGAAAACCATTGTTTCGGTTCGAGAGAGGTTTTCCAAAACGTCGGCATTTTCTACCTGAATTCCATTTTTAGTGCTCTTAATAAGACCGCTCATGTAGCACAGCGGTACAGACACACTCAAAGCACAAGGACATGCCATTATAAGAATGACAATTCCCCTCTCTATCCAAGTAGCCCAATCCCCGTAAAAGATGGGAGGAATTACGGACAGAAGTACAGCAAGAAGCACTGCTGCCGGTGTGAAGTAGCGCAGGAATCTGGATGAATATATCTCCTGCTTTGCCTTTTTGCGGTTTGTATCCATAAGGCCGTCAATAATTCTTGCATATGCAGATTTATCATAGCCTCTCGTAACCTGAATTTTAAGGTCACGGCTGAGGTTACGGCAACCTGAAAGGACTTTGGAACCAGTCGTAATGTTAAACGGTGTTTTATCACCTGATATAAGAGAGCTGTCTATTGCGCTCATCCCCTCAACTACAACACCGTCAAGAGGTACAGTCTCTCCAGGAGAAACTATTAGAATATCTCCGGGAACAAGCTGCTCCGGTCTGACGGAGAAAACTCTTCCGTTTTTAAGTACGTTTGCTTTTCTTGTTCCGGAGCTTACAAGCTCATCCATATTTTTTCTGCAAATTGAAACTGCCAGATTGGTAAAGGTTTCCCCAAGCCTGTATAAAAGCATGGAAATACTTGCTGCAACATAATGTCCTATGGCAAATGCTGCAACCGCTACAGCAAGCATGATAATATCTTCATCGTAGTAATCTCTCTCTGAGAGCATTGTGAGAAGACGTATTATTACTCCAGCAGAAACTGCCAGAAGAGGAAGTGCATATAGTGCTACATTAACCCAGCCCTCAAGATGGATGTAGCGAAGTCCAACAAGCATGACTAAAGATATTAAGCATGCAATAAAGGTTTTAAACGAAAACTGTCTCTCGCTCAGTAAGTCTCTATCCTTAGCGCTTATAATATGTTCTTTCTTTGCTTTGTGGCTTGACTGACTAAGATGTTTATTTTTAGGTGGCGGAAGATGCTTTGCCATAATTATCTCCTATATTATATGTAAATTCTAATATGTATTGATTTACGCTTTTTCTCTATTTTTAAATTGCCTGTACAATACAAAGGCAAGCAGCATTATAAGCACGGCGCAGAAATATCCCACTGAGTCTACGCCTACATCTATAAATCTACCTGCCCTACCTGGAACAAAGCGCTGATGAAATTCATCTGAACAGGCATAGACGAAGCAAAACGCAAGTGATGTAAGTGGTATTTTTATTAACATGTTCGGCCGTTCAAAAAAGACTTCCGAAAACAGCAAAAAGCTGCTGACTCCAAGGCAGAAGTATTCAAACATATGGGCATATTTTCTTATATCATAATCAAAGCCTTTATCGGTGAGATTCGGTAATATTTCACTCAGAAAATCTCCGATAAGGCTTTTCAGAAAACCGTCACTGAAGCTTCCTGATTCATTTCCGTCCTGAGACGAGAATGCGAATATAGCAACCATAATAGCCAGGGTAATCAGCAAATATATCAAAAAGCGTCTTTTATGTTTTATTTTCTCCATATAATAAAGATCGCTCCATTCATATACTTATATTTTAACTTTAATAATACAATAAAATCAATGTTTTGACAAGCCCAATATAAAAAATTGCGGAGAAGCTCAGGCTTCCCCACAATTATCTCTGAAGCGTTTAGACTCAGGCTTACTTAAGACCGTTCTCGTATGCCTCGATCATTTTTCTGACCATCTGGCCACCGACGGAACCTGCCTGACGGCTGGTAAGATCACCGTTATAACCGTTTTTCAGGTTAACGCCAACCTCCTTTGATGTTTTTTTACATCTCAAATTTGGCCCCCGGCACATATTTAATTTTCAGGACGGTTTATCCGCTTCATGGGATTAGCAGAAATTTCACCGATAAATCGGTAAAAAATACGTATTTCCTGTGTGCACGGTGTTTTAGGTCCTGCTGAAACTGCACCGTCCGGTAAAACACGCTCGCTTATTTCAATTCTGCTTATAAATGTTCTCACAATTTCAGCAGTAAGCTTTTCTATATGGGTAGCTCCTTTGACAAGCTCAAAAAACTGTTTGTAATTATCCTTAATCTGAGAGGTACTTTCTATGCTTTCGCCAAGCTTTTTTAAGCTGTTATCATTTCTTGCAGTTTCTTCCTCAAGGCTTGCAAGCACTCGTTCAAGCCGCTCATCACTGAGTTTTCCCTCTATATTGTCCTGATAAAGTTTTATTATCATGTCGTCAATCTGTTTCTGTCGATGACGTAGCGCCTCAATCTTTTCTCTCGTCTCTTTTTGTTTCTTACTGCTGTCTATATCATTTCTGACGTGACCTATAACAGTTTCGATTTCTTCATCACTCAGGCTGGTAAGATAATTAAGCTCCTGAGTGACAATGTCTATCAAGTCACTATACTTAATACGGGCAGGATGCTGGCAACAGTGTGCGCTTCGAGACGGAAGATTATTACACTGCAAATACCAGTATCTATCCCGCTCCCCCTTATACACAGTCCCTGCGCTACACATAGCCGCACCACAGTGAGCGCAAAAGACAACACCTCTGAATATGCTTTTTCTCACGTTATCATATTGCTGCCATTTTTTTGAAGCTGTCTTTATGCGGTTTTGTGCTAAATCGAAAGTTTCCTCAGTTACCAAAGGCTCATGGGTATTTTTCGTGACCAACCACTGGCCTCTGTCAACATCTATCTTTTTCTTTGCTTTCAGGCTTGCTTTCTTAGTCTTGCCTAAAAGTGTATGCCCCAGATATACTTCGTTTTGAAGTATTCGCCTTACTGTCACATAATTCCATAAATCAGAGGCTCTTGACGCTCCCGCCTGTCCGAAATCATCTCTGTATAGTACCCGATATTTCAGTGGCGGGATAATTTTCTGCTCATTAAGCTTATCGCATATAGCCCGTGTAGAATTTCCTTTAATCGCCAATGAAAAAATCTGCTGTACCACAGGGGCAGTATTTTCGTCCGGTATAAGCCGATCTTTCTTTTGTGGGTCTTTTTTATAGCCATAGGGTGGGCAAGCCGCATACTCCCCTGACTGTTTTTTCGTTTTCAGCACAGTTTTGACTTTCTTTGATGTATCCCTCAGGTATACATCATTCATTGCAAACTGGAATGGGGCTAAAATGTTTTCCTGCTCAGAATCGAAGTTATCATTGATAGCTATATAATGAATGCCATGTTCCGGAAAAAAGGTCTCTGCATAGTAAGAAGATTCTCGCATGTCTCGTCCAAGACGGGAGAGATCCTTGGTCAATACCATAGTGACCTCATTGCGCTTTAGATAACGCAGCATTTCATTAAATCCCGGACGATCGAAATTCCCCCCGCTGTATCCGTCATCGGAAAACTCTCTGATAAGTGTAATGCCATGATTATCACAGTATTGCTTAATTGAGGTGCGTTGATTTTGTATACTGCCTGACTCTCCGTTTTTAAATTCTTCGTCGGAAAGTCTCAAATATCCATATGCTAAAATAGCTGACATTTTACCTCCTTCTCAGCCACCAGATTACAAAGCTATAATATCACATTCGGGTCTGGTATTTAAAGTAGAAGCAGATATAACGCCGGATGTAATTTCTTCCTCTATAAGTTGTGTAACCGTTTTCTCTCCGGCAAACAGACGGTTTACCGCAAATTGTCGGCTGCCAATTGTATAGGTGGCTGTGCTTTTTATACTCTGCTCAGTTGTATTTTCCATTGTTGCTGCTCCTTTTGATCCATCGTTTAATTAAATTATTATCCAAATATCGCTAATTTAGTACGCAGACATTTAAAAGCACTGTTCTACAGTATATAATTTTTACAGTTCTATTACTTGAAAAGTCTATGATATATTGGTATTATTAAATAAATTATAGCGTTAAAACACAAAAGAAGCCGCAGATAAATTCATAAAATTACCTGCGGAATATGAAAGAGAAATGATTTTAATGAATCGCAGTGAGAATTACAACAAGTTGAAAAAATACGGTAAGAAAACCATCACTAAAACTCAGCTTGAAAAACTATTCGGATATACTGATGAAGAAACCCTGTTCTCTATAATTTCCGAACTGCAAAAAGCTCAGATTCTCGAACCTATGCGAAATTCCAAAACTAACGGTAACATGGTTTATCCGATCTATTTAAAATATAAAATAAACTTTGCCGAAGAAACCTTTGATGGAGAACTTGCAGAAATCAGCGCACTTCATCCACATCTACAATATGGTGGAGTATTGCAGAACAAACCTTCCGAATATCGCAAATATCGGGAAGCATTAAGAAAACTGGATCATTACTTGTTTACACACAGCTCAGATTGTATTCCTGTCTCTCGCAAAGAGCGTTCTTTTGAAATTTTCAATGAAGAAAAGTTTCTGGATGACAAAACTTTCTGCAAGCTGCTTGAAAAATTAAATCTAAACCCTGAAACTCTGTTTTTCTATGATACACCGGAATACTGCTTCAATGATTTCATTCCTGAGAAAAAAACTGAAATGACTTTGTTAATCTGTGAAAATAAGGATATTTGGTTCAATATTCGCCGCAGAATGTTTGAAGACCATGCTTCCGAAATTTTGGGAACCCATATTGACGGCGTAGTCTTTGGTTCTGGAAATGAAGTAAGCCAGAAAAATGCGCTAACTTCATATACACGGTTTTTGGGTGATACCAAGGTTTCTTATCTGTATTGGGGCGATATTGACAGAGCGGGGCTTAATATATTTTTAAGTCTATTGAAGAATAATCCTGATTTAGATATCAGGCTTTTTGTACCCGCCTATGAGGAAATGCTCCGTTTCGCACCTGATTTCAATATACCTGACAGTGATGACAAGCGAGAAATCATTGGCGATTATTCTGGAATTTACAGTGTGATTTCTAATGGCTACAAGGAGCAGTTGCAGGAGAGCATATTGCAGAATAAACGAATACCACAGGAAATTATTACATATGCTAATCTTTTAGATATAATGAGGTAGAGAAATATGCCGTTGCGTTCAGAATTAAAAGAATTACTTTCCGACTTTGAAAAGCGGATGAAGTTTATAAATATTGTGCGTTGCCTTTTAGATTACAAGTATCCTGATGAAATTCGCACAATGATACCTGAGAAGAAAGTTTTGGATAACATTATTGTTGCAGTACTTGTATACATAAAGGATCGTACACTTGGTACTAACCAGAATTGCACCCTTTCCGACATTGAGAATTTTCTGGATGATTTTTCCGTTGTACTACCTGACAGTGAAAACATTGACACTAAAATCCTTGCAAGATATATAATAGTTGAAGTTTTACAAAACGGCGGTATACTTACGGAATTTCTCACATTTAACAGCAAATCTGAAACTTTTGAGCAGATGCCTGTTCGTTTGCTGAATGAAGAAAAGAACTGCTATCACTTAACCGATGATGCTTTTGATTTTCTGTTCCGCTCCAAGGAAATTGAATCAGAGCTTGATTATTCTGTTACCAGATTCCGCATGAAAGAATATATGAAACGGGATAATTACGAGGAAGCCCTTGGTGCAAGCAGAGAACTTGTCAGCCGAATAAGGAATATGAAAGTCAGTATGGACGATTTTCTACTTAGATGCAGAGAAGACATTTCAAGTATAACGGTTGATCAATACGAGAATGTAATATTGAGAATTCGCTCACTTCTCGAAAGTGAATACAAAGAACTTTCAGAAATTCAGGACGAGGCAAAAAAACGAGAACAAATTCTGGAAGATGCGCAGCAAAACGGTGTCAGCAATGAGGATATTAGTAAAAACAGGTTGGCACTGCATGAAATAATCCGTAACATCTCACTGACTATTGAAGAGCAGCGTATACTGATTAACAAGAAAACTACTCTTGCAGAGTCCTACCAGACATTGATACGGGACAGCTTTGCGACCGATAGATTCAAACGCCTAAATTTTGAAAAAGAGATTTTATGCCCTCTTCGCAGTATGGGCGACCAGCTTGGAGATGCAGCAAAATTTTTACTTTTCATGCTCACTAAACCTACCCTGTCTAAGCATTTCAGCGTCGAAAACTTCTATGCACCCCAAAGCAAAATTGACGACCAGAGCAAAGAGTTGGGTATCGATATTTACGCCGAAGAAGACAATCAGGCAAAGCAAATTCAAATCCGCAATATTCGCAATAGAAACATCATATTTGATTTCTTCGCGTTTGCTGACGGCAAAACCGATTTTACTATAAGTGATTTTGTGTCATCTCTTCGTGTTTCGGAGCTTGTAGATTATTGCGAAGAAAATGCTCTTCCCAATATAATTCTCTCCCTGTTTTCCATGCAGGAGTTGGATATTGAGACTTGGAAAAACAGTGAGCATTTCACTACCATTCCAAACGGAGAATTTGAGCTGTCCTGGTGTCTTGAGGAAATTCCGCAGGAGACATTGTATATGAAAAAAATTGTATTTCACAGACTGGACAGGCAGTTCAGTTTTTCTGCCAATGTTGACGGTATGCAGCGGAGAATTGATATGACAGATTTTGAAGTGGAGGTAATTATATGAGTCGGCAGACAGTAGAAGTATTTCACGAGCTACTGAAAAAAGGCTGGATAGATAGGCATGAGGACAATGTTTTATGGTCCTACGCTGAAGAGATAGACGTTCTGGAAGAACTGGAAGATTTTAAATCTGTAATGGGTGTTGACATTATTCGTGCCGGTAATCGGCTGTATTTGATACCTACACAAGATAATGATTTGTTCCTAAAAAACAATCTGGACTTTCGGAGAGATATTCGTGCAGACAGTACTATTCGTAATCGTGATTTGTATTTGATGAACTATCTGTCTGTATACCTGATTTACGTATTCTTCGGCGGTGAGGGCAACGACCCTCAATGCAGAGAATTTATATCTAAAGAAGATTTTATTCAGCAGTTTACAGAGCATTGTAAACTGACAGAAGCCGCTGATTTAGCAGAGGAAGATGATGTTCCCGATTACAGCGACAATTTCATTCAGCTTTCTAAAGCATGGCTTAGCAAGCTGGACGGAGAACCGGATTCTCAGAAATTTGACTGCAGATACGGAATTCTCAACCGTATTCTTGCAAAGTACAAGATAGATGAAATATTTGACGTAGGCAACGACGGCTTAATCAGACCTACAAGAAAAATGAAAGATCTAATGCCATACTTTTTAAGAAAAGATCGCATTGCACAGATTCAAGACTGGATTAAGGAGGGACAGGACAATGCCGAAAATCAGTAAAGTCAGAATTGTCAATTTCAATTATAATGACGGTAATCGTCTGATTGCCGATGAATTATACGATTTTTCCAATCAGAAAAACGACGATGCTCTGAACGTACTTATAAATCTGGCAAACGGCGGTGGTAAGTCAGTCTTAGTCCAACTTATGATGCAGCCGGTTATTCCCAAAGCAAAAGTTGCAGGAAGAAAAGTTGAGAGCTTTTTCAATAAATTAAGCGACCATTGCTATGTGGTTATAGAGTGGCTGAAAGATGACAGCAAGGAAAAATTGCTGACGGGAATATCCATTGCAGCAAGAGAAGTTATGTCAACCGATGATGAGACTTCCGGAGGCATGGGAATTAAATATTACACTTTCTACGCAAATTATGTTTCAGATGCCTCTGAATGCAGTCTGGTTAATTTGCCCCTATCCCGTATGGAAAACGGAAGATTTATTCCTGCTGAATACGATGAAATTAAAAAGTTTGCCAAAAAGAGCAAAAGCGATCTGACTTGCTACACCTCTGACGACAACCCACGTTGGCAGCAGAAACTGTCCCAATACGGTCTTGTTCAGGACGAATGGCGAATGATGGAAAAGCTGAACTCGGAGGAAGGCGGACTTGGCAAGTTCTTCGGAGACTTTAAAACTTCCGATCAGCTTATAGATAGGCTTTTAATCCCTACTATCGAGACCAAGGTGAGGTCATCTGGTGACAATGAAAACAGCTCATTGTCAACCATGCTGATCTCATATGCTCGCCAGTATGCAGGTCAAAAAAGCAAACTGCACGACAAAGAAGTCTATGAGAAATTTCAGCATGAGCTTAACGAGCTGAAGCCTATGGCTGAAGAATTATGGACACTGGACGATAAGCGACAGCAGTCCGAAAGTATGCTTTTCAGTTTGTCAGTCGCCATGAAGAAGAAAATTCGTCAACTGCAAAACGATCAGGCAGAAGTCAAAGGCAGGCTCGCCCAAATTGATAAAGACGCTCATCATATTCGTTGGGAGCAGGCTTCTTCAAACTACTATATCCGTAATAACGCATATGAAAAAGCCGAGGAGGATTTGCAGTACGCACGACAGTCCGAAGAAGAGCTTTCCGACCGGTTAGATGATGTAAAACATAATATTTCCGTGCTTGAATGTGCAAGCTACTATCAGAATTTGCGCAAATGCAACAACAATATAGATGCGCTTCAAAAGCTTATCTATCAAAAAGAAAACGGTTCCGAAGCCTCCAACGAAATAAATGTGCTGGGTTATTCTGCTGCCTGCGCAATTAAGGAAGAATTAAAGCATATTGAGCCTGTGCTTGACGATTGCAGCGCTAATGAAGTTCAGTTAGATAAGCAAATAAATGAGCAGGAAGCAGAAGTTAAAAAACTAAAAAATTCATCTGCCGAGCTGCAAGCCGCTTATAATCAGTTATACGGTAAACTTGAGGGCGCAGTTGAAGAAACCGATAAAGAGGTAAATCGCCTTAATTTAGGTATAATTCGCAAATTTACTAACTTATATGCCACGGAAGAATTTGACGAATTAGAAACTAAGCAAATAGCATTGCGTGACGATAAATGCTCTGACCTCGAAAAATCTAATACACGCATAAACGAAATAACTTCCAGAATTGAGCAGATACCTCAGGATAATGCTAAAATATTCAAACGAGTATCTGAGCTTGAAAATCAGCAAAACAGCGTACACGATAAATTGCAGGAATACGAGAAGCAGGAGGACGATGTTCGCAGGATTTGCGATGAATATAATTTAAATTTTGCTCAACGCTTCACCACGCAAATTTACGATTATCTGACATCTGCGCAGAGTCAAAATGAAGCTCAGTATGCGGATATTCTCCGCCAACTTTCCTTATCTGAGGAAGGGATTGAAGCTGCAGAACGTGGCTATCTCCATATCCCTAAAGGTGTAATAGATTATTTGAATTCTACCGGAATCGTCTATACAACTTGCGAAAAATATTTATTAGACTTAGTAGAAGCAAATAAGCTTTCCGAAAATGATTGTCTGACTATACTTAAAAATTATCCGGCTGCCGCATATGGCATTCTAATGGAAGAGAAGAACATCGAAAAGTTCTTTGCTTACGGCCGTGAAAAGTGGTTGCCTGCAATGGTTCCTATTTTCACATACAGACAAATGGATAAAATCCTGAGAAATGAAAAGACTTTCTCCGGTGCTATTGCATTTTATTCCGTGGATTATTTTGCTGATAAGGCCCACTATATTGCTAACTTAACAGCTCAGGCCAACCAGTTAAAGCAGAAAAAAGAGTCCATAGAATACAGAAAGAAGCGTTTGCAAGAGCAGCTGATCACAATCTCGAATTTCACCTATAGAGAGACTTGGCGTGAAGAACAGGAGTTGGAGCTTGAGCGTTTGGAAAAGGAATTACAAAAGTGCAATTCTGAATCAGATAAACTGGCACAGGAAAAAATTGCCTTGCAAAATGAAAAAACATCGCTTACCGCAAATATAAAGGCTCTGCAAGAAGTCATTGGAAATATTGAAAACACTCTGAAAACTATCGACAGCATAAGAAATCGCATAGCTTTAGAGATGGATTTAGAAAGTAAGGCAAACGAAAAAAAATCCGAACTTGATAAGGCAAACAGCCAGCTTTCACATCAGGATAAAGTTTTGGAAGAGCTTCTGAATAGAAGAGACGAAGTACAGAAAGAACTTTTCCGTTTGAAGGAATTGCGAAATAATCTGACTTCCGTCCTACCTGAGGTTGACGGAAAAACAGCGGACGAGCAAATTCAGGGTAACTGGAAAGACCTTTACGATCGTTATGTATTATGTGTGAAAAACGCCAATACTGAAATCAAAAACTTACAGGAAAGGCTGCATGATCAGACCTCCCTTGCATCTCAATATCAAAGTGAAATTCAAAAAAGAGCACTTCCGGAGACCGCATATAAAGATGCTGTTTATTCCGAAGAGGAGTTAACTAAACTCAATAACACACAAAAAGAAATTGAGAGCAAGTACGATAAAGCAAAACAGGAAGTTGAAAATGCACTCCTAAATAAAGGTTCTAAGGAAGGCCGCCTTGAAAGTGTCAAAGCGCAGCTCCAACAGTTTGGAGGCCCGCTTGAAAAATCTCAGATAGGAGCTGACTTTGAAAACCGTTTAAATGAACTGGACATTCAAAGGAAGAAATATAATATTCAGGAAAAACAGTGCGAAGAACAGGAAAGAAATTTAGATAAGGAATATAATAAGTTAGAAAACTATCTTTCAGATTCTACTCAGCCCGCTCAAATTCCGGATGTTACGCTTGAAGAAGATTATGTAAACCAAAGAATTAAGAATGTGGAGCAGCATAAGCTATGCAAGAAACAGACAAATGATGCAGAGCTACATATAACTGCTAAACTGAATTTAATGTTAGCTGATTTTTCAGACAGCTTAAATGAAGTAAAAAATGCAGTTAGCAGTATGCAGGCGCAGATTGAGAATAAGGTTCGTGGAGACCGTTACTATACTCTTACAATTTTTATTGACGAGTACATAAAAAATACCGACCTTGCAATATCCAAAATATCTTTAGATTTGAAAGAGTTTGACAATTTCAGAGGAGATATAGTTCATCATTGTACTTTGCAAGGAAAACAGATATTTGAAGGTCTTCAGCAGATGGCATCCAGTTCTCGTGTTACAGTTTATGACGGCAGACCCAAGCAGCGCATGATACAGTTTGATTTCCCCGAACATGTAGACCCGGTAGTTGCAGAGGCTTCTATTGCAGACGAAGTTGATAAGGGAACTAAGGAACTGGTTGAGAAATTATCTGACGATACGTTCACAGAACCGGAGCTGAAAAAATATGCCGATAAGATTGTGGGCAGTAAAAGTCTGCTCAGAAAATATATAGGCAGAGATTCCATTGGGGTGTCCGCTTATAAAATTGACCGCAACCCTGAAAACTCCGGCTATCGTAAATGGAAAGATACCCAGATAAACAATTCCGGTGCTGAGAAGTTTGTAATCTATTTTGCAGTTATCCTTTCTCTTATGAACTACACCAGAGGCGGTGCAGGGGCTATTCAGGAGAAAGAACGTCACAGCGTACTTATTCTTGATAACCCCTTTGGCGCTACCTCATCAAAGCATATTCTGGTGCCCATGTTTGCCATTGCAAAGCACTTTAGAGTACAAATGATCTGTCTTTCCGATATAAACAAGACTGATGTAATTAACTGCTTTGATATTGTAATTAAAGCAGTTGTGAAAAAACGCCCTATGTCCAATCACGAATTACTCACCCACGAAGGAAACGAATTGATTGAGCATGGTTTTTACCGCTCTGAGCAAATGTCGATTATGTAAAAATTTAAGTTATGAACTAATAAAGCTTCATAGTAAAAGAACCACCATAGCAGATTTAATGTTATGGTGGTTCTTTCATAGGAAATATAATTCTGTGGTTACGCTTTTATTTCAGCCTTGCTTCCGCCTGTTTTATCCTTTGTCACTACAATCTGTCTATCTATCTTTTCTTTAAGTTCATCTACATGAGAAATAATTCCAACGAGACGGTTGCCCTCAGTAAGTCCGGCAAGAGTATTGTAGGCTTTATTCAGTGCCTCAGAGTCAAGAGAACCAAAGCCCTCGTCTACAAACAGCGTGTCGAGACGTATTCCTGTTGACATTTGAACCTCGTCAGACAGGCCTAAGGCCAGTGCAAGAGAAGCTAAGAACGCCTCGCCGCCGGAAAGAGTATTGACACTTCTCTCGGTTGTATTGATATGGTCAATTATATTCAGCTCAAGCCCGCTTTGACCTCTCATGCTTGATGCACTTTGTCTGCGTTTGAGGTCATACTGACCTCCTGACATTTTCCTCAATCGAATGTTTGCCCGCTCCAGTATTCTGTCAAAATAAGTGGTCTGAATGTAGGTTTCAAGCATTATTTTCTCTTTGCCCGCAATGTTGCCGTTTGCGGTTTCAGAAAGAGCGCTCATCCATTTGTATTTATCATCTAAATACTGCATTTCCTTCGCTTTTGCAGAAATCTTTTTTTGCGCTTCTCCATTGGAAGTAAGTCTTGCATGAACATTCTTTTGCTTTTCAATGATTATATTTTTCTCTGCTGCAAGTTTTTTCTTCTCTTCCAAGAGTTTGTCTGAATCTATTTCTTCACTCCCGGAGAGTTGTTTTTGCAGTTGTTCAATAGCTGCACTAATGCCTGCAAGAAATTCTTTCGATTTATTAAAAGAATTATCTGCTGTTTGAAGTGCTTTTTTAAGCTGTTCAAGCTTTAACTTTAAAGCTTTTATTTCAGCAAGAGCTGCTGCTTTATCTGCAAAGCTGAGAGTTGCCCTCAATTTCTCGATCTGGGTTTCACATTCGGAAATGGAAAATTGCAGATTGTCTATCTGCCTTTGCCCGTTATCCAAGTCTGAATCTATATTTTCCTGCTTATCTTCTTTTTCAGGTATCAGAGTGTCAAGTTCTCCCTTTCTAATCTCTTTCTTCTCAGAATCTTTAATCTTTGTGTCCAATTCTAACAGCTTTACCTTATAACTTGTTTCCTCTTTTGTTGCCACATCGAGCGCATTATCAATATCTGTATTTGGAATTAGTTCGGCTATCTTTTTGCTGACTGCCTCTTCTTTTTCTGTCACAGCTCCACGCTGTTTGCCCGCCTCTGTACTGGCTGCATTGGTTTTTTCCTGAGCCTTATCGTAAGCGGTCTTTGCTTTCTTTACCTCTGCTTCCGTAGGAGCTTTATCAGATTTCTGTGCGAGCTTAGGATGTTCAACCGCACCGCACACAGGGCAAGGCATACCATGGGTAAGAGTACTTGCAATTATTCCGGCTTGCTCGTCCAAAAAAGCCTTGCTTTTTTCTTCATATTCTTTGCCTAATCTCGTAGATTCAGCCATTGCAGATACATATTCATCCTGCTTCTTTCTTAGCTTCATCTGATAAGAGTTAAGCAATGTTATATCAGCAATCAGTGTTTTAATTTTTTCTTTAGAGGCTGCTGCTTCTTTGCGCTCGCTTATAAGTCGCTCTTTTTCCGCTCCTGCATTATCCAGTTCTGCCCGTTCAACTTTAAGTGAAGCTATTTCTTTTTCCAAACTGTCTTTAAGCTTACGCACATTATTCTGGATTTCAGATGTAGCTCTTAATTGCTTTTTGCTTTTTTCAAGCTTTTGCACTTTTTCATCTAATTCATCATAAGACGGCAAACGCATTTCCATTTCAGTTATTTTCTTACTCAGTTCTTCCTGCTCAGGAATTGTTGCCTGTGCTGATTCACGTTCAGCCTTTACCCGCTCCAATTCTGCAGCCTTGTCTGCATATGCAATTTTATTTTTATCTAAATCAATTTTTGTTTTTTTGTAGTTTTCTGACTTTGTAAGCTGTTTCGTAACATTTTCAAGTTTCTTTTCAAGCTTTGATAACTGTTCAGTCAGACCGTTTTGTTCATCATTATCCTCCTGAAGAAGCTTTTCAAACAACTCCATTACATCTGCCATTGGAAGTTCACCTTCCTTGGCTTTATTTACATCAACAGTAAGTAAAGAGTCTTCACCGCATACCATGCCGTCTATGTATTGCCTGATACTCGATGTTGCCTGTTCTCTCTTGGTTTTTAATTCGCTTGCTTGCTCTTTCAGCTTATTTTGAAGCGTTACATAACGTCCCGTTCCGAAAATATCACGGAAAATTTTCTGCCGTTCCTTAGTGTCAGCCTGTAACAGCTTACGAAACTCTCCCTGAGAAATCATAGCGACCTGTGAAAATTGTTCTCTTGTAAGACCGATAACTTCTCGTACAGCCTTATCAACGTCTTTAAGCTTGGTCACTACATGGCCGTCAGGATATGTGAAAACTCCATCCGCCAGCTGTTTTGTAGTTCCTACACCTCTGGTCTTTTCCCTCTCGTATTCCGGATTGCGTTTGACAGTATATGTTTTTCCGCTATGTTCAAATGTCATTTCTACATAGGTTGGTTCATTAGCTTTTGCATACTTTGAGCGCAGCATACCTGCCTCTCTGTTTTCTCCGCTGGGTTCTCCAAACAGTGCAAAAGTAATTGCATCAAATATAGTTGTTTTGCCTGCGCCGGTGTCGCCGGTAATTAAATATAATCCGCCGTTTCCAAATGCGCTGAAATCAAGAACCTGCTCATGTGCATATGGGCCGAAGCCTGAAATTGTCAATTTCAGAGGTCTCATAAGTTTTCCTCCCAAATGGATTCTATCAATTCAAGTGTGAACGCCTTTTGTTGTTCACTCATATCCTGGTTATTCTGTTTCTGGTAAAGTTCTTCAAACAGCTCTAACGGAGACTTGTCCTTTATATTTTCTGCTCCATCAATGAGCTGATTTGTTCGTGTGCGAGTGTTATCATAGCTAAGTTTCATTATATTGGGATATATAACTCTGAGCTGTCCCATAGCTTCGGGAATGTCTTCCTCGTCTGTTAGTATCACATGCAAATAATCGTCTTTATTGCCGTTTTCATAAAAACTTTTATCCGTCGCTTCTGCGAAAGTACCGCTTATCTGCCGCATATCGTGTTTTGCAGTTAAGGGAAGCGTATGTAATTTCAGTGTTCCCTTTTCTCCTATCTCAACCTCTGTAACACTTTTAATGTGTCCGGTTTCAGAGAAAGAATATTTTAAAGGTGTTCCGCAGTAGCGTATGCGGTTAGACTTTATATTCTGCGGCTTGTGTATATGTCCAAGTGCTACATAATCGAAATCATCAAAAACTGACGCATCCACATTGTCAGTGCCGCCTACCGACAGTTCCTCCGACTCGCAGGTTTCAGCTCCCGTAACGAACTGGTGTGTCACAATTACATTGCGTTTGTTTGTATCAATGTTCATTTTTTCGATTGCCACACGGACTGCATCTGTGTAGGATTCAATTCTTTCATCGGGATAATACCGTTTTACATGTGCCGGCTTAATAAACGGCAGCAACCAGAAATCTACTTCGCCGAATTCATCAGTAAGCGTAACGGGTTCAACAATGCCGTTATATACAGGGGCAAGATATATTCCCGCTCCCTCCATGATTCTGTTTCCGAATGCAAGGCGCTCGGGGCTGTCATGGTTGCCGCTTATAATGAGAACCGGCATTTTTCTTTTTGCAAGCTTGCTAAGAAAATCGTCAAACAATGTTACAGCTTCAGCAGTGGGAACGCTCTTGTCGTAAACGTCACCTGCAATAAGCACGGCATCGGGTCTGGTATCGTCAATAATTCTTATAATCTGTGTAAGTATATACTGCTGATCTTCAAGCAGTGAAATTTCATTAACCCGCTTGCCGATATGCAGGTCTGATAAATGAATCAGTTTCATATTGCACCTCTTTATTTTCACCTACCTGTGTTCTCTTTTGGCAGACGGTGAATTCTCTTGTTGTATTGCAGTATATCATGCTTAGATGTAAGCTTCAACATTCTTCGTTGTAAGTTTACATAATTCATTTTATTGCTTTGTTTTACCTGCTCCATTTTTTATCTGATTATAATTCAAACGAACTGCACATATTTAAAAGTGATTATGCTTGTCCAAAGCTTTTGGGCATGTTAGAATAAACTTAATTATAAGATAACGAGGTATTTGTATGGAAAAACTTTTATTCGTAGACTGCTGTATAAGACGTTCTGAATCCAGAACAAAAAAATTAGCAGACTATTTTATGGAGAAGGTAACTAAAAGCAACAAATATGAGGTTGAAACCCTTTGCCTAATGGACGAACCTCTCTCCTGCCTGACCGAGGGTTTCTTCCGCCAGAGAGAAGAGTTACTGGATAAGAAAGAACTGGATCATCCCAGATTCAGATATGCCCGTCAGTTTGCTCAGGCAGATAAAATAGTAATCGCAGCCCCTCTCTGGGATTTAAGTATTCCCGCTCTTCTGAAAGTATATATAGAAAACCTATGTGTTCACGGCATAACTTTCGGATATACAAAGCAGGGTCTGGGCGGTCTGTGCAAAGCCAGTAACATGGTTTTTATAACCACAAGAGGCACATTCTACGAAAATTCACCTATGGAAATGGGTTCACGTTATATGGAGGCAATGAGCAACTTCTGGGGGATCAAAGAATACGACTGCGTTTTTGCTGAGGGACTTGACGCAAGAGTTGAGCCGCCTGAGGTAATTCTGGAAAGAAGCAAAAAACTTGCCGATAAAATTGCAATGAAATTTTAAAAAAATATGATAGTAAAACCAAGACTGTTTTTGAAAAGAATAAGCCTTGGTTTTATTTTTTAAACATACTATTAAAACAATATTTTTGTCATTTGATACTAAATTTTAGTGCAAACTCTGGTATATTGTGCTGTAATATGTTAATATACAGTTAAACTTGAAAGAATATAATTACACAATATTGAAAGATAAGAAGATGATGCTGTTATTAAATATCTCGCCCATATCGCAGAAGACGGAAGAGAGCAAACAGTTGATGAGCATTTAGCAGGAACAGCCCGCTTAAGTGCTGAATTTGCCGCAGAATTTCACGCTGAAAGTCATGGCAGGCTTGTCGGTTTGAGTCACGATATAGGTAAATACTCCGCCGCTTTCCAAAAAAGGCTTCAGGGCGGAGCCAAAGTAGACCACGCAACCGCCGGCGCTATTGAATGTGCAAAGCTTAATTGCCCGTTTGATGCCTGTGCAGTTATAGGTCACCATAGCCGTTTACCAGATTTCGGAAATCTGACCACCGATCAGCCCGGAGATTCAACTTTCAGCGGACGAATTAAGAAGGGCATTTCAGGTGGAATTTCACCATACGACTATGATAATCGCTTGGAAACGCCCGAATCTCCTCCATATCAGGATGATTTACTTTCACTGTCATTCTGGATAAGGATGCTGTATTCATGTCTTGTTGATGCAGACTTTCTGGATACTGAACGATTTATGGAAAACAAAGCCTCAGAAGCGGATACATATGATTCTCTTTCAGTTTTATTGAATCGGCTTGAAGCTTATATAAAGCCTTGGTGGAATCCAACCAACGAGCTAAACCGCAATCGTTGCAGGATTTTAAAAGAATGTCTTGAAAGCGGTGCGCTTGACAAAGGTCTATATACTCTCACAGTGCCTACCGGTGGCGGTAAAACAATCGCCTCTCTTGCTTTTGCTTTGAAACACGCTGTGGCTCACGGTATGAAACGGGTTATATATGTAATTCCATATACTTCCATTATTGAGCAAAATGCAGCAGTATTTAAAAAAATTCTCGGTTCAAAAAACGTGGTTGAGCATCACTCAAATATGACTTTTGCTGCAGATTCAGAAAGCCCTGCCGAGGTATCACGAAAAATTCGTGCAACTGAAAACTGGGATTCACCTGTAATTGTTACAACTGCGGTGCAATTTTTTGAATCAATGTATGCAAATCGTTCTTCAAAATGCAGGAAGCTACACAATATTGCAAACAGCGTAATCATTTTTGATGAGGCTCAAATGATTCCTACGGAACATTTAAACCCTTGTGTTGCCGCTATCGCCAATCTGGTTTCTCATTTTGAATGTACTGCCGTTTTATGTACCGCTACTCAACCGGCACTTACAGATCTGTTTCAGAAATTTGCTCCTGATTGCAAAATCAAAGAACTGTGTTCCGAAACCAATAATTTGTATAATCAGTTCCGCAGAGTTACATTCCGCAAAATCGGAAAGCAATCTACCCAATCTTTAGCCGATGAACTTAGCTCCTGTAATCAGGTTTTATGTATAGTAAACAGCCGCAAAGCCGCTCAGGAAATTTTTTCTTTACTTCCTCAGGATGGGCGTTTTCACCTCTCCACATTGATGTGTCCGGCTCATCGTCAGGAGGTTTTGGGTATTATCAGAAACCGCCTGAATAACGATCTGCCATGCAGAGTCGTGTCAACCTCTTTAATAGAGGCAGGTGTAGATATTGACTTTCCTGCTGTATATCGGGAAATGGCAGGACTTGATTCTATTCTTCAGGCGGCAGGTCGATGCAACCGTGAGGGAAAACGAGAGGTTTCTCAGAGCGTGGTTACGATTTTTGAAAGCGAAACTCCACCCCCACCACTGTTTCGTATCAATATAGGTGCTTGCACTGAAGCTCTTCAATATGATGCAGACCCCGCAGATTTAGAGACTGTAAAACATTATTTTAATTCGCTCCGTTCTCTGATCGGTGAAAATATAGATAAGAGTAATATTATTTCTGCAATATCTAATGGGATTTCCGGTTGTATGCTACCATTTGAAACTGTTGCAAATCGCTTTAATCTTATTGATAATTCCACCCGGACTGTATATATACCTCTTGAAAAAGGTGCTGAACTTATTGAAAAAATTACAGATAATACCGCAACACGTTCAGATTATCGAGCCGCCGGAAGATACAGTGTATCCATATATGAGCAGCATTATCAATCTCTTTTATCGTCCGGAGCGCTTAATACTTTGAGCGATGACAGTGCTGTTTTAACCGACCTGTCTTTGTATAGTTCGGAGATGGGACTGTCTCTTAATATGGATTCAGGAAAAGCCTTATTTATTTAGTATTTTTAGTAATTATCAAACAGAAAGGAGAGATGTTTTTGTGTCAATATCCATTGAAGTTTGGGGAGATTATGCCTGCTTCAGCCGCCCGGAAATGAAAGTGGAGCGTGTCAGTTACGATGTTATGACTCCCTCCGCCGCCAGAGGTCTGATTGAAGCGATCTACTGGCACCCCGGAATGCGCTGGATTATCGACCGGATTCATGTCTGTAAGCCCATTCGTTTCACAAACATCAGGCGCAATGAAGTTAAAGATACTATCAGTGCAAGAAAGGTAAAGTCTGTTATGGAAAATCCCCGTAACGATTTCTATCTGGTAACATCTGAAAGTATTCAGCAACGAGCCGCCATGGTGTTAACTAATGTGCACTATGTGATTGATGCACATTTTGAGTTGACAGAGAATACAGCTCCGGGAGACAATCCGGGAAAGTTTCAGGATATTATAAGAAGGCGGCTCTCAAAAGGTCAATGCTACCATCAGCCGTACTTTGGCGTAAGAGAGTTCCCTGCTAATTTTAAAGAATGCACGCAGCTGCCACCATGTCCCGAGGAATTGAAAGGAAAACAGGATTTAGGGTGGATGCTTCTGGATATGGATTATTCAGATTCAGCAGATATTAAACCCATGTTTTTCCGTGCCTCTTTAAATGACGGTGTACTGGAGGTTCCCCCTTTATCCTCTCAGGAGGTGATTAGATGATTTTACAGTCGTTGGTCAAATTATATGATGATTTGGTCAGTCGAGGTGAAATTGCACACTTCGGCTGGAGTCCTACAAAAACCAGTTATGCACTGTGCCTTGACACTGAGGGAAACCTGATTCAGGTTGTTCCGCAATTAGTAGTCCCTCAGTCAGATAAAGTCTCCTCCGGTAAAAAACCAGTTTTTCGTCCTACGCAAAAAATACTTCCGGCCGCAGTTAAACGTGCGTCAGGAATATTGCCGAATTTTCTTTGGGACAATTCAATTTATATCCTTGGATTTCGTAAATTTGATGAAAAGAGAGACGGTAAGAAAATTGAAAAGCCGGAAAATGGCCTTGTGCCCTGCCCTAATCATTTTGAAGCAAGTAGAGAATTTCATCACTCTCTTTTAGATTGCGTTCATACTCAAACTGCCCAGGCAATTCTGAAATTTTTTGATACTTGGGATTATAAAGATCCATCTAAGTTTTCTCTATTATCCGATGATCTGGATGGAATTCTAAGCGGTGGAAATCTTATATTCAGAGTAGATGG
>SAMEA104404100__coassemble_141_pt1 | contig 90932 bp, 86 predicted proteins | sample SAMEA104404100__metabat2_low_PE_032 | metagenome-assembled genome bin SAMEA104404100 (sample SAMEA104404100) | Balaenoptera acutorostrata | reverse complement strand
CGAAAAAAGACGAGTAAGTTTCCCTAAGGGAGTTGCTTACTCGTCTTTTGCGTTAAAATTAAACTGTTATGAAAAATCTAACACTTAGCCGGTCTTACCGCATTTGGACGGAATGGTCAACTGGTATTATCACTGAATTCTGAAATTTTATTACCGGAGAACGCACCGGTCCGACTGACAAGGCTCCAGCTTGAGGAACTGGATTACAGCAGACTGCATGATGCCTATTCGTCCAAAGGACGGAAATCGAAAGTCACCCCATCGGTGTTGTTCGAGATAATTGCTTATGCCTACCAATACGGCATCTATTCCTCCCACAAAAATAAGGATGCATGCCGCTATCGGGTGGACTTCAAAAGATGAAGAAGGCGCACGGCTGCCAGTATGAGGAAGTCTGTGCAGATGCAGGCTATGAAAGTTTGGACAACTATCTTTATCTGGAAGAAAATGGGCAGATGAGTCTCATTAAGCCCTCCAATTACGAGCAGAAGAAAACTAAGAAATTCAAGAAGCAAATCGGCAGGGTCAGCTTTGCTATACCCAAAATCAAGAAAAACGAAAAGTTTTCCACAGGGAGAATGGTAAAATACATGGTCAGAGAACAAAAAAGGCCTGCCGCAGAATTTGCATTCTGCGACAGACCCTTTAAACTGTTTGGACACAATATTATTTTGCGATTATTTTGCGGCTTCCATACCGGCGAGGAATGCAGCCTTATTGCCTTCAAAGAATTTCATCTTTCTCTCACCGAGCTCAAGGCGAATAGCCTCGAACATTTTCTCATTGTCAACGATATTCATCTTTGCCATGAGAGCGCCAAGGATAGCAACGTTTGCACCCTTGGGGTTGCTGACGTTGTCAGCGATAGCGTTAGCATCGCAGTAGATAACAGTGATGTCGTCACGCTCAACCTTGCGGTCGATGATGGAGCTGTTAACAACCAGAACTCCGCCGGGCTTAACTCTGTCCTCGAACTTGAGCAGAGAAGGCAGGTTCATAGCAACAATGGCGTCGGCCTTATCAACCATGGGAGAACCGACCTCGTTATCACTTACGATAACAGAGCAGTTTGCAGTACCACCACGCATCTCAGGGCCGTAGGAAGGAAGCCAAGAGACGTGCTTACCATCCAGCATGCAAGCCATAGCCAGGAACTTACCTATAAGAAGCATACCCTGACCGCCGAAGCCGGCGAAAACAAAATCCTTTTTCATTATTCAGCAGCCCCCTTATCTTTATATACACCCAGAGGATAGTAAGGGATCATGTTCTCTTCGAGCCACTTCATAGCCTCAACAGGGTTAAGACCCCAGTTGGTGGGGCAGGTGGAGAGAACTTCGATCATGCAGAAGCCCTTGCCTTCCATCTGATACTGGAATGCCTTTTTAATAGCCTTTTTGGTCTTGATGATGTTTGCGTTGTTGTTAACAGCGCAACGCTCTATGTAGTAAGAGCCGGGAACCTGAGAAAGCATCTCAGACATCTTGATAGGTGCGCCGCACCATGCCTCGTCACGACCATAAGGAGAAGTGGTGGTCTTCTGACCGACCAGAGTGGTAGGAGCCATCTGACCGCCGGTCATACCGTAGATAGCGTTGTTAACAAAGATGGTAACAAACTTCTCACCACGGTGAGCGGCGTGAACGATCTCAGCGGTACCGATAGAAGCAAGGTCACCGTCGCCCTGATAGGTGAAAACAGCGGTGTCGGGCTTTGCACGCTTAACGCCGGTAGCAACAGCGGGAGCACGACCGTGAGCAGCCTCGATCATATCGCAGTTGAAGTAATCATATGCAAAAACGGAGCAGCCGACAGGAGCAACACCAACGACGTTTCCGTCCAGATTCATCTCATCTAAAACCTCAGCTACCAGACGGTGGATAATACCGTGGTTGCAGCCGGGGCAGTAATGGAAAGTCTTATCAGTTAAAAGTTTGGTCTTTTCAAATACAACAGACATTTATTTACCCTCCTTCATAGCGAGGATTTTTGCTTTAATCTCGTCGGTAGTGGGGAACTGGCTTCCGCAGTAACCGAAGAAGTCAACATCCTTAATGCCGTTGACAGCAAGTTTAACATCCTCCAGCATCTGGCCTTCGTTAACCTCAACGTCCAGAATGCCCTTTACACGCTCAGGCTTAACAGTCTCAAGCAGAGCATCGTAGGGGAAGGGCCATACAGCGATAGGACGGAAAAGTCCGACTTTAACGCCTTCTTCACGCAGTTCGTCGATAGCGGTCTTTGCGATACGTGCAACAGTACCGAAAGCAGTGATTATGAAATCTGCATCATCGGTCTTGTAGCACTCCCACATCTGCTCGTTCTTCTTAGCCTCGGCGTAAATAGCCTGAAGGCGATCGTTATGAACAGCAAGATCCTCGGTGTCGATGTACAGAGAGTTGATGACAGCTCTCTTCTCGGGGTCATCGCCGGGCTTCCAGCCGGTGGTAGCCCAGGGCTTCTTCTCGGGGTCAACCTTGTAGTCGACCATCTCGGGCATTTCAACAGGCTCCATCATCTGAGCGATGATACCGTCAGCCAGGAACAGAACAGGAATACGGTATTTCTCGGATTTTTCGAAAGCAAACATCATGATGTCGATAGCTTCCTGAACGGAAGAGGGTGCGTAGGTCAGCAGGTGGTAATCACCGTTACCGCCGCCCTTAACGCCCTGGAAGTAGTCGCCCTGAGAAGCCTGAATGTTACCAAGGCCGGGACCGCCACGCATGACGTTGAGGATTACGCAGGGCAACTGTGCGCCTGCGCAGTAGGAAATGCCTTCCTGCTTCAGGCTGATGCCGGGGCTGGAAGAAGAAGTGATAACACGGGCGCCGGTAGAAGCTGCACCGTATACCATATTTATTGCCGCAACTTCGCTCTCGGCCTGGAGGAAACAACCTCCGACCTCGGGCATACGAGCGGACATATACTCAGGGATTTCAGTCTGTGGGGTGATAGGATAGCCAAAGAAGAAACGTGCGCCGGCACGTATTGCGGCCTCCGCAATAGCTTCGCTACCCTTCATAAGAGTCAATGCCATTTTTTGTTCCTCCTTAAAGCTTTTCTATACTGATAGCCACATCGGGGCAAGTACGTGCGCAGGAAGCGCAGCCGATACAGGCCTCGGGGTCAGCTACCTCAGCAGGGTGGTAGCCCTTTGCATTGAGCTTGGTCTTGGAAAGGGCGAGTACGTTCTTAGGACAGGCTCTTACGCAGAGACCACAGCCCTTACAAACAATCTCATTGATTGTCACCTTTACCATGATTTTACCTCTTTTCTAAAGAATTTTCATTTTTCATATATTTATTCTACCGCAACTGCGGAAGAAAACATGGGGAAATGGGGGGGGATTTATTCAGGTGGAGCTGAACTCTAAATCAGTGTGCTCCGCCCTGTATGGGGTGCTGCATTTCTCTGAGACTTTCAATCCAGCTGCCCCAGTCACGGCGCATATAGGTGTCTATTGCCATAGGTGTGCCGATGTACTTGGGGTCATGTCCTTCAGCAAGGAAGATATCCAGAAGTTCTTTTTTACCGGTGGTGTAGAGAACGGGAACTCCTGTCTTTTCGGATACCTCTTTTATCATTTCATATCCGTCTCTAAGCTCATCAGGACCTGTCATTTCGGCAAGGTTTGTATTATTGATCATGCCGGTGATTTTAAGTCTTGAATGGATCTGCATTTCTTCCTGAAGATGAATGATTTTCTCAACAGTTCCTGCCAGAGGACGGCGGATATTTACAACATTAAGCACTTCGAGCTGTTCAGGCTCCAGTTCCATAAAGTCCTGATGGTAACGCCCCAGAGCAGTTGCACCAACAGCATCTCCGCCGGCATCAAAAACGACCGTGTCCCAGTCCATTGCAAAAGCAGATGAAACCTCAGCCGGTACGGACAAAGTCTCTATACCTGAGCAGGCAAAGTTAGGTGAAACGAGGCGGATTTCTTTCATTTTGGTCATCTGACCACGCTCTGTAAGTCTAAAATATGTATTGACCATATCAAGGTCTATAAGCTCGGTACGACCGCTTTCCGCGGCTTTAAAGGCAAAGTTCAGCGCAAGTTCGGATTTACCGCTGCCGTAGTTGCCTATAAGGACAAAGATTTTTTTCATATCGTGCCTCTTAATTCAAATTATTACGATTATCATTTTAACATTTCCACGCATTTGCGTCAATGAGCATTTTGACTATATTTATCCGTTCATTAGTAACAAAATGACGAATATTTTGTAATTATGTTTTAAATTTAATACATTATTTTTATTTTTTAGACATTTTGCATTTATTATCTTGATTTAATTCGCACTATTACCATAAAACATATTAACTGTCACAATAAAAATGTTTGCTAAAAAATAAACATTTTTATGCGGTGATTTTGCATAAGTTTATATGCTATTTTTATGTAAAAGCGAGTCCTTTAACCGTGCTTTTCTCAATTTTCAACTTAATTCTTCTATTTCAATACATCTCAATCATAGTCATGCTGTGGAAAAGATTTGTCATATCACACAACTTGCTTTCTTATTATAAAGTAAAAATCTCTGGTTTTCCATATCAGAAATCGAAGTTTTTCGCCTTTTTAATAATTTTTGTGGTTTTCTCTTGTGAGTCAAAGCAAATAGTTGTATAATGATTGTGAAAAATCTGCGGACTTAAATCCGCACATAAAAAAAGGATAGATACGATATGTTTGAAGCAATGAAATTCGGCCAGGAAGAATTCCCGGTAAATCTCCCCAACGAGCTTATCGCTCAGGAACTTGAACCTAACAAAATTGAGATTGAGGAACTGACTGTTGCCCAGCGTATACACAAAGCTCTGGAAAACCCCATCGACTCAAAGCCTTTAAAGGAAATTGTTAAGCCCGGTGAAACCGTTTGCATCGTTATCTCCGATGTTACCCGCCGTTGGCAGTCCCCCGAGACTTACATTCCTATATTAGTAAATGAACTGGAATCTGCCGGTGTCAGCGACAAGGATATTCTCATAATCTCCGCCACCGGTACTCACCGCCGTCAGACCAAAGAGGAGCATGTAGGTCTTGTTACTCAGGAAGTCTACGACAGAATTGAAGTTGTCGACCACGTCTGCACTGACGAAGAGAACCTCAAGTATGTGGGAACCACCACAAGAGGTACACCTGTATGGCTTGATAAGCGTGCTCTTGAATGCGACCACGTTATTCTTACCGGCGGCGTTGTCTACCACTTCATGGCAGGCTTCGGCGGCGGCAGAAAGAGTATTCTGCCCGGAATTTCAGGTCGTGAGACCATTATGAAGAACCACAATCTGGCTCTGAACCCCGGTCTCGGAAACGGCACCAATCCCCTTGCCAGAAGCGCAAACCTCTCCGACTCCAACCCTGTTCACTCCGATATGATGGAAGCCTGTGCAATGGTAAATCCCAGCTTCCTTATAAATGTTGTTGTTAACGACGCTCAGGAAATCATCGGTGCTTTTGCCGGCAACTGGATCACCGCTCATAAAGCTGCCTGCGACATGGTTAACAAGATGTACGGCGTACCTGTAAGTGAAAAGACTCCTATGGTAATTGCCAGCGCCGGCGGTTACCCCAAGGACCTCAACTTCTACCAGACTGTTAAAACTCTGTGCAACGCTCTGGAAATCATTGAGGACAACGGCACCATCATTCTCGTAACCAAGTCCAACGAAGGCTTCGGCAACGAGGACACCAGACGTCAGATTGCAGACTACCCCACCATGCTTGAGCGTGAAAAGGCTCTCAGATCTGACTTCTCCATCGGTGGTTACATCGGCTACCTGTTCGCACAGACTGCTGAGAATTACAACCTGATTGCTGTTACCGGTATTGCTCAGAGCGAGTTCGGCACTTCTAAAATCCATGCTGTCTCCACTCTGGACGAGGCACTGTCTCTCAGTCGTGAACTCAACGGTGGTAAAGACCTCAGAGCTACTCTGATGCCCCACGGTGCAAACACTCTGCCTATATTCTAATTGAATTTTAACTGCTTATATTTATATAAGTAAACAAAACATAAAAAACCTGCTGCAAAACTTATATTCTGCGGCAGGTTTATTTTTTATTAAGAACAGATTATTTAATGGTCTCCACCTTTATGGTGTTGGTGTTGCCGAACTGGCCGTTCACAATACCACCGGTCAGCACCACGTTATCACCGGGCTGAAGATTTAAAGTATCCTTGGCAATGTTCAGGGCATTGTAGAACACAACGTCCAAAGAAGGGTACATCTCACCCAGTACAGGATAAACAGCCCAGCTCATATTCAGCTGACGCCATGCTTTCTCACTGGTGGTGAATCCGATTATATCCACAGGGCCTCTAAAGCGGCTAACCATTCTGGCGGTTTTACCGGAAACAGAAGTAACCACAATGCACTTAGCATTTACGTCTATTGCCATAGAGCAGACAGCGTGGGAGATTGCGTCAAGATTGTTCTTGATTTTGAACTCAGCAGAATAGAACTTCTTTTTGTAATCAATGTGCTGTTCAGTGAATTCAGCAATGTCAGACATGCTCTTTACAGCCTCTGCGGGATACTTGCCTGCGGCAGTCTCACCGGAAAGCATGATGGCGGAAGAACCGTCGTAAACAGCATTTGCAACGTCTGAGATTTCAGCTCTTGTAGGTCTTATGTTGTAAATCATGGATTCCAGCATTTCAGTTGCTGTGATAACACGCTTACCAAGCAGACGGCACTTCTTTATAAGGTATTTCTGTATGGCAGGAACTTCAACATAAGGTATCTCAACACCCAGGTCTCCTCTTGCGATCATAATACCGTCGGCAACCTCGCAAATTTCTTCCACATGATCAACGCCGGAACGGTTTTCAATCTTTGCGATAAGGTTAATATCCTTGCCACCGTTTTCATCAAGGAAGTTTCTGAGGCTTACAACGTCATCTTTTGTAGATACAAAGGAAGCTGCAACAAAGTCAACATCGTTTTCAATGCCGAAAAGAAGGTCTTCCTTGTCCTGCTTGCTCAGATATTTCTGCTTGAGAACCTTGTTTTCAAAGCTCATGCTCTTGCGGTCTGAAAGCTCACCGCCGTTTAAAGTGGTGCAGAAAATCTTAGTACCCTCAATTTTTTCCACACGGAAAACAACAAGGCCGTTATTTACCTTTATAATATCGCCTTTGTTCATCTCTTCATTGAGATGTTTATAGGAAACGGAAACCATCTCCTGATTTCCAACCACATCGTCAGTGGTGAAGATAAAAGGATCGCCGTCATTTAAAGTTATCTTCTTGCTTTCAAATGTCTTGATTCTGAACTCAGGGCCTTTTGTATCAAGCAGAATTGCAATGGGAAGATTGAGCTTTTCTCTCACCTTTTTAATCAGGTCGATTCTCTCCTTGTGCTCTGCATGGCTGCCGTGAGAGAAATTAAGACGAGCCACGTTCATACCGTTTTCACACATTCTGGTCAGTACAGCCTCATCTGTGGATGCAGGGCCTATGGTGCAGATAATCTTAGTTTTACGCATATAAATATCCTTTCCGGTCTTAAAGTTATTAAATATATAAGTTTTTTGCTCAGCTTAAAATAATTTTACAGGGCAAATTCAAAAGAGTGCATTTCACGCCCAATTTACACTGTGAACGTTCATTATAATCCATAACCTTGATTTTGTCATTAGCTTTTCCGCAAATTTTTAAATATTTTTCAGTTATTTTACTTTAGTTCTATTTAATTGTAAATTTATAACAAAATACGGATACAAAAGTTCTTTTAAAGATTTGTGAACAAATTGACAGCTGTATTGACGAAGAGTTGATTTTGCCGTATATTGGTTAAGTTAGTTAACTGTTATCTATGTTAAGTATTTTCCAAGGAGGTTTTTAATGGACTGTCACGACATTCAAACTACCGAACTGTTCCGTAGCATGGACAGAGTGCGCAGGGCTTGGCACAGCGTAAGCCCGTGTGACACATTGAGTAAATCCCAGTTCGGCACGCTTATGGCTATATATCACTTTGAAATAGCACAGCAAAGCAACTCTGAACCCCAGCTTGTAAAACTCTCTGCACTTGCAAATTCAATGGGACAGAGTCTTCCCGCTCTCAGCCAGAGAGTAAAATTACTGGAGGACATCGGATATGTACGGCGTATTCCCGATCCGTCCGACCGCCGCATAATGGGCATACAGCTTACAGACGAGGGAAAAGAGGTTCTGTTTCTTGCCCGTCAGCGCTTTGACAGCATACTTTCAGATGCTTCAAATCACTTAGGAGCAGAAACTTCCGATAGGCTCATTTCCTTGCTTAATCAGCTTGCAGAGGCTTTGGAGCTGGCGGTTTCCCACATGGTACAAACTGAGGAGCAGAAAAAATCATGAGAAAACTAATGAAATATATTAAACCCTATCTGGGTTTCGCTCTGGCTATGATAATTTTCCTGTTTTGCCAGTCTGCCGTGGATTTGAATTTGCCAAATCTTATGAGCGACATTGTAAACGTTGGCATACAGCAGGGCGGTATAAGCGAGTCTGCACCGAAAGTTATTTCAGCACAGGCTATGGAGCTTATGACACGCTTCATGTCCCCTGAGGATAAAGAGCTTGTTCAATCCTGCTATGTAAATGTAAGTGAGCAGGACATGAGCGAAAATGACTGGAACAGCTTTCTCCGTCACTGGCCCAATGCCGCAGATACAGAGTGTCTGAGATTTGAGCCGGCCACCCATGAAGCAGAAGAAAAAGCAGAGCTTGCTTTCAGCCGTGCATCATATGCGGTTATGAACTTTACTAAGGAAATGCCCACAGGAAGCAGTGCAGAAAGCAGTCAGCCCAAAACTCTGGATGGAGAAAGTTTAAATCAGATAATGGCTGTTATAGCTGCCATGCCGCAGGAAAAGATTGATGCAGTTATAAGCAGCGCAGCCACAGTTCCGGAAAGCGTTGCCTCCCAGACTTCTGTAATCTTTACCAAGGCTTTCTACACTCAGCTTGGCGCTGATACCGGAGCAATGCAGACCCATTATATTCTCAAGGTTGGCGGAAAAATGCTTCTTATGACCCTGCTTCTTGTCTCCTTTACTATCGCTGTTGGCTTTTGTGCAAGCAAGCTCGGTACAGGTGTGGCAAGAGATGTGCGCCATGACATTTTTGTACGTGTAAGCAGCTTCACCAACAATGAATACGATAAATTCGGAACGGCAAGCCTTATAACCCGCTGTACAAACGACATTATGCAGGTTCGTGGTCTGCTCTCTATGGGTCTTCGCACAATGTTCTATGCCCCGATTATCGGTATCGGCGGTACAATTATGGCACTGAGCAAAAGCCCCAGTATGGCATGGATAATTGCTCTTGCAGGTGTGCTTATTTTCGGCGTTATTATCGTCATGTTTGCAGTTGCTATGCCAAAATTCAAGATCATGCAGAAGCTTGTGGATAAGCTCAACCTTGTAAGCCGTGAAAATCTCTCCGGCATGATGGTTATACGAGCCTTTGCAACTCAGAAATTTGAGGAAGAACGTTTCGACAAGGCAAACAAAACTCTTGCCGACAACAATCTGTTCGTGTATCGTGCCATGGCAACAATGATGCCTATAATGATGCTTGTTATGAACGCAGTTTCCCTGCTCATTGTGTGGGTAGGCGGTCATCAGATAGCTCAGTCTACCATGCAGGTCGGCGATATGATGGCATTCATTCAGTACACTATGCAGATAATAATGAGCTTTTTGATGATAAGCATGGTGTTTGTCATGGTTCCCCGTGCGGCAGTCTCTGCAAACCGTATTGCCGAGGTTCTGGATTGCCACAGCAGTGTTGAGGACGTTGCAGAACCGGAGCATCTGCCTAAAGATGTAAAAGGCGTTATAGAATTCAAGGACGTTTCTTTCTGCTACGATGGTGCAGGTGAAAATGTTCTGGAGCATATCTCATTTACCGCCCGTCCCGGTGAAACTACCGCCTTTATAGGCTCTACCGGCAGTGGAAAATCCACCCTTGTAAATCTCATACCCCGCTTCCATGATGTGACTTCCGGCTCTATATGTCTTGACGGCGTGGATATAAAAAATCTGCCCCAGAAAGAGCTGAGAGAAAAAATCGGCTATGTACCCCAGAACGGCGTACTTTTCAGCGGCGATATACGTTCAAATCTCCGTTACGGTGACGAAAACGCAGATGATGAAGTTCTGTACAAGGCCGCTCATGTGGCTCAGGCTACCGAGTTTATAGACGAGCTTCCCGAGGGACTTTCAACACCCATAAGTCAGGGCGGTACCAATGTTTCCGGCGGCCAGCGTCAGCGTCTTTCCATTGCAAGAGCGCTTGTTAAGAAAGCTCCCGTCTACATTTTTGACGACACTTTCTCCGCTCTTGACTTCAAGACCGACGCAAAGCTTCGTCAGGCTCTAAAGAGCAGTACAGCGAACGCCGCTACCCTTATAGTTGCACAGCGTGTTTCCACAATCATGCACGCAGAACAGATAATCGTACTGGACGAGGGTAGAATTGTAGGAATAGGAACACATAAAGACTTACTGGAAAACTGCAAGGAATACAGAGAAATTGCAGAAAGCCAGCTTTCAAAGGAGGAATTGGCATAATGCACGGACACGGACATCACGGTATGGCCTCAGAGGAAAAAGCCAAGGACTTCAAGGGCACAATGGGAAGGCTTGTTTCCTATTTAAGCAAATATCTGCCCGCCATAATTCTGGTAATGGTTTTTGCCATTGCTTCAACTGTTTTTTCAATAATCGGACCTAAGATTTTAGGTAATGCCACTAACGAATTATTTAACGGCATCATAGCCCAGCTAACGGGTGTGGGTGGAATAAACTTCGGTGCTGTGGCTCAGATACTTATATTTTTAGGTGTAATATATCTGCTCTCTTCCCTGCTTTCATATATTCAGGGCTTTATAATGACTAAGGTTTCCACAAAAATAAGCTACGGCATGAGACAGGATATAAGCAAAAAAATCAACCGTATGCCCCTTTCCTACTTTGACCGTGTATCTCACGGCGAGGTGTTAAGCCGCATAACAAACGATGTTGACACCGTAACTCAGACTTTAAACCAGAGTATGACCCAGATAGTAACCAGTGTTACCCAGTTTATAGGTGTGCTTGTAATGATGCTTGTTATAAGCCCTCTTATGACTTTGCTTGCTCTCTGCATACTGCCCCTAAGCGTTTTCATAGTCAGCAAGGTTGTAAAACACAGCCAGCCTTACTTCAAAAAGCAGCAGGCATATATAGGTGAGGTTAACGGTCACGTTGAAGAAATGTTCGGCGGTCATCTGGTAGTTACCGCATTTAACGGCGAAGAAAAGAGTATTGAGAAATTCAACGAAATAAACGAAAAGCTCTATGATGCTTCATGGAAAAGCCAGTTTCTCTCCGGCATGATGATGCCGCTGATGAACTTTGTAAGCAATTTAGGTTATGTTGGAATTTGTATTTTAGGCGGATTTCTCTCCCTCAGAGGCAGTATAACCGTAGGTGATATTCAGGCATTTATCCAGTATGTACGAAACTTCACTCAGCCCATACAGCAGATAGCCAACATTTCAAATGTTCTTCAGCAGACAGCAGCAGCTGCAGAGCGTGTATTTGATTTTCTGGACGAGGAAGAGGAAACTCCCGACCCCGAAAATTCTCTGTCCCCTGAGCTTGTAAATGGCGAGGTTACTTTTGCCCATGTAAAGTTCGGCTATACTCCTGAAAAAACCATAATCAGTGACTTTTCCGCTGTAATAAAACCGGGACAGCGAGTTGCAATAGTCGGCCCCACAGGTGCCGGTAAAACCACCATGGTTAAGCTCCTTATGCGTTTTTACGACGTTAGCGAGGGGGCAATTTTACTTGACGGTTACGACCTGCGGCAATTTGCCAGAAACGATCTGAGGGATATGTTCGGCATGGTGCTTCAGGACACATGGCTTTATAATGACAGCATAATGGAAAATATCCGTTACGGCCGTCTTAACGCCAGTGATGATGAGGTTATCGAAGCGGCTAAAGCTGCCCAGCTTGACCACTTTATCCGCACTCTGCCTCATGGCTACGACACTGTACTCAACGAAGAATCAAGCAATATAAGTCAGGGTCAGAAGCAGCTGCTCACCATTGCCCGTACCATAGTTTCTCAGCCGAAAATTCTTATTTTCGACGAGGCAACTTCAAGTGTCGATACCAGAACCGAGCTTTCAATTAAAAAGGCTATGGACAAGCTTATGGAAGGTCGCACAAGCTTCATTATTGCCCACAGACTTTCCACAATCCGTGATGCCGACCTTATCCTTGTTATGAAGGACGGCGACATTGTGGAGACCGGTACACACCACGAACTTCTGCAAAAAGGCGGTTTCTATTCCGAACTCTATCGCAGTCAGTTTGCTGATGTGGACAGTCAGGCAGTATAAAATTCAATATATAACAAAGGCTCCGGCTGAAATGATGCTACATTTCAGCCGGAGCCTTCTGCATTATCAACAACATAATCGCTGTTTAATAAAATTTTTTGTGTTGTGCTTCAGAGAAATCAATCTTTTCCACAATTTTAAAAATCCATTGAATCGCAGTATTCCCGTTTAAGAAGGTCTATTATGCTCTCTACTCTTCTGTCCGCTATGGAATAGCGAATAAACTGAGCCTGCTTTTCAGAGCTTATCAATCCTGCCGCCTGCAATCTGTGGAGATGCTGAGAAAGTGCAGGTGCTGAAATATCCGGCACATATTCGGAAATCTCCCCGACCGTCATTGACCCCTGCAACAGGGCGCATAGTATTAACAGTCTGTGTTCATTTGCAAGCAGAGACATTAAAGCCGCAATTTGTTTTGCCTTTTCATTCATTTTTTTGACTCCCGACAGCGCAGGAGGAAGCACAGCATGCACATTCTTCCTCTGTCTCATCGCATTTTCCAGCCCTTGCTTTGCATATAAGCTGAGTGGTAGTACCCATAGGGCAGAATACGCACCAGCTTCTGGGCTTATAAAGTACCATTACTATAAGGCCAATGAGAGTAGATGTCAACATCATGCTGTAAAAACCGAAAGCAAACTGAGCAACCCAAGGTGCAACGGCAGTTCCGTGATATGCCCAATGCCATGGAACCTTAAACGTCCAGAAAAGCTTTACCACCTGACGGAGATTTTCAGCTCCGCTACCCACCAGATAGGTAACATAGAGCATCTGGAAAAACATTGCAAAGAAGAAAATCAAAAATCCGTATCTGAAAGCTTTGGAGCGCATCCAGTTAGGTGTGGGTTTATTCCTTGAAAGCTTCAGTTTTCCGCCTATAAGCTGTAAGAACTGTCCTCTGTCGCAGTAGCGGTTGCAGTAAAGCTTACCGCCGCCGAAAATGGAAATAAACAGAGGCAGACAGAAGAAAATCATACCCAACCACGCAAAAAGTATATTAAAAAATCCAAGTCCTAAATAAATAGGTGTAACTATCCACAGATAATCATACCAGTGCTTCTGCTGCTTTTTCATGGATTAACCTCCCTGTTTAAAAGTTCAATAGCTCCGGCAGGGCACTCCCCTGCACATTTTCCGCAGCCTACACAGCGTGCTTTATCCACAACAGCTTTAACGCCTTTCCATACACTTATAGCAGACATGGGGCACACTTTTACACAGCTGCCGCACGCCACACAGTAATCGCCCACCTGAGCAAATCGTTTAGATGCCATATTTTTCCCCCTGTATTCATTTAAGTTTTTGCTTAATTTAGCAGTTGCTTAACTATAACGTATTTCGCTAATTAAGTCAATACTTAATTAAGCATTTTCTTATTTATTTTTTGAGCATAAAAAAGCCGCCCGAATATTGAGTTTTCAACATTCGAGCGGTAAAAGTATGTTGTATTATGTTTTAATTATAAAGTCTTTCCACAGTTTTCTTAGCTTCATACATGATTTTTTCTCTGTCCAGAGTCAGGAATTCTCCGTTTTCATATATGATTTGTCCGTCAACCATGGTCATGCAAACGTCGCTTCCCTGAGCAGAGTAACACAGCAGAGCCAGAGGCTCAAGGTTTGGATACATATGGGGACGGTCTAAATCAAAGGCTATAATATCCGCCTTTTTGCCTACCTCCAAAGTGCCTGTATCCTCTCTGCCCTGAAGCTTTGCGCCGTTGGCAGTTGCCATTTTAAAGGTCTGAGCAGGTTTCATAATAACGGGGTCGTGAGTGTAGCCGTTATGGATTATAGATGCAAGATGCAGTTCTTCCATCATGTTCAGGTTATTATTGCTTGCAGCACCGTCTGTTCCCAGTGTCACGTTTATTCCCATATCAAGCATCTTGGGGACAGGTGCAAAACCGCTGCCCAGTTTCAGGTTGCTTGTGGGGTTATGAATGGGGCTTACGCCCTTTTTAGCAAGCAGCTCCATATCCTCATCTGTCAGCCAGACACAGTGTGCAGCAGAAGTGGGATTTTCAAAAGTGCCTAAGTCATTAAACCATTGCGCAGGAGTTTTTCCGTACTTTTCTATGCACTCTCTCTGCTCTTTCTCAGTCTCTGAGAGATGAATGTGCATTCTGCCACCCAGTTCCTTACAGTCAGCGCTGTAAGCCTCTACAATGTGAGGATAGCAGGTGTATTCGGCGTGAATTGAAAAATCTACTCTGATACGTCCGTTGCCTGCCATGTGGTAGTTTTTGAAAAGTTCCTTGGACTGGGCAGCACGGAAATTCTGGCTGTATGCCTCAGAGGGGTCAAAGCACTGCACAGGGCGGCAGATATTGGCCTTAATTCCGGCTTTAAGTGCGTTATCAATGGCAGTTTCAGACTCGAAATACATATCGGAATAGCTGGTTGTGCCGGTGGAAATCATCTCAAGAAGCGCAAGTGTATTTCCTATTCTTATATCCTCGGCTGTAAGCTTATCCTCAATGGGCATCATTTTTTCAAAAAGCCACTCCTGAAGGGGCAGATCACTTCCTATACCACGAAGAAGTGTCATAGCGGTGTGACCGTGGCAGTTAACAAGACCGGGGGTGAGCAGACGACCGCTCATGTCCTTTTCTCTGTCGTATTTTGCATCGGGGCGTTCTTTTCCTATATAGTCTATGGTGTCTCCGTCTATGCCCAGAAAGCCGGATTTTATAGACTGAAATTCACCGTTTACAGTGGAAAGTATATCGCAGTTTTTAAGCAGTAACTTCATTTCTTATCTTCTTTCTTGTGAATTTTTCAGATTTCCGCAACTATTTTCTTCATATAATCGCTGAATCGCTTTTCTATGGTCTTTGCAGTTTCATCAACTTCCTCACCGGTAAGAGGACGGTTCAGAACACCGGCCGCCATATTGGTCATAACAGACACGGCAAGCACAGGCATACCGCAGTGAGCAGCTGTGAGAGCTTCGGTGACGGTGGACATACCCACAGCATCAGCTCCCAGAATACGGGCAGCTCTGATTTCAGCCGGAGTTTCAAACTGAGGGCCTGTGAAGAACATATATATACCCTCGTGAACAGTCAGACCTGTACCCTCGGCACAGTGCATGGCAATTTCACGCAGCTTAGGTGTGTACATTCTGGTGACATCAAAAAAGCGTGGGCCGAACTCCTCCACATTTGGTCCTCTCAGAGGGCTTGCACCGTTGAGCTTTATATGGTCGGAAACAAGCATAATATCACCGGGTTGATAGGATGTGTTAACTGCACCGGCGGCATTTGTCAGAATAAGGGTTTTAACGCCAAGAAGTTTCAAGACACGAACCGGAATAACAAGCTGTTCAAAATCATAGCCCTCATAAGAATGAAAACGGCCGGACATACAGACCACTTTCTTTCCGCACACCGTACCGAAAATCAGCTTTCCGGCGTGGGAGGGCGCTGTGGACACAAGGAAATTGGGAATATCAGCATAATCTACAACCACAGGGTTTTCAATTTCATCAGAAAACGGGCCAAGGCATGAGCCTAAAACGATAGCGATTTCAGGGACAAAATCAATTTTTTCCCGCAGAAAATCGGCACTCTTTTTAAAATATTCATAAGTATAGGTCATGGCGCCAAACCTCCGAAAAATGTTCCGGATTTTACTTTAAGTCAGATATTTAAGCATCCGGTTTTTTAATCGTAGCATAGTTTGAAACCCCTGTCAATCCGACATTATTTGCAATGAACAACCGTTTTGGACTTAATGTCTATTCTGAACCAAAAACTAAACACCGGGATACTAAGGCAAAAATTGTGACTTTAGCGACAAAGAACGGAGTATATCAAAACCGATACTCTCCGTTCTTGCTTACAAATTTAAAGTTTTATGTCTGACAGTGCAGTTAACTCGGCCCGTGTTACCACCACTTTATCTGGTCTGTTATATGGTTACGGAGCTTTATGAATTCCGGATCTGCAACATTTCTGGGTCTGGGAAGGTCAATCTTGACTTCCTCCTTTATCTTTGCAGGCTTGTTAGTCAGTATCAGAACTCTCTCGGCCAGATATACAGCCTCTTCTATGTTATGAGTGATAAATACAACTGTGGTTCCTGTCTCTTTCCAAAGTCTAATAACCTCATCTTCAAGATAAAAGCGGAGCTTAATATCCATCTGTCCGTAAGGCTCATCCATAAGCAGCAGGTCAGGCTGCAACGCAAAGGCTCTTCCTATTATAATACGCTGTGCAGTTGAGACGCTGAGTTGGTGTGGATACCTATCTCTGAACTCTTGAAGTCCCAGTAAATCCAGCATATTCTCCACTCTGCGGTCTATTTCCTCTTTAGGTAATTTCTTGATTTCAAGACCGAATCTGAGGTTTTTCTCAACAGTAAGCCATGGCATGGATGATGGCTCCTGAAACACAACTGCCAAGCTGTGTTTTTTGGGGTCTGCCGGTTCTCCATCGATATAAAGTTCGCCTTTTGTGGGTTGGTAAATCTTAGTAAGCAGGTTAAGAAAAGTAGTTTTGCCGCAACCTGTGGGTCCAACGACACAAACGAATTCGCCTTTTTTAATATTGAAAGACACGTCATCCAAAACGTGCAAGTCTCCAAAATACTTGGTGAGGTGCTCTACTCTTACCTTTACATTATCCTGATTTTCTTCCATAGCAGTCACCTCCAAATCATAGTGCTAAATCGGTGTTATCCGATATTTCAGTGCGAATACACAGGAACTCAGGGGATGTTGTTTCACGGGGACGGGGCAGATTTTTCAAATCATATATTTTCTTCACTTTTGCAGGACAGTTGGAGAGCAGAACAATTCTATCCGCAAGGTAAACCGCTTCTTCAATATTATTTGTAACAAATATAACAGTGCGCTTTTCCTTTTCCCATATACGGAGAACTTCCTCCTCCATAGAGTATCTTGTCTGTGCGTCAAGCTGACCGAAAGGCTCATCCATAAGGAGTATTTCCGGGTTGTTTGTATAGGCTCGGGCAATACCAACACGCTGTTTCATACCGCCGGATAACTCATGAGGATAAGAATTTTCAAATCCATGCAGACCTACCAGATCTATATACTTCTGCGCAATCTCTCGGCGCTCTTTTTTAGGCAATCCGGAAAGTTCAAGACCAAACTCAACATTTGCCATTACGGTACGCCAAGGCATAAGGTTGAGAGACTGGAAAACCATACCTACTCTACTATCGCTGCCTTTCAGTTCTTCACCGTCGAGCATAATACGTCCGCCGATAGGTTTTTCAAGGCCTGCAATCATATTCATAAGTACGGTTTTACCGCAGTGACCGGGGCCTAATATTACCAGAAATTCATTATCATACACATCGAAAGAAACGTTATCAACTGCATCTTTTACACTGTCCTTAATAACGTAACTCTGGCTTAAATTTTCTAATTTTAATATGACTTTTTTCTTCTCGTCCACGGACATATCAACCTTTCTGCATACTGTGTGATTATTGCCAACAGTGCGCCAACAATACCGATGGCTATCATGCCGGTAAGAACCAGAGACATATCAAGTGAATCCATACCACGGGTTATAAGGAAACCAACACCTGCATTGGAACCCAGCATCTCTGCTGCCAAAACAACCATCCACGCAGCACTGGTAGAAGTACGAATACCGGCAAAGATTGCATCAAGAGCAGAGGGAATAGCAATTTTAAACAATCTCTGCACTGGAGTTGCGTTAAATATGGTGCCGACATCCAAATACATTTTTTCAACTGAACTCATTCCTGCCTGAACGTTAACAACAATGCAGGCCAGAGAACCGAAAATAACTATGAGTATTTTTGGGAACTCACCGGTACCAAACCAAATAGTAACAAGAGGTATCCATGCAAGAGGAGGTACTGCACGGAAAGCATTGAACATGGGGTTCAAGAATGCTTTTGCTCTTGGGCACCAGCCGATAAGGACACCGAATGCTATGCCGAAAGTCCAGTCAAATAGCAACGCTGTGCCGATTCTTCTAAGGCTGACGAGTAAGTGACCGATAAGTGTGAGTTTTTTTACAGGTTTCTGGAAAAGTCTTACTGTTCGTTCCCATACATCTCCGGGAGAAGGGAAGCCCAATGTTCCGGTGCTAAGGTTAGAGGCCAGAAGCCAAAGTCCTATGAGAAGTGCAATGGAGATCACAGGCAATATTGCATAAAGAATCTTCTTGCGCTTTTCTTTAAGCTCGGCCGGGCTGAGTAAAACATCATTATTTTTCTTTTTCATGCTTTTTTCCACCCCAATACAAGATCTTCCAGTTTACCGATGAGGGAAGAAATAATAACACCTAAAACACCGATAACAACTATACCCAACATAACCAAGTCTACTCGACCGTAGGAACGGCCCATAAGTATCATATATCCCAGTCCGCTGGATGCTGCCAGCATTTCTGCTGCAACCAATGTAGCCCAGGCGTTACCAATAGCTACTTCAATTCCGGCAAAGGTCATAGTCATGGAAGAAGGAATACCCACCTTCCAAAACACAGTGAAGTTGGAAGCGCCGAAAGTTCTGCCAACATTTTTTAGTACTTCTTTGGTCTGACGAATACCTGTATAGGAGTTTATAAGGCAGGGAACGAAAGCTGAGAAAAAGACTATAAAGGCTTTTGCTTTAAGACCAACACCCATCCAAACTATGGTAAGGGGTATCCATGATACAGGAGGAATAGGACGGATTATCTCAAATACAGGACGTATGAATCTATCAATACCCCTGTACCAACCCATCAGCCAGCCCAGAGGAACACCTATAAGAACAGCCAAACCATAGCCGCAGATTGCAATCTCAAGGCTTGACCAAATGTTCTGAAGTAACAGTGCTCCGTCGGGATTGGGGTCAGAAAATTTAATGATAAAAAGTTTAAATATCTGCAATACATCGCAGAGTTTATTCTGTGGAATAAGCCCTGAAAAAGCCAGAACTTCCCAGATTATAAAAAACAGCAATACACCGGAAATCGAGAGCATTGTGTTTCTGTACGTTAATTTTTTCTTTTGCGATTGAACCAAAGAAACTCTTTCCTCATTGGTTAACGCACGGCTCGTTTCACTCAATGTATACTCCTACTTTCTGTGCATATTAAATAGCTAATTTTTTCAAATACAAGTTAAAATATCTCTTTCCCTCTGCAATAATTGCAGAGGGAAAGGAAAATCAGAAATTATCTGCCAAGTAAATCCTTAACAGCCAGCGCAACTTCGCCGCTTATACGGTTGTTATCAAGGAAGTCTATACGATCCTGTGGAGTATATTTACCTTCGCTTATAAAGAAGTCAATTCCTACAAGAATGTCTTTCTCAGCCTGAAGGAGATCACGGCTGGTGTACAGGCCTGCATCGTCAGGGCTGGTCTCGGTAAAGATTTTTATGTACTCGTCAACTGTGGGGCAACGGTACCAGTCGATAGTACGCACTGCAACGTCTTCGGTGCAAAGGAAGCCTTCCTCTTCGCAGTGATCGTAGTACCACTCAGCTGCCTGAGCTGCATTTTCATCAGAAGCATATACCCACTCAGCAGCGAGGTGGAACACAGCAACTGCGGTTGCAGCCAGATTCATGTTGTTTTCAAGCAATTCGTTCTGTGCAAAAGTGCCGCAAGGCATCTTTATACCCAACTGACCGGCATCGGTAATACGGACAAAGCCGGCATCCTCAGCTGCAAGAGCAATAGCGTTCCAACAGCCCAGAACGTCACCGGTACCACCGTTGAAACCGGTAAGAGCATTTGCATTATCCATATTGGTGCTGACAACGTCAGCAAGAGTCAGGTCCATGGTCTGCAGATAGTTTGCAAGAACCGCCTGTATGGTTGTACCAGTTGCAAAAACACACTCAGCACCTTTCCAGGCTTCAGGATTGGTAGGATCGTTGGCAACAGGAGAATCTTTTCTTGCAAAAAGTCCAAGGTTCTCTTCATAGTCAGTAATATCAACTATAGTAAGGTTCTCATAACCCTTCATACCGTTTGCAAGTCCGCCCAGACCGCAGGATGCCATATCCCACTCAGCATTTGCCTCCATCATGGCAGGACCGCCTGTAAAGCAAATAAGCTCAATGTCGATGTTCAGTGCGTCAAATACTCCCAGATTGTCAGCCCACAGGAACGGATAAGACAGAGGAGAGCCTGTAAAGAAGCCTATACGGAGAGTCTGTCTTTCTTCAAAAGGAGTCAGGCCCCAGCAAAGAGGATTTTCTTCGACAGGTGCAACAGGAGTATCCTGCGCTTGGTTAGCTTCAGGAGTTTCTTCTTTAGGCTGGCCACAGGCGCTTATAGCAAAGACCATACATAAGGCCAACAATACTGCAACGATTTTTTTCATTTTACACCTCATTTTTTTATTTTTCAGGACTTTCAATCCTAATGTACATTTAATATAGTAGGAAACTCTCTTTTATTCAGTTTCCTCCGAAATATGATCCAGCACGTCATACAATACCGCTCCCTCTGCATCCTTAGGTACATCCATATGAAGAAGCTTTGATATTGTAGGTGCCACGTCTATTATTCTGGCTGCATATATGCGCTCATACTTCTGAACTCCGGGACCTGCCATAACCATGCAGGCGTGCATATCGTGGAGTGTTGGTTCTGCCAAATGAACTCCGGTGAAGTTTCCGCAAACAGCGTTATAATCGTTGTTATTTTCTTCCATAACTTTGTCAATAAGTTCAGGGAAATTTCTGCATATAACAGCCGCTTCATACAACTCATTATTGGCCATCATGCGTTCTGAGCCGTCACGATATTTGACCGCACTTCTGTAAATGAACGGGTGAGACATATATCCCGGCTTCCACGCATACAGCACATCGCCTACTCTGTCATATCCAGGTCCTTCATATATACCCAGACGTGCAGACTCTTTTTTCTTTATTGCATAAGAAACAACGTTTGCTCCGGTTTCAGGATCACGCATATTCATCAGTGTACGGATTATCTCCTCCTGCACTTTCTCGTAATCCTCAGGCTCCACCACGCCGTGGGGATCTCTTCCCTTTAGATTTATAAAAATGTGTGCATGACACGGTTCCAGAGGATGGCACTTGGTTTTCTCCCAGTTGATGCTGAGATTTGACGGAGCATCTGTTGAAAGCTCCAAATTATATTTAAGCAATCCTGCTCTGGAGAGATGTTCCTTGACGAAGGGATTCCAGTCAAGATGAGTCATGCCGTGGTCGGATATGAGGATAACGTAGGTGTTATCCATATCTACGCTTTCAAGAATCTTTCCTATATTATCGTCTATCTGCATATAGACTTTTCTGATTATATCCCAGTAAATAGGTGCATTCTCTTCGCTGTATACTCTGGCAGTAGGCTCAATGCCTGCGTAAAGAGCGTGTTCAATATGGTCTATTGTACCAACCCATGAGAATGCCATATCCCATTCCTTGTTCTCAAGAATGTACTTTGTTGCATTCCCCCACCAGTTAGCATGAAGCCCAAGTTGTTCAAGATACAGATCAGATGTCATCCAGCCGTCCATAAAAGCCCACGGATCATCGACTTCCATATATGCACCGGCCACAGTCTCTACCTCTTTGGTGAGAGACGGAGGCACTGAGTAAGGCTCCGCCATATTGATAGAGCTCTGATAAAGTTTAAACTGTGTACCGTCCGGACTGAGCTCAAGAATCTGGAACCTGAATCTACCGTCACGCTTATAGTCACGAGCTTCAAAATTGCGGACTATCCAAGGTCCGTAATCACCCTGTGCAATATCTGTAATCGCCTTTCCGCCATCCTTGCTTTCGGAGATAAGCATTCTGTCATAACCGGCATCTCCGCTGGCGTACATGATAACGTACATTTTGTACCCTTCCACATATGTAGGCGGAACGGTAATCTCAAACTCTAAACACGGTAGCTTACTTTCGGGAAGGTTTACCCAACCTTCAGCTGTGACTGCATCAACCTTTACTGCTCTTCCGGGTATCTGGTTGCAATGCAGGGTTTTATTTGAGAAGCATGCGCTTGAGGAAACGTCCCACAGTGGCATGTAAAAATATCTAAAGGGTGGATTTAAAGCTCCGGCTAACTGGCAGCCGTCCTGCTCAGTAATACCGCCAAGTGGAAAAGTATCAGGCCAGTTTATGAGAGCAACTTTCTTGCCCAAGCGCTTTGCAACATCCCACAAAGTTTCGCAAAGCACTTCATTTCGGTCAAAAGAAGTATGCCAATGGTCAAGTTCTTCGCCTGGATGCTTTACCATAAGACTCGGCACTCCGTTTGTGCCTGAGCCGGCACCGCTGACGATTGCTGTCCAAGCTGCTGCTGTAAGCGGTGGAAAAACTGTTTCCAGTCTGGAAAAGACGCCCCGTTTTATAAGTCTTTCCGTGTTTGGCATTTTTCCTTCCGCAACAAATTTCTTAATCAGATCAGGCATTGCCGCATCTAAACCGAGAAAAAGGATTTTCTTATCCATGCCAATTCACCTCAATATTTATTTTTAGTTCCGTTTGTCAAAAACAGTCTTGATGTTTTGTGCAACATATACAACTTAGTTCTGTTTCTGCACCCTATCTGTATTAGAAAATATAACATTTAACTGAACTTTGTCAACGCATATTTGCGCAAACGTTTGTATTGACTTTTAACCCCATTTTGATTTATTATTAGCATATCAAAATCATTCTATTTTATTCTTTATCTGTAACAAGTCAATTTTTTCATGTTATATTTTCTTATCATTAGGAGGATAGTGATTATGGGTATTAAAGAGGTTGCAAAACTTGCAGGAGTATCTCCGTCTACCGTTTCAAGAGTAGTAAACAGTGGAGATATAAATGCCGCAAGTCCAGAAACACAGGCTAAGATATGGAATGCGGTCCACAGTCTCGGATATGTTCCAAACGAAAACGCCCAAAAGCTGAAGAAAAACATGGAGTCTGTATCTCAGGTTTCTATGGACATTGACTGCGTTTACTCCCGTTCAGTCGGGTCAGAGATTGACCCGTTTTTCGTTACAATGATGCACGCCGTTGAAGTTGAAGCTTTTGCACACGGCTATCATTTGAGGTACCAATATTCGGCCGCCGATATGATAGCCGGAAAAATTCACCTTCCCTCTTATGAGGTTTCATCTGCTGTTGTATTAGGCCGACTTGAGCCAGAAACATTCATGGTTTTAAAATCACGTTATAAAAATATCGTTTATGTCGGGCTGCAAATAAGTGATTTAGATATAGATCAGGTTGTCAGCAACGGCTATAAAGCCACATATGAATGCGTAAATTATTTGCATTCTTTAGGGCATAAACATATCTGTTATTTGGGAGAAACCGAAAATGAGCAACGTTTTGATGCTTTTAAGGCTGCAATGCGTGAGTTAATCGGTGATAAAGTCACTCCCATTATAGCTAATGCCTCTTTCTCCCCCAGCAGCGGTTATGACAGTGTAAATCAACTGCTCAATTCCAAAGTTAAATTTACATCTATACTCTGTTCAAATGATATTCTTGCCGTAGGTGCTTTGAGAGCCTTGAAAGAGCACGGATTAAAAGTACCGGATGATGTTTCTGTGATCGGTATAAATGACATGGAAATGGTGCGTTATCTTGACCCAATGCTTACTGCAATCCACATACACATTGAGGAATTGGGCAAGCACGCTGCAAAGCTTTTGATAGACCGGATAAACGGCGGTCATAAACTTCCAATGAAAATCATCATCCCATACTCTCTGGTAAAGAGGGATTCTTGCGGTTCTGTTAAGAGCAATTAAGTCCTTTTAAGCATTCTCAAATCCGAAATAAATATTGTTATTTTTACTGGTCAGGTTTTTTTGTCTTATTAGATTGTCTTCGTGAATTTTATAGCTTTTAGCAGTCAAAACATAGCGCAAACGTTTGTGCAATTAGCAATTGACGATATGCCTAAAAATGTTAATATATAGTCACATATGTAGCTTACGTTTGTTTAAATCGCCTGTTTTAGCATATTTTTTCAACATATAGCGCTGATTCCAGATTATACTTCTTTTAAACAATCGTTTGCGTTATTTCTCTGTTAAATTTAAGACGAAAGGAACCCGTTCTATGAAGCTTGATTTTGAATACGGTCATGGACTTATGAGTGCAGAGCTGCCGGATGACACTGAGGTGTTCATCCCAGGTGAAACAGTACCCGATCCCCCCTGCTTACCTCAGGATTGGGACAGCTTATATAACGCCACGCTTGAAAGCATCCGAAATCCTATGGGTATGCCAACTTTGAGAGATTTAGGTGCTCCCGGTAAAAAGGTAGTTTTCATTATTCCTGATATAGTTAAAGGCGGCTGTCAGCCCACTTCTCACAGAAAAGTTGCTATTCGTGCATGTCTGGACGAGCTGTATTCCGCAGGTGTGGAGAAAAAGGATATTCTCCTGCTCTTCTCCAATGGTCTACACCCGAGAGCCACCGAAAAGGAAATGCGTCAGATATTAGGCGAGGAATTGTTCAATGAGTTTTTCTGGACAAACCAGATCACAAGCCACGACTCCGAAGATTATGACCATATGGTAGATTTGGGTACAACCGGCAGAGGCGATCCGGTACTTATGAACAAGTACGTCTTTGGCTGCGATATCCCCATACTTATCGGTCACTGTCAGGGCAACCCCTACGGAGGATACTCAGGTGGCTATAAGCATTGCTCCACCGGTATTACCCACTGGAGAAGTATCGCCAGCCACCATGTACCCAAGGTAATGCACCGTGACGATTTCACTCCTGTCTCCGGTCACAGCCTAATGAGAACCAAGTTTGACGAGATAGGAATGCACATGGAAAAGTGTATGGGACGTCCTTTCTTCTGCTGTGATGCCGTTCTGGACACCTATTCCCGACAGATAGCGATATATTCAGGCTACGCAAAGGTGATGCAGCCTGAAAGCTGGAAAGTTGCAAACAAGCGTACTTATGTGCCTTTTGCCAAAGAGAAGTACGATGTTATGGTATTCGGTATGCCTCAAGACTTTCACTATGGGGACGGTATGGGCACAAACCCCATACAAATGATGCAGGCTCTCTCCGCTCAGATCATACGCCATAAGCGTGTTATGAAAGACAACTGCGTCATCATTTGTTCTTCTATCTGCAATGGCTACTTCCATGATGAACGCTGGCCTTATCTGCGGGAACTTTACGAACTGTTCCAGCATGACCATATGAATATACTGCCTGATATGAACCGTTATGGTGAATATTTTGCCACAAATCAGGAATACATAAGAAAATATCGTTTTGCCAATGCTTTCCACCCCTTCCACGGCTTCTCAATGATGAGCTGCGGACACATCGCTGAAATGAACACTTCTGCTATCTATATTGTTGGCGCTCAGGAGCCGGGTATCGCCCGTGGAATGGGTCTAAAGACAAGAGCAACATTTGAAGAAGCACTTGAAGATGCAAAGCGCAAGTTTGTAGGTCCCAATCCCCACATCCTTGCTCTACCCAAGACTTTCAAGGTCGGCGCTGTACATCTCTGTATGGCAGACGATGATTTAAGTCAGGTTTGATAGCAGGAGGGTATGTAGTAATGCAGCAATCTATCAGCAGAAGCGATATGCTTTTAAAAACTCCGTCCAGAGCTTTTGACTGTCCACAGAGATATATTCAGGGTCCGGGAGAGTTTAGCAACGTATTTGAATACGGTAAAGAGTACGGAAACAGTTTCTTCTTCATCATCGACGCCGGTGTATACGACATGGTAACAGGTTTGTTAGAAAAGATTGAGGGCAAACCTGAATATCATTGCGCTCCTTTTGCCGCTGAGTCCTGCATGGAAGAAGTGGAACGTATTGCCGGTATAATAAATGAAAATCACTGTGATGTCATAGTCGGCGTAGGTGGCGGAAAGGTTCTCGACACTACAAAACTTGTATCAGACGAATTGGACAAGGCCAGAATAATACTTCCCACATCTGCCTCTAACGATGCGCCTGCCGCCAACTGGGCAGCAGTTTATACCCCCGAAGGAGTGCACATTACCGGTCGCAGAACACGCAGAAGCACCGAACTTGTATTGGTAGACTCAGAAATCGTGGCTCACGCCCCTGCAAGACTTTTCTCCGCCGGAATTGGTGACGCACTTGCCACATGGTTTGAAGCTCAGGCGTGTGAGAATTCCTACACCCCCAACTGTGTAACAAACGGATACAGACGCAGCCGTGCAGGCATGGCAGTCTGTAAGGAGTGCTTTGAGATTCTCATGCAGGACGGTTCAAAAGCACTGCAAGCAGTCAAAGCTCACGTGACCACAGAAGCTGTGGAAAATGTTATAGAAGCTAATGTACTTCTCAGCGGTTTAGGATTTATAAACGGCGGCCTTGCCGCATCTCACGGACTGCACTCTGGTTTTTCGGAAATTCCCGGTGGGGCTGCATATATGCATGGTGAGAAAGTTGCTTTTGGCCTTTTGTGTGAGTTGGTTCTTGAAAATGCGCCCTCCGATGAATTGGATAGAATGTTGGAGTTTCTTTACGATGTAGATTTGCCGGTTACTCTCGGTCAGATAGGCATTGATCTTACAGAAGAAAATCTTAATGTCATAGTGGAGCATACTCTTCACAAAAATATCCTCATACATCACGAACCTTTTGCAGTAAATGAGTCTATCATCAAGTCCGCAATCATAGCAGCCGACAATCTTGGTAGAGAATTTCTCAAGAAAAAGCAATCATGACATTTTCTCCGATAAACTAAGTATAAAAAAGTACACCGTGAAAATCACGGTGTACTTTTTTGTTTATCCTATCCCAACAAGAGAGAGCAAAAGTTTCATAACTCCCGCTGAAAACATCACAAGAATTGGGCTTAATTTGAATTTTTTCAACACTACCAGACACACAAGGAAAATTGCAACAAGAGGCCAGTGTGTGCCTGCCAGTGAAATATTTTCAAAACCACCCCAGAAAGCAGATGCCAGTATGGAGATACCGGCTGATGCTATCATAGCCACCACCGCCGGACGTATACAACTCAGAACGTCCTGCAAAACTGACATACTTCTATATTTAAGGTAAAATTTTGCAATAACAGTTACCAGTATACATGCCGGAAGTATACAGCCCAGAGTTGCCATAAAAGCCCCCGGCAGACCTGCCACTCTGATTCCAACAAAAGTGGCTGAGTTTACGGCTATAGGTCCAGGAGTCATCTCGGATATGGTTATAAGGTCGGTAAACTCTGCCATACTGAGCCACCCGTATTCCGTTACCACCTGCGCCTGAATAAGAGGCATTGCCGCATAACCGCCGCCGAAGCTGAACATTCCCACCTGAAGGAAACTTAAAAACAACTGGAACAACATTTATGAAGCCCTCCTTTTATTCAGCAGACCTTTTGCAAATCCCAATACCGCACAAGCAAGGATAAGGATAACTACGTTGACTTTGAAAACGCACACCGCAGCAAAGGCACAGAGCATTATTACTATTGATACAGGGTCTTTCTTTTTGGCAATTCCACTTGCCATATCATAAACCACCGTGCATATAAGCGCTCCCACTCCTGCCTGCATACCCTCAAGCAGCTGACTTATAACATAGCTGTCTCTAAACATGGTATAAAAAGCAGATATAGCAGAAATCACAATAAAAGGCGGCAAAATAGTTGCTATAATGGCTGTAATTGCGCCTGCCATCCCTGCAAGCTTATAGCCTACAACTATTGCGCCGTTAACTGCAATAGCTCCGGGAGACGACTGAGCAATAGCCACCAGATCCATCATCTCGTCCTCCCCTATCCATTTCAACTCATCCACGAATTTTTTCTTCATCAAGCTCACTATTACATACCCACCGCCGAAAGTAAATGCGCTCAGGTACAAAGTGGAGAAAAACAATTTTTTCAAAATTTCAGATTTCTTTCCCATTTTTCGACCTCCCTTTTTGCACCATTATACACGAACTTGATATATATTAAAAATATTATTATAATATATAAAGCATATGATATTTATTATATATTAGGAGCATTGCCATGACACTAAGACATATAAGAATTTTTGTATCTGTGTATCAGCACAGCAGCATAACCAAGGCCGCTGACGCCCTGCATTTAGCTCAGCCTTCAGTAAGCACAGCCATAAAAGAACTGGAAGATTACTACGGAGTACCCCTCTTTGACAGGATAGGTCGGCACATTTGTCCCACAGAAGGCGCACATGAATTTTATAGCTACGCTCTGCACATCGTAAGTCTTTTTGATGAAATGGAGCAGACCATAAAGAACTGGGACACCATAGGCAGCCTGAGCATTGGAAGCAGCATAACAATAGGAACCCATATTCTTCCCGCTCTTGTTGGTGAATTCAAAAAAGATTTTCCAAATCTCAAAATCAAAATCACCGTCAGCAACTCTGGAGACATCGAAAAACACATTCTGGACGGAACCATAGATATAGGTCTTATAGAAGCTCAGACTGAGCACCCTGACATCTGCTCTCAGCCCTTTATGCAGGACAGTTTATCCGCCGTTCTACCCCCTGAACATCCCCTTGCAAAGCATCAAGCTATATCACTTTCTCAGCTTAGTAAATACCCATTTTTAATGCGTGAGCACGGAAGCGCCGCTCGGAAAATACTGGATTCATGCCTTGCCGCGGCACAGTTAAATGTTCAGCCAATTTGGGAAAGCACCAGTTCTCACGCCATAATAAGCGCAGTATCTGAGGGTCTTGGAGTTTCCGTTTTACCGTTCATGCTTGTAGATAAAGACACGAAAGACGGGCGCATAGTTGCTGTACCTCTAAAGCCTCAGCTCCGCAGAAACCTGAACATTATTTATCACAAGAACAAATACCTAACTCCAAATATGTGCGCCTTTATTGAGCTATGCCGAAAACAAGGTAAAAACTGCGAATCACGTTAACGGCTATGTTTAAAGCAAAAATCCGCCCAATATGGGCGGATTTCATAAGCTGACATTATGTATTTGCGTAAAAATGCCGGAAGTAAAACTTACGGGCATTTAATTGTGGCTTTAGCGACAATCAAAAAATCTCCGGTGCTGCCTGAGCATTACCGGAGATTACTTTTTATTTAACTGTACCGAATCAGACTTTTACTCTGCAATCACAGAATCTGCAAACTCGATAAGCCCCTCCACAACTTCGTCTCTTATTGCAAGCTCGTTATGTATTTCATGTCTGTAACCTGAGTAGGCGTGTACCTTTATTTTATGTCCACTGTTTGCGAGAAGGTTTGCCACATGGTACAGACCCTCGCCGTAGTTACCGCAGGGGTCATTATCTCCGGAAATCAGGTATACCGGAATATTTTTCGGTACCATAGACGCCCATTCAGGGCTTTCTATGAAGTGATACAGCTGTACAAAATCCCATGGAAGTTCAATGGTTGTATTAAAGGAATTGAACATATCACCTGCGTGGTCTGCAACTATGTGGGGGTCGTTTGCAATCCAGTCTGCGGGGCTGTTGGGATTTTCCACTCTGTCCACCATTCCCACAAACAGTTTGTCAAACCACTCCCCTGCCGGCTGATAAGGATCGGCTTCGTAGGCGGCTTTAAATTCAGGGTCATTGTACTCAATTTCTGCACCTTTAAACTGAGAGCAAAGGCCGCACAGCATAAGTGCCTTAACATCTTCGCCGTAAAGAGCGCCATATGCTCTTGCAAGACATGAACCCCAGCTGTGGCCGAACATAATAAACGGAAGTCCGGGATAGTCCTTTACAGCTATATCGTGCAGGCTCTTTTCATCTTTAAGATAGGTTTCGTAGCCGCCGGAATGAGGATCGCCCAAAGTTCCGCTGTCTACACCGGTCTTGCCGTGACCCAGATGGTCGTCAGCATAGACCACATAGCCTGCCTGCTGAAATTTGCCTATCATGTGCATATAGCGGCGTGAATGTTCGCCATATCCATGCACGATCTGAATTATACCCTTTGCCTCGCCGAGAGGGCTGTAAGCCCAGGCTTTGATAGTGTCTCTGCCGTTTGCAGAGCGGAACGATATTTCACGAATTGACATTGTAAACCTCCCTGTAAAATTTTTCAAAATACGGTATCCATATTATGAGTGTTTTTCATGGCAAAGTCAATAATTCAATGCAATCCGATACCTGATATAAACCATAATTCACAATTTCTAAACAGTTGTTTGAAATTAAATTTCTGCTTATATTTCACTGTATATTATTTTTTAACAGCAAAAGTATCGCAAATAACACTCAGCAAATGTTTTTTATGTTTAAATTTTGCTTTTACAGTTAAATTGTTTTGCAATTAAGGTAAGTCAGAATTTTTCACATTTACTGTTTATTTTTCCGTATTATGCGTAAAATTGCCTCATCTGTAACGCCGCTGTTCTCTGCAAACACATCAACATATACCTCGGTATTTTCCTTTGTCAGAAAATCCTTAATATTTTCGGCTTTTGTCAGTTTCTATGACGGAAGATCATATATATCTTCAGGCGTGTCAACCGTCGTAAAATAATGGGTCTCCCATTTAAACGGGCTGATCTGTCTTTGCATCACTTTCCCAACTTCTCCTCTGAAGCCATAGTTTTCCCTCATAAAGTCGTTTATGTAGTCCTTTCTTTCCTCCTGTGTGAAGCTTCCGAACTTAATAACATTTTCCCGCTCACTTGGCTTAGTACGGCGCAGGTACCCGGAACAGCACACATCAACTACCAACAGACCTAAAACAAGCGCATTTTTTATGTATTACTTTTCATGTTCGCCTTCATTTTTATATCTGATCTTTGAAAATATCCGATTCTATCCCTACTATTTCATTTATCACGATTGTTGTATGGTCAGTCAGCATCACCAGTCCTGCTAAAGGGTCTATCTTTTTGACACTTCCTGAATATTCCACATAGGCTCCGCCGCTTTTCTTTTCGTCAGGCACGAAATAGGTAAACTTAAAAACATTTCCGCTGCCTGCGGTCTCTGCCGCTATTTCGAGCTTCTCATTGAGTTTTAGCTTTGTCTCCTCGCTGATTTCAATTCTGCTGTCTGTATACCTTGCGGTTTCGTTTATTGCATCTTCATGTCCTGTAAGAGCCGCAAAGGGTGAAAACTGGGCGGCTCTGTCATGTATTGACATATGTGGGTGAACAGATGACTGATGGTGAGGCAGATTTATAATGTCATCATAACGGTGCTTTTCAAATTCACTTGCCATTTTCCCACACCTTTCCTATGCCTTGTGTCCGCCTATCTGCTGATTTCTGTCTCTGGCAGTTGCGCCATCTTCAAGGCTTATTCCTTTTAAAATAGCATTCTTTCCGTACTTCTTTTTAATACTCAGCAGAGTTTCCTGCATTTTCCGTTCTTTTTCCAAATCCACCTGAGTTTTTTCCTGCTGTTTTTCTGTTTCTTCGCCCTCATCAAAAAGGCTCATCTGTTCATAGCTCTCCTTGTTTTCAGGTTCTTTTTCATCAGTGAGCCTGTTTACAGAGATGGTGATTCTTCTAACCAGTAAGCTTTTATCCACAACCCGCTCAAAAAGTCTCATCATACTGTCCATAATGATACTTGTGGATGATGTTTTCTTAGGCAGAGTTTCCGTGCCGTGGGCGTGTTTCGGAACCTGCCGACCGTATGCGTCGGAAGTAATGTCTCCGTGGTAGCTTTTTCTCCGCTGAGGGTCTTTTAGGTTTTCTATGTCGTAGCCGATGGTGAGAACTATCTGGTCGGTCACAAGTCCCTTGTCCACAATGTCCAGAACCAGAGCATCTGTCATTTCCTTTACCACAAGCCTTGCCTTTTCGTATGTGTATGGCTCTTGAAGCACCTGACCGGAGCTTAGGCTCTTGGTGCTTGGCTTGTAGACTTTTATATCCTTAATTTTGCATGGTTCCCAGCCCCATGCGTGGTCAATCAGCAACTCTGCATTTATGCCGAACAACTTATATAGAAGTTCCTCGTTATATCTGTCTGTGGGTTTACCCAGAGAGCATCTGGCAATATCACCCATTGTGTATAATCCGTTTGCCTCAAGCTTCTTTTCATAGCCCTTGCCCACTCTCCAGAAATCTGTGAGAGGTCTGTGCGACCACAGCTCACGGCGATATGTCATTTCATCAAGTTCCGCAATTCTCACACCGTCTTTATCCGGTGCTATGTGCTTTGCCACAATGTCCATTGCAATTTTGCATAGATAGAGGTTTGTTCCTATACCTGCCGTTGCAGTTATTCCGGTAGTTTTAACCACGTCCTGTACAACCATCATAGTAAGCTCCCGGGCTGATTTTCCATAGGTTTTCAGATATGACGTAGCATCTATAAATACCTCGTCTATGGAATAAACCACAATATCTTCCGGAGCAAAATATTTTAGATATACCTCGTATACACGGGTGCTGTATTCAAGGTAAAATGCCATGCGTGGAGGTGCTATTATATAGTCCAGTTCTTTAGATGGGTCGGCTTTAAGCTCAGTATCAAGGTAGGAACTGCCATTTAGCTTATGATTTGGAGCGTTCATTCTTCTCCGCACATTGATTTCCTTAACCTTTTGCACCACTTCAAAAAGTCTGGGTCTGCCGGGGATTCCCCATGATTTAAGAGAGGGGCTTACAGCCAGACATATTGTCTTTTCTGTTCTGCTTTTATCCGCAACAACAAGGTTTGTGGTAAGCGGGTCAAGCCCCCGCTCCCTGCACTCTACGGAAGCATAAAACGACTTCAAGTCTATTGCTATATATGTTTTGTTTTCAGCCATTTCACGTCCTCCTTACAGCTTTGGATTTATTGTTATTATTGTACCATTTTACTTATAATTTAGGCAACAAATTTTGAATTGCAGAAGCTTGTTTTTTCACACATTTAAAGGAGCCTGATTTCTCACAGAATCAGGCTCCTTACAGTTCAATTAAAATATTATAATTTCCTTTCGGCAGCTGTGACCAGATGTTCCGCCAGAACAGCAGTAGTGACAGAACCCACACCTGCTGGAACAGGGCTGAGCGCCTTGACAATATCTTTAACAGACTCAAATTTCACATCACCGTGAATATTTCCGTCCTTATCGGGGTCTATGCCCACATCAAGTATTACCTGACGTGGATTTGTAAAGTTTTCGTCAACAAGCCCAAGTCTGCCTGTTGCGGAAATGACTATATCCTGCTCTCGACAGATGCCGGCAATATCCGGAGTTTTGGAGTGGCACATAGTGACTGTGGCGTCCCTCTGCTGGAGCATTACGGAAAGAGGTTTTCCCACCACAAGGCTACGGCCTATAACCGCTATCCTTGCACCTTTTACAGGCACATTGTAGAAATCAAGCATCTTTACGCAGGCTTCCGCAGTGCATGGGCAGAAATACTCTCCTCTTCCGCTGAAAACTCCGCCCAGTGCCATTCGTCCCACGCAGTCAACATCTTTTGCTGCACTGAGCTTTTCGAGCACTCTGAACTCGTCTATATGTTTAGGCAGAGGTCTCAATATCATGCAGCCATGGATACTGTTATCCATGTTCACCCGCTCTACAAGTTTTATAAGCTCTGATTCCTCTGCGTTTTGAGAAAGCACTTTGCTCCCTACCCCGATACCTGCTTTTTCAAAACGTCTTACAATAGAATTTTCATAGCTCACAGCACTCTCGTCCTGTCCCATGCGGATAATGCTCAGACATGGCTGTATACCGTTTTCCTGAAGTTTTTCCAGTCTCTTACTGATCTGATCCCATATAGCCGCAGCCACGGGTTTTCCGTAAAGTATCTCTCCCATTATACCTCCAGTTTTTCTGCCTTTCTGATTACACTTTGTTTATTTCTTAATGCTCTGCATAATTTTTTCCCTACTCCGGGAATTCAAAATTCATCTAAGCCGCATTATATCCGTCTTTCTCTTATTGTCAAGCATACCTTTGGAGCTTACTGTATGATTGCACAAATTTATAAGCTTTTTTTAGTGAAAATTATCTGTGTATTTTTTGTGTATTTTCCCTGTTTCCCTTGACAATCGGTCGAAATCCGTGTTATTTTAAGCGTGTAAAGATGATTAACGGTATTTTGGCTCTGACGGTTTTGAGTGGAGCACCACATGGACCATTTTACCTGAATTGCCGACCGTCTGGGCGTACTCAATACCTTTAGGTGTGGAGTGCGCTCTTTTTGTTTTTCCTAAAAATTATTTTGTAATTACAGGAGGTCAGATCATGAAAAAAGTAGGAATCATCATGGGTAGTGACAGCGATCTGCCGGTAGTCCGCAAAGCTGCGGATGTACTGGATAGCTTCGATGTCGAATATGAAATGCACGTTTACTCCGCTCATCGCACCCCCAACGAAGCCAGAGACTTCAGCGTTAACGCCAGAAAGAACGGCTTCGGTGTTATAATTGCGGCCGCAGGTATGGCTGCACATCTTGCCGGCGCTATCGCCGCCGGTACAACTCTGCCTGTCATAGGTATACCAATTAAATCCGAGCAGCTTGGTGGCATGGACGCCCTTCTCTCTACTGTACAGATGCCTTCCGGTATTCCGGTTGCAACTGTGGCAATAGACGGGGCTAAAAATGCCGCCATTCTTGCTTTAGAGATACTTTCTGTGGAAGACAGCGAACTTGCAGCAAAGCTGGATGCTTTCCGTCTCAGCGGTACCGAAGAGACTCTCCGCAAGGACAAGGCTCTTAACAACAAATAATATAAAAAGCGGAGGAAATTAAGATGGAACTCAAATACACTGGAAAAACTAAGAATGTTTACGCACTTGAAAACGGAAACTACCTTTTAAAGTTTAAAGACGATGTTACCGGTAAAGACGGCAAGTTCGATCCCGGTGAGAATTCTGTCGGTCTTCAGATCGAGGGTGTCGGCAGAGAAAACCTCCGTATGTCCAAATACTTCTTCGAGCTTCTGAGAGACAAGGGCATCAAGACCCACTACATCGGAATCAACATGGACGACTGCACCATGGAAGTTCTCCCTGCACGTCCCTTCGGCTTCGGTCTTGAAGTTATCTGCCGTAGAAGAGCTGTCGGCAGCTTCATTCGCCGCTACGGTGCATACATCGAGTCCGGCGCTCCCCTGCCCAACTATGTTGAAACTACTTTCAAAGACGATGCAAAGGGCGATCCTCTGGTAACCAAGGATGCACTTGTTGATCTGGGCGTTATGACATCTGAACAATACGAGTCCCTCAAATCTCAGACTCAGCAGATCACCGACATCATCGAGAGTGAGATGGAGAAGCGTGGAATGGAGCTTTACGACATAAAGTTTGAGTTCGGCTACTCCGGTGATGAGGTCATTCTCATTGACGAGATTGCTTCCGGCAACATGAGAGTATACAAAGACGGAGAATATGTGGAGCCTATGACTCTCTCCCGCCTCTTCTTTGAATAATGGGCGGCTTCTTCGGCGCTGTATCACGGCGCGACATAGTGCTGGATCTGTTTTTCGGAGTTGACTATCACTCTCACCTTGGTACAAGAAGGGCCGGTATGGTCATTCATGACAAGAAAGACGGCTACCAGAAGCAGATACATAATATAGAGAATACTCCTTTCCGCACTAAGTTTGAAAATGATATAGCTTCTTTCCACGGCTGCAGCGGTATAGGCTGCATTTCCGACCTTGACCCCCAGCCTCTGCTGGTGCGCTCTCATCTGGGATTTTACGCCATAAGCATTCTCGGCAGCATTAACAATGCCGACGAGCTTATAGAAGAGTATTTCTTTGAGCAGGGTCATCAGTTCATGGCTATGAGTTCCGGAAGCATAAATTCAACCGAGCTTGTGGCTGCACTTATAAATCAGAAAGACAGCCTTGTTGAGGGTATACGCTACGCTCAGGATATAATCACCGGTTCTGCCACTATTCTTATTCTCTCCGGTGACGATATAATCGCCGCCAGAGACAAGCTTGGCAGACTGCCTGTTCTTATAGGTAAGGATGATGACGGCTACTGCGTATCCTTTGAGTCTTTCGCTTACAAGAAGCTGGGCTACAAGGACGAGCACGAGCTTGGTCCCGGTGAAATTGTAAAAATCAACGAAAAGGGTTGGGAAACCTTGCAGACTCCCGGAGATAAAATGCGCATCTGCGCTTTCCTCTGGACTTATTACGGCTACCCCAACTCCAGATATGAGGGACAGAATGTAGAGCTTTCCCGTTATAAAAACGGCTCTGCTTTGGCAAATGCCGAGATTGAAAACGGCACCCTGCCTGAGGTTGACTATGTGGCAGGCGTTCCCGATTCCGGTATTCCTCACGCTATGGGCTACGCTAATGCAAGCCATTTGCCCCTTGCAAGACCTTTTATAAAATATACCCCCACATGGCCCCGCTCTTTCACACCTGCAAGTCAGGACGTGAGAAATCAGGTGGCTAAAATGAAGCAGATTCCCGTCCCAGAGCTTATTGAGGGCAAAAAGCTCCTCTTCGTGGACGACTCCATAGTCAGAGGCACTCAACTGCAGGAAACCATAGAATTTCTCTATGATTCCGGTGCAAAAGAAGTCCATATGCGTTCCGCCTGCCCCCCTGTTATGTACGGTTGTAAGTTTTTGAACTTCTCCAGAACTAATTCCGATATGGAACTGCTCACCCGCAGAACTATTCAGGAGCTTGAGGGTGCAGAGGGTCAGAACCATCTGGATGAGTACGCTGACGGCAGCACCCACAGAGGCCAGTGCATGTTAAAGAGCATCTGCGATAAAATGGGTTTCAGCTCTCTTGGCTATCAATCCCTTGACGCACTTCTGGACGCCATAGGAATTGACAGAGACAAGATATGCACTTATTGCTGGACAGGCAAAGATTGAGATAATAAAAGGGAGAGATAACTATGAAAACCAGTCATTCCGATTCATACGCTGCCGCAGGAGTTGATATCACTGCGGGATACAGAGCCGTGGAGCTTATGAAGAGCCATATTCAGCGCACCATGACCTCCGGCGTTTGCTCAGATGTAGGCGGCTTCGGCGGCCTTTTCCTGCCGGATCTTGCCGGTATGGAGTGCCCGGTGCTTGTAAGCGGTACCGATGGTGTCGGCACCAAGCTCAAGCTTGCCTTTTTAATGGATAAACACGACACAGTTGGCATAGACTGCACAGCCATGTGCGTAAACGACATTATATGCTGCGGTGCAAAGCCTCTCTTCTTTCTCGATTATATTGCCTGCGGGAAAAATGTTCCCGAGCGCATAGAACAGATAGTTTCCGGCGTTGCTGAGGGCTGTGTACAGAGTGGCGCCGCTCTTATCGGCGGCGAGACCGCTGAGATGCCCGGCTTCTACCCCGAAAACGAATACGACCTTGCAGGTTTTGCAGTAGGTATTGTTGATAAGAAAGACATTATAGACAACAAGGCCACCCGCCCCGGTGATATTCTTATCGCTCTTCCCTCCACCGGAGTTCACTCAAACGGCTTCTCTCTGGTTCGCAAGGTTTTTGATGTAGACAACAGCGACATTAAATCACCTGTTCCCGAGCTTTCCGGCAAGAGCATAGGTGAGGCTCTGCTCACTCCCACCAAGATATATGTAAAGCCCATGCTTGCCCTCTTTAAAGAAGTCAAAGTCAAGGGCGTTTCCCACATAACCGGCGGCGGCTTCTACGAGAATATTCCACGCAGCATTCCTGACGGTCTGGGCGCTGTAATTGAGCGTAAGGACGTCAGAGTTCTGCCTATATTCGACCTTATCGCTAAAACCGGAAACATTCCTGAGCGTGACATGTTCAACACTTTCAACATGGGTGTAGGTATGTGTGTCACCGTAGCTCCGGAAGATGTGGACAAGTCTCTCAGCATTCTGAAAGCTGAGGGCATTGATGCCTACGTTCTCGGTCACATTGAAGAGAGCGAGGAAAAGGTGACAATATGCTGAAAGCAAGGATAGCCGTCCTTGTGTCCGGCGGCGGAACCAATCTTCAGGCTCTTATTGATGCCCAGAAAAACGGCATTATAAAAAGCGGAGAAATTTGCCTTGTTGTCTCCAACAACTCCAAGGCTTACGCCTTAGAGCGTGCAAAACTTGCAGGCATTCCCTCCGCTTGTGTAACTAAAAAAGAATACGGAAATCAGGAGGGCTTTGAAAAAGCCCTTCTGGATATTCTCCGTGAGCATGATATTGAGCTTATTGTACTTGCAGGCTTTATGAGTATTTTAAGCGCAGACTTTGTAAGTCACTACCGCAACCGCATCATAAACATTCACCCCTCCCTTATTCCCTCTTTCTGCGGAAAGGGTTTTTACGGTCTCAGAGTTCACGAGGCTGCTCTTGATTACGGAGTAAAGGTAACAGGGGCCACGGTACACTTTGTAAATGAAGTACCCGACGGCGGCAGAATAATAATGCAGAAGGCAGTGGGCATTCTGCCCGGCGATACTCCGGAAACTCTTCAGAAGAGAGTTATGGAACAGGCGGAATGGGTCATTCTTCCCCAGGCCGCAGAACAGATTTCAGCTGAAATAATCAATACGAGGGAGAGAACGTAATGGATATATATAATGTAAACGATATTGCCCAGCTCATCTCCGGCAACCCCTATGTCGGCCGTGGCATAGTGATTGGAAAAAGTGCTGACGGTAAAAAAGCTGTCTCCGCCTACTTTATAATGGGACGCAGCCAGAACAGCCGTAACCGTGTCTTTTCCTTTAAAGACAACGCTCTCTTTACCGAGCCTTACGATTACACCAAGGTTGAAGACCCCAGTCTTATAATTTACGCTGCCATCAGAAGCTTTGAAAACAAGCTCATAGTTACAAACGGCGACCAGACCGACACCATTCACGACGGCCTTAAAAATGGCTCCGACTTTTTCTCCTCTCTCAGAAAAAGACAGTTTGAGCCCGACTACCCCAATCTGACCCCCAGAATAAGCGGTCTTATTGAATTTTCTGAAAATGATTTCACATACTCCATGAGTATTTTAAAGAGCGCAGATGCAGAAGGCTCTGCCTGCTGCCGTTACGGATTTGAGTATCCCGCCCTCCCCGGTCTGGGACACTTTATCCACACCTATGTGACCGACGGCAGCCCAATCCCCACCTTCCAGGGTGAGCCTGAGCGTGTGTTCATTCCCGAGAATATTGATGAATTCACTGATTCTCTCTGGAACGCTCTTGATAATGATAACAAAATATCCCTTTATGTACGCTACACAGACATTGCTACCGGTGAATATGAGCACCGCCTCATAAATAAAAACAAGTGAGGTATTAAGATGAAAGAGCTGGAACTTAAATATGGCTGCAACCCAAACCAGAAGCCTTCCCGTATTTTCATGCAGGAGGGTGAACTTCCTATTGAAGTAATGAACGGCAAGCCCGGATACATAAATCTTCTGGACGCTTTCAACTCATGGCAGCTTGTAAAAGAGCTGGACGAGGCCACCGGTCTCCCCGCTGCCGCTTCCTTTAAGCATGTCTCCCCTGCCGGTGCCGCAGTAGGTCAGCCCCTCAGCGACACAGACAGAAAAATATATTTTGTAGATGACGATGCAGAGCTTTCCCCCATTGCCTGCGCTTACATAAAGGCAAGAGGTGCCGACAGACTCTCCTCCTACGGTGACTGGGCAGCTCTCAGCCGCACCTGCGACAAGGCTACCGCTCTCTATTTAAAACCCGAAGTCTCCGACGGTATCATAGCTCCCGACTACACCGACGAAGCACTGGAGATTTTAAAGGCTAAAAAGGGTGGCAACTACAATGTGGTTAAAATTGACCCCAACTACATCCCCGCAGAGCTTGAACGCAAGGACGTTTTCGGCATTACTTTCGAGCAGGGTCACAACAACTTCAAAATCACCCGTGATCTCTTCGAGAACATTGTGACTGAAAATAAGGAGCTGCCCGAATCTGCCATTATAGATATGACAGTTTCTCTTATTACTCTTAAATATACCCAGTCCAACTCCGTCTGCTACGTTAAAAACGGTCAGACCGTAGGTGTTGGTGCAGGTCAGCAGAGCCGTATCCACTGCACCAGACTTGCCGGCAATAAGGCAGACAACTGGTTCCTCCGTCAGCACCCCAAAGTGCTCGGTCTCAAGTTCAGAGACGATATTCGCCGCCCCGACAGAGACAACGCCATCGATGTCTATATGTCTGATGAATATATGGACGTTCTGGCTGACGGCGAATGGGAAAAGACCTTCAAGGAGAAGCCCGAGGTTCTCACAAACGAGGAAAAGAAGGCATGGATTGCCACTCAGTCCGGTCTTACCTGCGGCAGTGATGCTTTCTTCCCCTTCGGTGACAATGTTAAGAGAGCTTATAAGAGCGGCGTAAAATATATAGCCGAGCCCGGCGGCAGCATCAGAGACGACAACGTTATCGAGACCGCTGACAGCTACAATATGGTCATGGCCTTCACCGGTATGCGCCTGTTCCACCATTGATAAGGAGGAGCTTAATGAAAATTCTTGTAGTAGGCGGCGGCGGACGTGAGCACGCTATAATTAAAAAGCTCCGTGAAAACAGTAGCGTAAGCGAAATTTACGCCCTCCCCGGAAACGGCGGTATGGCTGATGATGCCACCTGCGTTTCTATCTCAGCAACCGATCTTGAGGGAATAAAGGCTTTCGCTCTGGAAAACAAAGTTGACTACGCAGTTGTAGCACCTGATGACCCGCTGGTCATGGGTGCCGTAGATATGCTCACCGAAGCAGGTATTCCCTGCTTCGGTCCCGGCAAGGCCGCTGCTATAATCGAGGGCAGCAAAGTATTTTCTAAAGACCTTATGAAGAAATATTCCATTCCTACCGCAGAGTATCGCAGCTTTGACGATCTCAACGAGGCTTTGGAGTATATCGAAACTGCTCCCATTCCCACCGTCATAAAGGCTGACGGTCTTGCTCTCGGCAAAGGCGTAATAATCGCCCAGAGCCGTGAGGAGGCAAAGGAAGCCCTTGTTTCAATGATGGCAGAGGGTAAATTCGGCAAGAGCGGCAGCCGTGTAGTGGTAGAGGAGTTTCTGGAAGGTCCTGAAGTTTCCGTTCTGGCATTTACCGACGGTAAAACTGTTAAGCCCATGATTTCCTCTATGGACCACAAGAGAGCACTCGACAATGACGAGGGTCTCAACACCGGCGGTATGGGTACTATTGCTCCTAACCCATATTACACCGAAGAAGCTGCAAAGGAGTGCATGGAGAAGATTTTCCTTCCCACCATTCACGCCATGACAGCTGAGGGACGCACCTTTAAAGGCTGCCTTTATTTCGGCCTTATGCTCACCGAAAAAGGCCCCAAAGTTATAGAGTATAACTGCCGTTTCGGCGACCCCGAAGCTCAGGTTGTGCTTCCTCTTCTGGAAAGCGACCTGCTCACTATCATGCAGGCCTGCACAAACGGCACTCTTGAGGAAACCGAAGTAAAATTCAGCAGCGATTCCGCCTGCTGCCTCATAATGGCATCCAAAGGCTACCCCGTACAATATGAAAAGGGCTTTGAAATCACCATAGAGGACGAAGCAAAGCCTTATGTCTATTCTGCCGGTACAAAGCTCAGCCCCGAGGGCAAGCTTTTGACAAGCGGCGGCAGAGTTCTGGGACTAACTGCTGTAAGACATACTCTTTCCCTTGCAATAGAGGCCGCTTACGAATTAAAAGATAAGGTACATTTTGAAAACGCCTATTACCGCCACGACATCGGTCAAAAGGCACTTAAAGCATACAGGGAGGCATAACATGGTTTATCGTGTATTTGTGGAAAAGAAAAAAGAGCTTGCTCAGGAAGCTCTGAACCTCAAAGAGGATATAAAAGGCCTGCTCCGCATTGATTCTCTCGAAGATCTCCGTCTTATAAACCGCTACGATGTGGAAAATATCAGCGAAGATGAATTCGCTTACGCTGTTAAAACCGTACTGTCCGAGCCTCAGCTTGACAATGTGAGCTACAAGCTTGCAGAGGACGGCGCAGAGGTTTTCGGCGTTGAGTATCTGCCCGGTCAGTTTGACCAGAGAGCAGACTCCGCCGCTCAGTGTATGCAGATAATTTCCCGTGGCAACAGGCCCGAGGTCAAGACTGCAAAAATTTACAAGCTCTACGGAAATTTAAGTGCAGAAGAGCTTCAGGAAATTAAAAAATACCTCATTAACCCCGTTGAAGCCCGTGAAGCTTCTATGGCAAAGCCCGAAACTCTCAAGACTGATTATAAGATTCCTGAAAAGGTTGCAATCTTAGACGGCTTCAATTCTCTCAGCAGAGAGGGTCTTGAGGACTTCATCACAAAATACGGTCTTGCAATGGATATAGACGACATTGCATTCTGCCAGGAGTATTTCTGCTCCGAGCAGCGAGACCCCAGCATCACCGAAATCAAGGTTATTGATACCTACTGGTCTGACCACTGCCGTCACACCACTTTCAACACCAGTATAGATAAGGTAAGCTTTGAGGATGAAGAGATTGAGGCAAGCTATCGCCGCTATCTTGAAACCAGAGAAGCTCTGGGTCGTAAAAAGCCTGTAAGCCTTATGGATCTTGCAACAATCGCTGTAAAGTATCTCAAGAAAAACGGTATGCTTCAGAAACTGGATGAATCCGAGGAAATCAATGCCTGCACAGTTAAAATTAACGTTGAAGAAGACGGTGTATCCACTCCCTGGCTGCTGCTGTTCAAAAACGAAACTCACAACCACCCCACTGAAATTGAGCCTTTCGGCGGTGCTGCCACCTGCATAGGCGGTGCAATCAGAGACCCCCTGTCCGGCAGATCCTACGTTTACGGCGCAATGCGTGTTACCGGTGCTGCCGACCCCTTAAAGCCCCTGAGCGAAACTTTGCCCGGTAAACTCCCCCAGAGAAAGATTGTCACCACTGCCGCTGCAGGCTACTCCTCCTACGGAAACCAGATCGGCCTTGCCACCGGCATAGTAGATGAGCTTTACCACCCCGGTTACGCTGCAAAGCGTATGGAAATCGGTGCTGTTATCGCAGCTGCTCCCGAGGCAAACGTGAGACGTGAGCGTCCTCAGGCAGGCGACCTTGTTATACTTCTTGGCGGCCGTACCGGTCGTGACGGCTGCGGCGGTGCTACCGGTTCTTCCAAGTCCCACACTGTGGAATCTCTGGAAAGCTGCGGCGCAGAGGTTCAGAAAGGTAATGCTCCCGAGGAGCGCAAACTCCAGAGACTTTTCAGAAACAGCGAAGCCTGCCGCATGATAAAGCGTTGCAATGACTTCGGCGCAGGCGGTGTATCTGTTGCAGTTGGCGAACTTGCCGACGGTCTTAACATAAACCTTAACTCCGTTACCAGAAAATACGAGGGTCTGGACGGCACAGAACTTGCCATCTCCGAATCTCAGGAGCGTATGGCAGTTGTGGTGGAAGCAAAGGATGCTCCCCGCTTCAAGGCTCTTGCTGAGAGCGAAAACCTGGAGGCAAGCGTTATCGCAGAGGTCACAGAAGAACCCCGTCTGGTTATGAACTGGAATGGTGTAAATATAGTAAATATCAGCCGTGAATTTTTGGATTCCAACGGTGCTGAAAAGCACATCGAAGCTCATGTTGAAAAGGCTGAGACTTTCGAGAAAGATATTCCCGCTTCTTTCACCGAGGGCTACAAGGCTCTGGCAGGTGACCTTAACGTCTGCTCAAAGAGAGGTCTTTCCGAGCGTTTTGACTCCACCATTGGTGCAGGCACTGTTTTGATGCCTTTCGGTGGCAAAAATCAGCTCACTCCTATTCAGGCCATGGTACAGAAAATCTCCATGGAGAAGAAGCACACCGATGACTGCTCCCTCATGGCTTGGGGCTACAACCCCTTCATAAGCGAGAAGAGCCCCTACCACGGCGCATATCTGGCTGTTATCGAGTCTGTTGCTAAACTGGTTGCCACCGGTGCTGAATTTAAAGATGTATACCTGACCTTCCAGGAATACTTTGAAAAGCTTGGCAAAGATTCTCAGCGTTGGGGCAAGCCTCTTGCCGCACTTCTGGGTGCATTCAAGGCTCAGATGGAGCTCAAAATCGGCGCTATCGGCGGTAAGGACTCTATGAGCGGTTCTTTCGAGAGCATGGACGTTCCTCCCACTCTGGTTTCCTTTGCTGTAGCTGCTGATAAAATAAGGAACATCACTCCCAACGAGCTTAAAGCTGCCGGAAACAAGCTCATTCTCATCGAGCCTGAAAAGGACAAAAATGGTCTACCAGAATCTCAGTCCCTTATAAAAGTATTTGAGCGTGTACATCAGCTTATTACTTCCGGTATGGCAGTAAGTGCCTACACTCCCGGCTTCGGCGGCATAGCTGAGGCTGTTATGAAGATGGCTTTCGGTAACTTCCTCGGCGTAGAGCTTGAAGACAGCCTGAGCCTTAAGGAGCTGTTCGGCTATAACTACGGTTCATTCATTCTCGAAGTTAAGCCTGAGTGTGAAGAGGGCAGAGTTATCGGTCATGTAAGCACAAAGAGCGAAATCAGCTACAATGGCGAGAGCCTTTCCCTCTCCGATCTTCTGGATATATACGAGGGCAAGCTTGAGAGCGTTTACACCTGCAACATTCCCGAAAGCGGCGAAAAGGCTGAGAAAATCAGCGTTTCCTTTACTGAGCGTACCGCTCCTGCTGTAAAATGCGCCCGTCCCAGAGTTCTTATCCCTGTCTTCCCCGGTACCAACTGCGAGTACGACAGCGAAAGAGCTATGGAAGATGCCGGTGCAGAGGCAGAGATCATGGTCATAAACAACCTCAGCTCCGAAGGCATAGAGAGAAGCGTTGAAAACTTTGCAAAGTCTCTCTCACAGTCTCAGATGATATTCATTCCCGGAGGCTTCTCCGGCGGTGATGAACCTGAGGGTTCCGGTAAATTCATCACTGCATTCTTCCGCAGCGCCGCTGTTAAAGAGGGCGTTGAGGAACTGCTTGGTCGTCGTGACGGTCTTATCTGCGGTATATGCAACGGTTTCCAGGCTCTAATAAAGCTTGGTCTTGTGCCTTACGGTAAGATAATCGACACCGACGAGAACTGCCCCACTCTCAGCTTTAACACCATTGCCCGCCACCAGTCACGCATAGTTAGAGTCAGAGTTGCTTCCAACAAGTCTCCCTGGCTTGCCGAAACTCAGGTGGGTGACATTTACAATGTTCCTATTTCTCACGGTGAGGGTCGTTTTCTTGCTTCTCCTGAGCTTATAAAGAGTCTCAGCGAAAACGGTCAGATTGCTACTCAGTATGTTGACCTTGACGGCGAGCCCTCCATGGATGTACACTTTAACCCCAACGGCTCTTTCAGCGCAGTAGAGGGTATCTGCTCCCCCGACGGCAGAGTGTTCGGTAAGATGGGTCACGCTGAGAGAATAGGCGCAGGTCTTTACAAGAACGTACCCGGCGAATACGATATTAAAATGTTTAAGTCAGCTGTAAAATACTTCCGCTGATTACAGGATAGGAAGGGATAATCGTGGCGTTTTTAAGTGATATAGAAATTGCTCAGAGCACTCAGATGCACCCCATAGAGGAAATTGCCGAAAAGGCACACGTTGATAACAAGTATCTTGAAAACTACGGCAAATATAAAGCTAAAGTTGAGCTTAACTATCTTGACGAGACTGACCGTCCCGACGGAAAGCTCATCCTCGTAACCGCTATTACCCCAACTCCCGCAGGCGAGGGCAAGACCACAACTTCCATTGGTCTTGCCGATGCTCTGCGCTATATAGGCAAGGATGCTGCCGCTGCTCTCCGTGAGCCTTCTCTTGGCCCCGTTTTCGGTGTTAAGGGTGGTGCCTGCGGCGGTGGATACGCTCAGGTGCTGCCTATGGAGGACATCAATCTCCACTTTACCGGCGATATTCACGCAATCGGCGCTGCAAACAACCTGCTTGCAGCTATGATTGACAACCACATTCAGCAGGGAAACGCACTTAATATCGACCCCCGCAGAATCACATGGCGCCGCTGCATGGATATGAATGACCGTCAGCTCCGCTTCATTCTCGACGGTATGGGCGGCAAGGCAAACGGCGTTCCCCGTGAGGATGGCTTCGACATTACAGTTGCAAGTGAAATCATGGCTGTTCTCTGTCTTTCTCAAAGTCTTTCCGACCTTAAAGAGAGACTTTCCAGAATAGTAGTGGGCTTTACCTATGACGGCGCACCTGTAAGCTGCGGTGATCTCAATGCTCAGGGCGCAATGACTGTGCTTTTAAAGGATGCTTTGAAGCCTAACCTTGTGCAGACTCTTGAGGGTACCCCCGTATTTATCCACGGTGGTCCCTTTGCAAACATTGCCCACGGCTGCAACTCCATTCTGGCAACCAGAATGGCTCTTAAATCTGCCGACTATGTTGTTACTGAGGCAGGCTTTGGCGCTGATCTGGGAGCCGAAAAGTTCCTTGATATAAAGTGCCGTACAGCAGGGCTAAAGCCCTCCGCTGTGGTAGTTGTTGCTACCATAAAGGCATTGAAGATGCACGGCGGTCTGCCTAAAACCGAGCTTCAGCATGAGGATGTGGAAGCACTTAAACGTGGTATCCCCAACCTTCTACGCCATGTTTCCAACATTCTGAACGTCTACAAGCTGCCATGTGTGGTAGCTATAAATGAGTTTCCCACAGACACAGAAAACGAAATTCACGTCCTTGAAGAGAGCTGCAAAGCTATCGGCGTAAATGTTGTCCCTGCTCAGGTATGGGCAAAGGGCAGCAAGGGCGGCACTGCACTTGCAGAAGAGGTGCTCAGACTTTGCCAGCAGGACAACTCTTCTTTCAGCTTCAGCTATGAACTGGATTCAAGCATAGAAGATAAACTCCGCTCCATTGTCCGCAGAGTTTACGGCGGTGATGACGTTGTCCTCTCCCCCGAAGCTAAAAAGCAGGCTCAGGAGTTTACCCGTCTGGGATACGGAAATCTGCCTATCTGCATTGCAAAAACACAGTACAGTTTCTCCGATGACCCCACAAAACTGGGTGCTCCCGAGGGATTTACCGTGCACATCAAAAAGCTTCGTCTTTCCTCCGGTGCAGGCTTTATTGTCGCACTGGCAGGCGATATTATGACCATGCCCGGACTGCCTAAATGTCCTGCGGCAGAGCAGATTGACATTGACGAAAGCGGAAAAATCACCGGTCTTTTCTAAAAGTATAAGATACTCTGCGGAAATTTCATTACCCTAATATCAGATAGTAAAAAAACGGATTCAGGAATATTCCCGAATCCGTTTTTTGTGTAAATTACAAACAGGTTTTCAACATGTGATGTGCATGTTATCCTGAGGCTCAACTGTGACAGAGGGGTTATCCTTAAAGTAGTTAAGGATAAGGTCTGAAATCTCAGTGTTAATCTCTTTTAAAAGCTCACACTGGTTATATTGCGGATAACCGCCTGCGCCACAGGCACGGTAGTTATTCACACATATTTTGAAGCTGTCATCAGCTTTAATATCTTTTCCCTTGTATTTAAGCTCTGTTACACGCTGTCCCACAGGCTTAGTCAGGTCTATGGTGTAGTCAAAGCCTGCGTAGTAATCATAGTTATAATGCTCTACCTTGGGCTTTAGGAACGCATCTGAAATCTGTGGATCACCATTTTCGTCCAGTGCAAAATATTCCGCACTGCGCTCAACAACCTCTCTGAGCTGTTCTCCACTTATTTTGAGAACTGCCAGAGTGTTGGGATAGGGATAGGCTGTAAGCACATCTCTGCGGTGCACGGTCTGGGGAAGTCCTGCAACTTCATTTGCAAGGCTTGCAGCAGAAATATCAGCGCCTGAGGCGGAAAGCTGTACCATATTAAAGAACTTTGCCAGACCGCTTCCCTTGTATGCCATTTCAAGGTTATCCCCCGGCATAAGCTCACGGCTTAAATGGCCAACCTCAACATCGAGCCACTTTTCCGCTCCCTGATTAAGCTCTGAAAACTTATCAAGAAGTGCCTTGTCACATTCTCCCTCGGCAGGATATGTTGTGCTGCTTATCTGCTTTTCGCCGTCTATCAGCTTCACATCAAGGCAGATAAATTCCCTGCCCGAATCCGTGGGCTGAACTATAAAGGTGTTAAAGAGCTTTCTCCCCTTAACTGACATATGCTGATGACCGGTAAGCAGAATATCAAAATCCAGTTCCTCGCATATGCGGTAGGCTACGTTTTCTGTGCTTGTGCTTAAAACTGCGCCTGTTTCAAGGTCTTTTTCAAAACCACCGTGGTAAATGCCCACTGTCAGGTCGCATTTATCACGCATTTCTTCGAGAGCAGTTTTTGCAGCACTCAATGGATCCGTAATTTTTAAGCCCGCAAGATGGGAAGGCCGCTCCCAGACGTTTACATAGTCGGTCACAATGCCCACAAGTCCGATTCTAAGTCCGTTTTCCAGAGTATGAATACAGTAGGGGTACTTGCTGCCACCCTGCCTGTTTTCTGCATTCTGGCATAGGCAGCGGGCATTCAATGCGTTCAGGTATCTGTCCAGATACTCTGTGCCGTAGTTAAAATCGTGATTTCCCAAAGTAACATAGTCATATCCACAGCAGTTCATAATTTCTGCAATTTTTGCGGAATCTCCCACAGAATCATGGCAGAAAGTGCCAAGGGGTGAGCCTTGAAGAATATCACCGCCGTCAATTACAAGGGTGTTTCCGTCTTTGTGAAAACGGTTTGCGCACTTGAAAAGGCCGATGTTCTTTTCTCCCTCGCTGTGATAATCCGTTGGGTAAAAGAATGAGTGTACATCAGATGTGAAATATATACGAAGTGTTTTCTCGTCCATCTTACTCTCCCCGGATAAGCTTTGTACGAATCTTTGAGGATATAGTCTCAACTATAAGAACAAGGATAATAAGACCAAGCAGTATTGCGCCAACCTCATTCCAACGGTATGAGCTCATTGCAAAAATAAGAGGAGCACCGATACCGCCTGCACCAACAAGACCCAGAACTGTTGCATCACGCAGGTTCATGTCAAAACGATAGATAAGGGTGGACATAAAGTCTGCAAAAAGCTGAGGCAGAATACCGTAGCGTATTTTCTGGAAGGTGGTGCAGCCTGCTGCATCAAGTGATTCAAGAATACGCTTATCAAGGTTTTCAATGCTCTCTATAAACATCTTTGAAACCATTCCGATAGAACAAAGGCTCATGGTGAGAAGTCCTGCAAATGGGCCGGGGCCGGTAACTCTTATAAACATAAGGCCGTAGATGAATGCAGGAATAGTACGGATTGCTGCAATGCAAAGTCTGCCGACAATGGCGATAGGCTTGGGCATAAGGTTTGAAGCGGAGACGAAAGACAGGGGAACAGAAATTACTGCACCCACAACAGTACCTAAAAAGGCAATGCAGAGAGTTTCAAGCAAAAGATATGCAACGCCGTTTTTACCCGCAGCAAACAAAAGCTTTGTGTCAGGGTGGAAAATACCGGAGAGGATATTTTTTGCAACATCAAGACCTTTGCCGTTATTATTTGACATTTGAACAGCTGAACTTGACCAGGCAAGCAGACAGGCAATTCCGAATGCCAGAAGCAGCTGAAGTATCCATGTTTTAGGAGCTTTTTCGTAAGCTTCCTTAATAGAATTATTCATGTTCTGCCTCCTTTCAGCTTAAATGCTTTCTTATGACATGGCTTATGCCCTCAATAGCGATAACGGTTATAAAGAGCACAATTAAAATCATGCCGACGCTGTCATATTCACGCCAGCCGATTTTTTCATTCATAATCAGACCCAGACCGCCTGCGCCAACGTAACCCAGAATAGAGGCGTAGCGGACATTACCCTCAAGGCAGAAGAGAGATACAGACAGGTAAGTGGGCAGAACCTGGGGGAAAACTGCGGTTCTGAAAGCCTGCATCTTGGTGGCTCCCAAAGCCTCCATAGCTTCAAAGGGACCCATATCCACAGTTTCTATAACCTCGAAGAGCTGTTTTCCTATGTATGCAAATGTGAAAACAGCGATTGCAAAGGTACCTGCCATAGTACCCAGACCGAAAATGTAGGTTGCAATAAGGGCGCAAACAAGGGTAGGCAGAGTTCTCACAAGGCTCAGGAAAAGTCTTTGCAGGGCAAGGACGGCCTTGGAGCTTATAATATTACTGGAAGCCAGAATTGCAGCAGGGATAGCCAGAACAGCTCCTATAAATGAGCCGAGGACTGACATCTTGATTGTATCCCACAAAGGCTGCCAGATTTTAGGCATATAGGAGGTTTTCGGCGGGAACATGGCTTTCAGTATATCGAAAAACTTACTGCCGTTTCTGCCTAAAACTTCAAAGTTAAAGCCGGTAATGTGTACGGAAATCACAGTACACACAAGAAGCAGCAACAGCACCACGGGCAATCTTGAGAAGCGCTCTTCCACAGTTTTGCCGTTGGGCAGCTCATACTTCTTAGGCTTGAAGATTCTGTCGTAGAGCTTCATTCCATTTCCTCCCGTGCAGCGTCCTCCCCGTAAATGGAGTCAAGCACAGATTTATCCACTTTGTCAGAGGGACCGTCATAGACAATCTTTCCTGCTCGTATACCGATAATGCGTTTGGCATACTTCAAGGCAAGTTCCACATGGTGGATATTTAAAAGAATGGAAATTCCCATTTCCTTATTGATGCGAACAAAGTCCTCCATTACCTGCTTTGCGGTAACAGGGTCAAGAGCTGCAACAGGCTCGTCTGCAAGGATAATTTTGGGGTTCTGTGCCAGAGTTCTTGCAAGGGCTACACGCTGCTGCTGGCCGCCGGAGAGCTGGTCGGCACGAATGTATGCCTTATCCAGAATGCCCACATTGTCCAGAGCCTCAAGGGCGGTGAGCTTGTCCTGCTTACTGAACACGCCCAGAATTTCCCTCCACAGAGGCAGTTCGGGAACTCTTGCAGACAGAACATTTTTTATAACTGTGGTACGGGAAACCAGGTTGAAAGACTGAAACACCATTCCTATACCACGGCGGAACTTTCTCAGGGATTTGCCCTGAAGCTCACTTACATTGGTTCCGTTTACCGTAAGTGTGCCGCCTGTAATTTCGTGCATACGGTTAACTGAGCGCAGAAGAGTGGATTTACCTGCACCTGAAAGGCCGATAATTGCCACGAACTCCCCGTCATCAATTTTTAAATTAACGTCATCAAGTCCTACTGTGCCGTTTGGATAAACTTTTGAAACATGGTCGAATACGATCATGGACTACACCTCGCTTATAATATAAAAAAGAGGAGAGGACTCCCAACCGGTTTGAGTCCGGGTCGGTCCTCTCCTCCAAAAGTTTCTTTTGAAGAGAGCTTATTTAGAAGCAAGCTCCTGAATCAGCTTCTGAGCTGCACGCTCGCTGTCGTAATCAGCAGCGTTTGCAACCTGATAGCCGTTGTGGCTGTAAATTGCAATAACTTCCTGGCCCTCAGGGGTGTTGCCGATGTTGATGAAGGCATTCTGAAGAGCCTCGATCAGATCTGCATCCATGATGGGAGAAGACTTGCTGACAGAAATGGTATCATTGTAGATGGGAGAGGTTACGCCGATAACGTTGGTCTCTTCCCAGATGGAAGCTTCACGACCGAACTCGGTGTTCCAACGCTCTGCATAGTCACGGCGAGCATCTGCATAGGTGCAGAGAACGTCGATCTGACCGGAAGCCAGACGAGCGAATGCGGAAGCGTAGGAATCAGCCTGAACAGCGGAGTTCAGATCGGTGATACCCTTCTCGAAGCGATCCTGCATCCAGAGAGAGGGGTAAACGTAACCTGCGGGGGAGGAAACGCCCATGACGCTCCAGTTTGCGCTGTTGATGTCGTCCCAGGTAAGCTCTTCGCCTGCGTTAACCTTAGCAGCCAGTTCCTGACCCTTTTCGGAGGGACCTGCAATCATAAGAGAGCGGTAGGAAACAGCCTGGTTCTCGGAAGCCTCGGTGGGCTGACCGTCGTTCCAGTCCTTAGCATTGTCGAAGTCCTTGCTGAGGCCGTCACGGGTAGCGGTAAGGATAACCTCTGCACCGTCATCGTAAAGAACGTAGGTGCTGCCGGGGATAAGGCCGATGTCTGCGGTGCCTGCGCTGAGAGCCTCGCCGACTGCCTCGAAGGTAGTACCAACATTGATAACAACTTCACCGATTTCGTATCCCTGATTGAGCATCTCAGCCTTGAGCAGCTCCTTCAGAGGCTCGGTAACAGTGATAATTTCATCGGGTTCACGGGAAGGAACGAAGTAAACACTCAGAGTATCGATAACTTTGGGTGCTGCTTCATCGTTTGCTGCGTCTTCTGCAGGTGCAGCATCTTCAGCAGGTGCGGTATCTTCTGCAGGTGCTTTATCGCCGCCGCAAGCAGCCAGCATACCTACGCAAAGAACCATTGACAGGATAAGTGCAAGAGTCTTTTTCATTTGGTTTCCTCCTAAATATTTTTATCTGTCAGATATGGGTATTCCTGCTTTTTATAGGAAAAAGCAGTGTGATATCCCTCATTTAAGAGTATATCACACTGCTTTAGATAATTTTTTCCCGTTTTAGTTACTATTTTCCTTTTTTCCTGTTTCTTTGCTCTGGAGAAATATTCCCATAAGCTCCTCAAAGGCCAGAATTATTTTTCCGAAGAATGGATTTGGCACGCCGCCTATAAGGGTCTGCTTTGCCCCATCCACAATAAATGTAAGGTCAGAGAGAGCTGCAAGGGTGGAATCTGAGCGGCGGGTAAAGCTTATTATCTTATACCCTTTCTGCTTTGCGGTCTTAACATCGTTAATAACGGGAGCTGTCTCTCCTGACTGGGAAATTGCAATTAAAAGAGAGGAATTTATGTTTGTTTCCATACCGTTCTGGTCATGGAATATCATGTAGTCATAAAAATGAACACGGTTAAAAACCATAAATCCGCAGACCGCCAGACGCTGCACCATATAATCTGCCACAAGCTCGGAAAATCCCCGACCCTCTACGAAAATCTTTTCGTCCTGAAATTCTGACAGAAGGTCACAAAATTTTCTGCCGCTTTCTTCATCATAGTTGTCAATAAGCACCTGCAAAGCCGTTGTGCCAGTTGCCTGATCGTAGGCTGTGACCCGCTGAGAAAGGTGATAATAAAGCTCGCTGTAACCATCAAATCCAAGTCTCTGACACATTTTTATAATAAAAGTGGTGGATACATAGTTTTCGTTTGCAATCTGATGTATGCCAACACGCTTTTCGCCGTTTTCAATGTGGTCTATGATGCTGGTTATTATATTTGTCTCCTCCTCAGACAGGAGATTTGTTAAGATGTAGTAATTTTTGTTCAAGAAAGAGGCTCCTTCCAGGGCTGATGCACCTATATTCACTTCCAGTTTACCACAGAGTTTAAATATTTAAAAGCCTCATTATTAGTGCAATGCTGCAAAATTCCCACATTTATCTTGAATTTTTATACGCCCATGTTTTACTGCGACACCGTGTATAGTGAATAGAAGTAGCCTTTTCGGTTCATCAGCTCCTCAAATGTTCCTGTCTCTATAATTTCTCCCGTTTTCATGGTCAGAATGCGGTCATACCTGCGAAGCAGCGAAGCATCTAAAGCGTGGGTCACAACTATTCTTGTCATGTCACTCAATTTTAAAATTGCATCGCTCACCTGATAGGCAGTTTCTGCGTCCAGTGCAGCTGTGACCTCATCTGCCAAAAGTATCTGAGATTTTCTCAAAAGGCTTCTGGCAATGGAAATTCTCTGCTTTTCACCGCCTGAAAGATTGCAGCCGCTTTCGCCGCAGACATAGTGTTCACCTTTTTCTGAAATAAGCGTTGAAAGTCCAGACATAGCAATAGCTCTATCAACATCTTCTTTCGGAAAGCTTTTGAACATGGTGATGTTATCACGAATAGAGGCGTTAAACACAAATACATTCTGCTGTATCATGGAAACCAGTTCAAACAGAGATTTACTGCTGATTTGGCGCAGCTCCTGTCCGTCGTAGGAAATTTCTCCTGTATAGGAATCGCTGCCCATAAGCAGATTTAAAAGGGTGGATTTTCCGCTGCCCGATGCACCTACAACGGCATAGCTCTTCCCCGCTTCAAATGTGCAGTCAATATGCTTCAGCACAGGTTTTTCAGCTTCATAGGAGAAACTTAAATCGGAAACAGTGATTGCAGTATCCAGTTTTGCAGGAATCTCCGTTCCTTCGTCCTGCACATTTTCCTGCAAAGACTCCGCAAGCTTGTCAACAAGTGCCAGGGCTGCTTTGCATTTTCCCAGAAGTGCAGGCATCTCCCGTATTGCTTCTATGAAAAGTCCTGTCAGCTCTATAAAAGCTATCAGCTCACCGGGGGTGATGGGATAACCTGACTTTGTCATTGCACAGCCCACAAGGAATGTGCCAAGCTGTGCCGTCACCGCAGCGATTGCACCTATCATATAGAGAAAGGTGCTGAGTTTTCTCCTGCGGCACTTTGCATTTTCCGCCTGACCACTGCTGTCCCCCACGATTTTTACCATTTCCACCTCTGCTTTAAAGCTTTTAATCACCGGAAAGCCGCTGAGGGCATCACGAAGAACGGCAAGGAAGCCCGCATTCTTTTCTGACACCTGTTTTTCCACAGTTTCCAGACGGTTACCTGTAAAGACAGCGGCAAGAACAGGCAGCATACAAAATGCCGTAGCAATCACAGTCATAACAGGGCTGTAATACAGCATTAAAAGCAGTGCGCCTGAAAATTCTACTATATAGCAGGCGATTTTAAACTGTGCATCCAGATAATCTGTCTCTATGGTGTTAAGGTCGTTGGAAAATCTGGACAAATATTCAGAAACACTTTCCTGACGAAATGCGGAAATGCTTTTTTTCGTCAGTTTTTCAAAGGCATAGTTCTTATATTGCAGCATGGCACGCTGCATAAATTCAGGCTCTGTAAAATATGAAATCTGCTTGAACAGGATAATCAGCAGAACAACTCCCGCTGTCAGCAAGCCCAAAGTTGAAAGGGGCAGCGCTTCAGGTTCACCTGAGACCGCATCAAGCATCTGCTGCATAATCCATGTTATACCGAAATTAAGGGAAACGGTACATAATGCCACCAGAAATGCAATGGAAAACAGAAGCTTATTTCCTTTAAAAAACTGAGCTGTGTATTCTTTTCTCAGCTTATTTTTCATTGAAAATCTCCTCCCATAATTTCAGAACAGGTTCATCTGCCGATTCTGCACCATCTTCCAAGACGTTCATAATTGACCCTATTGCTGTACTTCCGATATTATCATAGGCTGCCCTTGGTTCAAGACCGTTACAGTAGCGTATATTACGGCTTGTGTAGTCTGGGTCTGAATCAAACTGCAATGCAATCTGCCGTGCCTTCCTAAGATAATTTCTTGCCTCATCAAGCTGTCCGATTTGCCCATATACTGCTCCGCAAAGGGCCAGAAGCCATGCGCTGTCCTTATCTAAATAACTGGGTTTGTTTTCAACTCTCAGGCCATCAAGATATGTAATCATCCACTGTATAATCCTGATTGCTGATTCATAGTCCTTGCGTTCAAAAAAAATGTTAACATAGCCTATAACCACACGAAAAAGACTTGATGTGCTTTTAATCAGAGACATAGAAAGATACGGAAGTGCTTCTTCTCTATGGTTGGGAGTGGTTGCAAGCTCCTGACCAATCAAATCATCATTGACTCCGCAGGGATTATGGTCTTTCAGCTGCTGCAATCCCTCCTGAGCTTTGCCGATAGAAAGATATGCAACGGCAATATCCCTGCGAATATAGGTTTCGCTGATTGCGGGGTCTTTGTTCTGACTTATCAGATTGCAGGCGTGATTCATAAGTTCAATAGAACGGGAAAAATAGCTGTTATTCTCTGTTTCTATGCCCACCAGATTATAAAGAACACCGCTGTTGTATACAATGTCGAAGTCATTTGGGTAACGGCGAAGCCAGCCTTCTACCTCTTCCCAACAATTTCCGTAGTCCTTTTCCACCTTAATCCGCTTTAGTTCACGCAAAATCCGCTCTTTGTCGCTAACGCACATCTCATATCCAACCAGAGCATCAACAGAGACATTAAAGAAGCTGGCAAGCTCCATGATAATTCCGATGTCAGGTGTGGAACGCTCCTGCTCCCATTTGTAAATTGCGCCTGCTGTTACGCTCATAGCCTCCGCAAGCTGTTCCTGTGTTAGATGTTTTTCCTTTCGCAAGGTCTTTATATTTTCAGAAAATCTTGATTTCATTTTCGTCTGCCTCCCTGTTGGTGTATCTATTGTAGCATGGTAAAGTGAGAATTTGAACTGACTATTCGTACAGTTAAGATGCAATTTTCTCTACTGTTAGTTGTGTTTTCGTATTATTGCTTTCACTCAACCAAGCATCAGGTAAAGCTCAATACTTCAGTCATAGTCTTTGAGGTTTATTGCTGATACAATATACTTACATCAGAAAGGGATGCCAGAGCATAATCCTAAAGACTGGATCACAGAGGGTTAGCTTGCGAACGAGGTACAGCGTGAAATCCGCAGACTTGAGGTCATGTTTTTAGAGCGTAAATCTATATAATTTGCCGTCTAAAGGCACAGGTCAGTAGCAGGTGCAAAAATGCTTTAAGTTGAAGCTTATATTCTGACTAAAAACATCGGTTCGTATATGGTTATGATTAAAAAAATAAAGAGCTGCACTCAATCCAACAGTTGGAGAGTGCGGCTCTTATACTTTATATTTTAGATCAGTTATTCTGATACTTTCCTATCTTCTGGTCAATAGTCAAAATGTCGCCCTCAGGACGATAGACCACTTTTATGTAGGCGGATACCTTTTCAGCACCTGCCCGAACAGCTACATGCTGACATTCCTTTACAATATCCATAAGCTGGTCGTAGCTCTCGCCCTCAATGGTGGTTTCAAAGGGGCCTACTTCATAGCGCAGACCGGTACCGGCAATATAGGCGATTACTTCGTCCACCATGCGGCACAGCTCCTTGTCATTGTCTGCTTTGGGTAATACCTGAATTGCAATACTTGCACTCATAATTTTTCCTCCTCAAAATGTGCGGATTGTTTCGTCCGCAAGGTTTTGCATTTCATTCCAATGTGCATCTGCACTCTCATCATATATGCCTACTACATAAAATCCGGCTTCTTTAGCTGTTTTTGCAGCATAAAGTGCATCCTCATAAACCGCCGCTTCGCAAGGAAGACAGCCCAGACGTTTTGCAGCTTCAAAATAGACATCAGGCTGATTTTTGCCTGTACCCACGGTTTCACATGACAGCAGGAACTTAAAACAGGAACGTACTCCCAGGCGGGTCAGACAGGCCTCCATAAGATGCTCCGCAGTGGCAGAAGCCACGCACATTACGATTTCTTTTTGAGCAAGCTGTTCAAGGTATGAACGGACACCTTCCTTTAAAGGAATATCCTTGCAGTAGTGTTCGTCCATGCGTTGGTTCATTTCTGCTGCAATGCTCTCCGGAGTTCCCTCCAAGGAAAACTCACGAATAAACAGAGCAGCTGATTCCGTCATGGTCATTGGTTTGATTTTCTCCAGAATATCTTTTGAAACCTGAGAGATGCCCTTGCTGTTCAAAAACTCGGTTGCGAGATTTTTCCAATATATCATGGAATCCACAAGGGTTCCGTCCATATCGAAAATTACAAATTTTTTATCCATGCTGCACCATTTCTGTGGATAACTTCAAAAGATTTGCGGTTGCCTCGCCGGGATTTTCCGCAGCGAAAATTGCGGAAACCACAGCAACGCCGTCAACATTGCTGCCTGCCAGCTCCATCAGATTTGAGGCGCTGATTCCGCCGATAGCCACCACAGGAATAGAGACGGCGGCCTTGATTTCCTTAAGCTGCTCTATGGAGAGGTTTCTTGCGTTCTTTTTTGTGCTTGTGCCAAACACAGCGCCAACACCGATATAGTCTGCACCTGCTTTTTCTGCTGCAACAGCCTCTGCCACAGTTCCGGCAGAAATACCGAGGATTTTTTCATCGCCGATCATAGCACGAATATCCCTGCCTTTTATATCTGACTGACCCACATGAACGCCGTCTGCATCAATATCCAGTGCAATTTCCACGCTGTCATTTACAACAAAGGGCACATGGTATTTTGCACACAGTGTTTTCAAAGCCTGTGCTTCTGCTTCAAAGTCGGCTTCGTTCAGATCCTTTTCTCTAATCTGCAAAAAAGTTGCACCGTTATCCAGAACGTCTTTGCAAACATCAAGCAAAGTTTCGCCGGGTTTCAGCCACATACGGTCTGTTACAGCATAGAGCAGCATTGAGCTGCGGATTTCATCTTTAGTATATTTCATATCTAATACCCTTTCTTAACTGTTCTTCTGTCATGTTGAAAACAGCATCAATTAAATCTGTTCTGAATGTTGCGTTTCCTGTGCCGTTTTTCAGCCGTTTTTCCTCTGCAACTTCACCTGCTATGCCCATTACTGCCATTGCAGATACGGTAGCCATAAACGGATTTTCAGGTGATGCGCCACAAAACGCACCTATCAGGGAAGTGAGCATACAGCCGCTTCCGGTAATACGAGCCATAGTAGCACAGCCATTGCGAAGTATAACAGTCTGTGTTCCGTCTGTAATGATGTCCAATGCGCCGGAAATTGCAATCACGGTGTTAATTTGTCTTGCAAGCCCGCTTGCAACGGCGATTGCATCTGATAAATTGTTCTCTGTTATAACGTCCACGGCGCTAACATCAACACCGCTGCCTGCTGCCTGCTGACCGGCAAGAAAGCGGATTTCTGAAGCATTTCCACGAATGGCAGCAAAATGGACTTCGTCAAGCAGGCGCTTGGATAGGTCACGGCGCAGCTGCGTACCGCCGGCGGCAACAGGGTCAAGTACCACAAGTTTACCAAGAGCATTTGCCTTTTTACCTGCCAAAATCATGGACTCAACAAAGTCAATTGCACCCATGTTGCAGACCAGCGCCTTTGCGTGACAAATAGATTCCTCTACTTCACGAATATCCTGTGACATGGATGGAGAACCGCCGGAGGCCAGTATTATATTTGCACAATCATTTACTGTAACAAAATTTGTAATGCACTGAACAAGAGGAGACTGCTCATGCACCCTATGTAAGAAATCAGATAAATTATTCATTTGTGTCACCTCAGCTCATTGAGCATACGTTTTAAAACGCCGCTGCGCTTTAAAATCAGCAGAACAGCTACACCCATTGCTGCACCTACAACGGCGGAAGGAGTGTAGAAAGGAACGTAATAGTACCATTTCTGTACCTCCAGACCGTAAAACAGTCTCATCAGCGGGTAGGAAGCCAAGGCACCGAGGATTCCGGTTCCGATAACCTCGCCTACAAAAACAAGATAGATGTTTTTCGTCTTGCGGTATATAAGACCGCCGAGAATTGGGCCGAATATGGCACCTGTAACTGCCTGAATGGTTCGGCCGGACATCATGCGCATGATACCGCACAGGAAAGCGGCTGCACAGCCATACCACGGGCCGACAAATACAGCTGCCAGAACATCAATAAAATGCTGGAAAGGAGCCATTGAAGGAAAATACACAAAAGTGTTGAGTACAAATGCCAGACAGGCAAAAAGCGCAGTCAGCACTAATTTTTTTGTGGTTGATTTACTTTTCATATAAGACACCTCTTTAAAATGAGCAGAGAAACGGCAATAATAGCGTCGATTCCCTTATATTAAATAAGTTCGGACAAATGATGTCCGGAAATCGGTCGAAACTTCCTGGTTTCCTCTCACGCCGGAACACGGCTTCCCATCGCTATTATACAAGACACAGGGCGCTCCCCCTTGTCCGCCACAGATTAACCGTGGATACCGTTACCACACTCCTTTCAAAGCAATAAAAAAATCGGAGTACCCTTTGGGTATCTCCGAAAATTGTCATAATTTCCTACGTCGGCATTACCCGCATCAGGTTCATGGGTCGATAGTCACACTATCCTCTCAGCCTGTCTCACAAGCACCCCGATTTATTTAATTATAAAAATGTTCTTCGGAAAAACGTCATTCTTTCTCCGGCGTTTAATTATATATGGTTCTAAATAAAAAGTCAAGAAATACAATTTTTGTTTGGTTGCTACTCCGTCAACAAGGACAATCACATCAAGTTGTATGATAAAAGCCCCTGATTTCAAAAATCAGAGGCTTTATGTTTACATGGTATTCAGTTTTCCACAATAATCATATCTCTCTGCAATGTTTCAACAAAAATTGAAAACAGGCATCAGAACAAGTGACTATCGGTTTCTTTTTCTGCTGATTTTGAAAGCGGTTTATTTAGAGCCTGCACCCCAAACTTATTCTTCAGTGATTTCTGCATTCTCACGTATAAGACCCATAACCTTTCCGGTGAGTACGGAGCGTACAATCATATTGTCCAATTCCGGATCATTCATGGCGTTGAGGATGTCAATAGTGATGTTGTTGCTCATGCATATCTGCTCTCTTGCAGCATTGATCTCGTCGTCAGTGACCTCCAGTTTTTCAAGCTCTGCAATCTTGTCAACAGCAGCGTTAGTAAGGATGCTCTGACGTGCAGCGGGAACAGCCTGCTTGCGCATATCCTCAACTGTGGTATTCATGAACTGGCAGTACATTTCCAAAGTAGCACCCTGCTGAGCCAGCTGCTGCTCCATGCCGTTCAGCTGCTCATCAATGCTATCGTTCAGCTGCTCATCAGTGATTTCTATCTCAAGAGTGTCAGCAGCCTGCTTCAAAAGACTGTCCTGCAACTCCATTTCGCTCTCCTGATCGGCATAGTACTGCATACTGCGGCCCATCTTATCCTGCATTTCTTCCAAAGTCTCGCACTGACCCACTTCTTTTGCGAACTCATCATTCATTTGATAGCGGCCCATCTCGTGGATTTCGTGGATAACACAGCGGAACTCAGCAGGCTTGCCGGCAAGTTCTTCTGCGTGGTACTGCTTAGGGAACTTCACCTTTACAGAGACATTCTCACCGATGCTCTTGCCTATCAGCTGTTCCTCGAAACCTGGAATAAAGGTTCCGCTGCCAAGCACCAGATTCTGGCCCTGAGCTGTGCCACCCTCGAACTGAACTCCGTCACAGAAGCCTGCGTAATCCAGAATTACCTCATCTCCGCTTTTTGCAGGACGATCGGTGATTTGGGTCATACGGGGTCTGGTTGCTACCAGATGCTCCATCTGCTGCTTAACTTCTTCTTCCGTCACAACGTGACTCTTTTTGCTGGCCTTAAGGCCACGGTATTCAAAAGCCATATTATACTCCTATTTATGTTTGGGAATTTAACCCTTAATATACTGTATAAGCATACTCGATACTTGAAAATTTGTCAATTCATTGCAACAGTAAAATAGCTTCTCTTCCACTCCGGTGTTTGACGAACTTGAACAGGAAATAAAATGATAGCCCCTGATTTTCTCGAAATCAGGGGCTTTATGTTTATATGGTATTGAGTTTTCCACACCAATCAATCATCATATCTCTCTTCAATGGGTTTTCGAAGCCAGTTGCCACGGAAGTACATGATGGTAAAGCAGACCAGAGCCAGAAGCCAGCTCAGGGGGTAGGCCATAGAGAGTGTGAGCAGGGTGTGATGGTTGGAGACAACGATCCAGACCCAGAATATTCTGAACACGCACACGCACATGATGTTTGCAATAGTCGGAACAATGGAATAGCCTGTGCCACGCATTGCGCCTACGAAAACCTCCACAGCGCAGAAAGTGACATTAAAGGGAATAATCCACATCATTACCTTTGCACCAATATCTATGACATTCAAGTCGGTAGTGTATATGCCCAGAATCTCTCTGCGGAACAAAAGTATTGTGCCACTGGTAAGAATAACTGCGGCTACGTTCATAGCTATACAAGTCCAAACACTGCGGCGAATACGCTGGTAATTCTGAGCGCCGTAGTTCTGGCCTACAAAGGTAGTGGCTGCAATGCCGAAGGAATTGAGTATCATCCAGCTGAGAGCGTCAGTTTTCTGGTAGGCAGTCCATGCAGCAATGGTAGCCTCACCAAAGGAGTTGACACTGGACTGAATAAGAAGATTGGAAAGGTCAAAGGTAATAAACTGAAGTCCGCCGGGAATACCGATTGCCAGAACTCGGCGCATCAGTCTGCCGTTTATTCTAAGCTCCTTGAGGTGGAGTTTTGTTGCCTTGGGCTGCCGCATCATGGTTATAACAACCAGAACTGCGCTGACACACTGGGAAAGCACGGTTGCAACAGCAGCTCCGGCAATACCCATTTTGAACCAAACCACGCACACAAGGTCCATTACAATGTTTACAAGGCAGGCGATAATAAGGAAGATTGTGGGACGTGTGGAATCTCCCAAAGCTCTCAGAATACTTGCTCCCATGTTATACACCATAAAAGCAATGGAGCCTGCAAAATAGATACGAATATAGAGAACTGCATCTGCATAGCAGCTTTCGGGGATTTGGGTCATTCTAAGAATCAACGGACCGCCCAGACCACCGATTAAGATAATGATAACACCCAGAACCAGAGACAGTGCCATGCCAGTATGAATTGCATGAGATAGTCCCTCTTCATCACGAGCACCGAAAGTCTGGGAAACTATGACGGTAACACCTGTGCTAAGACCCATGAAAAATCCGCTCACCAGATTTATAAGTGCGGAGGTAGCTCCCACAGCGGCCAGTGCCTGAGTGCCAACAGCTCGTCCGACAATAATGGTATCCACAGTATTGTACATCTGCTGAAAAAATGTACCAAGCAGAATGGGGAAGAAGAATGATAAAAGCTGTTTCCAGATTACACCCTCGGTGATGTTCTGGGTTGAAAGATTACTGCGTGCCACGGGTTTACCTCCTGATAATTTTTATATCTGCAAAAAGGCATAGTGTTTGTTTTCAAACTACGCAAAAGAAAAACCTGATTTCTTGCGAAACCAGGTTTTTAGTGGTTGCGGGGGAAGGACTTGAACCAACGACCTCCGGGTTATGAGCCCGACGAGCTACCAACTGCTCTACCCCGCGATATGTGTTTGTGTTGCCTTTAGCTTGTTTATAATACCATACGTATCTACAAATGTCAAGCGCAAATTTAAATAATTCTGATTTTTTTATTTATCAGCATAAGTTTTTCCCGTAATGTTTGAATTTTCAAATTAAAACAGCAGCATTTCAGCATAACGTATACCTTTCCTGCGACTATTTTAATTTTTATACGACAATTTTACGACAATTTTCACATGGAACACTTACGATTTGGTGCTTAGAGAAATCACAAACTTTTACGACTAATTTATTTTTATGATTCGGTTGTTTACACATTTAGTGACATTTTTTAGTAAAAATAAAAGAGTGCGTTTTTTCGCACTCTTTTAAAATTATTTATTCTGTTCTTCGGGCGGAAGCACTTTTGCAAGCACCCTCTCCACTCGTCTGCCGTCCATAACAAGGACGCTGATAAGGATATTTTCATATTGGAAGCTATCTCCGGGCTTTGGATAGGAACCAAAGCGCTCCACAGTCCAGCCGCCAACAGTATCACTGTCAGCCTCGAAGTTTTCCTCGCTTATACCCATAAGCTCAAGGAAGTCGTCAAGAACCATGTCTCCGTCAAGCTCGTACTCGTTTTCATTACGACGTATAACTTCCTGCTCCACATCGTCTGTTTCGTCCCAGATCTCGCCCACTATCTGTTCCAGAACGTCCTCCATTGAGAGAACGCCAAGAGTACCGCCGTACTCATCGGAAACCACAGCAAGATGCTGTCTGGAGCTTCTGAGCTGGCTCAAAACAGCAGGTAATTTCATTGTTTTGTAAACATAGCAGGGAGGCATTAAAAGCTTTCTTATATCCACATGCTCCTGCTCTGTCATAGCTTTCAGGAAGTGGTTCAGGTACAGAACACCGATTATATTGTCGATGCTGTCCTCATAGACAGGAAGTCTGGAATAGGGAGCTTCCTCGATAAGGCTGAGAATATCCTCCCAATCGTCATCTATGTCTATTGCAACCACGTCAACTCTGGCAGTCATAACCTCAGAGGCAGAAATTTCGGAGAAGTCTATTGCCGCCTGAACCAGTTCTGACTGGTCCTCGTCAAGCACATCTTCGTCCTCGGCAGTCTCTATAATAGAGTGAAGCTCATCAACTGCCTCTTCCTGCTCATCCACAGCACCTTTCATACCCTTTGTGATAAGGTTTATGCTGTTTACCACAAGCCAGATAACCGGCTTAAAAATCACCATCAGGAAATGGATAAAGCCTGCATTTTTCTCGGCTGTTCTGTTTGCACTCTTTTTGGCGCATATTTTAGGTATAGTCTCGCCGAAAATAATAACCCAAATTGTAATCACAAGTGTTGCAAGCCAGGTGTACTTATCGCTGTTCTCCTCGCCCACAAGCATAATGACAAGAACTGAGCTTAAAGAAGATGCCGCAATATTCACAAGGTTGTTACCGATCAAAATGGCACCCAGTGCGTCATCGTATCGGTCAACTATTTTAAGGGCAAGTCCTGCTTTTTTAGAGCCGCCTTCTCTGGTTTTTTCAAGTCTCACAGGGTTGCATGAGGAATATGACATTTCGGAGGCTGAAAAATAGGCAGAGAAGAAGATACAAACGGCTATACCCGCAATAACAAGGTAAAGGCTCACTTATCTTCGCCTCCTTCCGTATTCTCCGGAATTCGTGAAACATTCAGTTTTAAAATTCTGTTATGCTCCATTTCCGCCACTGTAACCATGAGTTCATGATAGGTGAAGCTGTCTCCCACCTTAGGTATCTCAGTGAACTGCTCATAAGCCCACTCGCCCATAAGGGTGTTAACCAGTTCCTCGTCCTCCTCGGGGTCTTCAAAATCCATATGTTCAAAGATGTCGCTGACTGTTTCATCAGCTCCTGCCTGACAGGCTCCGCCATCCATATCCACTATGGTTTCTTCCACCACGTCGTCCTCGTCCCAGATTTCGCCCACAAGTTCCTCCAGAATGTCTTCTACAGTCACTATGCCAAGAGTGCCGCCGAAATTATCAGTAACAACGGCCATATTGATTCGTGCCTTGGACATTACAGGCAGAAGCTCGTCAATATTGGTGCTCTGGTGGACAAAGAACGCCTCGTCCAGAAGAGGTCTGATGTCCAGCTCACCGCCGGATTTAAGATAGGCTTTAATATATCTTCTTATCTGAAGAACGCCTATAATATTGTCTTTATTGCCATCGTACACGGGAAGTCTGCTGTGGTTCTGAGTTTTAACATAGCTGAGTATCTCCGCCGGTGAATCCTTAATATCCACCGCCGCCACGTCAACTCGCGGAGTTAAAATACTCTCAACCGTAAGCTCTCCGAACTGAAGGGCTGAGGAAATAAGATCACCCTGCTCCTCATCAAGGCTTCCCTCCTCTGTCATATCCTCGATGATGTCGTAAAGCTCATCCTCGGTAACGGATATTTCAGGGTCGCCCTTGGTGATTTTCGCCGCTGCCTGACCGATTTTGGTAAGCAGAAGAGAAAAAGGCTTAAACACCTTCATAAAGAAGATGATCGGGCCTGCGCACATCTTAGCTAATTTCTCGCTGTATTTCTTTGCAATGCTTTTCGGGAGCATTTCTCCAAAATAAAAAACCACTATCGTGGTTATGATGGTGCTGATAGAAACCGCACTCAAGCCCCATCTTTTTGTAACTGCAACGGTCACAATAGAGGCTGTTGCGATATGTACTATATTAGTACATATAAGCAATGTGCTGATAGTTAAATCAAAGTTATCCAGAATTGCCAATGCTCGTTTGGCGTTGTTCTCTCCCCTATCCGCCGCAATTTTAATCTTACTGCGTGAAGCAGAGGCAAAGGCTGTTTCAGCTACGGCAAAAAATGCCGCAAAACAGACCAGAATGATTGCGAATATCCAAGGCAATCGACTGCCGTCATCCATATTTGGATATACATCTCCTTTATAACAAATTGTACAATAGTATATCATAGCCGGAAATTGCCGTCAATATTTTGTATGTGTCCTAATTTTGAATTTTTCTTGATTTTACAGGCTTTCCCAGTTTTAAGCGGAAAAAACCGGCCGATAATCGGCCGGTTTTTGTTTTGTTGTTCAGGCTCAAGCCCTTACATGATTATGCACTTCTTGGGGCAGGCATCGGCGCAGGTTCCGCAGGCGATGCACTTTTCATCATCCAGCTGCCAGACCTTGTTTGCTCTGTCAACGGTGATTGCCTCCATCGGGCATTTCTTTGCACATATACCGCAGTACACGCACTTGGTGGGGTCGCTGACCGGCTTTCCGTCGTCTCTGGGAGAGACAGCGCAGGCAGGAACAGGCTCCTCGGGCTTTTTCTCAGCAGCAGGGGCTGCTTTAGGAGTTGCCGCAGGAGCAGCTGCGGGAGCTGCTTTCTTCACAGGAGGCTTTTTAATGAAAGTACCGGTTACGATAAGATCTTCCTCTTTGGTGGCGATCATATGGTAGTCGTCGGTAAGCTCTATGGCGTGAGTGGTGCAGAAGTCAGCGCAGTGAGAGCAGAAGGTGCAGGAACCCAGGTTAAAGGTACGGGTGATTTTATCCCCTTCCTCAGTTTTTTCCACAACCGTGCTGATTGCACCTCCGGCGCAGACTCTCTCGCACATACCGCAGTGTATACATTTTTCAGGGTGGAACACAATTCTACCTCTGTAATGAGGAGCAGCAGGGCTTGGCTTTACGGGATACATTTCGCAGCTTGTCTTACTGAAAAGCTGGGACACAGCTTCTTTTATAAAGGGAAAATCCATTACATCTGTTCCCTCTTTTCTTTAAGTATTTTTGCAGCCAGAGCAAGGCCGTCGATTATGGCCTCGGGTCTGGGAGCGCAGCCGGCTATATCCACATCTACGTGTACATATTTGCTCAGAGGACCTGCCACAGCGTAGCTGTCCTTAAAGACGTTGCCGGACTGGGGGCATGAGCCAACGGTCACAATGCAGCGAGGCTCAGGTATCTGGGAAATGGCTCGCAGGACTCTGGGCAGGGACTGCTTTGTAACAGGGCCTGTCACCACGGCAATATCTGCCTGACGGGGAGAGCCGGTGAGTTTAAATCCAAGACGCTCTGCATCAAAACGGGGAGTGAGTACGGAGACAATCTCAATGTCGCAGCCGTTGCAGGAGCCGGCGTTAATGTGGAAAAGCCAGGGTGATTTTGCGGTACTCTCCGCTATAAGCTTTTTAAACATTTTCACCCCTCCTTTAGAGTCCGTACCAGGCCAGAACAAGGCTGATAAGTGCAAAGCCTGAAACTATGGTCCAGTAGAATTTGAATACCTGCTCAATTCTAAGTCTGGCTGTAATAGCGTGAACAAGAGAAATGCTCACGATAGTAACAACCGTGCAGAGCAGGAACATAACGATAAGCTTGAGTAAGAATGCCACCACAGCAGCAGCCGCTCCGGACAGGAACAGAGCAACGAAGCTTTCGATACCGCTTCCGATTCCGCCGAAGAAGAGAGCTACGAAAATGCTGGTCATGGTGAGCATCTTTATGGCGTGGCTCAGCTTGTAAACTGCAAGGGGTGGGCCGGAATACTCACAAAGCATACCTTCGCAAATCTCGGTCTCTGCCTCTGCTGCATCGAAGGGATGATTTCCGGTTTCGCCGGGAATTACCAGCAGCATTGCAACAGCAGCAGGAATCATACTGGCTTTGAGAATAAGGCTGCCGTTTTCCATCTGGTAACGGGCAATCTCAGTAAAGGAGAACACAATACCTGTGCCCATAGCGTTGCCCACTGCCTTGCCTACTGCCAGAAGTACCATGACCAAAGGCAGCTCGCAGGCAATAACTGTTACCATTTCACGAGAAAGACCCACGCCGGCATAGGGAGAGCCGGAAGCAGCGCCGCCCATGATAACGGAGACAGCAGGAATAAGGAGCAGATACAGGACAACAATTATATCTGCCATGCCTGAGAATGCGGTAAAGTCGAATACAGGCACGAAAAGCTGAACTACAACAAGTGCTGCAAGTCCGAACAGAGGCGCCATCAGGAAAGTGGTTTTGTGAGCCACCGCCGGCACGATAGTCTCCTTACCGCAGAGCTTAAAGAAGTCGTAGAAAGGCTGAAGCACAGGAGGGCCGACCCTCTTCTGCATCTTAGCCACCATTTTTCTGTCAATTCCGCAAAGCAACATTCCGCCCATGAAGCAGAACAGGAAACCGGGGAAGATAAGGACATATCCTAAATAACGCAGTGCATCAAGAAATATACTCATGTTCCCACCTCCTTAAAATACTATCTGCATATACACGATAGTAACGGCAAGAGCAATTACAGCCCAGAGGGCGTAATCGTTCACGATGCCGCTGTGCAGTTCGTGCATGAAGTTGAAATAACGCTTCCAGTTGTGTTTGAAGCCCCAGAACATATCTTCGCCGCCGACCTGAGAGTATACGCTCTTTTCGCCGCCGAAGAAGGTGTCGTACTTGGTATCAACACATTCAAGCTGTTCGCTCACTCTGTCGTACTTTCCGGCAACTGCCACTATGGTAATTGCAAGAAGTACAATCAGCATCAGGCACAGCCATGCCACAGGACTCCAGCAGCCTACTTCAACAAAGGTAACAGCAGTAGCCACAGGAGGTGCAGCCATTACGCTCTCGGCGTAGCCGGCGCCCATCATGGTGTTGATGTAATCACCAACATGGAACACAGCGGCAGCGGCAGGCTCGGTGAGATAAGTGGTAACGAGCTTGGGGAAGAGACCGGTAATAACGCAGAGAAGGGCAAAGATGCTCATTGCAAAGCGCATACCGAAGGGAGCTTCTTTTGTATTCTCCAACTCCTTGGGGAGCTGACCGAAGAATACGGACTGGCTGACTTTTACAAAGGAGGCAAGAGTCAGAACACTTGTAACAAGAGCAATTATGGTTACAAACAGGTAGCCGATGTTACCGGATTCAACTGCTTTAAGGTATGTAGCCTGATAGATAGACCACTTGGAAACAAAGCCGTTAAAGGGAGGAATACCGGAAATGGATGCAGCACCTATAAGGAACAGCGCCGTAGTGTATGGCATTTTCTTTGAAAGACCGCCCAGCTTATTCAGGTCAGTTGTACCGGTTTCATGCAATACAGCACCGGCAGCAAGGAACAGCAGCCCCTTAAACAGGGTGTGGTTCATTGCGTGGTAAAGTCCGGCAGACATACCCATGGCAGTGCAAAGACCTGCGGCGGTAAGAACATAGCCTATCTGAGAGATAGAGTGGAATGCAAGCAGTCTCTTGAAGTCATGCTGTGCAAGAGCCATGGTCACGCAGACGAACATTGACAGAGAGCCTACAAATACCAGCAGGAACTGGATCGGGCCCAGTCCCATGCTCTGGAACAGGAAGTAGCAGATTCTTATAATTCCGTAAAGACCGGATTTGGTAAGAACGCCGGATATAAGCACGGAAATAGATGCAGGAGCTGCACCGTGGGCATCTGCTGCAAGGGGGTGGAAAGGTACAACAAATGACTTGGTAGCATAGCCGACAAGCAGCAGAGCATATGCAAGCTTTGTGGCTGTGTTCATGTTTCCGGGGATTAAAGCAGCGAGCTGTGCAAAGTTCAGTGTGTGGGTCTGGGCATACAGCATAACTGTACCGACCAGTATGCACGTGGAACCCATGCTTCCTACAATGAGGTATTTGAACGCAGCTTCAAGCGCTCCGTTTGCCTTATTTCTGAACGCTGTCAGGGCAACGGCTGCAAAGGTGAGGATTTCCACCATGATGAACATGTTGAAAAGGTCACCGGAAAGAACCAGCCCCATAACGCCGCCGGAGAGCATGAGGAAGAGGGTGTAATACTCTCTAACATTGTCGTCGTGCTCCATGTAGCTGAAAGAATAGACGCATGCAACGAAAACGGCAGTTGCAACCAGCAGGCCGAAGAAGAGGCTCAGTGCATCAACTTCGAGGGAAATTCCTATGGCGTAGCCGCCCACAGGAGTTCTGTTGCCCATCCAGTAGGCGATGATCTCTCCGTCCACCATCACTCTCTTTATGAGTGAGGAGAGCATAACGAGAGGAGCTGAAACAGCAAAGAAAGCAATAATCTTTCTGACTGTCTTGTTTCCTCCGAACATAACAACAAGGAATGCTCCCAGGAAGAAGGACATTATAGCCATTATGGGTAAATGCTGATACATAGCTGTACTCATCCTCTAAGCCTCCTTATCTCTCTCGTGTCGATAGTACCGTAGGATTCCTCAATCTTAATTACAAGAGAGAGGGACATTGCAGTAACGCAGGCACCGATAACTATACTTGTAAGAGTAAGAGCCTGGGGAATGGGGTCAACAAAGAATGTTGAGGGAGTAAGCTCATTCCATGTAAAGATAGGAGCGGTTCCGCCGGGTTTGAAGCCTATGCTTACTATTAAAAGGTTCACTCCATAGTCGGTAATGCCAAGACCCATAACGGTCTTAATAAGGTTGTGTTTTGCAATAATAGTGTAGAAGCCAAGAGCTATCAGGAAAAAGGCTACAAAATAATTAAGCATCATCATATCGTTCACCTCATTCCTGGAAGTCTACATCCTGAGCCACAAGCAGGCTCAGCATAGACAGGACCAGAGCTGTAACACCGGTTAAAACGTTAAGACCAACAGCTTCGTCCATAAGGGAAATAGTGCCGGAAGAGATAAGGTCGCCGATATTGCCGTTCATGTACAGCACGTTCTGGCAGAAGCTTGCGCCCACGCATACACCAACGAAAGCCAGTGCAATATACATAGTAACAGCAAATCCCTCTACTTTGCGCATAAGGGTAGGATGCATAACTTTTTCTGTTATCTCGTATCCGTGTCCAAGATATATAAGCACTATTGCAGCAACCATAAGCACACCGCCCTGGAAGCCGCCGCCGGGGGAAAGATGGCCGTGGAGGATAACGTAAAAAATATAAACAAGAGCCAGAGGAAGAATCATATCGCAGCCGCAGCGCTGAATAATTCTTTTGACATGAATATTTTCATTTTTCATTATTCTCTTCCTCCTTTTTCTTATCAGCTTTTGTAAAGAGAATAACGGTAGCACCGGCGACAGCAGTTATAAGGATAAACGCCTCGCCCATGGTATCGTAGCCTCTGAAGTCGAAAACGATTGATGTAACATCGTTTACGGCGTGAGTTTTTGCAAGGTTCTGCTGAACGATAGCGCCTGCGGCGCCGTCAACCTGAGTGTCGTCATAGCTTTCGGGGTTCTGATACAACTCATACACAGAGACAGCAGCCTCATCGCCGGAATAGGTATACGGCATGTTGGTCATTGTAACAGAAGCGTAGATACCTGCTACCAGAAATATTCCAAGACAGAGCCAGGTGAGAGTTTTTTTCATTTATCGTCGCCTCCCCGTATTTTTTTGAGAGCAACAATGAATATCAGAGGGCTGAGGGCTGCGCCGACAGCGGCCTCGGAAATAGCAACGTCGGGGGCGTGCAGGAGCAGAAATTCTGCTGCTGCAAACACACCTGTAAGACCGAGAGCGATAACGGAAGAAAGCAGCTTTTCAAAATGGCATGCCATAACCGCTGAAACTACAAGGCCTGTAAGTATAAGCACATTCAGGACAACTACAAGATTACTCATCGAAATCCCTCCTCAAATCATCGACTTCCATCTCCTTATCAGGACGGATTCCGTGCTGATAGGCACCCTTTGCGATAGCGTGGGCACCCACAGGATTTGTAATGAAGATAAGGCCTGCTATTACAACTACCTTAACCGCGGTAGCAGGGTTATGCATTACGAATATCGCATACAGCAGAGCGCCTAAGCACACGCCAAAAACGCCGAGAGTAGTTATACAGGTGCTTGCCTGCATACGGCAGTATGTATCAGGCATTTTAATTATGCCGATAACTCCGGCCAGAGCAAAGAAAGCTCCAATAGCAATACATAGATCAATTATTATTCTCAGAGCTGTCATGCTTCTTAACCCACCTTCCTCTATCAAGATAACGACCTACAAGCATGGTATTTATAATACCCAGCATAGCGCTTATGATTGAAACGTCCAGATAAATGCCTCTTCCGCTGTAAAGTGAGAAGAGCATCATGGCGCAGGAGATCATAATATCCGCAGCATCAGAAGCGACAATACGGTCGGCAGCATTTGGGCCTTTAATGAGCCTATACAGGTTCACAATGGCAAATGCCAGAAATAAAATGGCGAAAATCAAAAATTCTATCATGGCCATACCCTCCCGACCCACTTTTCTAAGACACCTTTTATCTCGTCTCCGGCTTCCTTGCCGCTGGGCTTTGTGACGTCTATCCAGTGGACATAAAAATAATTCTGACCGTCTTCCTCGGTTATCTCCATGGTGATGGTACCCGGAGTAAGGGTTATGGAGTTTGCAAGGTTTGCAAGACCGTAATCGGATTTAAGTTCCACGGGTACCTTTACAATGCCGGGATTGACCTTCTTGCAGCCGCCGTAGCAGCGCTTTGCCATATCCCAGTTTGCCTTAAACAATTCAATAATAAAAATAACGAAGCTGTAATACAGGGAAACGAAAATTTTAAGGGGATTGCCGAAACCGGTTCCGTCGTTGTGGACGAAGAAGCGGGCTGAAAACAGCGCCACAGCCACACAGACAACAGCTCCTGCTACAAGTTCCTGTGGTTCAACACTCCATGTAAGGAATATCCAAAACAGGTATGAAATAGCAAATGTTATCAAAAATGACGGGAATTTTGTTTTCTTCATTTTTGGATTTTGCAAGAGTAAACCTCTCCTTTCCTGAGACGGCAATTTACCGAGCCGTCCCTATTTTCACTATTCTACTTTTAATTGTTCGACAAAGAATTCCCGACCTGAAACCATTTTTATACCGTAGCCGCCGCAGTCGGGGCAGCAGGCTTTTCTTCTGTCAACAGGCCCTTCATAGCCGCAGTCAGGACATTTGAAGCTGCCTGGGATAATGCTTATTGTAAGCTCTGCATTTTCAGCCGGTGTGCCAGCAGCTGCTACGGGGAAGAATTCCCGTATGCACTGGGAAACAATTCCCGAGTACTCGCCCACTTTAAGCTCTATCTCCAGTACCCGCTCAAATTGATTTTCCTTGGCCTCGGAATTTACAATGTCGATAATTCCTTCGCATAATGCCAGTTCGTGCATGATTATCTATCAAGACAGCTGAAGCAGGGGTCAATGCTTGCAATAATAAGTCCGGCGTCTGCAACAGTGTTTCCTCTGAGCATAAAAGGGACAGTAGGAGTATTCTTGAAGCTGGGGACGTGGATGCTGACACGGTGGTTCTGGAGCTTGTTTGCGCCCACAACCATGTGGCTGAGCTGTCCTCTGGGTGCTTCGTGGCGGCAGACTATCTGGCCTTCCTTGATTTTTACCAGCTTGTTTCCGTTATTTATGGGGCCTTCGGGCAGGTTGTCCAAGGCCTGCTTTATAATCTTAATGCTCTCTACGCATTCAAGTGCTCTGACAACTACTCTTGCAAATACATCGCAGCTGTCACAAACAGGAACGTCGAACTCAAAATCGTCGTAAGAGGAGTAGGGGGAGTCACGTCTAACATCAACGTCAACACCTGATGCTCTGGCATGAGGACCGATAGCACCCATGCGGATAGCATCGGCGGTAGGCAAAACGCCTACACCCTTTGTACGCATTGCTATGGTCTTATCGGTGAGAACTATCTCAACCATTCTGTTTAAAGACTCAAGCAGCTTGTCGCAATCGGAGATGATGTCTTTTCTAAGCTCGTCGCTTATATCACGTCTTGAGCCGCCTATGGTGACCATGGCGTAGTTGACACGGTTACCGCTGAGTCTCTCAAGAAGGCTCATAACCATTTCTCGAACATCCCATATGTGCATGAACATGCTGTCGTGGCCTATGATGTGGCAGGCTATGCCCATCCACAGCATATGGGAGTGAAGTCTCTCAAGCTCGGCTGTAATAACTCTTATGTACTGGCCTCTCTTAGGTACTTCAATCTCGTTTAAGCCCTCAACGCACATTGCATAGGTAAATGCGTGGGAGTGGGAGCAGATACCGCAGACACGCTCAACCAGAACAAGGGTCTGAATGGCGTTTCTCTCGGTTGCCAGTTTTTCAATTCCACGGTGGTTATAACCGACGAAAACCTCCGCATCTTTTATAATCTCACCCTCGGTGTAGAGCTTTGCGTGAATAGGCTCTTCAAGGGCGGGATGATAAGGGCCAACAGGCACGATATAACTCATCTTATACCTCCTCCTTTATGTTTCTTTTTCTCAGCTCGGCAAGGGGTATTACCATAATCTGACCCTTTCCCTGAGTTTCCAACATATCCTCAGGCAGGAAGAGACGCTGTGAAACGTCCAATCCATCAAATTCAATGCCGAAAATCTCGTTCAGTTCTCTCTCGGGCCAAGTAGCGGCGGTGTCATAGATTTCGCCTATGGACGGCAGCTTAGTCTCCCCTATAACGTGGTAGGATTCCACGGCAGGATCGACTGCATAATCCCATGAAACATCCATTTTGTCCTCATTGTTGATGAATGCGTGAATCATCAGCAAAGCCTTTCCGGCCTTTCTCATTCGCTCAGCAGTAGGCACTATCTGGTCTTTCTCAATTACAATTTTCTTGTACTCCTGCATTCATTTCACCTCTCGTGCTGTATTTTCGTTTAACAAATTCTCGGAAGCTGCGCTCCCGTGAGTTTCTGAAGTATTCTTGCCCCGCCCAAAGCCGTTTTCATCGTAAGCTTTCCGGGGTATCTGGCGGTCACATGACCTATAAGCGTCGCATTTTTTCCCTCCGGAAGCTCCTGCATTGCTTTTATAACCTTGTCCGCATTTTCCTCTGGTACTATGGCAATGAGTTTTCCCTCATTGGCGCAGTACAGCGGGTCAAGACCGAGCATATCGCAGGCAGCTTTCACAGCAGGCGCTACGGGAATCAAGCCGTCCTCAATCTCAATGCCAAGTTCACTTCCCTCAACAAATTCATTGAGTGTTGTAGCAAGTCCGCCTCTTGTAGGATCACGGAGAACTCTCACATCGGCGTTAAGAGAGAGTATTTTATCGGTCATGCGGTTTAATGCTGCACAGTCGGACTTGATGTCTCCCTGCATCATGCCGCTTCTGGCGAGCATAACGGTTGTACCGTGGTCTCCAACCGTTCCGGAGACTATGACTGCGTCTCCCTCTTTGATGTTTTTGGGACTGAGTCCCGGATATTTCAAAATGCCGATACCGGCGGTATTTATGTAGATACCGTCTCCACGGCCTTTTTCCACAACCTTTGTGTCCCCTGTTACTATTTGAACGCCTGCCTCCTGAGATGCTTTTCTGATAGATGCAATCACCTTTTGAAGCTCAGACACCTTGAAGCCCTCCTCAATTATAAAGGAACAGCTAAGGTATTTGGGTATTCCACCGCACATTGAAACATCGTTAACAGTTCCGCAGACGGAAAGCTTTCCTATATCTCCGCCGGGGAAAAACAACGGGTCTACAACGAAGCTGTCGGTTGAAAAGCAGAGCTTTTCTCCCCCGTCTAAAACCGCTCCGTCCCCAAGCTCGTGGAGAGCCGGATTATCCAGCTGCGGAACTATCATTTCTTCAATCAGGCGAGAGGTTTTTTTACCTCCGCTTCCGTAATCCAGTGTAATTATCTCTTCCATTTATACTCCTTGATACTTATATGCAGCGGCGCAGGCGCCCTCTGATGAAACCATGCAAGGCCCCACAGGGTCTTCCGGTGTGCAGCGTTTTCCGAACATCGGACAGTCGCAGGGACTTAAACGGCCTGTTATAACCTCGCCGCAGCGGCAGGCTGTGGGTTTTGGTTCTGCAGGGGTGAGATCAAAGCGTTTCTCAGCGTCAAACTCACTCAGCTCTTCTCTAAAGCCAAGACCGCTCATGGGGATAAGCCCCAAGCCTCTCCATATATCGTCTCTTTTTATAAAACATTCATTTATCATTTTTTGAGCCAGAACATTGCCCTCTTTCGAGACTGCCCGCTCATACTCATTCTGAACTCTTGGTTTTCCCTCTGCTATCTGCTTTAAAAGGAGATAGGCGGCAAAAAGAATATCCTCAGGCTCAAAACCGCTTATTACGGCGGGGATTTTAAGTTCCTCCGTTAAAAAACGGAAGCCCTCCTCCCCTATGATGCTGCCCACATGGCCGGGACACAAAAACCCCTGCACATTAAAGCTGTCCATTGAAGTTAAAGCTCGGAGCGCAGGTTCTACTGTTTTCAGCATGGAGTATACGGAAAAGTTTTTAACACCCCGCTCTTTTGCCGTCAGCACAGCGGCGGCAGTTCCGGGAGCTGTGGTTTCAAAACCTACGCCCAGAAAAATCACCTGTTTGTCGGGATTATTTTCTGCATATTCCACTGCATCCACCGGAGAATAAACTATCTGGATTTTTGCCCCCAGTGCTCGCCGTCTCTGGAGACTGTCTCCGGGAGTTGAACCGGGAACTCTGACCATATCTCCGTATGTGGCAATGACCACATTTTTTCCCATGGCCAGCTCCAGAATTTTGTCTATGACCTCTCCGGGAGTTACGCAGACAGGACAACCAGGGCCGCTGAGCAGCTTTACATTTTCGGGTAAAACAGATTTTATTCCGGCCTTTGCGATAGCCATAGTATGAGTACCGCAGACCTCCATTATATTAACATTTCCCAGAGGCAGAGCCTCCATGGCTTTAATTATCTTTTCAGCGCTGAATTCAGAGGACATCTTTGACTTCCTCCCACGCCTCAAGATCCTCAAGTGCCTGCTTTTCCGGCAGACGCTCGATGGCAAAGCCGGCATGAACTATTACATAGTCCCCTATTTTAGGCTCTGGAATAAAGTCAAGCCTCATGTTTCTCTTCATTCCCATAGCTTCGCCGATTGCCTCTTTACCGTTGATTTCACTTATTTTAAGTGGTATAGCAAGACACATTTTAAATTTCCTTCTTATTTAAGATAGCAGCCTGAGCCACCATAAGCTGCCCCAGAGAAATTCCCTCGTCATTACATGACACACGGCGGTGGCAATACACTTCAAAACCCTCACATTTTAAAGCTTCGGGAAGTCTCTCCATTATATACATATTCTGAAAACTGCCGCCTGAGAGAACCACGGTGTTTATGCCTGTTTTCTCTCTTGCCATTTTGCATAGCTCAGTTCCCATTTTTATTAAGGTATTCATAAAGCGGGCTGTCAATGCTGAATTGTCGATGCCCTCCTCTTTTTCCTTAAACATCTGCCTAATAGCAGGCCGCCAGTCAAAGTGCACAGGCGCAGAGCCGTAAAACTCTACGGGATAAATGCCCTCGTCATCTCCTGCCGCAGCTTCAAGAAGCACAGCTCCCTGACCCTCGTATGAAGCTTCGGTTTTTATACCCAAAATTGCAGCTGCGCCGTCAAAAAGCCGTCCCATTCCGGAGGATTTGGGGCAGTTAAAGCCGGCTGACAGCATATTGTTTATAAGCTCAGAGTTTTTAAATTCATCGCTGGGGCAGCCGGATTCTCTCAAAAGGCTGATTGCTGTTCTGTAAATTTCCTTTGCCGCTCTGTCTCCGCCGGGCAGGGGAATTTCTCTCATACTTCCGAAGTGTTCAAAGCCTGCATAGTCTCCCGTAAGACACTCACCGCCCCACACTGTTCCGTCGGTACCGTAGCCCGTACCGTCCCATATAAGGCCTATAACCTTTCCGCTCAGGTTGTTGTCTGCCATACATGAGCACATATGTGCATGGTGATGCTGAACCTTTACAAGAGGTATTCCCAGTTCCCTGCTTTTTTCCGCTGCATAGTCTGTGGACATATAATCGGGGTGCATATCGCAGGCAATGCACACAGGGTTTATATCGAAGAGCCGTTTAAAATGTTCTATCTGGCTCTGGTAGTTTTCCAAGGTCTCCATATTTTTAAGGTCTCCTATATGCTGACTTTGGAAAACATAATCGTCTTTTGAAAGGCAGAAACTCGCTTTCTGCTCCGCACCGCAGGCAAGAACCTGTCCACGGCTCTTCTCTACCTTAATTGGAAAAGGCACATAACCTCTGGAGCGTCTGGCAAAATACTCACTGCCGTTTAGCACCCAGCACAAAGAGTCGTCACACCTTGTCTGAATTTCACGGTTATGTAGTAAAAATCCGTCCGCTATGCCGTGAAGATTTTCCAGTGTCTCTTCATTTTTATATATTATAGGTGTGTCGGAAAGATTTGCAGAGGTCATAATGAGCATATCAATGTCATCTCCAAAAAGGAGATAATGAAGAGGAGTGTAGGGAAGCATTATTCCCACATAATCATTTTCACTTAGATAGGAAAGTCCTTTCTCCTTCTTCCTAAGGAGAACTATGGGTCTTCTGAAGCCTGTAAGGATTTTTTCCTCTTCCTCGCTCACATAACAAAACTTTTTTGCGCACTCTACATCTCTGCACATAAGAGCAAAGGGTTTCTCGTCCCTCTGTTTTCTGTATCTTAAAGTTTTTGCAATATTTTCGTCATCACAGCGACAGGCAAGGTGCATACCGCCTAAACCTTTTACCGCAACAATTTTTCCCGCTTTCAGATATTCCCTCGCCGTTTCTATCGGTTCTCCCGGAATCTCGTTTCCCTCTCCGTCAATGAAGAACACCTTCGGACCACACTCTGCACAACAGTCCGGCTGAGCATGGTAACGGCGGTTTTCAATGTCGTGATATTCCCTGTCGCAGTCTGGACACATAGGAAAATCACTCATTGAAGTTTTGGCCCTGTCATATGGTATATCTTTTATAATAGTAAATCTTGGGCCGCAATTTGTGCAATTTATAAATGGATACTTATATCGCCTGTCTTTTTTATCCCGAAGCTCTCTCAGACAATCCTCGCATATACAGATGTCAGGAGAAATCAACGTGTTTCTGTATTCCTCGGTTTTGCTTTTAAGTATCTCAAAGTCTGTAAAATTTTTTAGTTCACCGCTGAACTTAGTTTTTATATTCTCAATAAGGGCAAGTCTGGGTGCTTTTTTCGGAATGTCATCAATAAAGCATTGAAGTTTATTTTCCGAGCCTTCAAGCTCCATTTCCACCCCTGAGGAGGTATTTTTTATATATCCGTTTAGTCCGCATTCTTTTACAAGCTTGTGGATAAACGGCCGAAATCCCACGCCCTGCACTATGCCCTGAATCTCAATGTGTGCTCGTATCATAACGCATAATCCTCACATTTTTGCAGCTTTGTCAGGACAAAGCACATGTTAAAACTTTGACATATCCTTTCTTATATTTTTTTCTGAATCACTTTATTTTTTATTATACTTCCAGCAAGTTTTATATGCAAGCATAGTAAATAAGTTAACAATTTTTTGCATTATTGTTCCATTATAAAATTTATCTTTTACTTTGTCATTCTCTACAAAAATACATTATTTAGTTGAATTTCTCCATTTTTTAGCAAAAAAGCAGAGAAATGATTCTCTGCTTTTTTGCGTACTGAAATTTTCGCATTGTTTGAGCACTTATTGTCGCTTTGCTTTCTTTCGATGTTTTATGTATTTTGGCCTTAATCCGCCTTTAATTCAGCTCCGAAACCTAAATTTCACACTGTCTTTTTCTTAGAACCGAATATGGCCACCGCAGATCCTATTACCAGAATTGTCAGTGCAATTCCAAAGCAGACAGGCTTAACTATATCCATAGTTTCGGCTGTTGCAAAGAAGTCTGTCATTTGACCTGCAAGCACCAGACACATAATCAGCGGAGCTACAAATTTGATGCAGAACTTGAAGAAAGCATCAAATAATTTTGAATTGTTTCCGCTGTGTACCTCTCCAAGTACCACTTCGGGTTTCAGCTCCCAGCCTATCATAAGGCTCATAAGCATTGCACCCATAGGCATTGCGATACCCTCAGACCAGCAGTCCATAAAGTCAAGCCAGCAGTCATTCCACATAGCCACGCCGAAAGTTTTCTGTCCTGGCACCCATAGGCCGTTGGAACCCAATCCGTCAACTGCAACAATCAAAGCCTCTACTGTCATAGCCACAGAAACAATGATGACGATTTTCTTGCGGTTAACCTTTTTGCCTTTTGCATGAGCTTTATCCATAAAGTACGCCGATACAACCTCCATAAGAGAAATTGCGGAGGAAATCGCCGCCAGTAAAACCAGTGCATAGAAGATTACTCCGAAGAGAGGGCCTGCCGCCCCCATATTTGCGAAAACGTCCTGAAGAGTTACAAACAGGAGCTTAGGGCCGCCCAAGGCTATCTCACTGGGAGCAAGGCCACTGGCAAGGCCGTTTGCAACAGCGGCAGGAATAACAGCAAGACCTGCCATAAGAGCAACAATAGTATCGGCTACCACTATAACCGCAGAGTTTTTAACGAGATTTTCCTTTTTACTCAGGTATGAACCGTAAGTCACCATAGCGCCCATTGCAAGAGACAGAGAGAAGAACATCTGACCGCCGGCAGTTGCAAGAACGGAAATGAAGCTTGGTGCTTCCTCGATAAATCCCGCTTTAACGGCGTAACCGGGAACAAACATAAATTTAAGTCCCTCTTCTGCTCCCTCTAAAGTCACAGCTCTAATTATAACGACCACAAGCATTCCGAAAAGGGCGGGCATACCGATTTTATTAAATTTCTCTATGCCTGAGTCTACCCCGCTCTTCACAACAAGCATGCACACTACCATAAACAAAAGTGTGAACATGAAACAGCCAAAGGGGTTTGTGAGCATAGCGCCGAAAGTGGCAGTGCCGGAAATCGAGGCGCCGAAAATACCGCTTAGGCCGAAGCCCAGTTCAGCCAGATTAAGAGCCATGTACTGAATACAGTAGCCACCCAGAACAGAATAGAAGCTCATAATGATAAACGGTGCAAAAATTCCAAGCCAGCCTAACCAACGGAATTTTCCGCCCATCTGCTGATAAGCTCCCACTACGCCTTTGCCGGTTTTTCTGCCCATGGCAAGCTCGGAAACCATTATTACCATACCAACAAATACAGCAAGTATAATATAAACCACTAAAAAGCTGAATCCGCCGCTTTTTCCCATTTTGTAAGGGAAGCCCCAGATATTACCAAGGCCAACGGCAGAACCGATAGCGGCCAGTAAAAATCCCAAATTACTGCCCCATGAGCTGCGTTTTACTTCCATATTCTTTCCCTCTTTCCTTTTTGCGGGGTTTAGTACCCTGCTGATTTGTTGTATTAAAGATTAGTATGTATTGAATTATAACATTAGTATTGCAATTTGCAAAACGCTACATTATTATGTATGTAATTAGATTTTGTCATAGATAACATAGGTCTGGCAGGTGAAAGAATAATGGACTCTAAAAAAATAGAAGCGCTGCTGCTGGCTGTGGAAAAAGGCAGTCTGAGTTTAGCGGCAGAAGAACTGGGTTACACTCAGTCCGGTTTGACCCATATGATGAACTCTCTGGAAGATGAGTTAGGTTTAAAGCTTCTTATAAGGAGTAAAAGCGGTGTCTGTCTCTCTCCCATTGGTCAGGCTCTGCAAAATGAGCTGAAAGCTCTGGTAAAAGCCGCCGGCAATCTGGAACACAGTGCCCAAAAGCTGAAAAAGGAAGATTTCAGTACTCTACGTCTGGGCGCATATTCCAGTGTGGTTCGGCACTGGATGCCCTCAGTCCTTGCAAAATTCCGTGAGGATAACCCCGATACAGAGGTTTTGATGGACGCAGGAAATATCAGAGAAATTTATGAGCGCACAAAGGCAGATATTTTGGACTGTGCCATTGTGAGTTATCAGGCTGAACTTATTAACGGTCTTAGCTGGATTCCGTTAAGAGAAGATAAGCTTGTAGCCATACTGCCTAAGAGCTACAAATCAAATGAAGATGTATTTCCGGTCAGAAATTTTTCCGGCCTTGAATTTATCATGCCCTCTGCCTGCTTTGACATGGATATTAACCCTGTTTTCAGTACGTGTGGAGAAAAAGTCACGCCCAGAATAAGCTATTCAAATCTTGACGATGCCGCCATAGTCTCTATGGTCTCCCATGGCCTTGGAGTCAGCATTTTGTCGGAACTTGTTATGCAGGATATGAGAAACAGAGTCAGTGTTCTGCCCCTTTACCCATCTGCAAGCCGAAGTCTGGGAATAATCGTAAGTGGGAAAAAGCAGAACGACAGAAATATAAAGCGTTTTATAAACTGTACTCGTCAGGTTTTAAAAACCATGTACGACACGAAATAAAAAAGCCCCAGCTCTGTCAGGTTTTGACAGGGCTGAGGCTTCTGTTTTTTATTACAGGGAGAAAATGATGTCTCCGCTTTTTGCATCAAGGGTGTATTTGTATTCGCCCCCGAAAGTGTCAATTTCCACCTCGTACATACTGTGTCTGCCACTGCGTTCAAATTCCACATCGGTTTCCAGTATCTCGTCAGTGTTTATGCCCGCATCTTTTTTGGCAATTTCCAGTGCCTCGTTGCGGGAGATATAAAGTGCAGTGTGACTTTTGAGAACAAATCCGCCAAGTGCCAGAACAACCAGAAGAATTGCAAGAGCCTTTATTATAATATTTCTTTTAAAATACAACATATTGTTTCCCCTTTCCTTGTTTATGATTTCATTATATTCAGAGATATTAAGAAAAGTATTAAGAGCTTTCTTATTTTTTCACTATATTATAAAATCAGAAAGGAGCTGAGACCGTGAGAATATTAGTCGCCGAGGACGAAAAACACCTGAACCACATTATTTCTGAGACTTTGGAAGATGAGGGTTGGAGTGTTGATAGTTGCTACAACGGTGCAGACGCTTTAGATTATGCTCTTTCCGCTGACTACGACCTGATTATTCTGGACATTATGATGCCCAAAATGGACGGACTGCAAATGCTCAGGGAGTTTCGCAAAACAGAAGATAGCACCCCTGTTCTCTTTCTCACCGCCCGTGATGGCCTTGCAGACAGGGTGGAGGGTCTGGAAAGCGGCGGAGACTATTATCTGGTAAAGCCTTTTGAATTTCCCGAGCTTATGGCTGTGGTGCGTACCTTAACAAGAAAATACACAGGCAACCGCTCCAATGTTTTCGTCATTGAGGATTTGAGCCTTGACACCTCCGCCCACACAGTCACAAGAGCAGGCAAAGACATTGACCTGAGTGCAAGAGAATTTGCACTTCTGGAATATATGCTCAGAAACCGTGGCATAGTTTTATCCCGTGAGATGATAGAAAACAACCTCTGGAACTATGACTACGAGGGCGGCACCAATGTTGTGGATGTGTACATGGGGTATCTGCGGAAAAAGATGGATACAGGCTTTGAGAAAAAACTTATCCACACCGTCTGGGGCAAAGGCTGGGTCATACGTTAAGGAGGAGTAGAGATGAGTATAAAACTGCGCACAAGCCTCTGGTTTACACTTATGGTTCTGCTTCTCTCTGTTATGATACTTGTTTTCGTTCTGGTGGTAAACGGTGCGTCAATAACCGGCGACCCCACAGAACGGCTCGTAAAATTAGTCAACCGTAATGTAGACGATGTGGAATTTGACAACGGAAAATTTGACTGGGACGATCTGGATTTATACAAAAACGGTGTAAGCTGTGTTATATACGATAATTCCGGCAATTTTTTAAAGGGTGCAAAGCTTGAAGGCATGGACCTGTCCGGCTATCCTTTGAAAGACGGACTTGTGAGGAAGGTGGTCTTTTCCGGGCAAGATTATTTAATGTACGACGTTTTTGTGGACATTGATATAAGCGGTATATGGATAAGGGGACTTGTTAAGGAGACATGGGACTCAGGTCTTATGGACACTATCGTAATTTTAACCTGTATTCTTCTTCCCTGCATTCTTGTCCTTGCGTTCGGCGGCGGCTGGCTGATTTCATGGGGTGCTTTCAGACCTATGAACAAAATTCTTGCCGCAGCGGATTCCATTTCCGGCGGTGGAGATTTAAGCGCCCGTATAAACTTAAAGCGAGGCCCCGAAGAAATGCGCCGACTAAGCCGCAGCTTTGACGCTATGTTTGCAAGGCTTGAAAAGTCCTTTGAAGCAGAGCGGCAGTTTACTTCCGACGCATCACACGAGCTTAGAACACCTATTACCGTAATCCTTGCCCAGTGTGACCGTGCAAAGCGGAAGGACAAAACCCCTGAGGAATTCACGAATTCCATAAATGTCATTCAGGAGCAGACCAGAGGTATGTCCGAACTGGTGCAGGGGCTTTTAGGTATCACAAGACTTCAGCACGGTACAGACCGCTATAAGCTCAAAAAGGCTGACCTTAGCCAGTTTTGTCTGGCCTGTGCAGGAGAATTCATGCCTGAAAACAAACGTGGTATAGAGTTAACATGTGATGTTGAAAGCGGCATAGAAGCGGAGTTTAATCCCGCTCTTATGCAAAGACTTATAATAAACCTTTTGCAAAACGGCTATAAATATGGTAAAGAAAACGGACACGTAACTTTATCTCTCCGAAAAATGGAGCAAAAGGTGGTTCTCTCCGTAAAAGATGACGGCATAGGCATTGCACCTGAGGATCTGGAAAAAATCTGGCAGCGCTTCTGGCAGACTGACCCCTCAAGAAACGACAGTGGAAGCTCCGGCTTAGGTCTTTCAATGGTAAAGGAAATAGTAGACTTTCACGGCGGTTCAATAAGGGTTGAAAGCAAGCTTGGTAAGGGCAGCGAATTTATAATAACGATATAAAAAAAGCTGCACAAAACGTACAGCTTTTTTTATATTTACTTGTGTTTTTTCCTTACTATGCTTACAACAGGCGGACATATCTCATAATCGTAAGTATAAGCTATTACCGCTCCCGCTATGAGAAACAGTGATATAGACCGGAAATCCTGAAGTGCAAACATTGATGTTTCCAACATATTGTAAATAAGGAATCCCGGTAAAAACAGCACCAGACTTTTAACTGCCATATCTGCCTTTTCGTTTTCACTGAAAAACAGTTTTAGCGCACGTATAGCCAGTAAAACAGAAAACGCAATAACCAGCAGAAGTCCGGGAATACCTGTGAAATGCAAAACCTGCAAATAAGAGTTATGCATATGGGCATATTCCCTGGTTAGATACGGCCATGATGTTTTCATTACATCATCATAAAGACAGCCACGGAACAGTCTTGCAGGTTCATCCTTCAGACTTGTAATTCCTGCCTCATATATGGGCAGTCTTCCTGAATCGCTGAATCCTCTGTTATCTTTGTAGATATCATCGTTTTCATCAACTTCGGCACTAAGATCAATAAAGCTTGAAAGACACGCTGTGCTGTATGCAGGTCTGCTTGAACTTTCCTGTGCATATACTTCATCGGCCTGGCGGCTTTCCGTGTAGTTCACCGCAGCTATTCCGACCAGGTGCCGTGCACCTGAAAATCCGGTATAGCACAGCGGTCCTGCTACACACAATGCAATAGCCAAAGTCAAGACCTTATAGCTGGTCTTTTTAACTTTAAGATACTTAAAGGCCAGAAGAGCAACTAACATTGCCATACAAACTGCACAGCCAAGCATACAGCTGCGGCTTGCAGTAAGTGCAAGTGCTGTATAATCCGTCAGTCCGAACAGCACCAAAACAGTTCTGATAGCTGGATTTTTATATCTGAAAAACAGATAAATAATAAAGAAGATGCAGATAAACATCCAGCAGCCGCTGGCATTGGGGTTATTATCAAAAATATACAGTCGGAGATTGCTCATTGAGCTTAAATCGCTCTCATACAGTGGATTCGGGATAATATTTCCTGTTATAGCCGTATATATTCCGAGAACTGCTCCGAAAGTGTACAGCAATATACTTACAACTGCAAAAGCATCCAGTGCTTTTCTTCTTTTATCATCAGGCAAGATAATGCAGACCGTCAGGAACATACATGACAGAGCAATATCAAAAACTACCGTACCGTCAGCGGCCAGGAACCAGTCGCCGTTTAAGACTCTGCTTATAACAAGCCATACACAAAAAGCTACAAGTACCTTTTCCTCTAACCTGTTATTTTTCAAGCCAAAACATATGTAACAAGTCATTAGTGCTGCGCCTAAAACAGGGTACCAGAACTGTTTAAAATGCCACCACTGATATGGCCCCAAACTTGCAAAAGATGATGCAGCAAAAATTATAAGTAAGGCTAAGGTGTTGAAAAGCATCCAATTTTTACGGCTCTGCTTAGTGTTTTCAGGTATCATCTTATTTTTTCCTTTCACCTGTTTATTTTCAGCCTCAGCTCATGGTGTTTGTAAGTGTACCTATACCCTCGATTTCAATATCCACTCTGTCTCCGCACTCAAGCCAGTGCTTGCCCATATTCTTGAGCTCTAAAGCAACGCCGGTAGGTGTGCCGGTGAAGATAATGTCGCCGGGCTGGAGGCCGATATAGCGTGAAGCGTAGCTGACAATGCGGGCGCAGTTAAAGAGCATATCTGCAGTATTTCCGTCCTGTCTCAGCTCTCCGTTAACGTAGCTCTTGATAGAGCAGCCTTTTTCAGGGTCAAGGCTGTCTGCTGTAACTATGCAGGGACCGCAGGGAGCAAAGCCAGGCATAGTTTTGCCGATAAGCCACTGACCGCTTCTGTTCTGGCTTTCACGGCAGCTCAAATCGTTACCGCAGGTGTAGCCGAAGATGCAGTTTCTGGCCTCTGCCTCATTTACACCCCAGGCCTCTTTGCCTATTACTATAACAAGCTCAGCCTCATAGTCGTAGCTGCTCTCCCAGACAGGCAGGTCAACCACTGCGCCGCTGTAAGTAAGAGCATTTCCGAATTTGGAGAAAAGCACGGGGTAATCGGGAACCTGCATATGTATACCGGATATATGAGATTTATAGTTAAGGCCTGTGCAGATTATTTTTCCGCCCTCAGGCACAACGTTTGCATAGACAGGGTTTTCAACAATGGGCAGACTTTCGTCTGATTCTATTTTATAGAGAGCCTCTCTGTCGGCTCCACTTATAACTTCCTGCATAGTAAGGGTGCAACCTGCTTCTGTGGCATCCACATGACCTCTCTCAGTTACAAGTGCGAGGTGAACACCTTCCTCTGTTTCGATGTTGCAGATTTTCATTTTTCTTTCCTCCGTTAATTGAACATTCCACCAAATTATATACCCCGGAGGTACAAAAAGCAACCAATCTTTTTACACACAAGTCAAATTATGCCGTATTTTTACACAAATACTTGCAATTTAACACTTTTTTAACCTTTTCAGGTGGAGAGCTTGTCCACAAGCTCTCCCCACAGTTCTACAAGCTTAAATCTAAGCTCATAGCCCTCTGAATCACTGACTATGGCATAATCCTCTTTTGCCATTACGCTCTCTACCTGCTGCGCCTGTGCAGCCTCAAGGCAGAGAGGCGGGAACACTATGCACCACCAGTTGTGCCCCTGTCCCTCTCCAAGCACGATTTTAAGGGACTCGTAGTTTCCAGCAGGCAGAGTGAAGCCCTCATAGCTTTTGGTTGGGTAATGCTCCCAGTCAAGACTGACCTTAACTCCCCTGCCATCTGATGCCTTAGCTGCCGCTCCTGCTATGCCGTTCAAGTGGTCGCTTATTATCTTCTTTGCTTCTTTGGAGTTTTCCGCATCTTTCAGCACAGGTTTCAGATAATTCAGCACCGCATCACGGACTTTGAGCTTTATATCCTGCTCATGCTCATCGTCGGAAACTGCAATCACATGAAGTCGCACAAGGTCGGAGCTTATGGCATTTTGTCTGGCCTGCGCCCATGTGCCGGCGCACAACGCAATGCAGAGAGCCGCAAGAGCTGCAGTTTCCCATATTTTAAGCTTGTTTTCAGAATTTTTCATAAAAAAAGAACCGCCTCACTATGTATTTGCTCATAGTGTAGACGGCTTTTGTATTATTTAAACATTGTCACATAAGCTTTTTTACAGGCTTTGCAATATAGCAGAAGCGATAGTCCTGCTTTAAGCTCTCCATAGCAAGCTGCGCCTTGTTATCATCATCAAAAATTCCGAAAACCGCAGAGCCTGTACCTGTCATTATGCTGCCCAGAGTTCCGAAATCCATAAGACGGTTTTTAATTTCAGTAACCGTACGCATACGTCTGTCGTCAACGTCCTCAAAGACATTGTACATTCTTCTGCAAATCTCTCTTAAATCGCCTTTGTCCAAAGCGTCAAGAATTCCGGCAGTGTCAGGATGACGGCGGAGAGGTGCTGCATCAATCTTTTTAAACAGTTCAGGTGTGGATATGGAAAAGCCGGGCTTGCACACAACAAAAATGCTGTCGGGGAAAGCAGGAAGCTCAGTCAAAATTTCCCCTCTGCCCTCTGCCAGTGCGGTACCGCCTTTAACGCAGAAAGCAGTGTCAGAACCTACATCTTCCGCCAGTTTCTGAAGCTCATCGGCAGAAAGTCTGTCATCGAAAAGCTTATTCATGCCTCGCAGAACCGCCGCCGCATCGGATGAGCCGCCGCCCATGCCCGCTCCGACAGGTATATCCTTGTGTATATCAATTCTAAGACCGGGAACCTGCTCCCCAATCTCTTCCAGATAGCGTTTAGACGCTCTTACGGCAAGGTTTCTGTCATCGCCGGGAATGAAGTGGAGGTTGCTGTACGAGCGAATTACTCCGCTGTCGTTAAGACTTATTTTAATGTCGTCACATATGGATACAGTCTGCATGACCATTACCATGTCGTGGTATCCGTCATCTCTTTTTCCCGTAATATCTAAGGATATATTTATTTTGGCATATGCCTTTTCTTTTACACTGTCTTTCATAATCTATCTCTCTCAAAAAGAATTTTTCAGCGAACAAATCGCCGCTGTGTGCGTCTATATAGGTAATATTAACATATAGTTGAGCATATAACAACACTTGCATAGCTCTTTTTACTGCCATTTCCTGCAGTCGATTTTCACGAAAAGTACTCTAATGTTTTTAAAATGTTGACTATTCAGCATTAAAGTGCTATAAACTCTATTAAGTGTCTTGAAAGGATCTCGTAAAATGAAGAAAAAATTTATAACAGCCCTCTTGGTGCTGGTTCTTGCGTTTTCTTTAGCTCCCATGGCTTTTGCGGATACAATTTATTCCGCACCTGGTGCTATTGAGGCCGGACGCAGCATAGACCATCTGGCCGCCACTTTAAGTTCCGGAGTAGTTGTCTCCGCCACCGATCTGCCACCAGGAATAGTTCTCGAAACAGAAGAAAGCGAAAACGGACTGAATGTTTATCTGAGAGGTTCTTCCCTTACTGCGGGAAATTACAATTGCTTTATAAACATTGATGACTCCGAAAACAAAATAAACTACCCACTTACCATCGTACCTGCTACCCCAAGCGTAAATATCAGCAGTTCCCAGTCCAGTTTTACAGGCAATGAGGTTCAACTTTCTGTCAGTACCTCAGTAAATGACGGCGGCACTCTCAGTTATCAGTGGTACTACACCAATTCCGGCTCCACCGCTGACGGCGCATTGATATTAAATGCCACGGACAGCATATATTATCCTGACACCTCTGTTCCCGGCACTACATATTACTACTGCGAAGTAACAAACACCAATAACGGCATGACCTCTACGGTTGTAAGCTCCACAAGCTCCGTAACCGTTAAGGAAGCCTCCGTCACCTCTATTTCCGTAGCTTCTCTGCCCGATAAGACCGACTATAAAAAAGGTGAAACCCTGAATACCGAAGGTCTCCAGATATGTATTAACTATTCAGACGGCACAAATCAGATAACAAGCTCCGGTTTCGGCATTTCCCCTGTTGCTCTTGAACAGACCGGAACTCAGACCATTATCATAAGCTATCAGGATAAGACCTGCTCTTTCTCCGTAAATGTTGAAGAAATTGAAGAGAAGATAGAGGGCATCGGCGTTTTAACTCCCCCTGCTAAAACCGAGTACAAGCCCGGTGAAAGCTTTGACAAAACCGGCCTTTCCATAAGAGTTTACACTAATTTAGGTCAGCGTGATGTGTACGAGGGCTTTGAAATAAGTCCCCAGAGCTTTGATAAAGCAGGCGACCAGACAATCACCATAAGCTACGGCGGAAAAACCTGCACTCTTACCGTAAAGGTCAGAGTAGATGAAAAGCCTGTAAGTCTTTCCGTTCTCTCAAAGCCCGAAAAATTAAACTACACTGTCGGCGAAGAGCTTGACACCAAGGGTCTTACTCTGAGACTTACCCTCAACACCAGCAAGACAGAAAAGATTACCGATGGTTTTTCCTGCTCTCCCACAAAGCTGGATAAGGCAGGCCCCCAGGAAATAACCGTCACCTACGGCGACTTCACATGCAAGTTCAGCGTTAATGTAAAAGATAAGAAGGCTGATGAAAATTCTTCTCCTTCCCCCTCCGTGAAACCCGGAGATACTTCAAAACCCGATGTCTCTCCTGCTGTGGATTCAGATACTGTTAACGAGCAGAACGAATCCCACAAATCCGGCTCAAGTCACACTCCTCTCATAATTATTATGGTTGTAGCATTGCTTGCTCTTGCAGGTCTGGGCGTTTACGCCTACTACATGAGCCGCAACAGTGAGGACGATTTTATGGAAAGAATTAAGGAATTCTTTGAGCGTTTCAAGTCTGATAAGTAAAAAAGCGCTTCGGCAGAGCTGGATTTTCGGTTTTTTTCACGGAAATTTCGCCTCTGCCGAAATTTTTTTAAAAAATTTCGAAAAAGCTATTGACATCTGTGGCATATATATGTTATTATCTCAGGGCTGAATAAAGGGAACGGCCATGCGGGTGTAGTTCAATGGTAGAACACCAGCCTTCCAAGCTGGATACGTGGGT
>SAMEA104404100__coassemble_124_pt1 | contig 102784 bp, 86 predicted proteins | sample SAMEA104404100__metabat2_low_PE_032 | metagenome-assembled genome bin SAMEA104404100 (sample SAMEA104404100) | Balaenoptera acutorostrata | reverse complement strand
ACCTGGATGCTATCCACGACACCGTTCACGAGATGGCTCGTGACGAGGCTCGCCACGGTAAGGCATTCGAGGGTCTGCTCAACAGATACTTCAAGTAATTAAGACAAAATAACTGACGACTGATTTTGCACTTTACAATAGCTTGTTTGCATGATACGATAGTAACATCAATTATACTAAGAAAAGCTGTTTAGCTTAAGTGAAAGATAGGTGGAATTATAATGAGTATCTGCAAAGTATGTGGCAGAAAAGTTGCTAATGTAAACTGCAATATCGTCAGGGGAAAAAGTGGTGAATGGGTCTGCAAGGACTGCTTGAAAAAGGCAAATATAAGTAGGCTGACATTTAGTAGTACTAATATTCCAGCCGGAGAAGTTATGTACAAAATTCATGCGGCTTCTGATAACTTGGCACATTGTAGTGATGTAGATGAAAATAGTTCAGCTGTATCTCAAAATACTACTGGTAATAAAGCAATTTACTGCCCTCGGTGTCATAATACAGAATTAGACATTATAAGCGAAGTAAACAGTAAAGGTGTTAGCGCTACAAAACTACTATTGTTTGGTGCACTTGGGCTTTCAGGTTCAGGCAAAGTTACAACAACAAACTATTGGGTTTGCAAGTCTTGCGGCTATAAGTTTAAAGCTTAAATGAGTAACTGTTTTGCCTTCTTTCAAAACAGGGAGTGTGAGTTTTTCCCCTGTCACAGGGGAGCGGTTGAAGAAAACTTCAATTGTCTGTTTTGCTACTGCCCCTTATATTTTACAAATTGCAAGGGTAATTACAGCTACACCCCTGATGGCATAAAGGACTGTTCCAACTGCCTGTTTCCACACAAAAGGGAAAATTATCAGAAAGTAACTGAGATTTTAACAAAAGAAATTTATAACAGGAGGTATTTTTAATGCGTTACGTTTGCAATCTTTGCGGTTGGGTATACGATGAGGACGAGGCCGGAGTTAAATGGGAAGACCTGCCTGAAGATTTCGCCTGTGAGCTCTGCGGAGTAGGTAAAGACGAGTTCTCACCCGAAGAGTAATATAATTACAAAAGCGCCGGAAAAACCGGTGCTTTTTTCATACGTAGATATAATTTTAAATACTCAGCTTTGCTGAGTATTTTCTCTTTTACTGTATTCCTCGAATATGAATTCCGCAGTTTTTACCAGATTCTGACTTGCCTCGGAGCGGAGATATTTTGCGTCAAGGTCATGAAGTCTGACTCTGTCCAGATTATCTGCGTCTTTAAGGCAGAAGCAGACAGTTCTACAAAGGGGCATAAGCTCCTCTTTTACGCCGAACTCCTCTGCCAACTCCTCAAACATGGTGTCGTTTATGGAGTGGGTGCATATAGCGGCCTGAACTGCCCGAAGTTCATCTTCACTGCCCTCACCGAAATGCTCCCAAAGGCCTTTCTCTTCTATCATCATGGCAGAACGCCTGCCGTGCAAATCGTCTCTGCGGTCATTCACTCTGCCAATATCGTGGTAGGAACAGGCAAAAAGCAGAAGAGCCGTTTCATGTTTTGTGAGCTTTTCGCCTCTCGCAATTAAAGCCCCTAAAAGCATTACACGCTCAATGTGTCCCTGACCGTGAATGTAGCTTTTGTGAAGAATATCTGTGTCAAGCTCTTTGTATGCGTTGAGAAGGGGAATGGCATAGGGGGAGTTTAAAAGAGCCTGAATTTTCATGTTGCCGTTTAATTGCTTTCCCCAAAGCATTTGGGAAATCAGAATAGTTTTCATGTTGCGCTCCTATAAAATTACTTTTCCTTTGAAGTTTTCTGCTCTTCAGCTGATTCTGTAAAGGGAGAATCAATGGCCTGCTTAAAAGCACTGTTTTTAACACGCATATACTTAATGAAAAACAGAAAGCCGTAAAGCAGAATTATACAAAGAACACAAAGGAACATTCCGCCCGGTGAGCTGTGGCCTATAATCAGGTGACGGGCGATAAGGAATATAAGCACGTCTATGACGTTTTTAACATTGGGCTTTAAGAGCATTTTTATAAACTCTATGCCGACAACAAGGTTAAATATATTTTTCAGAAAGCTCTGGAAAATGCTTGTATCATTTATAATATCCGCAATTCCCAAAACAGTAATTATATAACCTATTGCCGTCAAGACAAGCACCAGACCCACAAGCATTGCAAGCCCCAACTCCACGGAGTCACAATAGTGATGCATTCTATATCTTATACACTCCTCAAGCTTTTCTTTTCGATTTCCAGCCATTATATAACCTCCAGTACTTGATAGTGCTATAGTAAAGGAAGCTTGAACTCATGTCAATGATTAAATGAGATGCGCTGCGTATCCTGATGCATAAATTGTGGTAAAATGGAAGCGATCAAACGGCGATGAAACCAGCAGGAGATAGCAACTCAGGCGGAGAATATCAATGGTAAAAATTAACAGTATGAATACCTCCATTACAGCCCCCTCCCAATCTATTGTTGGGAATCTAATGAGGATGAGTAGTAACCCAGAGTTCTACAACGTTTCAGCTAGGTCTCATTAACTTTTGTAAATATGAGCTTGTTGTTTTTAACCTCGATATGCAGTACGTCACCATCTTTTATATCTAGGGAGTCCTTTATCCATTTAGCAATATGTAATGTTCCGTCACTGAACACGGTAGTTGTTTTTGGGTTCAAGCTTTCTCGTGTAACTTCAGGAATAAGTCCCCGATCTATTGCGTTGTATAGGGTGTTCACTGAACTAAAAATTGATTTGAATTTATCATCACTTTGAAGTTGATTCATAATCTGTTCTGGACTTTTGTGTTCTTTCAAAATCAATGTAGCAATATAATCTGCTAACTCAGAATTAAGAGATAAAATAGGGTCACGACCTTTTTCTGAAAGAAACTGCCTATACCGTTTTTCAGAATAATCTGGTTCATATCGACCATTTATCGTACCGCGTTTTATTTCGTTATAAACGGTGCCTCTGCATACACCCAGAGCTGAAGCAATAGCCGCTTTTTTATCTCCTGAATCCAACATTTTTTTAAGCTCAATTCTTTGAGCTCGGGTCAAGTGTTTGAATCCATTTTTCATATGCCCCTCCATGCTACAGATTATAACAATATAGTATGTTTTTAATCATACATCGCAGTTTTGGTGATGTCAACCAAAAAGAAATGTTACTATTGGCGAAAAGACATCATAACAAATCTTTTGCTGAGCATAAATAATCCATTATTATTCAAATAAACGCACTTGCGAGGAAAGTAAGCGCACTTGCACTGAACGTGGCGGCGTGGTATAATATTTTGAAAATTTATTTTAAGAGGTTAGATTTATGGATATAAAAAAGCTTAGAAATTATGCCGAACTTATTGCAAAAACGGGCCTTAACATCATGCCCGGGCAGGAAGTCGTTATCCGCACCGAGCCTGAACAGACTGAATTCGTGGAAATGCTGGTTGAGGAGTGCTATAAAGCAGGTGCATCCGTTGTAAATATAGAGTGGCGCTTTATGCCGGCAGAAAAGCTTGATATAAACTACCAGAGCGAGGATAAGCTTGCTGAGGTTTTAAAATGGCAGGAAGAAAAGCTGAAATATAAAACCGAAACTCTCCCTGCTTCAGTTTACCTTGATTCCGACGATCCCGACGGACTTACCGGAATTGACAACGCAAAGTGGGCAAGAGCACAGCAGAAACGTTACGGCATAATCAAGCCCTACAACGACAAAATGGAAAACCGTTACCAGTGGTGTGTTGCCGCTGTTCCCGGTAAAAAGTGGGCAAAGAAAGTGTTCCCCGAGCTTTCCGATGAAGAGGGTATGGAGAAGCTGTGGGAGCTGATTTTGAAATGCTCCAGAGCTGACGGCGATGACCCCATGAAGGCATGGAAAGAGCATAACGAAAATCTCCGCCGCCGCTGTGACTGGCTCAACTCCTTAAATCTCAGAAGACTTATTTATAAGAGCGAAAGCACCGGCACTGATTTTAATGTTGGTCTTATCCCTGAAATGCTGTTCTGCGGCGGTGACGAGGCACTTCCCGACCATGAGAACGTACGCTTCAACGCCAATATTCCAACCGAAGAGGTGTTCACAACTCCTATGAGAGGTGATGCCGAGGGTATAGTATATTCCACTATGCCCCTTTCCTATAACGGTATGCTGATAGAGAATTTCTCTGTCAGCTTTGAAAAGGGCAAAGTAGTGGAAGTCAAGGCAGAAAAGAACGAGGAAGCTCTCAAAACTATGGTCAGTATGGACGAGGGCGCATCTATGCTTGGCGAGTGTGCTTTAGTTCCCTGGGAAAGCCCCATAAGAGAGAGCGGAGTTCTGTTTTACAGCACCCTCTTTGATGAAAACGCTTCCTGTCATCTGGCTCTTGGTCGTGGCTATTCAAGCTGCCTTAAGGAGTTCTGGAAGTACACTCCCGAACAGGCAAGAGAAGTGGGTGTCAACGACTCCATGAACCACGAGGACTTTATGATAGGCGCTCCTGACCTTAATATTTTCGGTATATGTGAGGACGGAAGTCAGGTTCAGATATTCAAAAACGGTCGTTGGGCTGAGATGTAAGGATTTAAAACCCCTGCAAAAATTTGTATGAAAGCCGGGATATAAATGAATGAAAATGCAGTAAACACAGTTAATTCAGCAAATAACGAGCGTGCAAAATTCTACATTGAGAAAGAAAGCATGTTCGTTAGAGTGGCCGTGGTATTCACAATTCTTGCGGCAGCTCTTAGAATTATCGGCTGTTTCGGCCTTTGGGGAGATGCCTTTTTTGCCACTACCCAGATAGTCCTGCCTGTTCTCAGTAACCTTCTGTTTCTTCTGTGCCTTCTGTTTCTTGGCAAAAAATTCTTCTGCCTTACCAGTATTCCAGTTCTGCTGGGTGCTGTGTTCTGCATAGTCAGGGCGGTTGATTACGTCTGGTGGAGAATGCTTATAGACATCATTCTGTGCCTTGCAGGTTCTGTGCTCTACACTTCCGTTGCATTCGGTGTAGTTAAGAGCAAGTGGCCCCTTGTACCGCTTTTTACCATACCTGTTATTTACAGAATTTTTGCCGGTGCCGCTCTTTTAAAAGACACCGTGAATCCCATTTCTCTTGTTGAGGGCTTGCAGGAATTATCAATTCTCTGTGCATACATAGGCCTGCTTTTTGCTTCTCTCGCTATGAAGAAAGAGAAAGACAAGGAAGAATCCAAACTTCCTAAGATTAAAATACCAAAAATATTCAAGTCCGAAAAGAACGTTGAGGAAGAAACGGCAGAGAGCATTAAGCCTGAGCAGAAAGCAGAAATCGTTTCAGAAGCTCACGAAGCTGATGAAAAGCCCGGCGTAACTCCTGAAAATACAAGCGTAAGTACCGAAAGTGAAAAGACTGGGAAAAGCGAAGTAAAAGAAACTGGAGAATAATCAATGAGCATAGGAAAGCACTCCGGTTCCCATACTGCTGTACACAGTGCAGCGAAGCGGAGCAGAGGCAGAGCAGGCGAGCATACAGCATATAAACAGCCAGCCTTTAAACTGCCCCAAAAGCCTAAGATCAAACTGAATAAAAAACACATTATCATTATCTGCACCGTTCTTGCGGTGATTTTAATGGTATTACTGTCAGCCATGCTTGCAAATGCTGACAACAGAAAATATAAGCGCTATATGGCACAGGCCGCTGACGGATATGCAGCTGAGGACTATGACACAGCCTTGAGCTACCTGAGAAAAGCCTCCGCCATAGACAATAAGGATGAGTGTCTTATGCTGATGGCGGACTGCTACAATGCTCAGGGAAATCTGGATAAGGCCATAGAGGTTTTGCAAAAGTCCGACACAGAGAATAGTGAAATTTCAAAGCGTCTTATTCAGCTGCAAAGTGAGAAAGCAGAGAGTTTAAGCGATGAGAAAAAGACAGTAGCAGGTCAAAAGTACGATGCTAAAACAAGAACTCTGAAGCTCAATGACCTGGGCTTGGACGACAGTGGCTTGTTTGAAGTGAGTGAGCTTACAAATCTTGAACGCCTGTCCCTGTCGGGAAATTCTATCAGCGACATCAGCGAACTGACAAAGCTTACAGCTCTCGTAAGCCTGAATTTGAGCGGGAACAATGTGGAGGATATTTCTTCCCTTACCAAGCTAAAAGGCTTAAAGGCTCTGGTTCTGGACGGAAATCCAGTTAAGGAGCTTACGGCGGTTTTAGAGCTTAAAAATCTAAGCGTTCTCAGCATAAAGGATATAAACATAAGCTCTGAACAGTTGGAGAAGCTGTCACTTGCTCTGCCTGACTGCACCATACTCAGCGGTGAGCAGAACAGTGAGATTGTGACTATAAGCATAGCAGGAGTGAGCTTTTCTTCCGATGTAGATGAGCTTGACCTGAGCGGAAAAGACATTAAAAATGTCAGCGCTCTCAGCTACTGCCTCAATATAAAGAAGCTTGATATAAGCGGAAATCAGGTGTCTGACCTTTATGCCATAATGAACATTCCCGGTCTTAAAGAGCTGAATATGGCGGACAACATGGTGAGCGACCTGCGCCCCCTTATGGGTCTTACAGAGCTTGAAAGCATTGATGCCTCCGGAAACAAAGTGACCAGAACCACAGCTTTGGGAACTATGGAAAATCTTCTGGTTCTCGATCTGTCGGATAATCCCATTACTGACTATTCAGGACTTTCAAATCTTGAAAATATCCGCTATCTGGGGCTTGATAACACAGGTCTGAAAGACGAAAATCTGGATGGGCTGAAAGAACTTAAATCTCTGGTAGGGCTTTCTATTGAAGAAAATCAGGAGCTTTCGGGAGAAGCAGTTGATAAGCTTAAACTTAAACTTTCAAACTGCGTTATAAAGACTTCCGAGCTTGTATATTCCGTGAGAGTGGGCAAGGAGATAGTAGCAGGAAATGCAAAGGAGCTTAAACTCAGCGGCCTTGGAATTTCTGACCTTTCACCGCTGCAAAGCCTGAACTTTCTGGAAACTATCGACCTTTCTTCAAACGACATAAGCAATATTTACCATATCGGCGTTTGTCCAAGCAGCGAGAGGATAACAAGTCTGAATCTTGCAGGAAACAAGATTTCTGATGTAAGTCCTCTCAATTCCCTTAAAAATCTGGAGACCCTCAACCTTGCCAATAACGAGATAAGCTCTGTTCTGAACCTTATGAACATGAGTAATCTGAAAACTCTGGATTTAAGCGGAAATCCCCTTACAGAGGAACAGATCAAAAATCTGAGAGAAAGTATTCCCAACTGCGAAGTGATTTTCGAATAATTTTTGACTATTTACAAAATTTGCCGTTTTGTACAAAATTATCGAAAAACTTCGTATCTCTTGCACAATTATTAAGCATTTTACAAAAAGCACTTCTTTTTTTAGCTGAAGTGTGCTATTATAATGACAACAAGAGAAGTAAAACTCTCTTGTGTAGGCACCAACAGCATATGAAAGGAGTTGGCACAAATGAAGTTCACTTTTACCGACAAAAGAATGGAATCTTCCGGCAGTATCAGAGAGTATGCTATTAAGAAGATCAGCAAAATTGACCGCTTTTTCAAGACTGAGGCTGAGGCCTTTGTCACATTCAGCCTTGAGAGAGGCAGATGTCTGGCTGAGATAACCATTCATAATAACGGCATGTACTATCGTGCAAGCGAACTTACACATGACATGTACGCTTCCGTGGATTCCGGTGTCGCTGCTATCGAGCGCCAGATCCGCAGAAACAAAACCCGCCTTGCTAAGAAGCTTAGGGAAGGGGCTATGGAGCGTGAGGCCATACCTGAGTATATGAGCGCTGAGGACGAGGAAGAAGAGGAGTTCAAAATCGTTCGCAGTAAACACTTCTCCATCAAGCCCATGTCTCCACAGGAGGCTATCCTTCAGATGAATCTGCTTGACCATGAGTTCTTCGTCTTTAAGAATATGGACGAGAACGACGCCGTTTCCGTCGTTTATAAGCGCAGAAACGGTGACTACGGGCTCATAAGCGATGAGGGTGAGATCGATTAAGCTTTCCGCTTAATTCATCATAAAAGTACATTATTTTAAATTAAATAGCCCCGGTATCCGGGGCTTTTCTTTATTATCAGGGGATAAAAAAATCGTAGGATAAATAACTTTTCGGTCAAAACCGGTAGTTTTTATAACAAAATGCGGTTAAATTCATATTTGATATTGCATATATTCGGTTATGGGTTTAACATATAATTGAAAAATGAAAAGACATAAATAGGAGGTCTGTATCATGAAATGCCCTCGCTGCGGAAGTGAGATGAATGTGGATGGACACCGCAAGTATGCTCTCCAGATGTGCTATAACTGCGGTTATATCGAAGGTCGTGACGGTGACAACGGTAAAGAGCAGGTCAACGTTACTAACTTTGAACATATGAAGTCCCTCAACTTCAATGAGCTTGCTGTTTTCCTTTCCAATGGTCTGGGAATAGACAAGGAAAAAGTCGTTGATTGGATGGACGATATGAACGACTGACAATGTCCTAAAAGGTGCATTTCTAATGAAAACCCACATGATGAGTTTTCGTTAAAAATAAATCTTTTCTCACAGACGCTTCATCTAAATCCTTCGATATGCTATTGCGTATCGGAGGATTTTTACTTTCTCCTGTTGGTATTTTTCTATCCACGGAGGAAAAATCCTGCCATTAGCGTAATGTGAGCGGGAGTTATGTGTGGCACTTTTTATGCTTTGAAATTTAATATCTCTTGTAAAGAGCACAGGGATAAGTTATAATTGAACACAGAAAATAATGAGGTGAGATAATGGACGAAATTAAGGAATACGGAACACTTTACATAGTGGCTACCCCTATCGGAAACTCAAGGGATATGTCCCCCAGAGGCAAGCAGATACTCAGCGATACAGATATGATTGCGGCTGAGGATACAAGGCGTTCAATGATACTTTTAAACAAGCTTGAAATTAAAAACCGCCTCGTTTCAAACCATAAATTCAATGAATACGGTAAAGCAAATTACTTTATAAACGAACTTAAAGCAGGAAAGAGCGTGGCTGTTATTACCGACGCCGGCACTCCCTGCATTTCAGACCCAGGCAACGAGCTTATTAAAGCCGCAGTTGCAGAGGGAATAAAGGTTGTGGGCGTTCCCGGCTGCTGTGCGGCTGTGAATGCACTGGCAATTTCAGGCTTTGACCTGTCAAGCTTCCTGTTCTACGGCTTTTTCCCCAGAGAAAATTCCGAGCGCAGAAAGCTTCTTGAAAAAATGCGCAAGGGCGACACCAGAACTTATGCCCTCTATGAGTCACCAAAACGTATTATGGAGTTGGTGGATTTCTTCATTGACGAAAAGGCTAATGTTCAGCTCTGCCTGTGCAATGATATGACAAAGCTTCACGAAATGAGCTTTAGAGGAACCCCCGAGGAGGTTAAGGAACAGCTTCTCAACAAGGGCAATTATGACAAGGGTGAATACGCTGTTGTACTGGAAATTCAGCCGGACTATGTTTTCAATAAGGTTGAGCATACTGTTTCCGCCGAGGCTATGCTGGTTGACGAGATGGTGAAAGGCTTAAATGCTAAGGATGCCATTACAGCTGTAATGGCAAACGAAAACAACTCTTACAGCAAAAACGAGCTGAAAGCCGCCTCCCTGAGACTTAAAAAGATGTTCGGTGAGTGATATGGAAAATTCAAGATTGTACAGAGACATGCTCTCCGCTCTCCCCAATTTGCAGAAAGCTGTACTTAGTCAGCCGATAGATAAAAAGGGTGTAAGCAAGGTAATTATAAGACCTGTAATGCTTAAAAATCAGCGACTTTATCAGATAGAACGCTTTAAGGAGAATAAGGCGTACCACGAAAATCTCAGCGCTGAGGAGCTGATGGAGGTTTTCGGAAATGAGATGGACGGAAAGTTCCGTCAGGCTCTCATATCCACTGACTGCGAAAATGCCCAGTATTGCCTGAAGCAAAAGGGCGGATACAAAAAGACAGGCGGTTCTGAAAACGAGTGCAAGTGCTGTGCTCCCCAGAGCCACAACAGGGAAAAAGAGTATATTTTAGCTGAGGGTGAGGAGATACCAGCCCTTGTTGACCTTGGAGTTTTCACCAAGGATTACAAAATTGTAAAGGCAAAATATGATAAGTACAAGCAGATAAACCGCTTTATAGAGCTTATAGATCAGGAGTTTAACCAGAGCGGTAGAAATAGTATAACTATTCTGGACTTCGGTTGCGGAAAATCTTATCTTACCTTTATTATCTACTACTATTTCTCCGTGAAAAAGGGTATGGATGTTAAAATCATAGGCTATGACATTAAAGCGGACGTAGTGGAAAACTGCAAGAAGATTGCAGAAAAGTACGGTTATACAGGTCTGAGCTTTGTTAAGGCAGACGTGAGCCGTGATGAGCTTTACGACGAAAAAATCGATATGGTTGTAACTCTCCACGCCTGCAACATGGCAACCGACTATGCCTTGAATTATGCCATCGACCACGGCGCAGAGTACATTTTCTCCGTTCCCTGCTGTCAGCATGAGATTAACTCCACCATTAAAAAAGGCGGAGAACTGGACGTGTTCTTAAAGCATGGTATAATTAAAGAGCGTATGTCCGCCCTGCTGACTGATGCCATAAGAGCGGATATTCTGGAAGATATGGGATATAAGGTGGACTTGATAGAGTTTATTGACTTTGAACATTCTCCCAAAAATATTATGATAAGAGCCAGAAAAACAGGCAAAAAAGGTACTGCCGGACGGGAAAGAGCCAAAGCTTTGGCTGAACGCTACGGCTTTAGCCAGTGCCTGCTTGAACTGAGAGGATGAGGAAAATTTATGAAGGCTACTGACGGATATATAGAGAGAGACAGCGCCGGAATAAGACTGCTTAAAAAAAGTAAAAAAGGTCTGCTCCGCATGGTGTTCAGCCGCTCAGGACTTATATGTCTGCTCCTTGTGATTCAGGTGGCTATACTGTTCGGACTGTTTTTCTACGCCAGAGGTATTCTGCCCTACTACTATGTAGCAGAGGCAATATTTACCATTATTATGGTGGTGTACCTCTTCAACAGCAGTCACGACCCAACTGCAAAGTTGAGCTGGCTTGCCCTTATAATGGTTCTGCCTGTGTTCGGAGCTTTGCTTTTCCTCTACACCCACAGCAATCTGGGCCACAGAATGCTGAAAGACCGCTTCGCTCAGGTGAGCAGGGAAAGTCAGGACAAGCTGAGTCAGGATGAGGAAGTTTTTGAAAACTTCAAAAAGGACGCACCCGAAGCGGTGGGGCTTGCAAGCTACCTTAAAAGGGGCGGCTGTCACCCTGTATTTGATAAAACCGATGTGAAGTATTTCCCTCTTGGAGAGGATAAGTTTGAAGAACTTCTGGTTCAGCTTCAAAAGGCTGAAAAGTTCATATTCTTAGAGTATTTCATCATTGATGAAGGTCTTATGTGGGGAAAAATATTGGAAATTCTGGCAGAGAAAGCCGCTCAGGGCGTAGAGGTACGCATGATGTACGACGGAACCTGCGAATTTGCCCGCCTGCCTCACGACTACGCAAAACGCCTTGAAGAGCTTAATATTAAGTGCAAGAGCTTTGCACCTCTTACACCTTTCGTGTCCACCCACTACAATTACCGTGACCACAGAAAAATCCTTGTGATTGACGGAAAAGTTGCATTTACCGGCGGTGTTAACCTTGCCGACGAGTATATAAACGTGGTGGAGCGTTTCGGACATTGGAAAGATACCGCTGTCATGCTGGAGGGCGAGGCCGCAAAGAGCTTTACGCTTATGTTCTTGCAGATGTGGAACGTCAGCGAGAAAGAGCCTGACAATTACGAGCGCTATCTCAATGAAACGTCTCACAAGCTTGAAAATGCTCCAGGTTATGTGATACCTTACGGCGACTGCCCTCTGGATAATGAGAGAGTAGGCGAGTGGGTGTATCTGGATCTGCTGAACAGAGCGCAGAATTATATCTACATCATGACTCCCTACCTTATTCTGGACGGAGAAATGGAGACGGCAATAAAATTTGCCGCCGAGCGTGGCGTTGATGTGCGGTTAATTTTGCCGGGTATACCCGATAAGAAAATGCCCTATGCTCTGGCAAAGACCCACTATAAATCTCTGCTTGAGTCAGGAGTTAAGATCTTTGAGTATACTCCCGGCTTTGTCCATGCAAAGGTATTCGTGGTGGACGACAGAGAAGCGGTGGTTGGTACTATCAACCTTGATTACAGAAGCCTTTATCACCACTTTGAGTGCGCCGCATATATGTACGAAGCTTCCTGCATACCTGATATAAAGGCAGACTTCTTGCAGACTGAGGAAAAGTGCCGCACCGTCACACCTGAGACCGTGAAGAACGAAAAGCTCTCCGTAAAGGCAACCGGTATTGCACTGAAAGCCATTGCACCTTTGATGTAAAAATTAAATCTAGCCATCCGAAATTTTTCGGGTGGCTTTTTTATATCTAAAATAATATTTCGGTAAACTATTTTTTCATCTTCGTGTTAAGATGTATGGGTGAAAGTGGGCTACCGCTTGGAGGAGGGAAAGAAGTGAAACTCAGGCACAAGCTACCTCTTGTATGCGGAGCGGTGTTGATGGTGAGTGTTCTGTTATGCTCTTTCTTGATGCTTGAACGGTCAAAATGCTCTCAGCTTGAACTGACTACTCAGCAGGTGTCGGAAAATTTATATACACTGGCAGAGGAATTAAAAATTAGAGTGCTTAAAGACTTAAATGCTGATGAATCTCCGGCTGTGGTAAATTCACTCACTACTTGGCATTTTAAAAATATGAAAATGCAGGGAACGGCTTTAAGCGTTGATGGTGAATACCTCTGCAATTTAAGCCCCATTGCGCCGGAAGAATATCTCGTTCCTGAAAAAAACGGCGGTCAAAGCCTGTATATGGATAAAATCGGGGATAAAAACTACCTCATAATAGGTATGAATACTAATTTCTACCCTGAGGGCGAGAGCTATAATTTGTATATGGTAAAGGATTTAAGCTCCCTTTATGACAGCCTCGGCAGGCTTATGTGGAAGTTTATTACCATTGGACTTATGGCGGGCGTTTTCGGATTTGCGTTTATAATAGCCTTTACGGGAATTTCTCTGAAACCTCTCAAGGAGCTGAATGCTGCCGCCTGCCGTATTGCCGCAGGTCAGTATCGGGAACGTGTGACGGTTAAAAGTCAGGACGAGGTGGGAGAACTTGGACAAAGCTTTAATTCTATGGCACAGTGCGTGGAAGAGCGTATAGATGAGCTTAAAGAGGCGGCAGAACGGCAGAAATTCTTTTCAGGCGCCGTTGGCCATGAATTCAAAACGCCCCTTACTGCCATAGCTCTAACCGCCGACAGCCTTCAAAATACCTGCATGAGCGAAGATGAACAGTATGAAGCCTTGGCACTTATTGAAAGAGAGTGTATGTGGCTTGAAAAGCTGACGCAAAAGCTTTTAAAACTGGTGGCCCTGAAAGGGGAGGCGGAGCTTTCCCCATGCTCTGCAAGAGAGCTTTTTGATGACGTTACGGAGACACTGAAAAAGAAAGCGGAAGAGCTCGGAGTGGAAATAGTGACGGAGTGCGAAAACGAGAGTTTCAATGTGGATAAGACCCTCATGCTGTCAGCAATTTTGAATTTAGCGGATAATGCTCTCAAAGCCTCAGCTTCCGGCGGTAAAATTTATATCCGTGCTGAGAAAAACAGCATAGAGGTTGAGGATAGGGGAAACGGCATGAGCGAGGAAGAGTTAAAGCACATCACCGAACCCTTTTATATGGCTGATAAATCACGTTCCAAGGCTAAAGGCGGAGTGGGCTTAGGCCTTGCACTCACAAAAGAAATTTGCGATATTCACGGAGCGGAGCTTAAATTTTCATCAAAAGTGGGTGAGGGTACAAAGGCAAAAATAATATTTAGGTAATGTAAAAGTGAGAAATTTTGCTTTAGGGACAGATTATACCTGTCTGAGGTTTCATAAAAACCCGCCGTTATGTGCCTGAAAACGCAGGCACGGAGGCTTTTGAAGAGGCTGAAACAGAAGTGGTGCTGAGTATAAACGCCGTGGACGGAACAATAATTGACCGTAGAACCGGAGTATAACATGCGACTTTTTCCCTGCCGAAAGGCAGGGAAATTTTTTGTAAAAAAAATATTGACAAAAACATATGAATGGATTATCATATGAACAGATAAACATATGAACGGAGACACATGAGATATGGCGAATACAGAAAACACGGAATGCAAAGTGAAATGCGTAGGGCACGACCATGAAGCACTTCTCAAAAAGGTGAAAGATGAGCTGCCAAACGATGAGCTTATATGCGACCTTGCAGACCTCTACAAAATTTTCGGAGATACTACCAGAATGAAGATACTCTTTGCTCTGTTTGAGTCTGAGATGTGCGTGTGTGCCATTGCAGAGCTTCTGGGCATGGAGCAGTCCGCAATTTCCCATCAGCTGAGAATTTTAAGAAATGCCAAGCTCGTGGGAAACCGTCAGGAGGGGAAGAACGTATATTACTTCCTGCTTGATAACCATGTTAGAACCATAGTCGCTCAGGGCTATGAACATATTATTGAAGAAAGGGAATGAAGAAATGAAAAAAACTTTTAAAGTAGAAAACCTTGACTGCGCCCACTGCGCCGCTCTTATCGAAGAGGGAGTTAAGAAAATTGACGGTGTTCAGAACGCCAGCCTCAACTTTTTTGCTCAGCGACTTATTGTTGAAGCCGAAGAGAAAAATTTCCCTGATATAATAAAAAAGATTAAAAAGACCGCTAAGAAGATAGAGCCTGATTGCAGCATTGAGTTCTGAGGGGTATAAATGAGCAAGAAACAGAAAAAAGAGCTGTGCCGCATTATAGCAGCTGCGATACTTGCACTTTCAGGTGCGCTGCTGCCAATACATGAGCTGTGGAAGTTTATAATTTTAACGGCTGCTTACCTTGTGGCAGGCTTTGACGTGCTTTTTGGAGCTGTGCGTAAAATTTTCAGAGGACAGCTGCTTGACGAAGAATTCCTCATGTCCATTGCAACTCTGGGCGCCTTCGCTCTGCGTGAGTATCCCGAAGCGGCAGGCGTTATGATTTTCTACCAGATAGGCGAATTCTTCCAGGGAATGGCTGTAGGTAAAAGCCGCAAATCCATTGCCGCTTTAATGGACATCAGACCCGATACAGCCACCGTTATAAGGGACGGAAAGGAAATTACTGTAAGTCCTGAGGAGATTTTACCCGGAGAAAGGCTTATTGTAAGGCCCGGAGAAAAAATACCCCTTGACGGAACGGTAATTTCGGGGCATACTACAATTAACGCCTCTGCGCTTACCGGCGAGAGCTTACCCATTGACTTGAAAGTGGGCGACAGAGCGGTAAGCGGTTCAGTAAATCAGAGTGGAGTTATTGAAATTCAGGCGGAAAGCGTGTATTATGAAAGTACAGCTGCAAAAATTCTGGAGCTTGTAGAAAATGCTGCCGAAAAGAAAGCAAAGGTTGAAAGCTTTATCAGCCGCTTTGCTCACTGGTATACACCGGTGGTGGTCTTTTCCGCACTGTTTCTGGCTTTCCTGCCGCCGCTCCTGTTCTCTCAGCCATGGGAGACATGGATTGAGAGAGCCCTTATTTTCCTGATGGTGTCCTGCCCCTGCGCTCTGGTGGTTTCTATACCACTCAGCTTTTTTGCAGGTATGGGCGGCGCCTCAAAACAGGGTATTCTGATTAAGGGTGCGGCTTCAATAGAGAGCCTTTCCAAGGTTGACAGCTTTATTTTTGATAAAACAGGCACTCTGACTGAGGGCAGCTTTGCGGTGGAAGCTATCCATTCCGATAAGCTGACCGAGGCTGAACTTTTAGATATTGCCGCCGCTGCTGAGGGCTTTTCAAATCACCCCATTGGAGAGTCCATAGTGGCAGCTCACGGCGGACATATTGATAAAACCAGAGTTTCTGATGCTCAGGAGCTTGCAGGTTTAGGCGTTAAGGCAGTTATAGACGGAGAGCTTTTCTACGTTGGTAACTCCGGCCTTATGGATATGGCAGGCGCAAAGTGGCGTGATTGTCACTTAAAGGGAAGTATTATCCACGTTGCAAAGGGCAGCGAATATTTAGGCCATATTGTCGTTAACGATAAGGTCAAGGAAAACTCCCGCAAAGCCATTGACGGTCTCAAAGCCTTGAAGATTAAAAACATCTTCATGCTCAGCGGAGACAAAAAGGATATTGCTTTAAATGTAGGCGAAAAGCTGGGCATTGACAATGTTCAGTATGAGCTTATGCCGGACGAGAAGCTAAATAAGCTTCAGGAGCTTATTGACAGCGGCAAGGTTTGCGCCTTCGTGGGTGACGGCATAAACGATGCACCCGCCCTTATGCGCTCCAATGTGGGAATTGCAATGGGTGTTATGGGCTCTGATGCCGCCATTGAATCTTCCGACATTGTGCTTATGGACGACGACCCCATGAAGCTTCCCACAGCCTATAAAATATGCCGCAGAACCATGAACATTGCAAGGCAGAACCTTGTTTTCGCTCTGGGCATAAAAGTGCTTATCCTTATTCTGGGTGCACTTGGTTTTGCAAATATGTGGATTGCAATATTCGGAGATGTAGGTGTGATGCTGCTGGCGGTTTTAAACGCCATGCGGGCAATGATGAAAGTTAAATAATCTTATTTTCCCGCTGTGGTTTTCGCAGCGGGAAAAAGGTGTTTATAATAATACAGAGATAGAGGAGACATGAAAATGCTGTGTCTTGAACACATCAGCTGGAATTCCCCTGACGGGAGACAGCTTTTAAAGGGACTGGATCTGGAAATACCGGACGGCAAGCTGGTAGTTATTACAGGTCCCAACGGCGGCGGTAAAACTACCCTCGCCAAAATAATCGCCGGTATAGAGAAGCCCCTTTCCGGCAAAATAATTCTGGACGGAGAGGACATAAGCGATAAGGACGTAACTGAGCGTGCTCAGATGGGTATGAGCTTTGCTTTCCAGCAGCCTGTGCGCTTTAAAGGCATAACAGTGCGCCGACTCATTGAAGTTGCAGCCGGCAGAGAGCTTAAAGATGTTGAGCTGTGCGAGATTCTGGGCGAAGTTGGTCTTTGCGCAAAGGAGTATATTGACCGTGAGGTTAACGCCACCCTTTCCGGCGGCGAAATCAAGAGAATAGAAATCGCAACCGTCATTGCCCGTGACTCCAAGATTGCCATATTCGACGAGCCGGAGGCAGGTATCGACCTGTGGAGCTTCAAGAACCTTATTGAAGTTTTCCGCCAGATGCACGAGGAAAAGAAGAATACCCTTATCATAATCTCTCATCAGGAGCGTATACTCCGTATAGCAGATGAGATAGTGCTGGTTGCAAACGGCAAAATTCAGGACAGAGGCCCCAGAGAGGAAATGCTCAAATCCATGCGCTTTAAGGCTATGGAGCAGGATGCCGCTGCCTGTGACAGAGGGGAGGCAGTTTTTCAGTGAATGATATAACAAAGGATATACTGAGAAGAATAGCCGTATTTAAAGAAAAATACATGAATTCCGCATACAGCATCCGTGAGGACGGCGGCTGTGTGGGACGTCAGGTTAACGAGAACATTAAAATAGAAAACAAAGAGGGTAAGCCCGGAATTGTTGTTCATGTCAAGGCAGGCAGCAAGGGAGAGACTGTCTATATCCCTACCTGCGTTACCAAGAGCATGGACGATCTGGTGTACAATGATTTCTACATCGGCGAAGGTGCTGAATGCACAATCGTTGCAGGCTGCGGCGTTCATACAGATTCTCACGAAGCTGTGCGCCACAACGGTATCCACCGTTTCTTCCTTGAGAAGAATTCCAAGGTTAAGTACGTTGAAAAGCACGTGGGTACAGGAGAGGGCGAAGGAATTCGCAGCATTGACCCTGTTACCGAGGTTTATATAGGCGAGGATGCTCTCCTTGAAATGGACACCTCCCAGATAGGCGGCGTTGACAGAGCAGACAGAAAGACTACCGGTACTATCGAAGCCCGTGGCAAGCTCCTTGTAAGAGAGAGACTTCTCACCGAGGGCGAGCAGACTGCCGATACATACTTTGACGTGGAACTTAAAGGCGAGGATTCCAGCGCCGATATAATTTCCCGTTCTGTTGCAAGGGGCAAATCCCGCCAGACCTACACTTCTACCATCACCGGTTCTGCCAGATGCAGCGGTCACTCTGAGTGTGACTCCATCATTGACGGCGAGGCCATTGTGGATGCAGCTCCCAGACTTAACGCTCACCACAGCGATGCAGCTCTTATACATGAGGCTGCTATCGGTAAAATAGCAGGTGAGCAGATTCTGAAGCTCCGCAGCCTTGGTCTTACCGAGCAGGAAGCAGAAAACATGATAATTGAAGGCTTTTTGAGCTGATTTAAAAGGGCCTGTCGCATTACGTTCTGCGGCAGACCCTTTTTTAAAACTAATAACTATTAGGCATTGCAGAGAATGGATAAGGACGAATTTGTTGTTTCAACAAGAAAGCCCACAGTAGGAAAATAAAGTGTTATATCCGTGAGACTTGTTGATAAAATGAACTTGTCCAGATGTGCATTTAATACGCAATGGACAGGCTCATTATAAGTGAATAATGAAAGCTTTAAAATGCCCTGATTTAAACTGTCGGGGCATTTTCGTATATTGAATATGGGGCGCAAATATGATAAAATATATTGTCTAATTTTACATAAAGAGGGATAGTATGGCGCAAAGACTGGACGTATCAAATAAAATGGGCGAAATGCCCGTAAAGACCCTGCTTCTTGACATGGGAATTCCTATGATGATTTCCATGCTTGTGCAGGCATTATACAATGTGGTGGACGGTATATTCGTGGCTCAGATAAGTGAGAATGCCCTCACCGCTGTGTCCATGGCCTTCCCCATGCAAAACCTTATTATCGCTTTTTCCGTTGGTAACGGAGTTGGTATTAACGCCAATCTGTCGAAAGCTTTGGGCAGCGGCAATTCGGAAAGAGCAAGCTCGGCGGCAAAGAACGGCATGTTTTTGCAGGGGATGAGTTATCTTCTGTTTTTATTTATCGGCATTTTTGCAGCTGAACCCTATATGCGAGCCCAGACAGATAACCCTGAGATTTTAAACTACGGAGTTACCTATATTCGCATTGTTCTGTGCCTTTCCTTTGGAGTTTTTGCGGAAATCAGCTTTGAGCGATTTTTGCAGTCCACAGGCAGGGCAAAATATTCCATGTATACACAGCTCTGTGGCGCAATATTCAATATAGTTTTTGACCCTATTCTGATTTTCGGTCTTTTTGGCTTCCCCAAAATGGGCATTGCAGGTGCAGCTGTTGCAACGGTTGCAGGTCAGATGTTTGGAGCCACTGTGGGTCTCTTGCTGAATGTAAAGAAAAATCCTGAAATCAGCATGAGCCTTAAAGGCTTTAAGCCTGACGGACAAATGATAAGCGATATGTGCAGAGTAAGCGTGCCTTCTATCGTCATGTCCTCTGTTATCTCACTTACCATTTTCCTTATGGATTTGATTTTAAAGGTATTTTCAACTACCGCAGTGGCAGTTTTCGGAGTTTACGGCAAGCTGCAAAGCTTTGTGTTTATGCCGGTGTTCGGATTAAATAACGCAATCGTGCCTATCATTGCCTATAACTACGGTGCAGACAAGCCGGAGCGTATACACGAAACCATTAAATACGGTATTCTCTATGCTACCGGAATTATGCTTGTTGGTCTGCTGCTGATGCAGACTATGCCCAGAGTGATGCTGAGAATGTTTGATGCCAGCGAATACATGATGTCCATAGGCGTTCCGGCACTTAGAATTATAAGTGCCTCCTTTGTGTTCGTGGGTATCAATATTGTCTGCTCATCAGGCTGTCAGGCTTTCGGTAAGGGCATATACAGTCTGATGCTTTCCGTTATTCGTCAGATTGTGGCTCTGCTGCCTATCGCATGGCTTTTGAGCCTTACAGGAAAGCTTGACCTTATATGGCTTTGCTTCCCCATTTCCGAGGCTATCGCCACCTGCGTTGCCGTTCCTCTGCTGAGACATGTTATTAAAAAAGCGGGAATGGATATTAAAAAATAATATTTAGATAAAATTAAGGGTCTGTCGCAGAATTTGCATTCTGCGACAGACCCTTAATTTTATCTTATTTTTTAAGAACTGCGGCTCTGCCAGCTTCATAGGCTTTAAGGTTAAGCTCAAGGAATTTTTCGGGAACGGTATCACGGATGATTTCTTCCCAGTCAATATCCCCGAAGTCGAGAGCGGCGGTCATTGCACCGAAGAGAACCACGTTCATACACTTGGGGTTTCCAAGCTCCATAGCAATGTCTGCGGCGTTGAGAGTATGACATTTGAAGTTGCTCTCCATTGCCTCCAAGCAGCCCTCTGGGTATTCACAAAGCCCTGCTGCAACGGTAGAGGAGGGGATGGAATAATCATTTATAACGGCGATGCCATCAGGCTTTAAAAACTCCGCATATCTCACGGCTTCCATTTTCTCGAAAGCTATCATAATATCTGCGGCACCTTTGCCGATAACGGGAGAATAAACCTTTTCGCCCCAATGAACCTGAGTGGACACGCTGCCGCCACGCTGGCTCATGCCGTGCACCTCGCTCATTTTAACGTCATAGCCCATTTTCATAAGGCCGTTGACCAGAATTTTTGCAGTCAGGATTGCACCCTGTCCGCCTACGCCTACTAAAAGTGCGCTCTTTGTATTCATTTTCAGCACTCCTTTCTGCTTATAGCCTTGACCGGACATACCTGCGCACAGACTGTACAGCCTACGCACTGTGTGGGATCTATGGAAGATTTGCCGTCTTTCATCATAAGAGCAGGACAGCCCACAGAAATGCACTTCTTACAGCCTATGCACTTGCTTCTATCAACCTCGCAAAGGCCTGTATCGTGCTGTATGCGCTTAATAAGCAGGCATGGACGGCGGGAGATGACGGCGGAGGGCTCTTCGGAATCTAAAGCGTTTGTTACAGCTTCTTCCATTGCTTTTAAATCCCAGGGGTCGGCAATGAAAATGTTCTTGTAGCCCATGGACTTCAAAACGTCCTCAATTTTAATGGCTTCGGCAATCTCACCCTGCAAGGTGTAGCCGCTGCCGGGGTTATCCTGATGGCCTGTCATGCCTGTAATGGAGTTATCCAGAACCACAGGCACCATATTACCCTTGTTGTATATGATTTCAGCCGCTCCTGTCATGCCGGAGTGGAAGAAGGTGGAGTCACCCACAACGCCGAGGAATTTCTTTCCTTTTTGGCCTGTAAGCTCCAGAGCCTTTGAAAGACCCATACCAACGGAGAAACCGCCGCCCATACAAACGCAGCTGTCAACAGCTGAGAGGGGAGGTGCTGCACCCAGAGTGTAGCATCCTATATCACCTGTGACAACATAGTTTTTGTGCTTTGAAACGGTGTAGAAAAATCCTCTGTGGGGACAGCCGGGGCAGAGAGCAGGGGGACGGGAGACAGGCTCGACGGCAGGCTTTACAGTCCGGGACTCCTCACCGAAAATCCGCTCCTTCAAAAGCTGAGGATTCAGTTCGTACATTTTACCTGTCAGCTCTTTACCCACACACTCAATTCCTGCGGCCTTGATCTCGGTTTCCATAAAAGGTTCAAGCTCTTCAATTATGTATAGCTTTTCAACCTTGGATGCAAACTCCTTTATTAAATCCATAGGAAGAGGCCAAGTAAGACCAAGCTTTAAGAATGAGGTATCCTCAGGGAAAGCGTCCTTTGCGTACTGATAGGCAATAGATGCGGTGATAACACCAACCTTATTACCTTTCAGCTCCATTTTATTTAATGGACAGCTGTTGGAATAAACCTGAAGAGCCTCCATGTGAGCTTCTACCTTTTGGTGGTTTGCGTATGCGTTTGCAGGAGTTGAAACATTCTTGCGGAAATTGCGCTTATACTCCGGTACTTCTCTTTCCTCTCTCTCACCAAGCTCAACAAGGCTTTTTGAGTGGGAGACCCTGGTAGTGGTACGGAAAAGCACGGGAATATCGAAATTTTCGGAGATGTCATAGGCGTACTTCATAAAGTCTATGCACTCCTGAGAATCAGAGGGTTCAATAAGGCACAGCTTTGCAGCTTTGGCATAGTAGCGGTTATCCTGCTCGTTCTGAGAGGAGTGCATACTGGGGTCATCGGCGGTGACGATGACAAAGCCACCTGTTACGCCGTTATATGCGGCGGTGAACATGGGGTCTGCTGCTACGTTCAAACCCACGTGCTTCATGGCGCATAGACTGCGCACTCCGCCTATACTTGCACCGTATGCCACTTCGGTTGCTACCTTTTCGTTAGGCGCCCACTCGCAGTAGAGAGAGTCTTTGTAAAGAGGCAGATTTTCAAAAATCTCAGTGCTTGGTGTGCCGGGATAAGCCGAGCAGACTTTTACACCGGCCTCATAGGCTCCACGGGCAATGGCCTCATTGCCGGACATTAAGTATTTCAATACTGTATCCACCTTTCTTTTTAAATGTGTTTTTTATTTAATCCCCTGAAATTCTGCGACTGTTTCGGCGGAAACTTTCGGCAGGGGTATACCGTCCCATGATTCAATGGCGTTCATGCCGTCCTCGTAGCTTCCTGTATAGACAATGCTTCCGTCAGCCTTAAAGCCTGCTGTAAAATACGGGCCTAAGCTGAGGGCTACAATATTGTTCCAATCTTCCACATTCAGCTCACCACGGTCGTTCCAACCCACAGCTACAACTGTTCCATCGGCTTTAAGACCTACGCTGTGCTGAAAGCCTGCGTATATTGCCACTATATCTGTCCAATCTTCAACATTGCACTGTCCGTATTCGTTATAGCCTGCGGAAAGCACTGTGCCGTCGGACCTTAAAGCTAAAGAGTAGTCATAACCTGCGGCAACCTGCACCACGTCTGTCCACTCTGAAACATCACACTGACCGTAGTGGTTCTGACCTGCGGCAACAACTGTGCCGTCGGATTTTAGACCTAAGGTGTGGAACTGACCTGCGGCAACCTGCACTATATCGCTCCAGTCGGAGACTTCGTGCTGACCTGTATATGCGCCTGAATGGTTTGTATCTTTTCCAACGGAAACAACGGTTCCGTCGGCTTGAAGTCCTACAGTAGTATCGGCAAATGCAGAAATCTGCACTATATCCGTCCATTCCCAAACATCACACTGACCGTACTGGGCATTACCCACAGCCACAACTGTTCCGTCGGATTTTAAGCCTACGCTGTGCCATGCACCGGAGGAAACTGACATAATGTCGCTCCAATCCTCTGTCTGGAGCTGACCGAAGTTATCAAGACCTGCGGCAATAACTGTCCCGTCAGACATGATAGCTATAACGTGAGAATGTCCGCCGTCGGAGGCAGGACTGATCGCCCAATCCAAAAGAGCCTTTTTATATTCGCTTTCTCGCTCTTCCTTTTGCTCAAGCTCGGGAGCTTCTCTTTCAGCTTGCACCTGAGTTTCACTCAGAGCCTTTTCGTCCCCAGACTGAGAGACTTGCTCCTGAGGTAGGGGAGCTTCCGAATTGTGAGCATGAAATTTAAATGCTACGGTGATAATAAGGCTGATTGCAAGGAAAAGAATAATCACAGCAAGAGTTATCTTCGTACCTGAATTAGTGGAGCTTTTTCGACCATTGCGAGACTCAGAATCTTTCATCATATTCTCCTAAATAAGTTACTTTATGCATAACATATAGTATAACATTTTAAAAATGATTGCACAATCGGTATTTGACTAATTAAAAAAATCAAAAAAAACAGCCCTAGGGCTGCACACAGAATATATAAAAAAGTCAAAGATATTGACTGAAAAATATTATAAAAAAGAAATAACCCTTGACCGGAATTTTAAACCTCTCTCCAGCCAAGGGTTAAATCTGTGAAATCTTAGTATCTAACATCAATGGTTACCTCACTTTCTACTGATTAGACGCAGCTCTCGTTTTTTACAAGTCTCAGAATTGCCTCCGTTTCAATTCTATTCCCAATATTCCCTACGTTTCTCAGAAATTTATATAATCGGAAGAATGCTGAAAGCCCGTCTTGAGTTCCTTTTTCAAGGGAACCGGAAGTTCTACCAATTACTGCCCAAGTCCGACAACCTAAGAAATGGTACTGTCTTAATCAAAACCCTGATATAAGCTCCCAAACCGTTTTCCCGGTATGGACTACTGTCCGATCTTTCGGACTCAATCCTCTGACACTTTCCGGCTATGCATTTAATCAAACTTGATAAAGCATTTCTACCAACATCCCACATGAACTTTTATCCGATCCTTCGGCCTGAACCCTATGCAAAAATTCCTCGGTAGCTGCCTTTATCAAAACCCTGATATAAGCTCACCTCCCAATTTCGCTTCTGGACTATTATCCGATCTTTCGGCTTGAACCCATTGCCAAATCTGCCGGTAGTAAGTTTTTATCACACTGATGACTAAAGCTGTTTGCCAAATTATTGATGTCGTACTTTTTAAGTAACTTGGTATTTCTTCTTTGTGACTATATAATAGCACCGTATTTCACGAATTTCAATCGGCAAACATTTATAAAAAAAGGTTACGAAAATAGTACATAAAGGAGAAAAACGTTCGCAAATCCATTTGAATATTGACTCTCTATCATGCTTTGTACTATAATAAAAATGTTGAGTGCTTTTTTTCAGTCAGGACCACATGAGGGAATTTGCCTTTGTGAGGGACTGGCTTTTTCTATTGCCTTTTTGCGTCCTCCAAAAGCTGCCGCACTTTTACTAAAAGAAAGAAAAGCGGATCATGGAGACAAACAGAAAATAAGTTTCGGGAGAGCAGAAAAAAGAACTCTGAAATGCAGAACAAATCATAATCCGTATTACAAAAAATCTTGCTCGGAAAAGCAGAGAAATTCATACACTGAAACGCAAGTAAAATCTCCCATCGAAGATCAGAGCAAATCACAATCCAAAACTCCGGCAAATGCTTTTAAACAAAAAAGAAATAACCCCTGACCGGCACATTTTCTGTCTCGCCAGCCAGGGGTTACTTCTGTGAACTTTTAATATCCAACATCATTGGTTACCTCACTTTCTTAGATTGAACGTGACCTTCTATTTACATCATTTCAGATTTCTCCGGTGTGAGTACACACAAACCTCACAGTTTGGAGAGGATTGAAGATCCGTTCTACCATTCCCGATGTAGGGAACTTTATTCAGTTGTCAATTTGTTTTTATCTCTTTCTTCTCTGTGTCTATAATATAGCACTTAAAGCCATAAAACTCAATTAACATTTTACATAAAAAAGCACATCTGTTTTAGTATGAAACAGGGAAAATAATGTTAGAAAACAGTCGGATATTGACTGTTAATAATAGCCTGTGATATAATATAAAACATATGATTTTTGTTGCACACTTTTTACTTTCCAGATTTATGCGCTTATTTGTGAGCGATTAGCCCAGAAAAAAGGGCATAATATGCTGAAAATATATTGAACTTTTCCATAGATTTTTACTCCAAGGGCTACTATAATATTACGGCGCTGAAGGAATAGAAAATTCTGGTTTTCAGTTTTCCGGCGGTGCTTAATTTTTTGGGATTGGATGCTTGCAATATGGGAAAAGGGAACGATCTTCGCAACGACTCGGTTTTGTCACTTGTTTTTAAACTGACTCTGCCTGCAATGCTGGCTCAGCTTGTAAACGTGCTTTACGGTATAATTGACCGTATGTTTATCGGCCACATTCCTGTGGTTGGCAATATGGCACTGGCGGGTGTCGGTGTCTGCGGACCTATAACTACTTTGCTTTCCTCTTTCGGCACTCTTGTGGGTATCGGCGGCTCGGTTATGATGGCCACCAGTATGGGACACGGTGACGATGAAAGGGCAAAGAAAATACTTTCAAACAGCTTCCTGCTGCTGTTATTGTTTTCTGTCACACTTACAGTGGTATTGCTTTTAAACAAGCGGGAGATGATTTATCTTTTCGGCGGCAGTGACGGAACATACGAATTTGCAAATACCTACCTTACTATATATACATCAGGTACTTTCTTTGCGCTGCTTGCTCTGGGACTTAACTACTTTATATCATGCCAGGGCTTTTCCGTAAACGCAATGGTTACTGTTCTTATCGGCGCTGTAACTAATATTGTCCTTGATGCTGTGTTTGTTCCTCTGCTTGGCTGGGGAGTTGGCGGTGCAGCATTTGCAACTGTTATTTCTCAGATGCTCTCCTGCCTGTATGCAGTGCTCTTCCTGTTTGGTAAAAAAGTGGGCGTCAAAATTTCTTTCGGTAGATACGACTGGCGCATGATGCTCAAAATAATTTTAATGGGTATTTCTCCCTTTATTATCCTCGCAACAGACAGCGTTATTGTAATAGTTATAAACATGATTTTACAGCGCTACGGCGGCGCTCAGGGTGATATGCTCATTTCCGGCTACACCATAACTCTTAGCTATTTCCTGCTCATTACCGGCCCGCTCTTTGGAATTTCCGGCGGTGTACAGCCTATAATAAGCTTTAACTACGGTGCTGACAGAGCAGACAGAGTAAAGAAAACTGTAAAGTATGCAGCAATTATGGCTGTTATTTTTAACTCAGTCATGTTTGTTGTGTCTCAGCTCTTTGCGCCCGGATTTGTAAAGTTCTTTACCAACGACCCACATACTGCAAGAGTGGCTGTATGGGGCATTAAGGTATTCACTATTTCTATAATTCCTCTGTCCTTCCAGTATGTATTTGTAGATGCTCTTACTGCACTGAGCAAGGTAAGAATTTCCCTCTACCTCTCTGCTTCCAGAAAAATTACCTATGTTATCTGCGCCTTTGTTTTTGCCAGTATTTTTGGAGCAGGAGAGTCATTCTATGCAGAACCTGTGGTGGATTTAATCGGCGGACTCCAGTGCCTGATTGTATTTTTAGTTGTGTGGAAAAAGCATTTCAGCAAGCGTGAACCACATGCCGGCGGCACACTGGAGCCTCAGACCACTTGACAGTTTTTGTCAAATGGTGTATTATAAAATAACAATTAAATGTAGCGGGAGCTTGTGTTACAGGCTGAGAGTAAGGATTTGACCTTAGACCGATTACCTGATTTGGATAATGCCAACGTAGGGATACTTAGTTTGCAACATTGCGGGAGACGCCAAATCGTGTGTCTCCCGTTTTTTATATAATTCAGCTTTAAATTTATTTTTGAGCTTTGTTTCAAAATAAAATTTAATACAGCGGCAGGTCGGGGGCACCACTTCCTGTCGCATAATAAAAGTAATGCAGGAGGAAAGAGAAATGAAAACAGCATTATCAATCGCAGGCAGTGATTGCAGCGGAGGCGCCGGTATTCAGGCCGATTTAAAAACTATGACCATGAATGGTGTTTTTGCCATGAGCGCCATCACAGCTCTCACAGCTCAGAACACTACCGGCGTTAGAGCAATTTCCGAGGTTACACCTGAGTTTCTGGCTCAGCAGATAGACGCAGTGTTTGAGGACATTCGTCCTGACGCTGTGAAAATCGGCATGGTTGCATCGGTGAAGCTTATAGAGACGATAGCCGAAAGACTGCGCTTCTATAAGGCGGAAAACATTGTGGTAGACCCTGTTATGGTGGCTACAAGCGGAGCGGCTCTCATAGAAAATCAGGCGGTAGAGAGCCTGAAAAAAGAGCTTCTGCCCCTTGCTTCTGTGGTCACTCCAAATATTCCCGAGGCGGAAATTCTCTCCGGTCTTAAAATCAGCGGAGAAGAGGACATGATAAAGGCGGCAAAGAAGATAAGCGAGGATTATAACTGCGCCGTGCTTTGCAAGGGCGGACACAGCATAAACGATGCAAACGACCTGCTGTATTCTGAAGGTAATTTCCACTGGTTCTACGGTAAGCGGATAAATAATCCCAACACCCACGGCACAGGCTGTACCCTTTCCAGTGCCATCGCTTCAAATCTTGCCAAGGGTTACGCACTGGAGGAGGCTGTTGAGAAAGCAAAGGCTTATATCTCCGGCGCTCTTGGGGATATGCTTGATTTAGGAAAAGGCAGCGGCCCTATGAACCACGCTTTTGCGCTCACGGGAGAATTTAAGGGATGATAACAAAAATCTTTGCGGTGGTTTTTACGGTGGCTTACATATGCGTCAGCATCTGGCTATGCCGTAAATTCCGCTTTGATGTTAAATCTCTGGCTCTGGGTGCAATAGCTATTGCCCTGACCTGCATTCTCGCCTGCATCTATATCCCTCTGCCCACAGGCGCTTCCATTACCTGCTGCTCATGGGTACCACTGATGCTCCTTGCAATAATCTACGATTACAGACTGGCTATAATATCCGGCTTCGTGTGTGGTATAATCACAATTTTTGTGGTTCCGGGTTGGTCAATAGTCCACTGGGCGCAGTTCTTCCTTGAATATGTGCCGCTGTTTTCCTGCATGGGTTATGCGGGAATTCTGGGCTATGAGAAAAAAGGCAGGCTCATTCTTGCAATAGCTCTTGCGGTTGTGCTTAGAATGACAGCACAGATACTCAGCGGCGTTATCTTCTTCGGTGCGTACGCATGGGAAGGCTGGGGCGCATGGGCTTACAGCCTTGTATACCATTTTACATCAAAGATACCTGAGGGAATAATTTCTGCTCTGGTACTGCTGGCATTGCCTTTAGACAGGCTTGCAAAAATAGCTAAAGGAGGAGCAAGATAATGGCATTTGTAGAAAAGTGCATTGAGGACAGCTTACCTATCTGGGAAGAATGTCTCAACTCAAAGTTCCTGAGAGAGCTTCAGGAGGGAACTTTAGACGAGGAATGTTTTAAAGGCTATATCGTTGACGACAGCCTCTATCTCTGGCAGTACGCTAAAGTGTTCGCCTACGGACTTATAAACGCCAATGACATTGAGGCTATGCGCACCTTTTATTCTTTTCTCGCTTTCGTCAATGAGGGCGAAGGCTCAACCCGTGTGGATTATCTCCACCGCTACGGTTTGAATGACGATGAAATACAGTATCTTCCCCAGAGAGAAGAAAATAAGGTCTATACCGACTACATGATTAAGGCCGCAAAAGAGGGTGTACCCGAGGCTATGATGGCAGGTCTGCCGTGCACATTGAGCTACGGCTGGATTTTTACAAAGCTTTTGGAGCAATGCCCTCAGGTGAAAGACGCTGTTTACTGGCCCTTGGTGAAAGATTACACAGGGGCAAGCTATGAAGAAATATGCGACCGGTGGACAGCTTTCGGAAACAAGGTCTGCGAGGGTTTGCCGGAAGAGCGTTTAAAACACTGCATGGAGATTTTCCGCCAGTGCTCAAAACTGGAGCTGACTTTCTGGCATATGAGCGAAAAACCCAGAACCGACATTTAAATTTAAAACTGCGAAGCTCCCATAAGGCACAGTCCTTATGGGGGCTTTTCTGCGTTTACGGATCTTTCAATCAGCGTTGAAGGTGAAAAAACTGATTTTGATGTAAACAGGGAAGCAGCTTTATTTAAATAAGACAGTGATTTTCGTTATAAGCAAAGGAACAACTTTAATAAACTAAATTGAACAAATTTTTGCTATAGACATATGGGAAAAACGGTGGTATAACTGTATACAATTATACAGGGACACATAAATCCACAGGCTAACAGCCTTTTAACAGCCGAAAGGAGCGATAAATAATGCTTGAGCTGTCACCCAAAACAAATCTTTTAGAGGAAAACGACTATCGTTTCTCATTGCAGGACGTGAAAGAGCCAAAGCTCTTTAGAGCGATATATAATTATGACGAAGTTCCCAAGCTCTCCTTTAACCACAGGCGAGTGCCTATGAATATGCCGGAGGAGATCTGGATAACCGACACTTCATTCAGAGACGGACAGCAGTCCGTTAATCCCTACACGGTGGAGCAGATTGTGGAGCTTTTTAAGCTCTTATCCGAGCTTGGCGGCCCTTACGGCAGAATAAGACAGACGGAGTTTTTCATATACAGCAAAAAGGACAGAGAGGCCATTGAGCACTGTCGTGATTTAGGGCTAAAGTTCCCGGAGATTACCACATGGATAAGAGCAAGCAGAGAGGATTTTAAGCTTGTAAAGGAGCTTGGAATAAATGAGACAGGTATGCTTGTTTCCTGCTCCGACTACCATATATTTAAAAAGCTGAAAATGACACGGCGTGAAGCTATGGAACATTATCTTGCCGCCGTAAAGGATGCCTTTGATGCAGGTGTTGTGCCTCGCTGCCATCTGGAGGATATTACAAGGGCTGATTTCTACGGTTTTGTTGTGCCTTTTGTAAATGAGCTTATGAAGCTCTCGGAGGAGGCAAAAATCCCTGTGAGAATCAGAGCCTGCGACACTATGGGCTACGGCGTACCCTATACCGAAGTGGCTCTTCCCCGAAGCGTTGCAGGTATAATCTACGGTTTGCAGCACTACTCAGGGGTTAAGAGTGAGTACCTTGAATGGCACGGACACAATGATTTTTATAAATCCGTTGCCAATGCCGCCACCGCATGGCTTTACGGCGCATCAGGTGTTAACTGCTCACTTTTAGGCATTGGCGAGCGCACGGGAAATGTTCCCCTTGAAGCTATGGTGTTTGAATATGCCTCCCTGAGAGGTTCTCTTGACGGCATGGATACAAGGGCAATCACCAAGATAGCACGGTACTTTAAAGAGGAGATAGGCTATGAAATTCCACCAATGACCCCGTTTGTAGGCAGTAAATTCAACGAAACGAGAGCGGGTATCCATGCCGACGGACTTTTAAAGGACGAGGAAATTTATAACATCTTCAACACCGACAAGCTTCTCGACCGCCCTGCAAAGGTGAGCGTGAACAAAAATTCAGGTCTTGCTGGTATTGCCTGCTGGCTCAATCAGCACTACGGACTCAGCGAAGAGCGGCGCATGGAAAAGCACGACTTGATTGTAGAAAAATTAAAGGTTTGGGTTGATGAGCAGTATGATGACGGCAGAACCGCATCTATATCAAATTCAGAACTTGAAAACAAGGTTTATGAGCTGTCCGGCGGAGTTTTAAAGCCAAGTGACAGGAGAGAGGACTAAGAAATGAGAGAGCGTAAAAGCATATCAATAGCAGACGGCGTGTTTGACCAGCTGGAACAGGACATTCTGACAGGAAAATATAAGCGGGGGGAAGTGCTGAGTGAAATCAGACTTTCAAATGAGCTTGGTGTGAGCCGCACTCCCATTCGTGAAGCGGTGCGGAGATTACAGCAGGAACAGCTTCTGGAAGAAGGCCCGAGAGGTTCTGTGGTTCTGGGCATAAGCTTGGAGGATACCTTGGATATGTACGATATACGCCTTGACCTTGAGAGCAAGGCGGCAGGCAGAGCGGCAGAGAAAATAAGCGATGAAGAGCTTGGAAAAATGCAGGAAATTCTGGATTTACAGAGCTTTTATATAGAAAAAAATGTTGCGGACAACGCAGATAAAATCAGAAATTTAGACTCGGAATTCCACGAGCTTTTGTATAAAGCCTCAGCAAGCAAAGTGTTTTATAACATTCTCAGCTCCCTGCACAAGAAAATCAGCAAGTTTAGAAAAGTTTCAGTGTCAAAGCACAGCAGGGCGGTAAATTCCCTCAGTGAGCATGAAGCAATACTTGGAGCATTGCAGAAACACGACAGCGAGGAAGCGGAGCGATTGACCCGACAGCATGTTCAGAATGCAAGAGATAGCATGACGGAAATGGAGAAGTGAAAAATGGGACTTAATATAGCTGAAAAAATCATAAAAACCCACCTTGTAGGCGGCAGTACGGAAGAGGGAGCAGAGGCCGCTTTAAGAATAGACCAGACCTTGACTCAGGACGCAACAGGCACAATGGCGTATCTGGAATTTGAGGCAATGGGAATTGACAGAGTAAAGACCGAAAAATCTCTTGCATACATTGACCACAACACCTTGCAGTCCGGCTTTGAAAATGCCGACGACCACAGATATATCCAGTCTGTGTGCCGCAAGCACGGCATTTATTTTTCCAGACCCGGTAACGGTATCTGCCATCAGGTGCATTTAGAGCGCTTCGGAGTTCCCGGAAAGACCCTTTTAGGCTCTGACAGCCACACCCCCACTGCAGGTGGTCTGGGTATGCTGGCAATGGGTGCCGGCGGCCTTGACGTGGCAGTTGCCATGGGCGGCGGCGCATACTATATAAATATGCCCAAGGTTATAAAGGTGGAGCTTTCCGGAAAGCTTCAGCCCTTTGTAAGCGCAAAGGACGTGAGCCTTGAAATCCTCCGCATACTCTCAGTTAAAGGCGGAGTAGGCCGCATTATAGAGTGGGGCGGCGAGGGCGTAAAGAGCCTTTCCGTGCCTGAGCGTGCCACCATTACAAATATGGGGGCAGAGCTGGGCGCAACTACTTCAATCTTCCCCTCAGACGAAATTACCAGAGCTTTTCTCAAAGCTCAGGGCAGAGAAGAGGACTACACACCTATTTTTGCAGACGAAGATGCAAAGTATGAGCGGGTTATAAAAATTGACCTTTCACAGCTCAAACCCCTTATAGCCTGTCCCCATAGCCCAGATAACGTGGTGACTGTGGAGAGCTTAAAGGGCATGAAGGTGGATCAGGTCTGCATAGGCTCATGCACAAACTCCTCCCTTTACGATATGCTGAAAGCCGCCGCAATTATTAAGGGCAGGAGCGTTGCTCCCAGTGTCAGCATGTCCGTTTCCCCCGGTTCAAGACAGGTACTCAGTATGCTCTCAGAGTGCGGAGCACTGAACAACTTCATTCTGGCAGGTGCAAGACTTCTGGAATGTGCCTGCGGCCCATGTATTGGTATGGGATTTTCTCCCAACTCCGGCGGCGTAAGTCTGCGTACCTTTAACCGCAACTTTGAGGGCAGAAGCGGCACGGCAGACGGTAAAATCTACCTTGTATCTCCTGAAACTGCGGTTACATCTGCGCTTACAGGAGAGATAACCGACCCCAGAACTCTGGGAATTGAGATGCCGGAAATCAAGATGCCTGAGTGCTTCAAGGTTGACGACAGCGGAGTTTTACCCCCTGCCGACCCTGAGAGCGCAAAAGCTCTGGAAGTTCTTAGAGGACCAAACATCAAGCCCATTCCTGAGGGCACGGCGCTTACCGACAGTATAGAGGGTGAGCTTACATTAAAGCTTGGAGACAACATTACCACTGACCACATTATGCCCGCAGGAGCAAAAATCCTGCCCTACCGCTCCAATATTCCAAAGCTCTCCGAATTTTGCTTTGCAGTCTGCGACAAGACCTTTGCAGAGCGGGCGAAGAAAGCAGGACAGACCATTTTAGTGGGCGGCGCAAACTACGGTCAAGGCTCATCCAGAGAACATGCAGCGTTAGTTCCCCTGTATCTGGGAGTACGTGCAGTGGTTGCAAAGAGCTTTGCAAGAATTCATGCCGCAAACCTTATAAACGCAGGAATTGTACCTCTCTGCTTTAAAAATCCTGATGATTACGACAAATTGGAGCAGGGTGAAAATCTGAGTATCAGCGGAGTGTTGGATGGACTGGAAAAGGGAGAAATGAGCCTGCACAGCGAAAGCGGAGACATTCCTCTGGTCTGCTCCTTTACCCAGCGCCAGAGAGCCATACTCAAAGCCGGCGGCTTACTTAACTACACAAGGGAGAGCGGAAAATGAACGACAAATTTATAGAAGAAGCGGCGGAGCATTTTAAAGCTCTGCTGAAAGAACAGATAGATCGGCAGGAGAGAATGGAAAAGGAGGCAGTAAAAACCGATTTCAATTCCATTCCCAAGCTCACAATCGGTCTTGTTGACGGCGACGGCATAGGCCCTGTTATAATGGCAGTAGCCGAAAAACTGCTCACTGAGCTTTTAAAGGATGATATTGCGGCAGGAAAGGTTGAGCTTCGCAAAATTGAGGGGCTGACCATAGAAAACCGCCTTGCCTTAAATCAGGCAGTTCCAGACTCCGTGCTTGCAGATATTAAAAAATGCCACGTACTCCTTAAAGGTCCAACCACCACTCCCAAGGGCGGCACTATGGAGAGTGCAAACGTCTGTCTTAGACGTGAGCTTGATTTATACGCCAACGTCCGCCCGGTATCTATTCCCGAAAAAGGCATAGACTGGTGCTTCTTCAGAGAAAACACAGAGGGAGAATACACTCTGGGCAGTCGTGGAATAGAGCTAAAAGACAAACTCTCCATGGACTTTAAGGTAACAACAGATGCAGGAACAAGGCGCATTGCAAGAGCCGCGTTTGACTATGCCAGAGCAAACGGCAAAAACAACGTGTCCATAGTCACAAAGGCAAACATTATGAAAAAGACCGACGGAATATTCTCACGTGTTGCCCATGAGGTAGGGGAGGCTTACCCCGAGATTACAGCCGAGGACTACTACATAGACATTATGTGCGCAAACCTTGTAAATGAGGATATACGCTCAAAGTTTCAAGTGTTCCTGCTTCCAAACCTTTACGGTGATATAATAACCGATGAGGCGGCTCAGATTCAAGGCGGCGTGGGTACGGCAGGAAGCGCAAACTTAGGCGACAGATACGCAATGTTTGAGGCCATACACGGCTCTGCTCCCAGAAAGGTGGAGCGTGGCGAGGGCGCATACGCAAACCCTGAAAGCATACTGAAAGCGGCTGAAATGCTTTTGCGCCACGTTGGAAAAGCTGACAAGGCAGACATACTTTCTAAAGCCATTGCGGAGTGTCTCTGTGAGGGGAAAGTTACTATGACCGGACACGCAGACGGCGCAACGGCGGCTGAATTTGGTGATTATATACTGGAAAAACTCTGAAAATTTAAAAATTCTTTAGATTTGCCCTGCTTGAAACACTCTGGCATATATGCTATAATTTTAAAGAAATTTTTTGATTCGGAGTATATTATATGTTTAATTGGCTGACCGAAACCGTAGTCGGTAAATTCCTCAGCACTTTATTTATATCGATGGCTCCAGTGGTTGAGCTTCGTCTGGGACTTCCTTACGGCATTGCGCAGGGACTCGACTATCCTCTGGCTCTTTTAGCAGCTATTATAGGAAATATGATTCCTGTACCTTTTATAATCGTGTACATAGAGCGCATCTTCAAATGGCTCAGACGGCATTTTGACAAGCTTGACAGCTTAATAGAAAAGCTTGAAAACAAGGCTCATCTCAAAGGAGAGAAAGTTAAAAAGTACGGCCCTCTCGGTCTGATTATATTGGTTGCAATCCCTCTGCCCGGTACAGGAGCATGGACAGGCGCTTTAGTTGCTGCGTTTTTAAGCATGCGTGTGAAGCAGGCTGCTCCCAGTATCCTGCTTGGCGTCTGCATTGCAGCCGCTATTATGACAGCCTTGACTTTCGGTGTAATAAAAATAGTGTAAACTAAAGGACGGCTTAAAACCGTCCTTTAACTTTAAGGGGAAATATGAAAATAATTTACAGAGACAGTGATATTATAGTTTGCATAAAACCGCCCAGAGTGCTGTCCACCGACGAACCGGGGGGACTGCCAGATATGCTGAGAGAAGAGCTTGGGGATAAAAACGCAGACATCAGAACTGTTCACAGGCTTGACAGAGTTGTGAGCGGACTTATGGTTTTAACCTGTAATCATTCAGCCGCTTCTGTGCTTTCAAGGCAGATTAGAGACGGCAGTTTCAGAAAAATCTACCTTGCCGCCGTTCACGGTGAAACTCAGGATAATGGACAGCTTAAAGACTTAATGTACAGGGACAAGGCAAGAAAAATGTCCTTTGTGACCGACGTTCCAAGCAAAGAAACCAGAGAAGCAATACTGAATTTTGAAACTCTTGACAGAAACGAAAACAAGAGCCTTGTGGCAGTGGAGCTTATCACAGGCAGAACCCACCAGATTAGATGCCAGTTTGCATCTCACGGTTTTCCCCTTGTAGGCGAGAGAAAATACAGCGAATTAAACGACCCATGCGAGCTTGCACTATTTTCCACAGAAATTGGCTTTTCACACCCAAAAACAGGAGAATACCTTTCTTTTAGCGAAAAACCGTCTGAAATTTACCCGTGGAATTTGTTTAAGATAAATTCTTAACTATTAACAAACTATAAATTGTACTTTTCACGGCTTGCAAGCAGTGGTATGGAATTATATAATCAATATATTATTTGCGAAGTAGAGGCTGTACTATGGAAATTTTAAAATACGTCCTTGTTATAGTTGGAAGTTATCTCCTGGGTTCACTTAGTATGTCTATTATAATGTCAAAGACTGTTTTGGGCGGAGACGTTCGAAATCAGGGCAGTGGCAACGCCGGAGCTACCAATATGGCCAGAGTTTTCGGCTGGGGTGCAGGCTTCATTACTCTTGTAGGTGATGTGGCTAAAGCCGCTCTTTCGATGTACATAGGCTGGCTTTTACTGGGTGATATCGGCCTTGCCATTGGCGGTATTGCAAGCACTGTGGGTCACTGTTTCCCTGTGTTCTACGGCTTTAAGGGCGGAAAAGGTGTTTCCGTTGGCTTGGCTGTGGCATTTGCAATTAACTGGAAAGTTGCAGCTATTGCACTGAGCGTATTTATAATTATTGCAGTATGCTCAAAAAAGGTGTCTTTGGGTTCGATTTGCGCCGCCGCAAGTATAATTATTTGCAGTATAGTTATGTCTGTTGGTGTGCCTAAAATGATTTTAGGAATTACAGTTCCCACTCTTGTTATCATTCAGCACAGAGGTAACATCAGGAGACTTTTAAACGGCACTGAGAAAGACTTTAAAGCCGGCAAAAGATCGGAAAAAGCTGAAAAGTGAATTGATAAAAATTTCAGGGCAGGTGTGAAACCTGCCCTTTTATTTTAATAGTGAATAAATTCATCTCTGGTAAAATCTGGACAAAAAAGCCTGAATTTTTAGCTTTAATTTCCTGAGTGCTTGAAATGAAATGAGAAAAATGTTATATTTTATGCATATACTAAGAAGCATAACAAGGAGGATATTTATATGAACGAACAGCTTCGTCGTGATATTGATAAATTCTGTGAAGAAAATTATGAAAATATATTCAGAGATATTGACCGTCTCGTAGCCATAGACAGTGTTGAGGGTGAGCCTGAGGAGAATGCACCTTTCGGCAAAGGCCCTGCAAAGGCACTGGATGAGGCTTTAAAAATAACAGAAGAGCTTGGTCTTGAGGGTTACAACTGCGAGGGCAAAATGGGTTACGCTCTCCTTGGCGAAAACAGCGACAAGTATCTTGCCACCATCACCCATCTGGATGTTGTTCCCGCAGGTGAGGGCTGGAAAGAAGACCCCTTTAAAATGCGCCGCAAGGATGGCTGGATAATCGGCCGTGGCGTTATGGACGATAAAGGCCCGTCCGTTTTGTGCCTTTACGCTCTCAAGTACCTGAAAGAGCATAATGTTCCCCTTAAATACCCTGTGAGAGCACTGCTTGGTGTGAACGAGGAGACAGGTATGCTAGATGTTGAGCATTATCTTGCAAACTATCCTGCTCCTCTCTTCTGCTTCAGCCCTGATGCAAACTTCCCTCTGTGCAATGGTGAAAAGGGCATTTTCCAGGGCAAGATAGTGTCTAAAATGCCTCTGGGCAATATAGTTGATATTAAAGGCGGAGTAGCCGCAAACGTCATTCCCGACAAGGTGAGAGCAAAGGTCAAGGTCGAAAAGCTCGATTCCACCGAAAATGTAGAAGCTGTTGAGCTTGAAAAGGGTCTGTGGAGCCTTGAAGCCAAGGGTATCGGCGGTCACGCCTCTCTGCCTGAGGGTACAAGAAACGCTATCGGCGTTATGGTGGACTACCTGCTTGATAATAAAGTCTGCGACCAGAATGAGGAGAAATTCCTTTCCTTCCTGAAGCTTCTCCACGACGACTGGACAGGCGCAAAGCTTGGCGTTGCCGCAGATGACGGACGTTTCGAGCCTCTTACCATAGTTGGCGGCGTTATCGGCATTGAGGACGGACACATTTTCCAGAGCCTTGACAGCCGCTTCCCCACCAACACCAACGGCGCAAAGATTACCGCTCAGATACAGGAAAAGGCAGGCGACGTGGCAGAGGTTATGATGCTTCGTGAATCTGAGCCTTTCTACATGAGCCTTGACAATCCTGCTGTTCAGATCTGCATAAATTCCTACAACGATGTTACCGGCGAAAATGCAAAGCCCTACACCATCGGCGGCGGCACTTATGCAAGAGATTTCCCCAACGCTGTCTCCTTCGGCCCTGAGCACCCCGAAAGACCTATGCCCGACTTTGCAGGCCCCATTCACGGCGCAGAAGAGGGTGCAAGCGAGGAATATCTTATCGAGGCTTTGAAAGTCTACATTCTGGCTCTTATGGAGCTTCAGAAACTGGAATTCTGATATAGCATTTTTACATTTTCTTAACCTTTATTCTTAGCTGTGCTGTATAATTGATGCAACACTGATAGTGAAATTTTTTTGTAAAAGGAGCGAATAATATGAGTAAACGCGCTCTTATTGTTGAGGACGACGGTAATATAGCGGAGCTTTTGAGACTGTATCTGGGCAAGGACGGATTTGAGGTAATGATTTCCTCTGACGGCGGAAAGGCAGAGTCCATGTTTGACCTTTTCCAGCCTGACGTTGTACTGCTTGATATTATGCTTCCAGTGAAAGATGGCTGGGAAATCTGCCGTGATATAAGAAAGAAATCTTCCACGCCCATAATCATGCTCACTGCAAAAGGCGAGACGGACGACAAGATAAACGGCCTTGAAATGGGTGCTGACGACTATATAACAAAGCCTTTCGACGTAAAGGAGCTTATAGCCAGAGTTCACGCCGTTATGCGCAGAACCGATGCTGACACACCGGTGGAAAAGAAGCTTAGTTTCGATAAGCTGACCATAAATCTTGACTCTTACGAGCTGACCGTTGATGGAAAGAAGATTGATACTCCGCCTAAAGAGATGGAACTGCTGTATCATTTGGCCTCTGCTCCCAACCGTGTGTTTACCCGTAATCAGCTTCTGGACGAGGTCTGGGGCTTTGACTACTTTGGAGACTCCCGCACAGTTGACGTTCACGTTAAACGCCTGAGAGAGAAGCTTGAGGGTGTCAGCGACAAGTGGAGCCTTAAAACTGTATGGGGTGTAGGCTATAAGTTTGAGCTTATTGAGTAATACTAAATGAAAAGCATTTACCTTAGAAACTTTGTCGCCACCGCCATTCTGGTGTCGGTTTGCTTTCTCATAGTTGCCTTTTCCTTTGTGGGTATAGGCAGAAACTATATCATAAGCGAGTACAGAGGCAACATGATGAACAGCGCCCGAGAGGTATCCCGTACTGCCTCTGCCATATCACAGTCAGATTCCCTTGCAAGTTGGGTTCTGGGTATGTCCATAAGCTCCATTGCAAATTCGACGGGAAACAAAATCTTCATAACGGATACCGAGGGCTATGTGGTTTGTACCGACAGAAGCCCTGACTGCGATAATTTAGGCCTGCAGGTTCCCGAAGATGTAATTTCCGATCTGGATAAAAGCGGAGAACTGGACATAATGAGCAATCTTGACGGTATGTTCAAGCATGAGCGCTATGTGGTAGCGCAGCCTATTTTCAGCCTGAACGGAGAAAAAATAGGCTATGTTTTCGTCACAAATATTATTGACAATATGCTGGGGGCATGGTCTACATTCTTAGGCATTGCAACCATTGTAACAATAGGCGTTTTTTGCGCCGCACTTATTGCAACCCTTTTGTATTCAAAGCGTATGGCAAGACCTCTGGATGAGATTGCAGCGGCTTCCAGAAAGTTTGCAAGGGGAGATTTTTCTGTACGTGTTAAACCGACTGATGACCCTGCTGACGAGATGGGCGCTCTTATAGACTCCTTTAACAAAATGGCGGATTCTCTGGAACAGGCTGAAATAAGAAGAAGCGAATTTATAGCCAATGTTTCCCATGAGCTGAGAACCCCCATGACAACAATTTCCGGCTTTGCCGACGGTATTCTGGACGGCACGATCTCAAGAGAAGAGCAGGACAAATACCTGCGCTCCATCAGGGACGAGACAAGGCGGCTTTCCCGTCTGGTGCGTGATATGCTCAGCGTGTCTCAGACTAAGAATAAAGCCTCCGACCAGTCAAGAAGAACGGTCTTTGACCTGACTGAACTTGCTCTCCAGACCCTTCTGAGCTTTGAGAGCAGGGCAACCCAGAAAAATCTGGACGTTGATCCTCAGCTTCCAGACAACCATATTATGGTTAAGGCAGACAGAGACGCTATTACACAGGTTATATACAACCTGCTTGATAACGCCATCAAGTTTGCAAAGCCCGGCAGCTGCCTTATCCTGCGCATATACAAGGACAACACCAAGGCGTATTTCTCCATTAAGGACTTCGGAGAAACCATACCGCCGGAGGATCTGCCCTTTATATTTGACCGTTTCCATAAGTCTGACAGATCCAGAAGTCTGGATAAGGACGGCGTAGGTCTGGGTCTGTATCTGGTTAAAACCATAATTAACAGCCATGACGAGGATATTGCGGTAAAGAGCGAGGACGGAATGACGGAATTTGTGTTCACTCTTACACTGGCAGATGAAAAATAAGAAAGTCACAGCCGCCGTAAGGCGGGAGAGGACGAAAAATATATGAGCAATGAAAACTGGTATAAAACAGAGGACTGGTACAGACCTCTGACTAATGACCCGCTTGAAGCCGAGAGTGAGCCGAAAAAGAAAAAAGACTCAAAAAAAGGCTTTACTCCTTTGAGAATAACAGGTCTTTGCGTTCTGGTTCTGGTGCTGATAATTGCCACTTCTTTGGCGTTTTCTCAGGGAAATGACAAAGAGCTGGATAAACTGCCAAGCCTGCCAGATAAAAACTTTGCACCCTTTGAGCCTTTCGGTTTCCCCGGAGAAGATGAAGAACTGCCGGAGGACTGGCAGGACTTCTTTGATAGCTTCTATAAGAATGTCCAGAGTGACGTGACGGAGATAAATATTCCCAGAGCAGAGCTTCCCGAAAACTTCAGTCTTCAGATTCAGCCTGAGGACGAGGAAGAACTGAGCTTGCAAGAGCTTTATAAGAAAAGCTCTCCCAGTATTGTAGCAATCTCCGGCTACGTTGATGGCATGAACGGTTATAACTGGGGAACAGGCGTGGTACTTTCAAGTGACGGTTTGATCCTCACCAACACCCACGTTATAGACGGCTGCGACAGCGCCACCGTAACGCTCAACGACGATTCAGTATACGATGCAAAGCTTGTCGGTGCAGACGTTATAAGCGATATAGCGGTTTTGAAGATAGAAGCTGATGGTTTAACTTCTGCAAGCTTCGGTGACAGCTCTATACTTTCTGTGGGCGACAGAGTTGCGGCTATCGGAAACCCTCTGGGCGAAACATTCAGAAGCACTCTGACTGACGGCATAATTTCCGCCATCGAGCGTGGAATTAACCACAATGGCCACAGCATGAACCTGCTCCAGACCAATACCGCCATTAACGAGGGTAACTCCGGCGGCGCACTGTTTAATATGTACGGTCAGGTTATAGGCGTAACTAATATGAAGATGATGTCATCATTTTCAAGCATTGAGGGCATAGGCTTTGCCATTCCCTCCAACACCGTTAAGGAAGTTGTAGACTCCCTTTGCACCTACGGTGAAGTTAAGGGCAGACCCTCTATCGGCATTACCGTGGGTGCTATCCCTGAAAATGCCGGTGAACATTATGAACTTCCCCACGGACTTTATATCTCCGCTGTAAGCCCAGGCTCAGATGCTGAGAAAAAGGGTATTCAGGCAGGCGATATTCTCCTTGAGGTTAACGGTCAGATAGTGGAAACTACCGACGATGTGAACGCTATCAAGAGCCCTCTCCATGTTGGCGATACCATGAGCTTTAAAATCTGGCGTGAGGGTGAGATTTTCGAGGTCGAAGTGGAACTGATGGACACAAATCAGGTCTACAAAAACAAGTAAAAATCCACTTCTTTCGGGATTTATAAAAAATTATCGGCAGTATCTTTTTTAGATGCTGCCGATTTTTTTATTTATAAAGGTAGTGTATAATGGAGCAAAGTTCGGTATAAGTCAGAAAGATAAACTTGTAATAAGCGACTTCTGTAAATATTTTAAAATTTGTGAAACCTTTTCATGTAAAAAGGTACTTATGGGTAGAAAGCCTTATTACTTCATTCATAGGGAGGTGAATGTATGGAGGACTTTCAAATTATAGCTTTATACTTTGCAAGGAATGAACTGGCAATCGAAGAAACGGGGCGAAAATATGGCCGCCTGTGTTTCAGCATTGCTCACAACATACTTTACAATAATGAGGATTCGGAAGAATGTGTGAATGATACCTACCTGAACACATGGAATACAATTCCACCGAAGAAACCCAGTAACTTCATGGCATTTCTTTGCAAAATAACACGCAATCTGTCATTAAAGCGGCTGAATTACAACACTGCGCAGAAGCGAAATCCAGAGCTGCTTGTATCTTTCGAGGAACTTGAAACTGTGTTATCAGACGAGCAAATTCAAGAGCATGTCAGTGATGAAGAGATAGGCGCTGCAATCAGCTGTTTTCTCAAAACAGTGTCAGTGGATAGCAGAAATGTGTTTATCAGAAAATACTGGTTCTGCGATTCCATAAAGACCATTTCCAACCAATATTCCTTTAGCGAGGGAAAAGTGAAATCCATGCTTCACCGCACAAGAAAAGGTCTGAAAGAGTATCTGGAGAAAGAGGGTATCAGCTTATGAAAACGCCGAGAATCGTAAACGCAATAGAATATATTGATGAAGATATGATTGCAGAGGCTGCCTCATACAGCCCGAAGAAACATACCGTTCCTACATGGACTAAGTGGGTGGCGGTGGCTGCCTGCTTTTGCCTGTGCATAATGGGAGCGTTTAAAATCCGGAACCCGGGAATGGGGAAGACACAGAAGTTTTATAATATCTCTACTGTCGGTGAAAATGTATATTACAGCGTGTGGAACGAGGGGACTTTTCGGTGGAATCCCTCAATGAAAAATCCCGAAAAGCTTGCAGATTATGGCGAATTTTTTGAAACTGAGTCGGGGCTTATTTTGTATTCCCCTTCTGAAAATGCCCTTTGGAATGTTAGTGAGAATAAGCTTGAAGCCATTGGAAAAACTGACATTCAGAACATTCTGGACAGTCCAAAACCGATAGGCATTTTAAATGATTGTGCCTACTGGGTAGGAACTCCTCTGGACATGCCGCAGGGCACATGGGGAATGGCTATTGTTCGAACTTCCCTCGCTGATGGCAAAGCTGAGACGGTTTTGGAAAGCGCAAACAGCAGTATTGCATCCTGCACAATTCGTGACGGCAAACTCTATTATAGAATATTTGCAGATGGCTCAGAGGGCAGAATTGAAAAGCTTTACGCAAGAGATCTTGTGACTGGAGAAGAAACGCTGCTTGCTGAAATGCCCATAGGCGTGGACGGACTTTCAGGGCAAATCTACTATGCTGAAAACTATATTCTTATTGTGGGCGGCAGTAAGGACGGCATTTACAAGATGAGCTACGGCGGCGGAGAAACGGAGCTTCTTACCCAGTCCGTGCCCATAACCGGGGCAATGGACGAGTGGAACGGTAAAATCTACTTTGAGACTTCTTTCGGAGAAAATGAATCTGAGGAGTTTTTGAGCGGAAGTGCTTATTACAGTGAAGAACTGGTTTCCGTAGATTTGGAAAGCAGAGAGCTGACAAGGATAGGGGACTTTGCGCTTTTAAATGATGACGGCACAGTTCGCTATACCCTTACAGAACTTGAGATGGCAGATGGCGGCTTCTATTTCGTAGACCCTCAGTCAGGCTTGTTCTTCCACAGCTTTGCAGATGGAACGGATACCAATATTCACTAAAAAAGGCAGAGGGAGAATTTTCTTCCTCTGCCGCTTTGTTATTCTGCCAGAAACTCTGTTCCTGAGTTGTCGGGGGCTTTATATTCCTTGTACTCTATGGTTAGAGTTACATTTTGCGTAGTTCCGAAAAGCACGGCTCCAATCTGGTAATTATAATCGAAGCTTAGGATTGTAAACTCGGTAGAGTTTTTGCTGTCTCTGATAGCTGCCTGTAAAATGTAATCCTCAGGAGATGCCTCATTATAGAGGTCTACTTCAATTTGAGCGCCTTTAGGAATGTGCTTTGCAGAGACCTGTATGCTTTCGCAGTTAGTCTTAATTACTTCCGGGGCTTTTTCGATATTTCCGGTGTTAGGGGAAAGTACCAGCTCCAGCTTAACAGGCTTATTTTGACTGCCGAAACCGCAAAGGAGAAGAAGACTAAGAGTAAGAATAAAGGCAAAAAGTTTTTTTAATTTCATTTCCATAGCACCTTTCTTAGACCCTACTATATCACAAAAAAACCGGCAAAAGCTTAAAAATTATTAAGATTTAAGGTGAGCTACTATGCCGTATTTTGCATGAGATAGGTACAGCTGGGAAAATTGGGACGGTAGCCGCGATTTTTATTGAAAGCATTTAGCAGTATTGGAAAAATTATACTAATAATTTATTCTCTCGCGCACCTGATAAAATTTTCATTCAATCAAAGAGGTAAGCAGATATGGAAGAAAGATATTACAAAGTCGATGCGCAAGCCTTTAAAAAACTGACAAAAAATGGTACAGAAAGGGAAAATCATGGAAGTGGCTCAATCTTCTGTTTTGATTCTTTATTCTGCTTGGTGTGGCGGCGATTGTCAACACGATAGTACATATACTTGAACCTGAAAGCATATCAAATCCAGATATAGTGCTTACCTTTGCCGTGTGCGGAAGTATTTTTGCCTTTGTTCCTTTTATGTTTGCTTATATAAAAAACAGGCTATTTGCCGTGCAGGAAGGCCGTACAGCGCAATGCGGAAAATTTTCCTGTATACCAACTATTCAGGTCGCCAGTTTGGCTACCATGGCCGTTACAAATTCAAAAAGCCGCAAGCACTATAGTTAACCAGATTTCCTATCCAAACAATCACCATGTGGAGGTGAACGAAGCGAACCATATGGTGACGGTTATAGGCAAAACCGAACAGGTGGAATACGAGGACATGATTACAGGAAGAACCCGTTTCAAGTTTACAAAAGAATAGTTCGGAGACATAGCAAGCTTCTCGTTTTTCGACGGATTTGAGGGTATACAGACGTTCTATGATGATCTGAAAGCCCATGATGATAAGATAGAGTTTATTTAAAAGAAGAACGCTGCGGAGAAAACAATGACTGTTCGCACCAATGTTCTTGTAAAGACCTCTGTAGGACGGAAAATATTTATAAAGCTGCTATAGACTTCGGTACTCTTTCTGGGAATTACCTCTGTTATCGGCTTCTTTACATCTGGCTTTATCTTCACCATTCTTCGGGAACCTGCAGTTCCCGAAGAAATTTTAGCAAAATTTACCTTTTATGCGGGAGAGTGTTATCCATTATGAGAACTGTTTTGCGCAGCTTGAATTTGCCGACAGTGAACTTAAAATTGATTAAGATACTGACGAAAAGCTGGTCTGCAAGAACCTTAACATTCCTTATGAAAACATTCGGAAAATCGAGCGAAAGACAGGCATACGTACTGATAAAATAGAATAAAAAAGGCTGCGAAAAGCATTAGATTATAAATGTAAAACGGAATGTCTGAGAGACACTCCGTTTTTTTTGCTGGTTTTACAATATGGTTTTATTGCTTTTTGCCAGTTGATTTGAGAAATATTCTTTTCCGGACTTCTTATAGCGCAGACCCGTTACATCCATTCTGGAAGCAATGAAAATCAGCGCAATCCATAGTGCGTACTTAAAGTCAAAAAGCATCAATGCTCCGTATGCCGCAAGGGAGGAAACTATAAGATACACAGCTGCAAACATCCAGAACAGCTTTTTCTCGTCGACATTTAAAAGCCACTCATCCCGTTGCATCGCCTGAAAGTCAAAGCTTTCCCTTTTAAATACATATACAGCAGAATGATTCCAAGGGCAACCGCCTGCACAGTGTAACCGCCACTGCAACAACAATCAAAAGTACCAATAGTTTCATAATTTCGCTGTAAATTAAATACGCTCTTTATTTTTTTATGGGCTTTGCAACGAAGCAGTGCCACTCGTCCATGATTCTGTGGTCGATTATCTCAAATCCCGCTTTCTCAATAGCTGCCTGAACCTCGCTTTCACGTCCCTCAATTATACCGGAGGAAATATAAACGCCGTCAGGCTTAATGAACTGAGTTACATGGGGGGCAAGGTTAATGATAACGTCAGAGACAATATTGGAAAGCACCAGATCGTAGCCTGTGCCGAAAGTGGCACGGAGAGAAGCGTCGGTTATAATATCACCTGCCACAGCTTTAAGTCTGTCCTCGCCTATGCCGTTTAATGCGGCATTCTGCATTACAACGTCGGGAGCTTTGGGGTCAATGTCGCAGCCAAGGCAGAAATCGGAACCCAGAACCAGAGTTGCAATGCCCAGAATACCGCTGCCGCAGCCAAGGTCAAGCACCTTGATACCTTTACCGGCGTAGTTTTCCAGTTCTTCCAGACACATTTTAGTGGTGGGGTGGCTGCCGGTTCCGAAGATAAGACCTGGATCAAGGCGCAGTGGAGTTCTGCCGTCGGCGGGAATCTCCTCCCACTCAGGTACTACCACCAGCTTTTTACCTGTCTCTATGGGCTTGTAGTATTCACGCCAGTTGTTTTCCCAGTCACTGTCCTGAACGTAGCTGGCTTCAGTCTCAGGGAAAGCGGCAATGATGTTTTTGAAAACCGCTCTGCCTGCCTCGTCATCACAAAGGTAGCACTTAATACGGCTTACGCCTGCAAATTTATTTTCAAGTTCCTCGTCCACATAGTCCCAGTACTGGTGATTTTCCTCAAGGAAGTTTTTGAAATCTTCTTCGCTCTCTATTACAAATCCCTCAGCTCCAAGCTCAGTCATGCGCTCGCAGCGCTCGTCAATCTCGCCTGCGGGGGTGTTGCATATTAACTCAATATAACGCATATTTGCACTCCTTGTTTTTTCTTTAAGTATAAACCGACAGAAAAGGATTGTCCAGAGATTTTATGTGAAGGGGAGATTTAGGAGCTGAACGGTGGTGCATAAAAGACGAATTATGCAGCTTAAAATGAACAGAAAAATAGATTATCGAAAAATTTTGAGCTTGTTAGAAATTTATTAAATAATGTACATATAATGGAGTGAGAAGCATTGACAAAGTCTTAACACAGTGCTATACTACAATCATAAGTTAAATAAGTAACAAACATTTGCATCACAATAGTTTGTTAAATCAAGGAGACAGATTTTCTGCCTTGTATTTGGAGGTAATGAGTTATGAAGTGCCCTCGTTGCGGACATGAAATGCACATGGATGACCACAGGAAAATTGATATGTATATGTGCTATGATTGCGGCTATATTGAAAATCGTAGAATTGACGACCTTAAATTAGGTTCTACAAATTTTGAGCGTCTCCGTTCCATGAATATAAATGAAGCTATTGCATTTATTTCTAAAGGGCTTAATCAGGAAGAAAAGTCCATTGCCACATGGTTAGAGCGTGCATTTGCTTAAATTACATATGATAAAGTATAAATGAAAATCCTCTGATGTGTTATCGGAGGATTTTTTGCGTATTATCGGAGAAAAATTTCTGGAAACACTCTCGGCAGGTTTTACGTTTTAGAGTAAAACACAGCTTCTATATGCGAATCCACACGTCCTCAGGCAGAATCTGAGAGGCAATTCCGCTGTCTATAAGCTCTTTCATAACAGAGGGGGGAGCGGAAATGTATGCGCCGTAAGAGTTTATTCCGTTTTCCTCCACATAGCTTAAAACATCATCAAAATAACTCTCATGGGGTACGTAGGGGAGACTGCGACCAAGCAAAATCCTGTCTTTTGAGAATTTCAGCAGAGATTTAAAATGCTCTTCTATGTTTTCGGCGTTTCTGTCCTTGCCTTTGATTTCAAGGCAGGGATATTTTTCATCTTCAATCTCACGGATAGTTCCGCCACTAAAGGGGGACATTCCCACAAGTGGGAGCCTCTGCTCGTTTTCATTACAGTTTCTGACACCTATCCAGACTAAATAACCGTCTTTTTCCAGAAGCTTATCGCTTAATTCAATAATCTGTTCTGTGCTCAAATCCTCAGTGAAGCTTACAGCCGCATCTATGGTGAGATAGTCTGGGAGAGTGCTGAAAGCTTCATAATAATGCTCCTTTACAACATCGTCTGCGTGGTATTTAGGGTAACAGGCATTTTCAAAAATGTTTATCGAAGAGAAATTTAAGAAGCCACGAGGAACGGTCATTGCGTTTTTGTCCAAGGTCAGGTTTGCATAACTCAAATTGCCGCCTCGGACAGAGTTCCAATATGAAACGGAAATATCATAGCTTGCAAAGCCACGGCGTGACACAGCAGCGTGATTTATGGTGGTGTAGGGAGAAAACAGCTCGGCGTATGCGGCGAGGGTCATGTCAAGGTCACTTGTGTAGGGTATGTTCAGCTGGCTTTCCTCAGGGTTCCAGTAGCTTTTTTCAACTGCGGGGACTATGCCGTAAAATATTCCTAAAAAGATTGCCACGCACAGAAGAATTGAGACTGAAACTATTGCCGCACTGCGGCGGCGCAGTCGGTGGCGGATATTCTTCATGTCTTCAAGCTCCTCAAATTCAGGCACAGGCAGAAGTTCTCCGTCCAGATATTCGTTTATAAGTCGGCTTTTCTCAATTTCGCTTTCCACAAGCTTCTTTTCTTCGGGAGTAGCCTTGCCGGCTTTGTAGTTATTATAGGCTGATTTAAAGTCCATATCACTGTTCCTCCAGTTCCTTTCTTAAAATTTCTCTGAGCCTGCAAATCCTTTTTCTTGCGGCGCTGTAACTTATGTGCAGGCATTTGGCGGCCTCCATTATGCTCAGCGAAGAGAAATAATGGAGAATTATAAGCTCTCTGTCCTGCGGCTTTAATTTTCCGATTGCCGCCCACAGAGCTTTCCGCCTTTCGTCCTTTAAAAGCAGGCTTTCGGGCATTTCCTCAGCGGGTATAAATTCCAGTGCTTCGTCTGAACAATGCCGCTTCTGCCGCCGCAGGTGGTCAAGCCAGAGATTGCGGCACACACGGTAGAGCCAGAATTTAAAAGACGGGCTGTCTTTCGGCAGACTTACAAAGGCTTTTACAAACGCCTCTGAAACAATGTCCTCTGCCAGACTTAAATCTCCGCACAGGCCGCTCATGTAGAGGAGCGCCCCGGCATAATAACGCCTGTACAGGTTTTCCAATATATCTTTATCCGAAGTGCTCACCCCTTTCACCTTATAAACGAATGGCCGGAAAAATTGTGACAAATTTTTCCGGCCTTTTTTAGTATTTTTTAAAACAGATCAGTAGAGAGATACCTATCGCCGGTATCGGGCAGTAAAACCACAATGTTTTTGCCTTCAAATTCAGGACGCTTTGCAAGGGCGATTGCGGCAACCAGAGCGGCGCCGGAGCTTATACCCACCAGAACGCCTTCCTTTTTGCCCACAAGTCTTGCGGCTTCAAAAGCATCCTCGTCGGCTATGGGGATTACCTCGTCGTAAACATCTCTGTCCAGAATTTCGGGAATGAAGTTTGCGCCTATGCCCTGAATACCGTGCTTTCCGGCACTTTTTCCTGATAAAAGAGCGGAAGAAGCAGGCTCGACAGCCACAACATGCACATTTTTATCCTGCTCTTTTAAATACTTTCCTGTACCTGTAACAGTTCCGCCTGTTCCAACGCCGGCAATGAATGCTGCAATATTACCCTCGGTGTCACGCCAGATTTCGGGGCCGGTGGTCAGGTAATGGGCTTTAGGGTTTGCAGGATTTGTGAACTGGCCTGCAATGATAGAATTGGGAATTGAAGCTTTCAGCTCCTCAGCCTTTTCTATTGCACCGCTCATACCCTTTGCGCCGGGAGATAGAACAAGCTCTGCGCCGTAGGCTTTCATAATTTTCTGACGCTCAACAGACATGCTGTCGGGCATTACGATTATGAGCCTGTAACCACGGGCGGCACAAACAGAAGCAAGGCCTATTCCGGTGTTTCCTGAGGTAGGCTCAATGATTACGCTGTCCTTATTTAAAAGACCGTCTTTTTCAGCCTCGTCAAGCATACTCTTTGCTACTCTGTCTTTCACAGAACCGGCAGGGTTTAAATATTCAAGCTTTGCTAAAAGCTTTGCCTTTAAGCCAAGCTCTTTTTCAATGTTACTAAGCTCCAGCAGGGGAGTGTTTCCTATAAGCTGGGCGGCAGAAGTGTATATTTTAGCCATTGTCATTCTCCTTATATTCTGTAAATTCGTTCCACGGGTATTCATTCGGGGGCAGGACTTCAAAGTCCATTGCTTTCCCTGTAAAGGGGTGGGTGAAGCTGAGAGCCTTTGACCAGAGGGATAGGGGGCAGTCCTTATATGTGCTTCCGTATTTGACATCACCTAAAAGGGGCATTTTTCTGGAGGCAAACTGCACCCGTATCTGATGGGAGCGGCCTGTTAAAAGCTTAATTTCAACAAGGCTTTTTTCGCCGTCGGTTTTTAAAACACGGTAATTAAGCTCCGCTTCCTTAACGCCCTTTCGAGGTCTTTTAACCACATAGCTTTTGTTTTTGGCGCTGTCTTTAAAGAGCAGGTCTTTGAAAGTGCCTTCTTTTTCTTCGGGGCATCCCTCAACAACAGCAAGGTATCTTTTCTCTAAACCACGGTTGGATACAAGTCCAGACAGCTTTCCGGCGGCCTGTTTTGTCCGTCCGTAGAGCATAAGACCGCCAACGGCACGGTCAAGCCTGTGTATGGGGAAAATATCGCCCCCAAGCTGTTCTTTTAAAAGCTCCGGCATACCGGGACTTTCGGAGAGAACTCCGGCAGGCTTAATGCACAGCAGAAGTCCCTTATCTTTATATAGTATATTTATTTCCATTTTATCACCGATTTATATTTTAACTCAGCTTTTTGTATTTAGCAATACTTCTGCATCAAGCGCAAGGAAATGGCATAAAAATGTTATAATATTTGTAATATTTTGCATATGTATGCTTGAACTATTGCAATTCTAATTATATGAAGATATAGTATAAAATAGCGAAAGTTGGGCATTTAATTTAAAATTTGCAAAGAAAAATGAGACGGAAAACCGCCTCAGATTTAATTTTTTTCTGCGGAAAAACTAATCCACAGCTGTGGGCTTTGATTGGAGATAATTTTAATGAGCATTTCAAATGTGCTTTCTCTTCTGGGCGGCGTTGCCCTGTTCCTTTTCGGTATTACCCTGATGGGCGAGGGGCTTAAAAGAGTTGCAGGCAACTCCCTTGAGATGGTGCTGTATAAACTCAGCGGTACTCACCTGAGAGCAGTTTTACTGGGTGCCGGTGTTACATCTGTTATCCAGTCCTCATCCGCTACCTCGGTTATGGTGGTTGGCTTTGTGAACTCTGGTATGATGAAGCTTCGCCAGGCGGTAAACGTCATTCAGGGTGCTCTGATCGGCACAAGTATTACCGGTTGGATTATCTGCCTTTCAAGCCTTGAGGGTTCAGGCTGGGTGGCACTTCTCTCCACATCCACCATTACGGCTGTTGTGGCAGTTATAGGAATTATTCTGCGAATGTTCTCCAAAAAGCAGAGCCATCATCAGGTGGGAGATATTCTCATGGGCTTTGCAATTTTGATGTTCGGTATGCAGACCATGAGCGGAGCTGTGGCACACTTAAAAGAGAGTCAGCAGTTTATATCCATGATGACTACTTTCTCAAATCCCATTCTTGGTATTCTGGCAGGTGCGTTATTTACAGCCATTTTGCAGAGTGCTTCCGCCGCTGTCGGTATTTTGCAGGCACTGTCTATGACAGGTGCTATCAGCTTTGCAACTGCATTTCCTGTGATTCTGGGTATCGCCGTGGGCGCTGCCGTCCCCGTTCTTATCTCTGCAATCGGTGCAAAGGCTGACGGCCGGAGAGCTGCTTTCTCATACCTTATTATAGAGTCTCTGGGCGTTATTATATGCGGAAGCCTCTATTACGGTCTTGATGCCCTTATAGGACTGCACCTTAACGACTGGATTATGAATACTTTCAGCATTGCCGCTGTTAACACCCTGTTCCGCCTTTCTACTGCTGTCATTTTATTCCCCTTCGATAAGCAGGTCATATCCCTTACAAAGCTTATTATAAAGGAAAGCGCAGGAGAGCAGACTATAAACGAGGAGTTCGACAGACTGGACGAGCGCTTTTTACAGCACCCTGCACTTGCTGTCGAGCAGAGCCACCTAACGGTGAACTCTATGGCAAAGACCGCAAGAGCCAATATGTTCTCAGCCATTGAGCTGCTCAGTAATTACAGCGAGGATGGCAGACGTAAGGTTGACCGGATTGAAGATCTGGTGGACATGTACGAGGACAAGCTGGGTACATATCTTGTGAAGCTGAACGCTCAGGAACTGAGCCAAAAGCAGAACGAGAGCGTTTCAAAATATCTCCACACTCTCAGTGATTTTGAGCGTATCAGTGACCACGCCATAAATGTGGCACAGGTGGCAAATGAGCTGTACTCGAAGAAACTGGAGTTTTCAACTGCGGCAAAGCATGAGCTTACAGTGCTGACTAACGCCATAATAGAAATCCTGAATCTGGCTATTGACGCATTTTTAGAGGAAGATGGAGACAAGGCGAGACTGGTTGAGCCTTTGGAGGAACGGGTGGATATACTCTGCGATGAGATGAAGATGCGCCATGTAGAGAGATTGCAGCAGGGCGTATGCTCACTGTCTCAGGGCTTTATATTTAACGACCTGCTCACCGATTATGAGCGTGTAGCGGACCACTGCTCAAACATTGCCATTGCACTGATTGAACTTCAAGCCGACTGCTTTGATACCCACAGCTATGTAATAAATCTAAAAGAGCTTCACTCCGCAGACTTTGAAAAGCATTACGACGAGTTTGCTAAAAAGTACGAAATATAAAAAGACGGTCAAAAGACCGTCTTTTTTTATCCTCGGAATTTGGCGTTTGGATTGAAATAATTTTCGGCAAACAGGGCATCTAAAGAACTGTTATAATCGGAAATGTATTTTGAACGCTTCAACTGTTTAATATTCTTTTCACCGCCCGGGAACATATCCTGCATGTAGTACCACAGTTCCTTGATCCTTGCGAGGGCAAAGTGTTCGCTAAGTCCGGAGGCGAGAAGTCCGTCGGTAAGCTCATCTAAAAAGTCCCTAAGCTCTGCCTTTTCCAGACCCTCACCGCCGTTAAACTGGCGCACAAGTGCAGGATTTGCACACACGCCACGACCCACCATCACTTTTTCACATGGTGCGGTTTCGGTTAATTTGTTAAGCTCTGCGGCGGAAAAGATGTTTCCGTTATAGCAGACGGGATTCTTGCTGTGCTCGGTGGCGTATTTGAAAGCCTGCAAATCCACGGGACTTTTGTACTGGCCTGCTCTGTTGCGGGCGTGGACTGTCAGCTCGTGGATAGGGTATTTGTTGTAGACCTCCAGTATCTTGGGGAAATGCTCTGAATCTTCCACACCAAGTCTGGTTTTTACAGAAATTTTAAGCTCTGTATGTGAAAATATCTCTTCCAGAAAATTATCAAGCCACTGAATATCCCCTAACATTCCGGCACCCTTGTGCTTTGGAACCACTGTTCCAGAGGGACAGCCGGCGTTTAAATTGACCTCACTGTAACCCATTTCTCCAAAGAGCTTTGCGGCACCGATAAACTGCTCAGGGGCATTGCACAGCACCTGTGGTACAAGCTCTAAATCCCTGTTGTTTTCCGGCTGAATGTCACGCATTGAGCCGGCCTTAAATTTTCCCGAGCCATCAGGGGAGATAAATGGTGAATAATACTTTGTGATACCGAGAAAACGGCGGTTTACTATATTTCTGAATACATAGCCTGTCAGCCCTTCCATCGGGGCAAGGTAAAAAATCATTCCGTCACTTCCAAAAATCAAACTGTCATTATGATACAGTATAGTGTGGCTTCAGGCAAGATTTTTTTCGCTGAGAATTGAATTATTCACAATTTGCATATATAATTATATAATTATGAGAATTGAAAGGGGAAGCTGCCGTGAGGTATCCAACCATGACAAAAATACTGGCAATCTTTCTGGGGTTTTGCGCTGTGGGTCTGATTTGTGCAGGAGGTTTCGGAATATACACTGGAAACAAGGAGCGCAGCAAAGACCTGAAAGAAGTAAGCGACATGAAAAGCTGGGCGGAAGATTACAGAGAACTTGATATTAAACTCGACGGCGAGAGCAAAGCCGACGAGATGGACAGGCACCTAAAGTCAGAGAGCGAGAGCCACGACGAAGCCTCATCTGAGCATAGGCGTGAGCTTGCCGAGTACAGCGCCGCAAAAAGCGGACTTCAAATGGGAAGTGACGCTTTAATTCAGGGAGATGAAAAACTGGCTCAGGGCTGGGAGCAATATTACAAAGCTCTCGACGTTTTTAAAGATAAGGAACAGGAGTTCAACGAGGGCTACGCCCAGTTTGAAGCAGGAAAGGCGGCGCTTGCCGCTTCAAAAGCTCTCTATGACGGAGCGGTTCAGGCTCTTGAGGGGGCAAAGGCTGTGGTGAATGAGCTTGAAGCTCTGGATGAAATCTTTGCAAGCGGAGACATGGAAGAAGTTTACGACCGATTGCTCACCGCTTACGAGGGCGGCATTTACGCAATTTCCGAGGCTGAAAACGCCGTTAACGATATGCTCAGTCAGGGGCTTATAACTCAGGAGCAGTTGCAGGCGATAGAAAATGAAATCATTGCCGCAACAGGCATGAGCACCGCAGAGATTAAGGCAAAGGTTCAGGCAGATTATGACAGCCTTTTAAATAACGGCGGAATAACTGAGGAGCAGTTTAACGCCCTTAAAGCTGTTTACGACCAGAATAAAGCTGCATTGAATGCGGTGGCACTCACCATAAAGAAATACATAGCGCCTGCGGAAGATAAGCTCAGTTCCATGGGTACTGAAATTCAGAAGGCTCAGGCTGAGATTGACAAAATGGAACCCTACATGGAGCAGGGCAAAACTGCCATTGTCGAAGGTAAAAAAGGGCTTGAGCAGGCGGAGCAGGTCTTAATTCAGAGTGAGAATGCATTGTTTTCCAGCGAAAAGCAGATTGATGCAGAGCAGGGAAAGCTAAATGACAAACTGCCTCAGCTTAAAGAGCAGAAACAGAGCCTTGAAAATGAGCAGGCAGAGCTGGGCGAACTGAAAGACCAGACAGAGGAGCGGAAAACCCTTGAGGGAAAGAGAACTTCCCTTAGCTTGAAGCTCCGCTCAAAAGCCCCAATTCGTGAAAGCTATGAAAATGGAACAGAGCTTTATGAGGCATCTTTGGACTATATTGCTCAGTTTGAAAAGGAGATAGGGATAAGGTTTAGAAACCAGATTGTTATGATGGTAATAATGTCTCTTGCAGGAATTGCGGGGCTTTGCTCTCCAATTTTCATTTTCAGAAAGAACTGCGAGAGAAAGAAACGCCTTATGATACCTGCTGCTTGTGCTTTAATTTCCATTGTCGCTCTTATATTCGGGTACTTCGGCTTAGATATAGTTTCCTCTTCTGCAATTATCACCATGTGCGCTTCAGCGGCACTTATACTCTCTGCATACCCAGACGAAAAGAAACAGAAGATAATATAGAAAAACTCCCTCAGAATGAAGTGTTCTGAGGGAGTTGCTATTAGTTTTCAGCGTAGCCCATAGGGTTCTTGGACTGCCAGTTCCAAGTATCTCTGCACATATCGTCCAGATTGTACTGTGCTCTCCAGTGAAGCTGTTCTGCGCTCTTATCGGGGCTTGCATATACGGTTGCAAGGTCTCCGGCACGGCGGGGTGCTATCTCATAAGGAATATCAATTCCTGTCACACGCTGGAAAGCCTTAACCATATCCAGAACGCTGTAACCGTTGCCTGTACCAAGGTTAAAGACGTGCTCGCCCTTGTGCTCCTGCATGTACTCAATGGCGGCAACGTGGCCTTTGGCAAGGTCAACAACGTGAATGTAGTCACGAACGCCTGTACCGTCGTGGGTGTCGTAATCGTCACCGAATACGTTCAGGTGGTCAAGTCTGCCCACGGCAACCTGAGAGATATAAGGCATAAGGTTGTTGGGGATACCTCTGGGGTCTTCACCTATAAGACCGGAGGGGTGAGCACCTATGGGGTTAAAGTAGCGCAGGAGGACGATTGACCAGTCCTTATCTGCATAGGCGGTGTCTCTCATAATCTGCTCTGACATATACTTTGTCCAGCCGTAAGGGTTGGTGCACATACCGGTGACGGAGCTTTCTCTAAGAGGCATTTCGTTTTCACCATTGTAAACGGTGGCAGAGGAGGAGAACACAATGTTTTTAACGCCGTGATCTCTCATAGTCTCGCACAGAACAACGGTAGAGAACAGGTTATTATCGTAGTATTCAAGAGGCATTCTCACACTCTCACCAACAGCTTTAAGACCTGCAAAGTGAATGGCGCAGTTAATGTCAGGATGCTCATCAAAAATGCGGTTTAAAGCCTCACGGTCACGAACGTCATTTTCGTAGAAAGCAACTTTCTTGCCTGTGATCTGCTCCACTCTTTCCAGAGACTTTTTGCTGGAATTTACAAGGTTATCAACAACTACAACGTCCATACCCTTGTTTAAAAGCTCAACGCAGGTATGGCTTCCGATATATCCGGCACCGCCGGTAACGAGAACTTTCATATTATTACCTCTCAGTCAAGCAGAGTTTCAGGGTATACGCCCTGAGCTCTCATTTCTTTAATATGGTTTACAACACTGTCCATGTCCTCACGGTATGTAATGCCGTACCATGTTTCGTGGCAGTTGAGGACTTTGACGGTGGCTTTGTTCTCCTGAATAAGGGAGTTTGCCACAAATGGCAGGAAGTATTCGCACTTAACGGGATTTACGGGGAGATTTTCGTCAAGCCATTTGGGGAAGCGAGCTTCAATCTCATCAAGCATGGAGTTCTGGAAGCCCCACAGGTTCATAGATACGGGAACCTGACCGGAAACATCAGTCCAAGTTTGTCCGTCATCTTCGGTGTAAGCGCCGTTTTCACCAACCTTTTTGATTTTGGTGTGCTCCACAACGTCGGTGAGCAGACCGTTTTCCACCTGACAGATACCACGGGCAACAGTGCCGTTCTCAGTGACGGTGTTGATGAGTTTATAGGCAACCATAGCGTGCTCATTGTCTGCGTGGTCAGCACTGAGATAATCGTAAATTGCGGTGTAAGCGCCGGGACCGTAGTAGTCATCGGCGTTAATTACGGCGAAAGGTCCTTTCACTGTGCCTTTGCAGGACAAAATAGCGTGGGCAGTACCCCAGGGCTTGACTCTGTCCACAGGGACATTGTAGCCCACGGGGAGATTATCAAGCTGCTGATAAACATAGTCCACATGGAAGTATTTCTCTATGCGGCGGCCGACGGCTTCCTTAAAATCCTCCTCTATTTCATGCTTAATAATGAAAGCAACATTTCTGAAACCTGCCTTGTATGCGTCATAGAGGGAGAAGTCTATAATTGCGTGGCCATAATCGTCCACGGCGGCAATCTGCTTTAAACCGCCGAAACGGCTGCCCATACCGGCAGCCATAATAACGAGAGTGGGGTTTTGCAAAATGAATGCACCTCCGAATAATCTTATATGTATGTTCATTATAACAGTATTCTGTCAATTTGTATACTGTCAATAGCCTTAAAAAAGTGCCTGATTTAATAGAAAATGCCCGCATTTTACAGCAGGACGCATAAATAAGAAATAATAGGGCAAGCACACTAAAATAAAGGGCAAGATATTTAAAAACGCTTATGCCGAATTAGACATAAGCGTTATGTTTTTTAATATCTTTCCATTGCCAGACGGCAGTAGTAGTTGAAGTTTCTTTCACGCTCAAGAGTGGTGGAATCCATGTGACCGGGGTAGACCTCGTATTCACCGGGGAGCATACAGAGTTTCTTTATAGAACGCATCTCCTCGTCAATGTCTCCGCCGGGCATATCGGTTCTGCCGGCGCTGCCTTGAAAAAGGGTGTCACCGCAGAAGAGAGCATCTTCGCAGATTATGCTCACGCCGCCGGGGGTGTGACCGGGGGTGGCAATGATTTTAAACTTCATGCCTGCAAGCTCCAGCTCGTCGCCGTCCTCGAAGTGCTTACCGTACTCAGGAAGGGAGTAGCCAAACATTTTTGCCATAGGATCGGTGGCAAAATTGGCATCGTCCTTTTCACTGATGTAGACAGGAATATTAAGCTCCTCGCATATGGAGTTTGCAGCACCTACATGGTCAAAATGTCCGTGAGTTATAAGCACTGCCTGAGCTTTCAGCTTATTGTCCTCAAGATAGTCAAGAATAGCGTTGGATTCGTCACCGGGGTCAATGACTACGCACTGGAGTGTGTTCTCGTTTGTAACGATGTAGCAGTTTGTCTCGTACTGTCCTACGGGGAGAGTTTTGATAAGCATGTTTAAAGCTCCTTTGTATCTAAAATTATGGTTACCGGCCCGTCATTTTCAGACTTTACCAGCATTTTTGCGCCGAACTGGCCGGTCGCTACCTTGAAGCCCCTCCTTTGGCATTCTTCAATCACAAGCTCATAAAGGGGAATTGCGGTTTCCGGTCTTGCGGCTTTGGAAAAGCCGGGGCGGCGGGATTTACAGTCGGCGTACAGGGTGAACTGACTCACTATAAGCAGTTCTGCCCCTGCATCCTTGGGGTTTAAATTCATCTTGTCGTTTTCGTCGGTGAATATTCTCAGACCGCAGATTTTATCTGCAATCTTGATTGCCTCTTTTTCGCCGTCATCCTCATGCACACCCAGAAGCACAAGGAAACCCTTTGAAATTTCACCGACTGTTTTTCCCTCAATTTCCACAGATGCGGAATTTACACGGGTTAAAACAGCTCTCATAGTCTGTTCTCCTTATCTGCCGTTTCTCTCCACAGAGAATACACCGGGAATGGAGGAGAGACGGGTCATAATATACTTTAATTCCCCTGCGTTCTTAACCTCAAGACTTACAACCGTGCAGGCCTGACCGCCGCCGGTATCCTTGGAGGAAAGGGTTCTGACCTTGGCGTTAAGAGAATTGAACACTGAGGCTATATCCATAACAAGACCTGAGCGGTCTTTGGCGTTAATAACAATTGTGGTGACATAGCTGTCGGTTATCTGCTTTGCCCAGTCAACCTTTACCCAACGACCGTCTGTACCGGGGTCACCCATGCGCTTCTGGTAGTTTTCACAGTCACGGCGATGAATTGAAACGCCCTGACCACGGGTAATAAAGCCCACAATATCGTCACCGGGAACAGGGGTGCAGCAGCGGGAAAACTTGACAAGGCAGTTATCCAGACCTTCAACCAGTACACCGTGAACGCCTTTCTTTTCTTTCTTGGCATTTTGCTCTCGGCGCTCAGCAGCCTGAGAAACCTTATCAAGAACAGATTTCTTAGGGTCTGGGTGCAGGTTCTTTAATTCATCTTTCAGCCTGTTTGCAACACGACCAACGGTAACTCCGCCGTAACCTATGGCAGCGTACAAATCTTCCTTAGTGGCAAAGGAGAGCCGTTTTAATACGGGGGACATTACATCCTCACACAGCACATCATCAGCGCTTACGCCTAAGTGTTTCAGTTCATCGGAGAGCATTTCACTGCCTCTGAGAATATTGTCCTCTCTGCGCTCTTTCTTATACCACTGCTTAATCTTAGTTCGGGCAGAGCCGCTCTTTGCAACATTCAGCCAGTCACGACTGGGGCCGGGGGCTGAATTAGAAGTGCGGATTTCCACAATATCACCGTTCTGGAGCTTGTGGTCATAGGTAACAATTCTGCCGTTGACCTTTGCGCCCACCATATGGTTTCCAACGTCGGAGTGAATGGAATAGGCAAAATCTATGGGGGTTGCGCCGGCAGGAAGATTTATAACGTCACCCTTGGGGGAGAAGACGAAAACCTCGTCGGCGAACATATCAATTTTAAGGTTGTGGAAGAAGTCCTGTGCATCGGATTCCTGCTGACTTTCAAGAAGTCGGCGTATCCATGCAAATTTGTCCTCGTCTCCGGTTTTAACGGAATTTCCGCCGTCTTTCATCTTGTACTTCCAGTGGGCGGCAATACCGTATTCTGCGGTGTGGTGCATATCCCATGTGCGAATCTGTACCTCAAAAGGAATACCCTCAGAGCCGATAACGGTGGTGTGTACACTCTGGTACATGTTGGGCTTAGGGGTGGAGATGTAATCCTTAAAACGACCGGGAACAGGCTTGAACATATCGTGGATTATACCCAGAACATTGTAGCACTCAGGAATTGTGTCCACAATTACACGGAAAGCACACAGGTCGAAAATGCCGTTTATACTCAGTTTCTGAGAGTACATTTTACGGTAAATACTGTAAACATGCTTTATGCGGTAGAAGATGGAAGCCTTACAGCCCTCGGCTTCAAGCCGCTTTTCAATCTTCTGCTTCATGTTCTCCATGAACTTTTCCAGAGTTGGCATTTTCTTTGCCAGAGCGTCGGTTATTTCCTTGTAGCCTGTGGGGTCAAGGTATTGAAGAGACAGATCTTCAAGCTCCCACTTTGCCTTCTGCATACCTAAGCGGTGGGCAATGGGGGCGTAAATCTCCATAGTTTCAAGGGATTTGGAACGCTGCTTTGCAGGGGACTGATACGCCATAGTGCGCATATTATGCAGACGGTCGGCAATTTTTATAAGGATAACTCGAATGTCCTTAGCCATTGCCATGAGCATCTTGCGCAGGTTTTCCATCTGCTCGTCCTCTTTACTGGTATACTGGACTCGTGTCAGCTTTGTGACACCCTCCACTATATCAGCTACCGCTGTTCCGAACTGCTTTGCAATGTCAGCGTGGGTGAGGGGAGTATCTTCGATAACGTCATGGAGCAGAGCGGCTATGATAGAGTCCTCGTCCAGACCCATATCCACCGAAATATCCGCCGCCGCTACACAGTGGGTAACATAGGGCGAGCCGTCCTTCCGCTTTTGACCGGAGTGGGCGGTTCTCGCCATTTCGTATGCGGCTCTGATTCGGCCTATATCCATGCCGTGATTGCTTTTAATTATTTTTTTCTCCAGATCCTCATACATTTTGTCAGGGTCAAGAATTTCATGCTCAGGTATGGAATTTGCTGCATTTTCAGGAACTGGTTCTGTATTTAAAGATTTTTCTTTTTCTTCTATTTTTCCTTTTGTATCTGTCATAGGGTTCACCTGATTTCTTATATTGCCCGCAGCGTCCGCATTATGCAGCTGCCCTCCAAATCGGCCTTGCCCTCAATATGGGCAGGGCTTGCATGGAAAATGCTGCCGTCAGGGCTTTTCAAAAGTCCTGTTTCCAAAAACGTCATGATGCAGATGCAGAATTTTTCCGGTGCCATGTTGTAGGGACACTGGGAGATTATTTCCTCTACACTGTCGCCCAGAGTGAAAGACGGAGTGAAACCTGTCCATATTCTGGCGAAATCCCGCCGCTCCGGGCAATATCTGGCGGCAGCACGGGCGGCACCTGCGTTATTTTTAAGTATCTCACGGCAAAGCTCCAAAGGCTCATGCTGTCTCAGTGATGTAACATTGAGCTGTACGGAAGTTGTACCCAGATAGCGATTTATTTCGGGATTGAATGCAAGGTCTATATAGTCACCGTGGCGGAGATTAAATTCGCTTGAAATGTGATTAAAATAAATTGCGTCCATATGATGTTTGCCGTAGCTGAGATGGAGGCGGAGATGACCGCCGTTGGTGTTTTGAAAGTCATCAACTCTTAAATCCAGCATGCACATTAAAGGTCGTTCGTTACCCTCGCCGCAAGGCTCCAGCTTTTTCAGTTCATCAACATTCTGAACATTGAGAGCGGAGGGGCGGCAGATAAACATATCACAAATTGTGCTTGGGGGACGGACGGGATTCTTCTCTTTATAATACCTTGCCATTGCATCACGGAATGAAAGAATATTTTCCCGCTTAATGGTAAGACCGGCGGCTTTCGCATGGCCTCCGAAGCCGATGAGATAAGAAGAGCAGGCGGAAAGCGCATCATAAAGATTAAAGTCTCCGTAACTGCGGCAGGAGCCTTTTCCGTTTTCTCCGTCCATACTTATCATAATTGCAGGCAGACCGAATTCCTCAGCCACCTTTGAGGCGACAATTCCGATAACTCCCTGCTGCCAGCCGTCAGAAAAGAGGACAATGGGAGAGTCGGGCGTTTTGCCTGCAAGCATTTCAAAAGCCTGTTCGGTTATGCCGTCCTGAACATTTTTACGCTCCTGATTTAAAAGGCACAGCCTTTCCGCAAGAGCGGCGGACTTGTTCCGGTCAATGCACATGAAAAGCTCTCTTGCCAGATCCGCCTGATACATTCTTCCGGCGGCGTTAATTCTTGGGCCTATACGGAAGCCTATATCTCCTGTTCCGATTTCAGCGCTTGGCTTTATTCCGGAGGCGGTAATAAGGGAGGCAAAACCGGGGCTTGGGTCAACATTCAGCTTTTGAAGCCCCCTGCACACAAGAGAGCGGTTTTCACCCACAAGAGGCATAACGTCAGCAACCGTACCTACTGCCACATAATCGCAGTAACGGTCGATTATCTTTTCACACTCACCCTCACAGGCGCAGAGAACCTTTAAGGCAACGCCCACACCTGCCAGATTCTTGTTAGGGTAATTATCCCCGGGCCGCTTGCAGTCTATAACTGCCACAGCATCGGGAACTATACCGTCTTTGTTACATTCGTGGTGGTCTGTTATTATAACGTCCATGCCGATAGAGCGGGCATACTCCACCTCTTCTATGGCGGAAATGCCGCAGTCCACACTTATTAAAAGCTCTACGCCTTTGTCCCTCAGCAGGCTCAGAGCATTTTTGTTTAGACCGTAGCCATCTTTAAGTCTGTCGGGAATGTAGGGGATACAGGTTAAGCCTTTGTTTCGGAGATAGTCCACCATTATGCAGGTGGAGGTTATTCCGTCAGCGTCGTAGTCTCCGAAAACGGCGGTAGTTTCACCGTTATTGATTGCCTTGTGCATACGGGCAACGGCTTTATCCATATCCAACATCAGCATTGGATCATGGAGAAGGTCAGCTCCGGAGGAGAGAAAAACTTCCGCCTCGGCTCTGTTTTTTATCCCACGAAGGGCGAGAGCTTCCGTGAGCAATGGACCGTAGCCCGCGCCCTGCAGTTCGGAACCAGCAGAAGCGACGGCAAAGGGTATTGCCCAGCTATTGTTTTTCATGTTCATCAGCCCTCTCCAACAATTACTTTGTTAATACAATATAATAACAGATTTTTGTATACAATTCAACTTATTTGTTGTAGTCCTCCAAGCGACGGACTGAGCCTTGAAGCTCGTCTTTTTCCATAAGTTTTTCCAAGGCTTCGGCAGGAGTTGCGGCAAGCTTGAAAAGCTCCATGCAGCTTTCACTCATAAACTTCTGCTGTGCTGTATTTCTCAGCATTTCCAGCATGGGTTCATAGTAGCCGTCGGTATTTAAAATCACGATGGGCTTATTGAGCTGTCCCAACTGCTTCAAGGTGAGAGTTTCAAAAAATTCCTCAAAGCTGCCTATTCCGCCGGGCATGAGAATGAAGCCGTCGGCTTTTTCCTCCATAAGTGCCTTGCGCTCACGCATGGTATCGGTGAGAATGAACTGACCGCAGCTTTTAAACAGCACTCCCGGTATATCGAAAAATCCGGGGGCTATGCCGGTAACGTGTGCGCCGGCGTGAAATGCGGACTTGGCGCATGAGCCCATGAGACCCTCACGACCGCCGCCGAATATGAGACGGTGACCCTTTTCGGCAATTTCACGGCCTAACTCCTCAGCCGCCTCATAATATTTGCGCTCTAACTTTTCAGATGAAGCGCCGTAAACGCATATATCCATGTAAACAAGTCCTTTCATGTAGAATTTTAGCCTATCTTTATATTATATTTCTGTAAAAGCCCTGTGTCAATCGGCTTTTTCTTGACCAAAAGACGGCTTTGGAGTATCATATAAATTGGATTGGAGGCGCTTATGAAAAGAAGCCTTGTTATTTTAATAGTTTTTGCAATGTGCCTGAGCCTTGCTGCCTGTGGCGGCGGCCCTTATGAAAGCTCGGGAGAGGGCCTTTCCGTCATTACCACCGGTTTTCCCTCTTTTGATTTTACCAGAGTTATAGGCGGAGAGCGGGTAAAGGTCACTATGCTTGTACCTCCCGGAGCGGAGACTCACAGCTTTGAGCCTACACCGCAGGACATTATTAGAATTGAAAACTGCGATTTGCTTGTCTGCGCCGGAGGTCACTCCGAGGCGTGGCTTGACACTGTTCTGGACGGTCAGGACAGGGAGATAAACAAGATTGTTATGCTTGACTGTGTGAATGCTCTGGAAGAGGAACACAAAGAGGGTATGCAGATAAGCCGCAGACATGAGCATGAACACGAACATGAGGATGAACATGGACATCACCATGAGGAATTTGATGAGCACGTCTGGTGTTCTCCTATAAATGCTGACAGAATTTGCAGAGAAATCTGCCTGAAGCTTACGGAGCTTGACCCTGCGGGGGCTGATTACTACCTGCAAAATTACAGGGAGTATTCCGCAAAGCTTATGGAGCTGAACAGCGATTTTGAATATGCAGTCAAAAACGGCAAGCGCAACACCCTTGTTTTTGCAGACCGTTTCCCCGTGCGCTACTTCGTGGAGGAATACGGCCTTGACTACTACGCCGCTTTCCCCGGTTGTGCTGACGATGTGGAGCCGTCCGCAAAGACTGTTGCCTTTTTAATCGACATGGTTCGGGAAAACGACCTGCCCGCCGTGCTGCACATAGAGTTTTCCAACGAGAAAATGGCGGATATAATTTGCGAGGAGACAGGCTGCGAAAAGCTTCTCTTCCACTCCTGCCACAATGTTACAAAGCAGGAGCTTGACGATGGTGTAAGCTATCTGGAGCTTATGCGGCAAAATGTTTTAACTGTTAAGGAGGCTCTTTCCTGATGGCTATACTTAAATGCGAAGACCTGAGCTTTGCCTATGATGGGCGGCAGGTCTTAAATGATGTAAATTTCACCCTCAGCGCAGGCAACTATCTCTGCGTTGTAGGTGAGAACGGTTCAGGTAAATCTACCCTTATAAAAGGTCTTTTGGGACTTAAAAGCCCTGAGAGCGGGAAAATCATTTTCGGGGAAGGCCTTAAAAGCACCGAAATCGGCTATCTGCCCCAGCAGACTGCTATGCAGAAAGATTTCCCTGCAAGTGTTTATGAGGTGGTACTTTCCGGCTGCCTCAGTTCCCTTGGAAGACGGCGTTGGTATAATAAGGAAGACAAGAAAAAGGCCATGGAGAACATGGAGCGCATGGGCATTGAGGACATCAAGGACAAGAGCTACCAGAGCCTTTCCGGCGGTCAGCAGCAGCGTGTGCTTCTGGCAAGAGCCTTATGCGCCACAAAAAAGCTCCTGCTTCTTGATGAACCTGTAACAGGTCTTGACCCGATTGCAACAGGGGAGATGTACAACCTTATTAAACTGGTTAACCTTTGCGACAATATCACCGTCATAATGGTTTCCCACGATATTCACGAAGCCGTCCGCTACGCCACCCACATTCTCCATCTGGGTCACAGACAGCTGTTTTTCGGCACTGCGGCTGAATACAAGGAGAGCGACCTTGCAAGACGCTTTTTGGGAGGCAGAACATGACTGAGCTTTTAAATATGTTTTCTTACAGCTTTATACAGCGTGCAGCCGTGGTTGGTATTCTTGTCAGCCTCTGCGCCGCTCTTTTAGGCGTGTCTCTGGTGCTTAAACGCTACTCGATGATAGGCGACGGCCTTTCTCATGTGGGCTTTGGCGCTTTGGCTATTGCCGCATCTCTGAATTTAGCTCCTCTTGCAGTTGCTATTCCCACGGTAATAATTGCCGCCGTGTTTCTGCTCCGTTTAAGCCAGAACAGCAAAATTAAAGGTGATGCCGCTATCGCCATAATCTCTTCCTCCGCCCTTGCAATCGGCGTTATAAGCGTTTCAATTACAACGGGCATGAATACGGAGATTTCAAGCTACATGTTCGGCAGTATCCTCTCCCTCAGCTCTTCTGATGCAATTTTATCTGTTCTGCTGTCAGTGGCAGTACTGTGCCTTTTCATTATTTATTATCCCCGCATCTTTGCCGTCACCTTTGACGAGAGCTTTTCCAAAGCCACCGGCACTAAAACCGAGGTTTACAACACCCTTATTGCTGTGCTTACCGCTGTAACCGTGGTTCTGGGCATGAGAATGATGGGCGCTCTGCTCATTTCTTCTCTTATAATTTTCCCTGCACTGTCCGCTATGCGTGTGTGCAAGAGCTTTAAGAGCGTGGTTCTCTGCTCTGCCGGTATTTCAGTGTTCTGCTTCATGCTTGGTTTGATTGCTTCCTATTTTATGGAAACACCTACCGGTGCAAGTATCGTTGCCGCCGACCTTGTGGTGTTCGGTATCTTCTCTCTTATAGGCAGAAAAAAATGAATATGGGAATGAATAGGAGTGAAAATATTCACTCCTATTCATTATTTTTTGAATAAACGCATATAGAATGAATAAAAATGGAAATTATTAAAAAATAACGTATATTTTTTCAAAAAAGCTATTGACAAATGAAATGAAGGGTGCTATTATCACAATCGTAAATTGAATTTATCTTTTTTGGAGGAAAGAAAAATGAAAAAGACAGTTAAAATGTTAAGTCTTATACTTGCACTTGCAATGATGTTCTCACTGGCTGCATGCGGCAGCAAAGCTGAGGAAACCCCCGCTGAGGCTCCTGCTGAGGATGCTCCCGCAGCAGTTGATTACTCCACCGCAAGCCTGGACGAAATCAAAGCCGCTCTTACTACCGTAGTTGACGGTAAGCTCACCATGGCTACCAGCCCTGACTTTGCCCCCTATGAGTTCTACGCAATAGACGAAAAGGGCAACCCCACTCTGGCAGGCTTTGACGTTGCTCTTGCAGGCTACATCGCAGAGTACCTTGGCCTTGAGCTTGAAGTTATCCCTATGGACTTTGACGGTATCGTAAACGAGCTGATGGCAGGCAATGTTGACATCGGTATGGCTGGTATCAGCCCCAAGCCCGAGCGTGCTACCGCAATGGACTTCTCCGATGTTTACTATGAGGGTGGTCAGTGCTTCGTCACTGTTAAGGACAATGCTGACAGCTTCAAGACCATGGAAGACCTGAATCAGGCCGGTATGTCCATCGCAGCTCAGAACGGTTCTATCCAGATGGATCTTGCAAACCAGTTTAGCGCTGATGCTGACATCGTTCCTCTTGTAAAAGTTACCGATATTATTGCTGAGCTCGTTTCCGGCAAGCTTGACGGCGCATATGTTGAAACTCTCGTTGCTGAGAGCTACGCTAAGAACTACCCCGAACTTCATGTAGCTATGGAAGTTCCTTACGAGGCTGAGGGTAATGTCGTCGGCGTACAGAAAGGCAATGCTGCTCTTCTGGCAGGCGTTAACATGGCTCTGAAAGCTGCTATTGATGACGGCTCCTTCGCACAGTTCGTTGCAGATGCTAACGAGCTTGCTCAGGGCGAAACCTTTGAGGGGCTGCTTGAGGACGTTGCTTAAAATTACTGAAGGCTGATTTTTAAATGAGGAAACCCCTCCGGCTAAACGGAGGGATTTTCCTTGTATACCGGTATTTGGTATGCTATTATATTGTCATAAAAATATAAAGGAGTTTGGCTAATGCTTACAGTACAGGGATTCCAGATGGCTCTCAAATACTGGAAAATGTTCTTGGAGGGCGTTGTCTGCACGGTTTCGCTCTCTGCTCTCACCGTTATTTTCGGTTTTATTCTCGCACTTATTCTAACCTTATGCCGCATGGGGCGGTCTAAAATTCTTAAAGCAATTTCTACGGCCTATGTTGAGATAGTCCGTGCAACCCCTATGGTTGTTCAGATCTTCATTATATTCTACATAGTCTTTGACGGCGTTAAGGTATTACCCGGATTTAAGCTCTTCGGTTTTATCCGCTTCGACCGATTCTTCCCCGCTGTGGTTGCACTGGCTTTGAACTCCGGCGCCTACCTTTCCGAGATTATCCGTTCAGGTATTCAGTCTATCGACCTCGGACAGACTGAGGCTTCACGTTCTCTGGGACTTTCTCAATGGAAGACCATGAGATTTGTTATCCTGCCTCAGGCTATTAAAAATATCCTTCCTGCTATCGCAAACGAATTCGTTACCATTATTAAAGAATCCGCTATCTGCTTTACCATAGGCGTGCAGGATATTATGGCTACTGTTAATGCTGTTAAGGGAGCTACTTTCCGTATGGGTGAGGCACTTATTATTGCAACTGTACTGTATTTCTGCCTTACTTTCCCAACCTCAAAGCTAATAGAACATTTTGAAAGGAAGATGAGCCGTGGAGATGTCAGGTAAACTCATCCAAGTTAAAAACGTAAAAAAATATTACAACAAGGGCGAAATCAAGGCTCTTGATGATGTCAGCATTGACATAAACAAAGGCGACGTTGTGGTTCTTATCGGCCCCTCCGGTTCCGGTAAATCTACCTTGCTCCGCTCTCTGAACCTTCTGGAAAAACCCGACAGCGGCAGCATCATCTTTGAGGGTGTGGATATTACCCGGAAAAAGGTGAAAAATGAGCAGACCGGTAAAATGGTTCCTCTGGATATTGATAAGCTCCGCCAGAAGATGGGCATGGTGTTCCAGCACTTTAACCTCTTCCCCCATATGACCATTATGCAGAATATGATTCTTGCTCCTATGCAGGTCAAGAAAATGCCTAAGGAACAGGCGGAGAAAAAGGCTCTTGAGCTTCTGGCTAAGGTTGGCCTTGAAGACAGAGCAGGCGCATATCCCATTCAGCTCTCAGGCGGTCAGAAACAGCGTGTTGCTATCGTAAGAGCACTTATGATGGAGCCGGACGTTATGCTCTTTGATGAGCCTACCTCCGCTCTTGACCCTGAGATGGTCGGAGAAGTTCTGGACGTTATCAAGGGACTTGCGGCTGAGGGTATGACTATGGTGGTTGTTACCCACGAAATGGGCTTTGCAAGAGAAGTCGGTAACCGTGTCATCTTCATGGCTAACGGTAAACTTCTGGAGCAGGGAACTCCCGAGGATATATTTAAATATCCTGAAAATCCCAGACTTAAAGAATTCCTCTCCAAAGTTCTTTAATAAAAATTTTGAATCCTCTCTAAAAGTTTTGTCTTGCAGGGCGCATTTTGCGCCCTGCTTTTTCTTTTTAGCACCTGTTAGCACTCTGCAATAGAGAGTGCTAACATTAACATTTTATTCATAAATTTAGGTATATTTATTAACATTTGCGCAGTATCTTATATACAGAACGAAGCGAAAAATATGGACACACATTCAAAGTAATTAACTTGTATATAAATAATGGAGGTAATATAAAATGTTTGAACTTATACCTTTTAATCACAATATCCGCAGAGTAGCTTCTTTTGACCCCTTCCGTGCAATGGACGAGATGGAGCATGAGATGTTCAATAACGCAAACGCTGTTTCTTCTTTCCGCACCGACGTTGAGGAAAAGGGCGACTCTTTCATTCTGGAAGCTGAACTTCCCGGCATTAAGAAAGAAAATATTGAGTTGAACATTGAAAACGATTGCCTTACTATTTCCGCTGCAAGAAAAGCTGGCGAAACCGAGCAGAAGCGCAACTACATTAAGCGTGAGCGTTTCTACGGTTCATTCTGCCGCAGCTTCGATGTGTCCGGCATTGACATTGATAAAATCGAAGCCAGCTACAATGACGGTATTCTTACCATTGTAATGCCCAAGAAGGGCCAGATCGTTCCTCCCACAAGAAAGCTTGAAATCAAGTAATCATCTATAACCACAAGTCAGCAATAAAATATCTGAATTTACTTCATCTCCCTTTTTCATTTCTTCTTTCCGGAAGCAGGCAGTCGAAAGACTGTCTGCTTTTCCTTGCTATTAAATAGACGCTGTAATATAATTAAGCTGAAAAGGAGTTTGATATGATGTATTTTGATACCCACGCCCATTATGACGATGAGGCTTTTGATAATGACAGATACGAGCTTTTGCCTGAGCTTTTTCAGCAGGGTGTTGAGCTGATTGTAAATCCAGGCGTAGATTTAAAGACAAGCAGAATTGCAATGGAGCTTGCAGATAAATATGAGCAGGTTTACTTTGCCGCAGGCTGGCACCCTGAGGAGCTTGAGAGCGCAACGGATGAAGCCTTTGCAGAGCTACGAGAGATTGCAAAGCACGAAAAGTGCGTGGCAATCGGTGAAATCGGCCTTGATTACTACTGGGACGACAGCCGCAAAGAGGAGCAGAAAGCTCTCTTCCGCCGCCAGATAGATTTGGCACTGGAACTGGATAAGCCCATTATTGTCCACGACCGAGAAGCTCACGGGGACTGCATGGAAATCCTTTTTGATTACCCAGAGCTTAGAGGCGTTGTGCATTGCTATTCCGGCAGCGCTGAAATTGCAAAAGAGCTGCTAAAGCGGGGCTGGTATCTGGGCTTTGACGGGCCGATAACCTACAAAAATGCAAGAAAAAATATTGAGGCTCTGGAAATCTGCCCTCTTGACCGTCTTGTTATCGAGACTGACAGCCCCTATTTAAGCCCCGTACCTATGCGTGGAAAGCGGAATAATTCAGGCAATTTAAAATATATAGTTGAAAAAATCGCAGAAGTAAAAGGCATTACCCCAGAAGAAGCAGCACAGCTCAGTCTGGAAAACGGTAAAAAGCTATACAATATCATATAACAAAAAACCGACTGATTTTAACAGTCGGTTTTTTGTTGTTCATGGAGCTTTTAAAATCAGAACCTGATTTTCCGTGTTCTGTGATGGGGTGAAAGAATTGCTTTCAGCTTCTTTTACAAATCCTTCAGGGAAAAGGGCGGTAAACTCCTTTAGCTCCGCTGTCTCCTTAAAGCCAAAGCTACCCAGACGGTAGTGCATTGGGATTATGACTTTGGGATTTAAGCTTTCCGCAACCCTCTTTGCAGTTTCAGGGTCAATGGTATAAACGCCGCCAACGGGGATAAGCAGAACATCGGGAGAACCTATGGCAGTTTTCTGTTCTTCGTTCATCTCGTGGCCTAAATCCCCTAAATGACAAACCTTTATGCCATCGGCTTCAAACACTCTTACCATGTTATCTCCACGCAATGTGCCGCCGTTGGGATCGTGCTTCGTCTGAACCTCGGTGATTTTAAAGGAATTTTTGCCACCCTCAATCAGCTTTAATTCGTCGGTATAGGCGTGGTCAAAGTGAAAATGGGAGCAGTAAATTCCGTTTACTTCTCCGCTTATATCCTTAAAGCCACGGACACATTTGAACGGGTCAAGGATTATCCTGTAACCATCGCTTTCCAAAGTAAAGCAGGAATGACCTAACCATGTTATTTTCATATTGTCCTCCTTAACCCCAGCTTTGATGCCACTGGGAGTAATCTGCATTGCCGTCGGGACCCTGATACTCGCCTGTAATTTTGCTCATTGCACGCTCATAAAGCTCTGAACCCTCAGGGTAGGGAGTGGGCTTATAGTCGTTGTAGGACTGAGCTTTTACAGCGGCTTCATCAATAAGGGAGCTTATACAGCAGGGAATTATATCATAGCCGTCTCTGGAAATCGTGCCGTCCAAATCACGCTTTACACGCACCTGTACAATGGCGGTATCGGGGTCAGAGGGGGTGGTATTTCCGCCGAATGACCAGTTGCCCATTGAATAAAGAATAAGACCGTCGCCGTATTCCTCTATGGGCTGGAGACAGTGGCTGTGACTGCCGTAGATTAAATCTGCTCCTGCATCAATACAGGCGTGAGCCAGGTTTATCTGGTTGTTATTGGGACGGTATTTCAGCTCCTCGCCCCAATGGAACGCACAGATTATATACTCTGCGCCCTGCTCTTTCAGGGAATTGATAGCCTCAACGCATTTTTCGGTTTTGGGAAGATAGCCGTTAAAGTCGCAGTAAATGCCAAGCACAAGACCGCTTTCCGTGGTGTAAAGCTGTGCCTCGCCCTCTTTGCCGTAGGGTATCTGGTATTCATCCAGTGTGGCATAGGTGCTGTCACGGCCTTTTTCGTAAAAGTCCATCATGTGATTGTTTGCGGTGGTGACAAAATCCACGCCGCCCTCAATGAGAATATTTGCATAGGCGGTGGGGGTGCGGAAGTAGAAAGTCTGGGGTGAATAGAGCTGTTCGTCGGTGAAATTACACTCCAGATTTGAAATGGTGAAATCATCATTTGCGAAATATTCAATAGTATTTGAGAAGGGATAGGAATAATCATCTCCCATACGTCCGGCGTAGGAATAAGGGCTTGTGGGAGCTAAATTCTGGTGAGAGGTGAGAGTACAGTCGCCAATTACGGAAAGGGTGAATATTTCCGGTTCAGGCTCCGGCGTAGGTGTGGGCGTGGGTATAGGGGTTGGCGTAGGCGTAGGTGTGGGCGTGGGTATAGGGGTTGGCGTAGGCGTTGGAGTCGGTGTCGGTGTGGGCGTAAGCTCGGGACTTTCTGCAACCGGTTCGTCCTTTATGGTAGAATCCTCCAATGCACCCGGCAGTCTGAGCCGCATTGTGGACACAAAAACCAGTGCCACAAGCAAAAATGGCAGGGCTATGCGCTCTATTATTTTCAGTTTCTTCTTCATAAATTTACCTCTTATTGTGATTACTCTACTATTATAATTATATCAAAGGGCAAAAGCAAGTAATAAAAGTACCGGCAGAGCCTTCTGCCGGTACTGCTTTTTATAAAAATTATCAGCCGCCCTGACCACTGGTGGCTACCCAAGTGTAGTCGGTCTTACCGTCAGGACCTTCGTAAGTGCCGCCCAGCTTTGCCATTACTCTGGCGTAACCCTCACTATCTTCGGGATAGGGAGTGGGGCAATAATTATTATAGAAACTGGTGGGGTTTCCGCCTTTCTGCTTTGCTTCCCAAAGCTTCTGAGCACCCTCAATGTCGGAACTTATACAGCAGGGGATAATCTCGTAACCATCATTTGAGATTGTGCCGTCTGTATCACGCTTTACCTTAACCTGAACTATTGCAGTATCAGGGTCGGAGGGGGCAGTGTGACCCCCAAATGACCAGTTACCCATTGAGTACATAATAATGCCACCGTTATATTCCTCGATAGGCTGGAGACAGTGGGTATGGCTTCCGTAAACCAGATCTGCACCTGCATCAACACAGGCGTGAGCAAGGTCTACCATGAATTCAGTGGGAGTGTAGAACAGTTCCTCTTTGCCCCAGTGAAAAGCACACATAACATACTCTGCGCCCTGTTCACGGAGTTTCTTTATTTCTGCGGCGCACTTGTTTTTATCAGGCTTATATTTGTTGTAGTCGCAGTAGATACCGATTTTAAGACCGCTTTCGGTCTCAAAAATCTTGCCCTCGCCCTCTTTGCCGTAGGGAATACCGTATTCATCAAGGGTTGCGTATGTACTGTCTGCGCCTTTCTGACCGAAGTCCATCATGTGGTTGTTGGCGGTGGTGACAAAGTCCACATCACCCTCAATGAGGATGTTTGCCCATTCGGTAGGCACACGGAAGTAGAACCACTCAATAGACTGCAAGTTCTGGTCGGAGAAGTTGCACTCAAGGTTTGCAAATGTCATATCATCGTCACGAAAATAGTCAACGGTGTTGGAGTAGGGATAGGCGTAATCACCGTTCATAGTTTTAGCATAGCCGTTTGGGCTATTCAGAAACTTAGGAGCGGAGTTCAAAGTGTTATCACCCACAAAAGAAAGGGTGAAATATTCAGGCTCAGGTGGGGGAGTGGGTTTGGGAGTTTCCGCAGGTGGTGTTTCGATTACCGGAGTATCTGCGGGAGACTCTGCCGGACTGTCACTGACTACCGGACTTTCCGGCACGGCTCTTATCCTAAGCGTGAGCGTTACCGCACACAGCACAAGACAGCAAACCAAAGAAACGATTTTTATAGTTTTTTTCATCTTTCACTTGACCTCTGATTTTTATACTGTCATACATAATAATAAATTTTCCGATAGATTTCAAGTTTATTAGGAAAAATTAAGAATTTTGTTTGATAAAGCGATTTCCCTACCTATTATAATATAAATAAAAAGGCACCCGACAGTTGAAGGCTGTCGGGTGTGGAGGAGATGAAAATGTTGCTATGCCTCATGCAACATTAAATTTTAACTTAAAGCAGACCGCCGATTTTAACAAACAGAGGTGCAAAGACCAGCGCAACAACGGTCATAAGCTTAATGAGAATGTTGAGGGAGGGACCTGAGGTGTCCTTGAAGGGGTCGCCAACGGTATCGCCAACCACAGCGGCTTTATGAGCTTCTGAACCCTTACCGCCGTTGTGTCCGCCCTCTATGTATTTCTTTGCGTTATCCCATGCGCCGCCTGCGTTTGACATGTAGATTGCAAGGAGAACGCCTGTGACCAGAGAGCCTGCAAGAAGTCCGCCCAGAGCGGCAGGACCTAAGAGAATACCGACCAGCAGGGGAGCGGCAACTGCCATAATGCCGGGGACTACCATCTCGTGGAGAGCGGCCTTGGTGGAAATGGAGACACAGGAGGAATAATCCGGCTTTCCTGTACCCTGAAGAATTCCGGGTATCTCACGGAACTGACGGCGAACTTCCTCTATCATCTTATATGCCGCCTTTGAAACTGACTCCATAGTGAGAGCGGAGAAAGCAAAGGGGAGCATACCGCCGATTAAAAGGCCGATAACCACACGGGGACTTAAAATGTCTATGCTGTCAAGCTTAACTTCGGTAGCATAGGAGACGAAAAGGGCGAGAGCTGTAAGAGCGGCAGAACCGATGGCGAAGCCTTTACCCATTGCGGCGGTGGTGTTACCCACAGCATCCAGTTTATCGGTTATATTTCTAACCTTGGGGTCGAGACTGCACATTTCGGCAATACCGCCGGAGTTATCAGCGATAGGTCCGTAAGCATCAACGGCAACGGTGATTCCAGTGGTGGAGAGCATACCAACGGCGGCAAGAGCAATGCCGTAAAGGTTATCTGTTGCAGAATAGGCAACATAGATGCCAACGCACACAAGCAGTATGGGAACCCATGTGCTCTTCATACCTACTGCAATGCCGCTGATTATCGTAGTAGCAGAACCTGTTTCAGACTGGCTTGCAATGTGTTTTACTGAATTATAATCCTCGGAGGTGTAAACCTCGGTCATAAAGCCAATTATAAGACCTACAACTATACCTGCAATTATTGGCACGGCATAGCTGAAGCTTCCAAGCATATAGTAACTCAGAGGCAGAGAGCCTAAAGCAACCAGAGCGGCGGAGATGTAAGAGCCCATTTTAAGTGCGGTATGGGGGTTTGAATTCTCTTTGCCACGGACAAAGAATGTGGCGACTATGGAGGCGAAAATGCCAACAGCGGAAATTACAAGGGGGTAAATTGCGCCGGCACCTGTGAACAGACCTACAACGGAAACGCCAAGAGTGAGAGCGGAGACAATAGCTCCTACATAGCTCTCGAACAGGTCTGCGCCCATACCTGCAACGTCTCCCACGTTATCGCCTACGTTATCGGCAATGACTGCGGGGTTTCTGGGGTCATCTTCGGGAATACCTGCCTCAACCTTACCCACAAGGTCAGCGCCAACGTCAGCGGCCTTGGTGTAAATACCGCCGCCTACACGGGCGAAAAGGGCGATTGAAGAAGCACCCAGAGAGAAGCCGAAGAGTATATTATAGTTACCTGTAATGATGTAAATTAAACTGCATCCTAAAAGACCCAGACCCACAACGCACATTCCCATAACGGAACCGCCTGCAAAAGCAACGGACAGAGCCTTGTTCATGCCGTGCTCTCTGGCGGCGTTGGCGGTGCGGACGTTGGCACGGGTTGCAACCTTCATGCCGAAAAATCCGGCAAGCATTGAAAACATTGCACCTATCAGGAAACAGACGGAGGTTCCCCAGTCAATGAAGAAACCTATCAGAACAAAAAGCACAGCAATGAAGATAGCCAGAATCTTGTACTCCGACTGCAAAAAGGCACTTGCGCCCTCCGCAATAGCACCTGCTATTTCCTGCATATGCTCAGTGCCCGGTGACGACTTCTTGACGTAGAGTGCCTTGTATAAGGCAAACAGCAAAGCCGCAACCGCAAGTATGGGTGCGAGGTATAAAAGCTTATCCATTATTTAATCGCTCCTTAACTAATATTTTGCTTTTGTTTGTATATTTTACACTATAAGTCCGCTGAAAACAAGGAGCACAAACTAACATTTGATGCAAAATAACTAAATTCATCAGAAATGCTAAAATTTGACAGAAAGAAAAGGATAAAATGCACAAAAAAACTTACAAAAATAACACTGAAAAACTAGATTCAGATAAAAACAAAAGTTCAACTACCGAAGCTTTATATATAATAGGTAGCAATTTAAATTATCACTAAAATCTGCGGCTGTGCATAGGGAAGCTGCCGAAAGCGGGGGGTGTAACCACTGCATTTATAAATTAACAGATCCCTTTGTTTTCTCGATAGACCTGTTTATTAAAGAATTTCTTTAGAAATTGCGGCTTTAAGTATCTGGGCAATTATTAAGAAATCTTAAATAATACGAAATATATAGAGAAAGTTACAGAAAAACAGACATATGCTTGCAAATGCAACCAAAATTTTGCTTAGAACGGTTAAAAATTACTATGAACTATCGAAAAAATTACAAAGCGGTAAAAATTTTAAACAAAAATATATTAAATTGTCTTAAGAACTCTTGCAATTTGATTTCTTTCGTGGTACATTAAACATGGACAGCGGATACGCTGCCTGCTGAGGCGTTGCCACAGGTAGGCTTCAGCATACGCTGAATAAACAAATTTATTTTAGAATAAAGGAAAAAGGAGAAGCACTATGAAAATGAAGAAATTCTTAGCAGTTGTACTGCTGGTTGCCATGTGCTCAAGCTTCATGGCGGTTTCTGCTTCCGCTTCCGGAAACGGTTTCAACATCAATGATTTCACCAATGATGCAACCGTCGTTCCCTCTGAGCCGGAAGTTACCCCCTCCGAACAGGAAGACGTTTCTTCCGAGCCTGACGTTAATGTGGGCGAGGATGCAAACGTCAACGTTTCCGATGAGCCTGTAATTACAGAGCCTGCGGAAAACAATGGCGACAAGACTCCTGTTGCAAAAGACGAAACCAAGGATAACAAGCTCAAAGAGTCCACCGTTGCTGTTATCGGCAAAAATCAGTATGACTCTTTAGCAGCTGCCATCAAGGCTTCTGTTAAGGGCGACACCATTACTTTTGTAAAAAATATTGAAGTGTCTTCCGTGATATTCAAGACCTCCAACATGACCATTGACCTTAACGGCCACACTCTTACCTTTGTTGTAGGCAAGGGCGAAGAGAATCAGGACGGTTCTTACACCGGCCATCCCTACTGCATGTTAGTTCAGAAGAACACCAAGATTGTAAACGGTACTGTTGCAATCGTTGCTGATGCTGATGTTGAAGGTGCATTCCTCCAGCAGAACCCCATCGTTGTTGATAAGAATGTTACTCTTAATTTCTTAGCAGATATAGAGTATGACGTTGAAAACTTTGCCGGAACTCAGTTTGAGAAATTCGGCGGCGAAGGTACTGTGATTGACGGTTCTAAGAAGGATGAGGAGACTCCTGAGGAAGAACCCGCAGAGTCCGATGAAAACACCACATCTGCCGAAGAGCCCAATGCTAATGCCGATGAGCCCAATGCTAATGCCGATGAGCCCAATGCTAATGCCGATGAGCCTAATGCTAATTCTGAAGAGCCCAATGCTAATGCTGGAGAGCCTAATGCTGAGACCACAGAGCCTACCACTGAAGATGTGCTTTTAGGCGCAGCAAACGGTGAGAAGGATTTCCCCATTCAGCTCAACGACGGTAAGAAGTTTGCAAACTTCAAAGATGCTTTCCATAATGCGAATGACGGCGACACTCTAAAGCTGCTCCGTGATGCGGGCGGTACTAAGGAAATCGCAGTTCCTGAAAATAAAAAGCTCACCATTGATCTGGGAGGATTCAAACTCAGCAACCCCGGCATCAATGTTCCTGATGGTGCTGACTTAACTATCGTTAACGGTACTGTTAAAGACATCAACGTCGAAGGCAATGTAACTCTGGGCGAGGGTGCAGTTGCAGATGACATCAAGGTTACCGGTAAGGGTATGCTCAATGTTAATGTTGCAAACGCTTCCGCTAACAGCGTTAAAGCTGACGGCGCTATGAACATCACCGCAGGTACTTTCGCAGTTAAACCCGAAGATGCAGTCCTCGGTGAAAACTACATAGCTACCGAGAACGAAGAGGGCAAGTGGGTTGTTTCCGAGAAGGAAAACAAGATTGCCGAAGTTAACGGAAAAGAATATGCCACAATTAAGGAAGCTATCGACGCAGCTAAAGACGGCGAGACCGTTACTCTTAAGTCCGACAGCAACGAACAGGGACTGACAATCTCCGGCAAAAATATCGTTCTTGACCTTGGCGGCAAGACTCTTAACGGAAACATCACCGTTGAGTCAGGCGCAGGTCTGACTGTCCAGAACGGTACTACTAATTACAGCCTCATAAGCAGCGGCGATGTTACTCTGGGCGCTAATGCCAACATCGGCACTGTTAACAGAACCGGCCTGCAGCTCAACGGCGGCACTCTTACTGTTAACGAAGCTACCGCACAGGCAAAGGCTATCACCATTAAGGCTGATACCACTGTTAACATCAGCGCCGGTACTTTCGGCGCTGTTACCGGAAGTGATAATGCTTCCAACAGCGTTACCGGCGGTAAGTTCGGTAATATCGATAACGACGGTAAAAATTTCATTCACCCTGATTACATGCAGGATGCAGAGGGCGTTGTAGTTGAGAAAGTTACTCTTGACCCCAACCCTGCAAAGCACATCAAGGATTCCAATGCAGGTCTTACCATAAAGGCAAGCCAGCCTATCGTAAGTGTAAAGCGTGCTACTCAGAAAGGCGATATTGATCCTAAGTTCTACGACCTGAGCGAAGATAAAATGACCATTACTTTCCATGCCGACTGGCTTGACGAGAAGCTCACTGTCGGAGAGCATGAGATAGTATTCACTTTCGCAAATAACGTAACCAAGACCCTGAAAATCACTGTTGATACTGCTACAGAGGTTAAGCTTGACCCCGCAAGCATCAGCTACGTTCAGGGCGAGGCAAAGGACACCGCATTAACCGTTAATAAGCCTGTCACCGGTAAAGTTGTGCTTGGCGACAAGGAACTTACCAATAAGGATTACAGCCTTGACGAAGCAAAGACCACTATTACCCTCAAAGCAGTTTTCCTCAATAACTGCGCTCCCGGCTCCTACGAGCTGAAAGTCAGCACCGATTACGGCGTAGCTGTTGCAGGTGTTACCGTTCAGACCGCTGTTGTGGTTGATCCCGCAAGCCAGCAGTTCGAGCACCAGAGCACTAAGGACGTGACATTCACTGTTACCAGCACTGAGGAGATTACCTCTGTTTCCGAAAACGATAAAGAGCTTGAGAACACCGCTTACACCGTAGACGGCAAGAAGCTTGTCTTTAAGGCAGACTTCCTCAACACTCTCACCGCAGGTAAGCACGAGTTCGTAGTTCGCACCGCAAACGGCAGTGCAAAGCTCACCATCGAGGTTGTTTATAGCGAAACCTCCGTTACCGATGCTTCCGGAAAGGAAATTTCCGAGCTGAAGTACTTCAAGGGCAACTCCGCTATGAACAACGACTTCAAGTTCAAGACCACTCCTGAAATCAAGACCCTGTCTGTCGGCAACCAGGTTCTCACCGAGGGTACCGATTACGAGGTTCTCCCCAACGGCGTTATCTCCATCAGCAAGGACGCTAAATTCCTCAGCAACCTGACTGCAGGTAAGCACGCTCTGAAGTTTGCTCTTGCAAATGATGCAACAGTAGATATTAAGCTTCTGGTTTACCCCACAGTTAAGTTCAGCTCCACCCACTACACCAAGGGCAGCAACACTGACATCGAGATTACCGTTTCCGATATGGCAGACGCAATTCTCTACGGCAGTGACCTTAAGCCCATTGAAGATAAGTACTGGTCTTACGACAGCGCAAACGGCAAGTACGTTATCAGCAGCAAGTTCTTTGAGACTCTCCCCGAAGGCGACCTGACTTTGGGCCTCCGCTACGGCGAAATGAGCTTCACTCTCAACGGATTCAAGGTTAACGGCAACGCTACCATTAAGCCTTACAACTACGTTGATAAGGACGGAAAGTCCGTATGGCCTTACGGCTCCGACACTCTGGGCTTCAAGGTTTCCCCCGACGTTAAGGGCGTAACTATCGACGGTACCGAGCTTAGCGATAAGCAGTACTCCATCGATAAGAATGGCATCCTCTGGATTGCTGCAAGCAAGCTGCAGAAGCTTGAGTACGGCAAGCACAGCATCGTTGTAGATACCTCCTACGGTGAGGTTGAGGGCGAGTTCTACACCAAGGTCGGTGTTGAGCCTAAGAACGAGGATTACCACGTAAAGGGCGGTAATAAGAACCTGAGCTTCGTTTCTTCCGAGCCTGTCAAGGAAGTTTACGTCGGCAGAGAAGTTCTCAAGTCCAACTACTACTCCCTGTCCAAGGACCGCATGACCATTACTCTTAACGCTGACTTCATGAACAGACTGAAAGCAGATGTTACCTACACCCTTACTGTTACAACCGCAGAGGGCAATGCAGCCTGCAACTTCAGAATCCTGTCTCCTGAGTCCGCCGCTTCTATCCCCAAGACCGGTGATGAAAGCAATATGCTCATCTGGGCAGCAGTTATGGTTCTTTCCGGTGCCGCAGTAGTGGCTCTTATCCCCAGAAAGAAAAAGAACTGATTAACAAAATAAAAAAGCTTTAAGCTGATTTTAAGCTCCGCAGGATTTCCTGCGGAGCTTTTTTTATCCAGAGAGCAAGGCGGCTTTCAGGTTAGACAGGCAAGGTCATTTCGAGATAGAGAAGAAAAAATTCAGCATGAAAAGCAAAATATATTTAGATTTACCAAGAAAATCCATAGCTTTTTATGTTTAAAAATAGACACCTGTTTTTATCGCAAATTAAAAGGACAGTGCTAAAATCTCCGATTATATGGCTGCTTGCTGAGAAGGTTTGGAAAAATTCCTAATGTAAAATTTTTACAGTTACACCAAGGCTTACAGCAAAATCTGCTCTGGTTAGGATTTCAGCAAAGGCAAAGTGCGGTAAAATCTCACGTATTTTTTGTGTAATGCAGAGTATTTGTAAGATGCGAAACAAATTATGCTTGGAATTGACAGGAAAAGGCTGTATAATAAATGAAAGACTATAGAAAAGAGGAGATATGCCGCATGGACGAAAAGTTCCTAAAATTTATTCCCACAGACGACGTATACCTTTTTAATACCGGCAATGCCCGCAAAGCCTGGCTCTGCTACGGCTGCTGCTACATTCCGGAATTAAATGCTCACCGCTTTATCGTTTGGGCGCCTAACGCCAAGGCGGTAAGTCTTGTGGGCGATTTTAATGGCTGGGACAGATATGCCACTCCCATGGAAAAAATGGACGGGGGAATTTGGGTCACTTTTGTTGAGGGGCTGCCCGAATGCGCCCTTTATAAATACTGCGTTACCGCTCAAAACGGCAATCAGGTTTTAAAAGCCGACCCCTTTGCTGCTTTCAGCCAGTGGGGTATGGACACCGCTTCTATCGTCTGGAACGGCGGTAACTTTAAATGGAGCGATACCCGCTACTTGAATAAGCGGGCAAAGCAGGACTTTTTAACTACTCCCATGAGCATTTACGAGGTTCACCCCGGCTCATGGAAAAATCTTGACGGTAACATCACTTACCACTCTTTAGCCGATGCTCTGGCAGATTACTGCGTGGAGATGGGCTTTACTCATGTTGAGATTATGCCTGTTACCGAGTACCCTTACCCCGCTTCATGGGGCTATCAGGTCACAGGATATTTTGCCCCCACCTCACGCTACGGCAACCCTGACGATTTTAAATACTTCGTGGACAGACTTCATAAAGCTGGTATCGGTGTCATTATGGATTGGGTTCCAGCTCACTTCCCCAAGGACGAGCATGGCCTTGCCTACTTTGACGGAACTGCTCAGTTCGAGTGCAAGGAAAAACGTATGGCAGAGCACCCTGACTGGGGTACTTTGATTTTCGATTACAGCTCCAATCAGGTGCAGAGCTTCCTTATTTCCTCTGCCTGCAAGTTCTTCGAGGAGTACCACATTGACGGTATTAGAGTTGATGCAGTCAGCTCCATGCTCTACTTAAACTACGGCAGACGTGACGGAGAATACACTCCCAACAAGGACGGCGGATACACAAATCTTGATGCCTGCGATTTTCTCCGCAAGCTGAACACCGCTATTTTAACCTCCTACCCCGGAGCAATCACCATTGCCGAGGAGTCCACCGCTTTCCCCCTGATTACCGCACCCCCTGAAGTGGGCGGTCTTGGATTCAGCCTCAAGTGGGATATGGGCTTTATGCACGACACTCTGGACTACATGGAGCTTGACCCCTATTTCAGAAGCTTCAACCACAACCGTATTACCTTCTCCATGATGTATGCTTTCTCTGAAAACTACGTTCTGGCATACTCTCACGACGAGGTGGTTCACGGAAAAAAGTCCATGCTTGACAAAATGAGCGGCGACTATGACCAGAAGTTTGCCTCTCTCCGCACTCTCTACGGTTTCCAGTTTGCCCACCCCGGTAAGAAGCTTAACTTCATGGGCGGCGAGTTCGGACAGTTCATAGAATGGAACTGGGAAAAGGAACTGGACTGGATGCTTCTTGATTTTCCCAGACACAGGGAAATGCAGGAGTATTACAAGGAGCTGAATAAGCTCTACACCAGCTATCCTGCCATGTACATGGTTGATCACTCATGGGACGGCTTTAAGTGGCTTAACGTTGATGATGCGGGCCGCTCCTCCATTGCCTTTATGCGTATGGCACCTGAGCAGGAGAGCTATATCGTCTGCGTGTGCAACTTTACACCTGTTAAATACGAGGACTTCACTTTCGGTCTGCCTAAAGAGGGTACTTTGAAAGAAATTCTCTCTTCCGATGAAATTCGCTTCGGTGGTAAGGGCGACTTGAACGAAAAGTCTATAAGGACCAGAAAAAAAGGTTTTCTGGATATGGATTATTCCGCAAAAATTACTCTGCCTGCTATGTCTGCGGTGTTCTTCAGATACCACATAACCAAGCACAGAGTTAAAAAAGAGGGAGACGAAAAATCAAAAAAAGCTCCCGCCGCAAAGCCTGAAAAAGCGGCAGCGAAAAAGCTCAAAGCCAAGGCTGAGACTTTGGAGACAAGCGAAAAGCCAAAAAGAACCAGAACTACGAGGAAAAAGACTGTAACAGTTGAAGCTGCAAAGGAAGAGGCCGTAAAGGTTGAGCCTGCAATAGAAGAAGTAGTAAAGACTGGACCTGAAAAGGACGAAAGCATAAAGGTTGAACCCGTACAGGAAGAAGTCGTAAAGTCCGAAGCTGTAACGGAAGAAGCTGTAATCGTTGAACCCGTTAAGGCGGAAGCTAAAAAACCACAGCCAAAAGCAAACCGCAAAAAATCTTCCTCCAAGAAAAAGAAAAAGAAGAAATCAGGCAAGAAGAAAAGATAATTGACAAATTTACTCAAAGCCCTGTCCCATGCCGTCGGAGACAGCGCTGAGTTAAGGCAAAGCCTTGGGCGGCAGAAAAGGAGAGTTTTCATGAAAAAAGAATTCAAGGAAATGCTTAAAGAACGGGGCAGAACCGAAATGCCCGCGGTTCTGCTGGTAGCGGCCGAATGCGCCCCTCTTGCTAAAACCGGCGGCCTCGCCGACGTTGTGGGGACTCTGCCCAAAGAACTTAAAAAACTTGGCATTGATGCCAGAATAATGATACCTTACCACCGTGTCATAAAGGAAAAATACGGCGATAAGGTACAGCATATGTTCCACTTCTTCGCAAAGCTTGGCTGGCGCTGTGAATATGCAGGAATAGAAAAACTGGAGCTTGACGATGTAATAATCTACCTTGTAGATAACGAGCGTTACTTCGGTGACAGAATTTATCTGGGCGATCAGCCCGAGGGGGAGCAGTACGCTTTCTTCCAGAGAGCTGTGCTTGATGCTATTCCCAACCTTGACTTCATTCCCGACGTTGTCCACTGCAACGACTGGCACACCGCAATGATTCCCATGCTTGGCAAAACTCAGTATCACGGCGGTATGCAGGAGAGACTGCGCTACCTGCTCACCATTCACAACATTGCTTTTCAGGGCAAGTTCGGCTTTGACTATGTGCAGGATTTACTGGAGGTTGAGGACAAATACAACACTCCTGAATTCATGGAGCTTAACGGATGTGCCGATTTCCTCAAGGCAGGCTGTGTTTTTGCCGACCGTATAAACACCGTCAGCCCCAGTTATGCAAACGAAATTAAAATGCCCTATTACGCTGAGGGGCTGGAGGGCATACTTAACGCCCGCTCCGCTCAGCTCACAGGCATTATAAACGGCATTGACAAAAAGGTTTATAACCCCCACTCCGACCCGGCTCTCCCTGCCCGTTATGACAGAGGCCACCTGAAAGGCAAGGCCGAGTGCAAGCGTGTTTTGCAGGAGCAGATGGGTCTTGAGCAGAGAGCCGATGTGCCTCTGGTTGTAATGGTCACAAGAATGACCGAGCAGAAGGGCTTTGACCTTGTGATGCACGTTTTAGACGATCTGATGCGTGGCGAGGATATACAGTTTGTGCTTCTGGGTACAGGCGACGCTAAATTTGAAAACTTTATGCGTGAGGCCGAAAACCGTTGGAAGGGCAGACTTTGCTCCTACATAGGCTATAACGAGGCTATTTCTCACCTTGTTTATGCCGGTTCCGACTTCTTCCTCATGCCATCTCGCTTTGAGCCTTGCGGATTGAGCCAGATGATAGCCATGCGATACGGCTCACTGCCCATTGTCCGTGAAACAGGCGGTCTTCGTGACACCGTTCAGCCCTACAATCAGTATACCGGTGAGGGCAACGGCTTCTCCTTTGCAAACTTTGATGCTTGGGAAATGCGTGCCACCATTCACAACGCTCTCCAGTGCTACTATAATGATGAGGTTATGCAGGGGCTTATCAGCCGTGCAATGCAGGCCGATTTCGGCTTTGAAAATTCTGCTATGGAATATGCGAGACATTATATATGGATGCTGTAAGTAAAGAATTTAAAAATGAATACAGCTCTGCCGGAATAAACGCTTCGGCAGAGTCCGATTACGGCGGGGAGACGGGGGCATTTTACCCGGCTCCCGCTTGCTTTCCGCCGGCAGGTGCGTTCAGACGTGAATACACCGTATATTTCGGCGGCTCATACAGGGAAAACTGGTCTGATGACTATGTGCTGACCATCAGCTATGCCGACCGTCGTGGAGTTCAGGCCGCTTTTGAAAACGGAGAATGGAAAGCCGTAGGCGGTGACAGAGAGCTGAATGAGCTTTTAAATTCTCCGGACTGCCCCAGACTTACAAGGCAGTATTTTCAGGCCGCCGCTTCTGCCCTTGCCGCCGCTATGGAGTGCGAGGACAGCGGAATGGACATGGACAGACTGGACGAGTGCGTGTTTAAAACCCTGAACCCTCTTGCCGCTCCTGAGCTTATGCGTATACTGATGGACGACTACTGTCTGGAAATGTACGCCGCATACGACACCGTTGCACGGTGCTGTGATTTGAGCCTTAAAGGTGTTGACCAAGAGGAACTTTACAAGCTCCAACCCAGAACGGCAAATGTTTTGACCTTAGTAGAGAATTGCAGAGAAAACACCATGTCTCTGCTCCATGATGCCAGATATTCCCAGTACAGAGCGCCTTTCGGTGCAGTCGCTGAGGGAAGTTCTCTCCACCTCGCTTTTCAGGTTATGGGTGGCAAGCCGATTTCTGCGGTTTTGAACCTTTACGGCGATGACTTTAAGGCGGAGTACCCCATGGAACATTCAGGTAATATGTTCTCCGTGGGCTTTGAAGTGCCTGAAAAACCCGGCGCAATGTGGTACAATTTTAAGATTACAGACGCAGATGGCAGTCGTTGGCTTTGCCCTGACGAAAGCGGATATTTGGGACAGGTTTTCAAAAGTGAGCATGGCAGTTTCCGCCTGACGGTGTATAAAAAGGACTTTGAAACTCCCGACTGGGCGAAAAACTCGGTAATGTACCAGATTTTCCCTGACCGCTTCGCCCTTTCCGATGACGACACGGCGAAAAAGGGTATTGAATACCACATGAATTTAGGTCAGACTCCGGAGCTTCACGGCAGCACCTTAGAACCGCCCAGACATTTACCCAGAGCTTTCGAGGAAAATTACAGCCCTGATGATTTTTACGGCGGCACTTTAAAGGGCATTGCGGAAAAACTGCCCTACATTAAGAGCTTAGGCGTTAACCTTATTTATCTGAATCCCATTTGCGAGGCTCGTTCCAACCACCGCTACGACACTTCCGACTACAAAAAAGTTGACCCTATTCTGGGTACTAACGAGGATTTTGAGGAACTGTGCTACAAGGCGGAGAAACTGGGCATACGCATTATTTTAGACGGCGTTTTCTCCCACACCGGAGCTGACAGCATTTATTTTAACCGCTACGGCAGTTATCCCACTGTTGGCGCCTGTCAGGGACAGAATTCCGAATTTTACCCTTGGTATGATTTCAGCAGCTTCCCTGAAGAATACCGCTGCTGGTGGGGCTTTAAGGATTTGCCCGAGGTAGAGGAACACAATCCTGACTGGCAGAACTATGTGATTAAAAATCAGGACAGCGTGGTTAAAACATGGATTAACCGTGGTTCTTCCGGCTGGCGTTTGGACGTTGCGGACGAACTGCCCGACGATGCTCTAAGCCTTATAAGAACTGCCGCAAAAGAGGCAGACCCTGAGGCTTTTGTTCTGGGCGAGGTCTGGGAAGATGCAGTGCTTAAAGAGAGCTACGGCGGACGGAGAAATTACGCCCTTGGTTACTCTCTGGACAGTGTTATGAACTATCCGTTCAGAACTGCGGTTCTGGATTTTATCCACAAAAAAACCGATGCTTTTGCTCTCAGAGATTTTCTCATCTCTCAGCACATGAACTACCCTCTGCCCATATACTACTGTCTCATGAATCTTTTAGGCTCTCACGACGTGGTGCGGCTTCGCACAACTATTGCGGCTGATGCAAACTACAAGGGAATGAGCAGAGAGGAACAGCTGAAAATTCAGTTCAGCGACGAGGTACTCAAAAAGGCGGTGGAGCTTGAAAAGCTCTGCGCAGCTGTGCAATATGCTATCCCCGGAATTCCCAGTCTCTACTATGGTGATGAGCAGGGAATGTGCGGCGTGTGTGATCCCTTTAACCGTGGATTTTTCAGGGAAGAGGACTGCGGACTTTATGAGTGGTACAGCTCTCTTGCCAAGTTCAGAAATGAAAATTCCGCTATGAGCTTGGGTCAGGTGCAGTTTATGGCACCGTCAGAGGATATTCTTCTGGTGCTTCGATGTAACAATATGGGAAAAGATGCTTTCGGCAAAGCCGCCGCTCAAAACGCCTGCCTCTGCGTTATAAACAGGGGAGAGGAGAGAGCCGATTATGAAGCCGACTGCTCGGTTGCAGGTATCGGACTTTACAGGGGCAGTATTGCCGCTTGCTGCGCAAATTATATAAAGCTTAAATAAGGAAAAAGAGCGCGTTTTAGCAAACACATTTTTGAAATTCAGGTCTGTAAAATTTCTAAAGCAAAAGGAAAAGAGAACAGTTATAGACAACGGAAGAACGTCGATGCCACAGCGAAAAGCCTTTATTTCGAAGCAAAAGAGTTTTGCACAGGCAAGTGCATTTATAAAGAAAACATTTCGAGAATTTTTTGTCAATGTGACTTGGTCACAGTTAAAATCAGCCAGCAGTGCTAAAATAATCTTGCATAAGTCATAAAAGAAAACCTAAAAAATATAAAATAAAAGGAGCTTACGCTATGAAGAAAATCGTTATTGTGGGCGGCGTTGCCGGCGGCGCTTCTGCTGCTGCAAGACTTAGAAGACTGGACGAAGATGCTCAGATTATCGTTTTTGAGCGTTCCGGCTATGTATCTTATGCTAACTGCGGCCTGCCTTACTATGTGGGCGGTGTAATTGAGGATAAAAAACAGCTCAGTCTCCAGACTCCCCAGAGCTTCTGGAATAGATTCAGAGTTGATATTCGTGTAAGGCACAATGTGCTTTCTATTGACAGAGTTAACAAGACCGTAAAGGTGCAGAACCTTGAAAACGGCAAAGAATATGAGGAGAGCTACGACAAGCTTATCCTTTCACCCGGTGCAAAGCCCAGCATACCCAATCTGCCAGGAATTGACAACGACAAAATTTTCACCCTGCGTACCGTTGAGGACAGCCTTAAAATCCGTGACTACGTTGTAAACGAAAAGCCCAAATCTGCGCTCGTGGCAGGCGGCGGCTTTATCGGCATTGAAACTGCTGAAAATCTCCGTGATATGGGTCTTGATGTCACCATAGTTCAGCGCCCCAAACAGGTTCTTAAACCTCTTGATGCGGATATGGCCTCTTTTGTCCACGCCGAACTGAGAAAGAACGGTGTCAAGCTCCGTCTGGGCAGCGCTGTTGAGGGCTTCAAGTATGAACGTGGCCAGATTGTCACAATGCTCAGAGACGAAGAGCCTGTCAGCGCCGATATGGTTATTCTGGCAATAGGCGTAAGCCCGGAGACTACCCTTGCAAAAGATGCAGGTCTGGAGCTTGGAATTAAAGACAGCATAGTTGTCGATAACCATATGCTCACCTCTGACCCTGACATTTACGCCGTAGGTGATGCGGTTCAGGTGCGCCACTTCGTAGGTGAATACGACACAGTGATCCCCCTTGCAGGCCCTGCCAACAAACAGGGACGTATTGCCGCCGACCACATCTGCGGTTTTAACAGCGAGTACAAAGGCTCTCAGGGTTCAGCCATTGTAAAGGTGTTCGCCCTGACTGCCGCCTCTACCGGCTTAAACGAGACTGAGGCAAAGAACGCCGGCATTGAGTACGAGCGTGTAGTTCTCTCTCCTGCCTCTCATGCAGGCTACTACCCCGGCGGTAAGGTACTGACCTTGAAGATGCTCTATGCAAAGGATGACCTCCGTGTACTGGGCGCTCAGATTATAGGCTATGAGGGTGTTGACAAGCGCATTGACGTTCTGGCTACCGCCATTCGCTGCGGCATGAAAGCACCTGACCTTAAAGAACTGGAGCTTGCTTATGCTCCTCCTTTCTCCTCTGCAAAAGACCCTGTGAACTTTGCAGGCTACATGGCAGAAAACATTGAGCTTGGACTTGTGAAGCAATTCCACTGGCAGGATTTGGAAAAACTGCCCAAGGACGGTTCTGTTACTTTCCTTGATGCCCGCACTCCTATGGAGTATGCAGGCGGATACGCTCCTGAGTTCATCAACATTCCTGTTGACGAGCTGGCAGAGAGAGTAGGGGAACTGGACAAAGACAAGCCTGTATACGTCATGTGCCAGAGTGGTTTGAGAAGCTACATTGCCTGCCGCTTCCTTGCTCAGAAAGGTTTTGAATGCTACAACTTCTCCGGCGGCTACCGCTTCTACAACAGCGTAACCTCCGAGCAGAGAATGACTGAAAAAACATGGCCCTGCGGCATGGACAGAAAATAAAGTCTACGTTATTGTAAAAATATTGCAAATCTCTTTTAAACGCAGTACAAAAAATCCTCCGCTGATTAAAGCGGAGGATTTTGCATTTACCTGTATTTTCACCTTTCTAATATCAAATTCAGTGTGAAAAGGAATTTTAGATGAAAAAATCCGGGTTAAAAAGCACTGAATTTCTTGAATATCTTTAAACAGTACAAAGGACACAGACCGGAACTGTATAACCTGTTCCGGGGCAGAGTTGCGACTAATATGGGTGCACTTATCTGGTCCACGCTAACTCTCATACTTAAAAATAAACTTGGTTACATTGTCGGTGAGGCAGCAAAACTTATTCTTTTGCTGGGCATTTAAATGCTGCCGGCAACTCATCTTGGGGCAAACTTGCAGACCACTTCAATAAAAAGACAAATATCGTCTGAAGTGACTTTACGACTGCTGCAGGTTATCTGTTCTGCGGTTTCCTGCCTGTAAACAGTTACATGGTGCTTAACTATCTGAGTGGAAATTTAGGGCTTGTGCTTGCACCTGTTCCGTGAGGTACCCTTTTCCAGAACCACCTGAATCTGGCGTTTATTATCAGCGGTTTTACCACCCTTTCCAGCACCATTCTTATTTTCTTTTTTGTAAAAGATATAAGTGTTTCCAAAGGTCATGGCAATTTTACGAAGAAGAAAAGAAAATCAGCACCCGTGAACTTTTTAAAGGCGCTCCCGTTTTACTGCTTTTTGCCATACGGAAAGCCGAAAGAAAGAGATTTTCAGAACTTTATTAAACTACCACTATTATGCTACTTGACCTTATGGTAGCTTAGAGAATATAATACGAAAAAGGATGTGATGTTATGAAAAAGCTTTTATGCCTTATTATGATTATTGGATTGTTGAGTTTTACCGCCTGCGGAAGCGAGCCTGAAATTGTAAATCTTCCCGAAGACGGCGGTGATGCTGTACAGAGCTTTTCTGAGGAAGAACAGCAGAGCTTTGAGGGAATACCTGTGAGCGATGATGATAACAACAGTGCAAATCAGCCTGCTGAAGCTCCCACAGTTGAACCGCTCCAGGTTGTTTCTCCTCTTGATGCCTATGACAAGTACGGTTATGTTCACTTTTTATGTGAACAGACCGGAACTTACAGATTTGAGGTTGTGGGCGACCAGAATCTCCAGTGGGAGGTTTTTATTCTAGATAGTGAATTCACAGATGCCGAGCGCTACATACCTCAGGTTTACCAAGTGGCTCTTGAAGGCGGCGGCGAAATCACCGTAAATCAGGGAGAATACATCTACGTATACTGCAATGCCAACAGCTGGACCTGTCTTGAAGCCCCTGAAAATTCAAGCTACAACTGCTATTTTGTACAGTGAAATATGAATGAAAAAAGGGTGGGTCTGTCGCAGAATGCAAATTCTGCGGCAGGCCTTTTTCGTTCTCTGACCATGTATTTTGCTATTCTCCCTGTGGAAAATTTTTTGTTTTTCTTGATTTTGGGTACAACTAAGCTGAACCTGCCGAAAATGGCAGCATCTGGTCAGGGCAAGATCTTTTTTTTTCAGGATATGTGAATTTCGGAAAGATGGGTATGCAGGCGATTCTTTTCCCACTTCATCCATAAATTTTTGAGGTTAAAGCCCAGAGCCTGAAAATAGCATTCCGCTGTCACATTTACCTTTTCGTCCAAATGCGTAAACTGGCTAAGTGTTAGAGTTTTCATGGTAACTTAATTTTAACGTAAAAGAAGGCGAGTAAGCAACCCCTTTCTGAGAAACTTACTCGTCTTTTTTCGTGAACCTATTTTGCAACAGTCCACTTTTTTGACTTTAGGACAATAAAAATCCCGCTTTCCGAGAATTTTACTCGAAAAGCGAGATCCACTCAATGTTTATAACTACATATTGATGTACTGGTTTTCCTTCATATACTGCTCCAACGCCTCAAGGGTGGGCATGGCATCTGAGCAGCTGTGGCCTGATATGGTAATGGAGGAGGCTGCTGCTGCATACTTAAGAGCCTCGTCTATATCTCTGCCATTTATCAGTGCATAGGTAAAGGCGGAGGAATAAGAGTCACCTGCACCGAAGGTCTTAAGAACATCTGCGGGGTATATGCCGCCGACATAGGTCTTGTCCGGTGTTAATACAATGGAACCCTTCTTGCCCTGCTTTATTGATACAAGAGATACACCGGCATCCAGAAGCCAGCGGGCACTCTGACGGTCATCTTTATTTCCCGGGTGGAAGCAGTGCTCCATTACATCGAATTCCTCTCTGGTGCCCAACACCATATCGGCCTGACGGGCAGCGAGAGTATAGTAAATGCTGGCCTCTTCGGCACTGTCCCATGTGCCGTCACGGTAATCCAGATCAAATGATACAATCACATTGTTTCTTTTGGCGTATTCAATGGCCAGAAAAACAGCCTCACGGGCAGGGGAATGAGAGAGTGAGGTGCCTGAAATAAGGAGAAGCTTGTGGGAGGCGATGTATTCCTCATCCATCTCTGAGCATTCAATATGCAGGTCAGCACATCCGCCTCTGTACATAAAGCAGCTGCAGGAATCCTTGCGTATTTCACCCATGGTGACACCCGACCTTATGCCGGGGGCAGCGGTTTTTATGCGGGAAACATCTATTCCGCTCTTGTGCATATGCTGCACAATGAAACGTCCGAACTGGTCATCGGATACCTTGCCTATGTATCCCACATTAAGCCCCAGCTTTGCCATTGCGATGGCGGTGTTTGCAGGAGAACCGCCCACATATTTGCTGAAGCTTACAGCGTCCTCCATAGGCCCTATTTCGTTTGCGTAGAGATCAATCGTGGCTCTGCCGAAAGCTACCGCATCACGGGGCTTGGATTCATCAAAATTCAGGTATCCAATACTCATTTTCCACCGTTTTCGTAGTGAGCCAAAAGCTCTTCAGCCTCTTTGACGGAGAGACCATCATGGATAAGGCTACGGAGTGTTTTTACAAGGGCTGTGACATCCCTATACTGGAACACGAAACGGCCGTAGGTCACACCTGCTGCACCGGCATCGAGTACGTCTCGAGTCATCTGAAGGTACTCCTTAACGTTCTTGCAGGAGGTGCCGCCTGCTATGGCTACTCTGGTGGGAACAGCCTGCACAACCTTTGCAAAGCTTTCCGGGTCGCCGGTGTAGTTAGTCTTTATAAGGTCGACTCCTAACTCGGCGGCTGCTCTTGCGGCGTAGATAACATTTTCTGTATCATACTGATGGGCACCTTCAATGTGATTTCCTCTGGGGTAAATGTGGGAAATAAGAGGCATACCCCAGCGGGAGGCCTCTTTGCTTATTTTTGCAAGCTGAGCCAACTGCTGGTCCTGATTGTCTCCGCCGACTATGCAGCCGGTGCTGACGGCATCGGCACCAAGCCATAGAGCCTCTTCAATGTCAGCCACCTGTACATCCTCGTCAAAGTGATACACACCGAAGGTGGTGAGCTTAAGTACCAGAGGGGTTATACCGGCGTAGGGAGCAAAGCATTTTTCGGCAATGCCCTTGTGCATAGTTATTGCATTGGGGCCTCCGGCAACCATTTTACTCAGGGTATCGCTGATATTGTCAAGACCAGGTATCATACCACGGGCCATGGCGTGGTCAACGGTAAGACCGAAGTAATGGCCGTCGCTTTCAGGTATAAGTCTGTGTAAGCGTACATTTTTTCCAATCATTGTATTATCTTCTTTCTTTTATAAACTATTCCTATCAGCTGAAAATGTTGACGAAGAAATCAATAAATCCGGGGCATGCGGTGGTGATAATGATGGCAATGAGACCGACTCCCAAAAAGGGTATTGCTTCTTTTACCGTCTCTCCGAAGGTGGAATTTGCAATCTTTGTGCTGACGAATATACCAACTGCAAAGGGAGGAGTAAGGAAACCAACGCACATATTAACAAGCATTATTGCGCCGAAGTGTACAACGCTTATTCCATAGGTCTGTGCAACAGGCAGAAGCAGGGGCGTCATAATAAGGATGGTTGCATTGATGTCCATGAATGTGCCCATGAAGAGGAAGAGCACGTTTATCATTATGAGGAATCCAAGCTTTGTAGTGATATTGTCGGTGATAAGAGAGGAGAGGAAGTTGGAAATACCTGCAAGGGTCATGACCTTGCCTGCCACTGCGGAGAAGGCGTTAAGAAGGCCTATGGTAGCGGTAGCGGCACCGGCTATGGCGCAGCACTTCCAGAAGGTGATCTTTATACGCTTGCGGTCGATTATCTTAAGGGCGGCAAAATAGATGATACCGTATACGCAGCTTACAGCGCCTGCCTCGGTTACGGTGCAGAGACCGCCGTATATGGAGCCGTAAATGATAATAGGCATGAGAAGGGCTGGAACTGCGAAGAGAGTGGATTTTCCGATTTCCAGTAGCTTTTTGCTGAAATTATAGTCCAACTTCTCGGGCTTTTGCTGATGACGGCCTATTCTGAAGTAGTTGATTGCAAAGTAGCCAACTGCGAAAATAAATGCAGGGCCGATGGTGGACATCCAGATTTCGGATATTTTACCTCCGGAGGCCAGAGCGTACATAATACCGGGAACGGAGGGTGGAATCAGAATACCGAGAAAGCAGGTGGCTGCCAGCAGGGCAGAAGTGTAGCCTCGGGGATAGCCTTCCTTATCCATTTCGGGAGCCATCATTTTGCCTATGGCACTGATGGTGGCCATTGCAGAGCCGGTAAGTACACCGAAGGCCATGCAGGCGCAGGTGGTGATAATACCTGTTGCTCCACGAATACGGCCTACGAAGGACTTGACCCAGTCAATGAGCATCTTGGAAATACCGCTGTATTCCATGAGTACACCGGCGAATATGTAGAACGGAATTGCCAGCAGTGCAAAGCTGTCCAGACCGGAGAATGCAAACTGTGGGACAGTTACAAGGGAAAAGCCGCCGTAAACCAGAACCATAAAGGAAGCTGTGCCCAAAGCAAAAGAAACAGGCATTTTGCAGAATACAGCGACAACCATAAAGGTTACCAAAAATACTATAAGTGCAGTTAAAGTAGACATATCCTCACCTCTTTGTCAGTCCTGATCGCATACAGTCTCGACACCTGCGTGCTTATTATGTAGACATTCTATTAAGAGATAGACGCAGTGAAGGACTGCCATAACAGTGCCTATAAAAACGGGCAGATAAACCAGACCCATGGGAATGTGCATGGTGGGAGAGGTCTGAGTCCTTGCCCAGATTATCATCATGTAGTCAAAAAATACCTTTGCAAATACGCTTAAAAATGCTCCGGTGGAAATAATGCTGAGAAGTTTAAGGGTGAAGAGACAATTTTCTTTTTTCTTGCCCTTCATATTTGTAAATATCTGCTGAAGAACGTCAATCTCAGTGTGGCTGCCGGTGTAAACTGCATAAGCAGAGCCTATATAGGTCAGCCAGATGAACAGATATCTGGTCAGCTCTTCGGCCCAGGCTACTGAGACAAAGAGAAAATAACGGCAGACAACCTCGATAAATATCGCCGCAACAAGGCCGACAGTAATAAGAGCCATGACGAATGTCTCAATGCCCAAAAGCCTGTCGTTTAAAAATTTTGCGGCCGATAGAAGCTTGGACTGTGTTTTCATGAGTTATCCTCCCAACAGTTGGAAAACAGCGTTTCCTGAAAGGAGCCCAAAGTTCTCCGAAACCTTGGGCTCCCGCTTAAACCTAATGTTGTTTTATATGCGGAATATTACTTGGAAAGAGTTTTGTATTCGCCGCTGGTGATAACATCCATGATCTCAGCGCCGTACTTGTTGTAGCTCTCCTCCCAGATTTCCTTGGAAATTTCAGCCATAGCAGCTTTCATGTCCTCAGAGGGGTCATCAACAGTCCACTGACCGTTGTCGATGCCTTCCTGCTCAAGGGCTTCGGTCTTGTCGCGGAAGAACTGGGTGAACTCGTCGGAAGCAATCTGTGCACACTCCTGGAAGATTGCCTTGTCCTCATCGCTGAGCTTGTCCCAGAAAGGAGAACCTGCGATGAAGCAACCGCCGGAGTAGCAGTAATTGATCTTAGTAATGTGGGTGATAACATCAGTAATGCCTTGGTTGGTGTAGTTGAAAACTGCGTTGTCAAGGCCATCAACTGTGCCGGTCTGCAGTGCGTTCAGAACCTCAGAGCCGGAAATCATTACGGGAAGTGCGCCACATTTTTCATAGAAGCTGACGACGGACTCGACACTGGGTGTACGGATCTTAAGACCTGCCAGATCTGACATCTCAGTTACGGGGCGCTTGATGTTACCTACCTGACGGAAACCGTTGCAGTAGGAGGAGATACGGATAAGGTCATTCTCTGCCATAATCTCGGCTAACTTGTCTGCAATCCAACCGTAGTTGTAGTATGCATCTGCTTCTTCGTAGTTTGCAACCAGACCGGGCAACCACGCAAAGCCCAGAGCACCGTCAAGCACACCGTCAATGGTCATATCATCGCTCATGAGCACATCCAGAGTACCCAGCTGCAGCATCTGAGCTGCATCTGCGCCGGTGCCGAGAGAGCCTGCTGCAATAATATTTGCAGTGTAGCGGCCTTCGGTTTTCTCTTCGATAAGCTCTGCAAAGCGATCAATGTAAGGTGCTCTGTCGCCGGTGACATCAGCGGTAACGGTAAAAGTGACTGCCCCTGCGGGTGCCTCTTTTGCAGGGGCTTTTTCTGCGGGAGCATCCCCCATGGGAGCCTCAGACTTTTCTCCACCGCAGCCGGCCATCATACAAACTGCCATTGTAAGGACCAACGCAATTGCCAATAATCTGGAATTTTTTTTCATTTCTTTCTACTCCTTATAGATTGTTTTTTCCGCTTATGCGGTAAATTACTTGCTGAGAAGAGCTTGATAGACTGCGATTTTTGCGCTGTCCTCAAGTAGCTCTGCGGTGTTGAAGCATTCTCTCATACTTTCACCCATAGTTAGTATGCCATGAGCCTCCATAAGGAAAGCTCTGGCACTGCCTCCGGAGCGCCTGTCAGTCTCCAGAACGTTGTCTGCCAACTCAAGGCTACCGGGGATTCCGTCCGGTACAATGGGGACATCTCCCAACTTAAGCTTGGCCGACTCCGTATACAGCGGAAGGGGCTTGCCTTGCAGCGACCAGAGTATTGAGTAGTTGGGGTGAGCGTGGATTACTGCTTTTATTTCAGGATGTTCTCTGTATATCCTGATGTGGAAGGGGGTTTCCTTGGAGGGCTTCAGACCCTCGGCACCTTCCAGCTTTCTGCCCTGCATATCACAGAGCACCAGATTTTCCTCATTTAATTCGCCCATGGGCACATTGCTGCCACTAATGAGCACGTATTCACCGCAACGGGCGCTGATATTGCCGCCGGCTGCACTAATAAGACCTCTTAAATAAAGCAGCTTTCCGTAATAAATTATATCACGCATCTGCTCTGCATACTTGCTTTCCCAACTGTATGCCATCAGGACTCCTCCTCATATCGGCACATCATTTTTTCCAGTGCATCCTCACGGCCCATACTGCCGCCCTTAAGGGCAAACTCTTTTCCGGCAAGTATGCCGTCAAGTATCTTGCCCTGAGCTATTCCGGCATCTATCTGAAGCCCAAGCTCCAGATGTTCAACGCCTATGGCTCTGAATATTTCCTGAGAGGTTTCTCCGCCTACGATTACGAGCCTGTCAAAATCCAACTTGTCGCAAAGAAGTACAGCCAGAGTATGAATGCACTCCAGTATTTTGCTGCTTGTGCCTTTTACATAGGAATACTTTTCTACTCTGGGAGCAAGCATCAGATTTTCGCATATACCTAAGGCGAGGACAGCTTCTGCTGTTTTCTGCGGAACCTCTGTATCGCCGTCAATATAAGAGTCAATGTCAATTTCAACAAGCTTCATGCCTCTTTCCTGTGAATAGGCAATCTGCCGTCTGGCAATGTCGTAGGCCGAGGCACAAAAGCCAAGACAGCGAACACTACGGCTTTTCTCCTGATTTATGCAGCACTTATCACCGAAGAGATACTGACTCAGACCGTCCGCAATGCCCAGAGAGCCTGTCCAGAAGACCTTGGGATAGTAGGGAAATAGAGTACTTATTATTTTATATGTATCTTCTTTCGTGATTGCATCAAAGATAATTATCCTTGCACCTGATGCAATCTCTTCCTGAGTCTTTTCGAGAAGATCGCCACCCTTAACCGCATCTATGCCTACAAGCCCGATTTTAAAACTGGTATCGGCACCGAGAATCTCTGGTATATAGGATTTGGTGGGAGGCATAATTGGGTCGTTTGCGTAAACAGATTTATGAAGAATCTGTCCCTCACAGTACTGATGACCGTAGAGGGTAAAAGTTCCGAGTTCCGGAGCGTTGTCTACAATAAAGACCAGATAGTCCTTATATGCATTTAAAAGCCCTTCCAGCTCGTAGGCATCATTGCCACGGAAACCGGTGCCGATTTTTTTCATAAATACCTGATCTTCTGCCTGGGGCAGACGCCGGCAGAGCTCATAATGCAGGCTCCGGGCTTTGTCAGGTTTAACATTCCGTGAGGAAAGATTTATGGATAAAATATCGTAGTTATCGCGGCTGAGGTTGCTGTCACCGGAGATGCAGATTTTGAGCCTTTGAGCTCTGGCAGTGAAGTAGCTACCCGAATCTGCTGCGCCAGTTAAGTCGTCCGTAATTTCTGTCAGAATCATTTTAACGCCTTCTTGTGTTTATTCGAACATTATAATTACATTATGTTCATTTCTTGTGTTTAATATATAGCCTGCGAATGAAACTGTCAATATATCAATACGAAATTCGTTAGTTTATATATAAAAAAAGACGGCTTTTTGGACAAAAACACCTAAAAAGATATCATTTATAATGTTCGAAAAAACATTATAAAAATTGAGAGTAAAAAAAGCACCGAAGAATCTGAACAACAAATTCTTCAATGCTTTGTGCAAAAGCGAATCAGACCAACTTAAGCTCCTTGCCGGACTGCCTAAAATAGCTCTGCCATTCAAGGGAGAGTGCAGTATCCGTAACGACCATATCTATTTTATCAAGAGTAGTAAAGCAGTTTGCTTTTACTTTGCCAAATTTACTGGCATCGGTAAGCAGAACATTGTAAGCAGACGAATCGATAATAGCCCGCTTGCTATCTACACTGTGGGCATTTATGCAGGTTATCCCTAAAGTTTCATGTATGCCTGAGGCGGAAATAAAGGACTTGTTAGCACGGTGTCTGCGAATAAAATCAACAGACTCCCCAGAGGCAAACATCTGATCCTCAGGGTAATAATAACCGCCGGGAAAAATAACTTTTATATTGGGATGCTTAAGCAATTCGGTAAGGATTGCAAAATTATAGCACAGTACGGTGAACTCAAAATCCGTGGGTAGATAAGCGGTTATCCGGGACACCGTGGTGCCGTTATCCAGAAAAATCCAGTCGTCCGGCTCTATCATGGAGGCGGCAAACTTTGCTATCTTGTTTTTCTCGTTTATATTTTGTATGCGGGCCATTCGCAAATCATAATGCTCACCGTCGATAGTATACTCTTCTCCACCGTGAATAAGGCTTGCATAGCCGTGACCACGCTCAAGTACATGGTTCTTTTTTAGTGTATCCAGATCACGACGTATTGTCATCTCCGACACATTAAGAGTTGATGCCAGATCCCTTACAGCTAAGGTGTCCTGCATTTTTAAAAGCTCGAGAATTTCCACCAACCGCTGATTTCTATTTTCGCTTGTCCTCATTTTACGCCCTCGTTACTGCTCAATCGCACATTATAATGTGATTGTATCATTCAATTACTGATGCGTCAATAGCATCAGACTTAAGTTTTCGCCTATTTCTCTGATTTTACGGAGATTCATACTTTTGCGACAATTCTTCAATTATGGCGCTGTAAAAATTATACCGATTAAGGTATTCTTCCTGATTTTGTGCTGTTTTCATATATTTTCTTCTCCGCACCAGCACAATACAATATGTCGGGGAAACAGACTATTGCCACCACTTCGATGGAGGTAAGTCGTGAAAGACTGGGCATTATAAAGGTAAGTTTTAGGTATCAGCACTTCGACTGGCGCAAAGCGAGAGAGTTTAAATGAACATGTTTTACATTCCGCACTTGGTGGGATAAGTTCAATACGCTCATTATCCCTGCGCAGGAGCGAGGTCAGCGTGTCCCCAAACAGTGCCTATTTTTGTCATTTGGTTAAGCACTGTCCAAAAATGAGAAAATCGATAGATTTATAGTTATTAGACACAGCATCCAGTAAAGTGAACCAGTTTTCAGATTGTATAAAAAATATATAGTGTTATTGAAAACATTCACATGTATGATATAATTATACTGTGATTTTAAAAATGCTTTGAGCATTAAGAATACAAATATGTATCACGCTAAATTGAGCAGGCATAGCCCAGAGAAAGACATGTAAAATTATATAGAAGAGAATACCTAACATGCAGAGGCAATATTTCCGAACTATGGAGGGATGATATGAAAAAAATACTAAGCTTTGTAATGGCGGTATTGATGGTGTTTTCTATTACCGCTTGCGGCGGGTCCAGCGTAGATACTGGTGAGGGGCGGTTGTACGGAGATAATATCGCATACATCGGCGAGAATAACGGAATTTTTTCTTCAGAAATTCTGCCGTTTCCATCGGAGCTATATGTGTGTCAAGTTGCTGATGGCGGAGACAAACTGATAGTATGGGCGAGGGATGAAGAAAATGACCGCCTGTTTAAGTATGATCCGTCGGAGGAGACGTATTATGAGCTGGAAATTGGGGATAATCTTGAATTCAACAGCATGTCCGGTAGCACGTCTGGGGATGTTTGTCTGCTGTGTACAAAGGTGGATGGTTCCTATGCACTACTAATCATAGGGAAGGATGACACGATTGAAACGCTGGAGCTACCATACAACGAGCCGTTGAACAATGACTTGGCGCTGTCTGCCCACATGATGGAGAAAGGCTTTCTCATAAAGACGTATAACTCCATACTTCTGTTGGATCGACAAGGCAATTTCTTGAAAGAGCTGATCCAAACAAAGGTACAGAAGGACATCGTCTATACCGATGATGAAGAGGCCATCGTGATAATCAGCGACGAGAGCGGCACAAAGATTAAGGTATATGACGAGAACTTTCAGGAGAAAGAAACGTATACCCTGCCATACATGTTCGTAAAGTATTATTCTGGTAGGGAAAATATATACGCACTGGACGGCAACACAATATTCATTCTCGATTACAAGAGCGGGAAAAGAAAGGCATATGTCAATGTACTCACGAGTGCCATGTGGGGGGATGACTATACGGACTTTTCCGATGGACATATTTACACGAGCACAAAGGGAAAGCTTACCCGCTGGACACCTGCCGATGGAGATGGGACGGTTGTTCTGAAAATGGCAGTTTTTGAGCAATCTTTTCTATTGCCGATACTGGTGAATAGCTATAATGAGAGCACCACCGGCTGCAAGATTGAGATTGTCGATTACGCTGTTTTTAATACAGCGAGCAGCCCGGATCAGGGCATTACCCAGTTACATATGGATATTGTTTCCGGTGAAGCGCCGGATCTCATAGAGTTATCCGAATTTTACCCGAACTTCTACGCCTCAAAGGGTGTGCTGGCAGACTTAAAGCCTTTTTTTGAAAAAGACCCGGATGTGAATCTGGAGGATCTGTCCCCAGCACTGGTAGCGCTGTCGGTGTTTGACGGCGGTTTATACGAACTTGTACCCTGCTTTGAACTCTATACGCTCGGCGGAGACAGAAGTGTCGTGGGGGAGACATTGGCATGGGAGCTGGAACGCTTTTTTGAGCTCGTAGATCAGTACGGTCTGAGTACACTACTCGGTGCAAATATGACAAAAGAGAGTTTTATGGAGAACTATCTCATGTTTGAACACAGTCTGGTGGACTACGAACAGGGCCGATGTGATTTTGAGCAGGAGAGTTTTATCAAAATGCTGGAGTTGTCCGCTGAACTGCCCTCGAATGAAGAGGTACAAGGGAGCGAGAATGTGTTCGGAGCGCTGTATACAGGAGATCAGAAGCTTGCACTTACGTCCTTGGGTGATGACCCCGTAGGTACCGTTACATATCTTGATAGGCTCTTCAGCGACGATGTGCAGTTTGTGGGGTTTCCCGCAGAGGAGGGCAATGGCACTTTGATTATCCCCGGCTACAGCTTCGGACTCTGTGAAGAGGGCAGAAACAAAGAAGCAGCGTGGGACTTCTTCAAGTTCATTCTGAGTGAGACCGTTCAGACCAATAAATCCATGATGCCCGGCATCCCTGCAGTCAGAGACTATATGGAAGAGCGCCTGAAAAAGATGGCCACATATTATCAGAATGATAAAATGAAGCTGTTCACTGAACATCAGGGGGTAGAGGTAGTTATACCACCCAGACCGGCGGATGAAAAAACACTTGATAAGATTAAATCTTTAGTAGAAGATATGGACGGGTTCGCTCAGGTGGATGTGAATGTGGCACAAGCTGTTGAACAAGAGTTGGAAAAATATTATGCAGGGATTTTAAGCTCTCAAGAGGCGGCGTCAAATATCCAGTCCAGGGTGAGCGTCTATCTGGCTGAACAATATGGATAAACTATGAAACATTCCACTAAAATAATTTTGCTGTTTCTTGCGCATGGCATTTGCCGTTTTAACAGTACAGGCGTTTGCGGAGCCAATACAGTATGCTACAGGAACATCAGCTTATCAGTTGGGAGCAGAGTTCCTTTTATGTGTGTGTGGGAGATGATCGTTGCCTAAATATCTATGATGGCAAATATGCGACAACTTATCACTTGCCCAAAGGAACATTGCTATATTAAGGAAACCCAAACAACGATTATAATTATGTCATAATTGCCGAAAAAGCACATGAAATTGAGCGGAACGAAGTGAAGCGGAAAACCCCAAACGAAAAAAATAAGGGCCTGTTGCAAAATAGACCCACGAAAAAAGACGAGTAAGTTTCCCGAAAGGGGTTGCTTACTCGTCTTCTTTT